>Ga0207702_10002335_pt1 | contig 18127 bp, 9 predicted proteins | sample KBSCornC62_FD_184302 | JGI IMG/M metagenome (GOLD analysis project Ga0207702, IMG submission 184302) | Corn rhizosphere microbial communities from Kellogg Biological Station, Michigan, USA - KBS Corn C6-2 (SPAdes) (version 2) | ecosystem: Host-associated > Plants > Roots > Rhizosphere > Soil ...
CAGCGACATGCGTTGAATATGGCGCAGTGTCTGCTGCGCGCACCGGAGATCGAGTCGGTTCATTTTGTGGTCGCGCCGTGGCAGCAGGAGATGGCGGGTGCTTCCGGGCTGCAGCTGGACGAGAGATTTGTACTCCATGTGGCGGAAATGGAACGCAGCTCCATCGATCGAAATGCCTGGTACTATCGCAAGCTTCCCGGTCTGGCCCGCGCGGTTCGGGCAGACGTTGTGCATCTTTCGTATCCGATGCCAATCGATGCTTCGCTGTTCGGTTGTCCAACGGTTGTGACGCTGCATGATCTATACCCTTACGAGATTCCGATGAACTTTGGATTTCCGAAGTTCATCTTCAATCGCCTGGCTCTGCGACAGTGCCTCAAGGCGGTGGATGCGATTGCATGTGTATCCGAGGCGACGAGAGGCAAGCTGCAGCAGTATCTGCCGCAGTTTTCTGGGAAAGCATTGAGAATCTACAACTGTGTTGAAGCGGAACTCTCGATGGGGAACGCGGGGCCGGTTGGGGGGCTTGGCAACGAGCCGTTCCTGCTGTGTGTTGCACAACATCGCAAGAACAAGAACCTGCGGATGCTAATCCGGACGTTCAAGCGGCTGCGAGACTCAGGGCGCATCCCTCAGAGGACAAGGCTGCTGATTGTCGGTATTTCGGGTCCGGAGACCGGGGGCATTCAGCGCTTGATTTCGCAGTCCAATCTGAAGGACCGCGTGCAGATGCGCGAGGGACTGTCAGAGGCGGATCTGCAATGGTGCTATCGAAATTGCGAGGCTCTGATTGCGCCATCGATCACGGAAGGATTTGGCTTGCCGGTTGCGGAAGCGCTGCTTGCAGGGTGCCGGGTGGTTTGTTCGGAAATACCAGCACATTGGGAGATCGGAGCGGGCCGATGCCGATTTGTAAACCTTCAGTATGGCGGAGAGCACAAACTCGCGGAGGCGATTGTTGCGAGCTTGAATGAAGCGAAGCCGCGAGCGATGGCACTGCCGGAACTCTCGGTGAACAAGATTGCGCGTCAATATGTGGGGCTTTATAGTGGGCTGCTTTCGCCATCCGGCGCGGCTTCTATCTCAACGACAACGCCGATTGCGGCTTCGGAAAGCCGGGTGCTATGAGCGCTTCTGATTCCGTAACGCCCGGGCTGTATTCGGAAGCTCTTGTCAGGCAGGCGCTATCAGTGCGTGGGGAGCGCAGGCCTGCATTGCGGCTAGGGCTCGTCGCCTGCGAAAGGATTGCCGATTTCGCGAGCGCCGCTTTTGGCATGGCTGTTGCCTTGTTTTTGAGTTCGACAAGGCCTCATCTGTTGGCGGAGGTCGCGGCGATCAGCGTGACGGGCGGACTGCTCGCGGTCTTCGATCTGCGCGGGAATCGCGCCTACGAGGGAGGCGGAAGCCTGCTACACATTCGGGAGACAGAGCGAGTCCTCCGCGCATCTGTCCACTGCTCTCTTCTCCTGATTCCGATTCTTTTGACGCTGGCGTTCGGAATCTCAAAGAGCGCAATTGCGATCGCGCCGATCACCGTTGCTCTGGCATTGATGGTGCAGAAGCGATGTTTCTTTCTCGCCCTTCGAGCCGTGGACCGGGCACAGAATGGAGGGGATCGAGTTGTGGTTTACGGTGCTGGATCTGCAGAGAGACGGGTCGTTTCCACGCTGCTCCGTTCGGTCCGTCTCGGTCTGCACCCGGTTGCGGTTATTGATGACGCCTCGGAAGCGGTGGACCGTTGCGTTCTCGAGCTGGGATACCGTGACCGAACCTCGATCATGGTTCATGCTGCGCCGATCACATCTGAGCTTCTAGTCGCGTATGGTTGTTCGACTCTCGTTTTGGTCGCGAACTCGCTGAACTCAGAAAAGATTGAGAATGCAACAGAGTGCGCCCGGGTGGCTGGTGCGAAGGTGGCATTTGTGCTTGACCGCAGCAGCCAGGATGATCCTCAGACTCAACTCAAGGACATGGATGGATTGCTGATGAGCCTGGATGCGGAAGGGATGTGGGCCGGCGTGTATGAGACCGGCAAGCGCTTGCTGGATGTTGGGCTTTCGTCACTTGCTCTTCTTGTGCTTTCGCCGATTTTCGTTCTGATTGCGATCCTGATCAGGCTGGATTCGAATGGGCCTGTGATGTTTATTCAAGATCGAGTCGGGTTGAACGGCAGAATTTTCAAGATCTACAAGTTTCGGTCGATGTACGCAGGGAGTGCGAAGTATGAGCCGTCACCGACGAGTTCGATGGATCCACGCCTGACAAGAATCGGGCGGCTGCTTCGCCGGCTCAGCCTCGATGAGCTTCCTCAGCTAGTGAATGTGATCCGCGGAGACATGTCGCTGGTTGGGCCGCGGCCGGAGATGCCGTTTATTGTCCAAGGGTACGGTTCTTCGTCACGGAAGCGCCTGTCCGTCATGCCCGGCATCACGGGGTTATGGCAACTGAGCGGAGACCGTGCCTTCCCGATTCATGAGAACCTCGAGTACGACCTATACTATGTACGGAATCGCGGATTGTTCATGGATGCCGCGATCCTGATTCACACGCTGCTGTTCGCGATGAAGGGCGGCATCTGAGGGATACATCCCTGGGTGAATGACACTCTGCATTCTGCCTGGAATGCGGGATCAGCGCCTGATCTTCTGACGTCTTTTCCCTGGATTTTACGGTTCTGAATTGAAGGCCCAATCGGGTGCGCCCGCCTAGTGCCCGAGCGCACGGGTGGGAGCGTTACCACTCGATTAGAATGGACCCCCGGAGCCGGCTTTCATTCGAGCATGTCGCGAAAAGAGAGCCGCCAGGGGAAGGATGCCAGTAAGAGCATGAGCACATCGCGAAGAAATTTCTTGAAGACCACCATGATTGCGAGCGCGGCGGTAGCAATGGATGGAGTTTCAACATTCGGGCAGTCGACGCACCCTGGTGCCGGGGCAACTTCTGTCGGTAGCGCGCAGGCGACGACCATGGAGAAGCCGGTTGGCTATACAGCAGGCATCGGAGTTTACCCGGGAGAGCCGACAGAGAACTTCGATCCGATTCTGGTTCCGGATACAAGCGGGACGTACAGGAATTTGGCCTTGCTTCGGCCGGCGTTCCACTCGAGCAGCTACGACTACAACCTCACGGCTCAGCTTGTGACAGACGGTATGAAGAGCACGGGACTTCCGCAATGGGTTGTGGTGTCAGAAGGGACGCGAGGGCCGCTGCCGAAGACGGAGCGGGAGGCGGTGCTGGATCACTGCCCGATGAACACGCTCGAGGTGCTGGGCGGGACGGCGCAGATCGATATCCAGGTTGCGGGTGGAGAGGCGGCGCCGGAGGTGGATCGGATTCAGCTATTCGTGGTGTCGCCGATGACGGCGTCAGCGAATTCACTGCGGTTCACGATTTCTACTTCAGAGGACGGGCGGACCTGGCAAGAGGTGGGGAATGCTGCGGCGTCGAAGCCGGTATCGACGGCTGGGTATCCGCCGGACTTTTGCGCACCGAATCACTTCTTTACACCGGTGATTCAGCTGAATTCTGCGACACGGAGCCGGTTTTATCGCGTGGAGTGCTCGATGGGAGCGCGCGGCGCGTTGGGCGGGTTCGGGTCGTCGTGGCGGATCGGGCAGGTTGCTTTCTTCAAGGGTGACGAGCGGGTCGAGATTGGAGGACCGTACAACTTTACGAGCGCGTGGATGAGCGCGGGGCTGGGCGAAGAGTGGGTCTACGTCGATCTGGGATTGAAATGTGAGTTCGATCATGTGAAGCTTTACTGGATTGCGAGGGCTTCGCAGGGGTCGGTGCAGGTGTCGGACGATGCTGAAAGCTGGCGCGACGTTCAGGCATTGAGTGAATCATCGGAACTGACGGATGATTTCAAGCTGGCGCAGCCTGCATCAGGGCGGTATGTACGGGTGTTGATGACGCGACCGGCGACAGAACATGGGTACATTCTCAGCGAGATTGAAGTTTTCGGGCGCGGTGGATTTGTTGCGAAGCCGAAGCCTGGGCCGGAGAGCAAGTCGGATCGGGGGATGGTGCTTGCGGGAGGATCGTGGCGATTGCAGCGGGCGAACTTCGTGGCCGATGGCGGTGAGGCGGTTTCGAAGGCGGGATTCAAGGATGATGAATGGCTCGCGGCCACTGTGCCCGGGACCGTGTTGACGTCGTATTTGAATGTCGGCGCGATTCCGGATCCGAACTTCGGGCAAAACCAGTTGCATATTTCGGACTCGTATTTTCATTCGGACTTCTGGTATCGAACGGAATTCACGGCGCCCGCCAAAACGCCTCAGCAGACTGCATGGCTGAACTTCGATGGGATTGACTGGAAGGCGGATGTCTTTCTGAACGGTGAGAAGTTGGGCCGGATGGAAGGCGGGTTTATCCGCGGGCAATTTGATGTGACGCAGAAGCTGGTGGCAGGAAAGATGAATGCACTGGCAGTTCGCATCGAGAAGAATGCGAATCCTGGGAGCGTGCACCAGAAGACGTTTGAGGTTTGCAGCAAGAATGGCGGCGGGCTTGGGTCGGATAATCCAACGTTCCACTCGACAGTGGGATGGGATTGGATTTCGACGATGCGGGGCCGGGATATCGGAATATGGGGCAGTGTGTCGATTGAGATTGCGGATGCTGTGACGATCGAGAATCCGTTTGTTTCGACGAAGCTGCCGCTGCCGGATGTGTCGTCGGCGGAGCTGACTGTGCAGGCCGATGTCGTCAACCACGGGTCTCATGGCTGGAGCGGTGTCGTGCAAGGGCAGATTGGCGAGATCAGCTTCGAGCAGAAGGTGAAGCTGGCCGCGAACGAACGGAAGGCAATCACACTGGATCCCTCGAACACACCGGCGCTGAAGGTGAAGAATCCGAAGCTGTGGTGGCCTACAGGGTATGGCGATCCTTATTTATATGATGTGCAGCTTTCGGTTCGGACAGGGTCGAAGGTGCTGCATTCGAAGTCGTTCAAGACGGGCATTCGCCAGATGACCTACAGCGAAGATGGCGGCGACTTGCGCATCTGGATCAACGGACGACGATTTGTTGCCAAAGGCGGCAACTGGGGATTTGCTGAATCGATGCTGCGGTATCGCGCACGCGAGTACGACGCGGCGGTTCGTTATCACCGAGAGATGAATTTCACGATGATTCGGAACTGGGTGGGACAGATTCCGGATGAGGCGTTCTATGAGGCTTGCGACCGGCACGGCGTGATGGTGTGGCAGGACTTCTGGCTGGCGAATCCGTGGGATGGTCCGGAGCCGAACGACAACGAGATGTTCTTGAAGAACGCGAAGGACCTGGTGCTGCGGATTCGGAATCATCCTTCGGTGGGACTCTACTGCGGGCGCAATGAGGGATTTCCTCCGCCGCCACTTGAGTCGGGGCTGCGGCAGATTCTGGACGACCTGCATCCTCTGATGCATTACATTCCGAGTTCGGCGGACAAGGTGGTGAGCGGACATGGTCCCTACTGGGCGAATCCTGCACCGTTCTATTTCCAGGTAGCGGACAAGCAGTTGCACAGTGAAATTGGCGCGCCCAATATTCCGCCGATTGAGAGCGTGCGCATGATGATGCCGGAGAAGGCCCTGTGGCCGCAGGCTCTTGACTGGGGACTGCACGATTTCTGCCTTGTTGGCGCGATGGGCGGGGCAGGCTTCCGATCGATTGTGGAGAACAGCTATGGCGGTGCGAACAGCGCTGAGGAATGGATAAAGCTAGCGCAGTTTGTGAACTACGACACGTATCGCGCGATGTTCGAAGCGCAGAGCAAGTATCGGATGGGTGTGCTGCTGTGGATGAGCCACTCGTGCTGGCCGTCGTTTGTGTGGCAGACGTACGACTATTTCTTCGAGCCAACGGCAGCGTATTACGGCTGCAAGAAGGGGTCGGAGCCACTGCACATTCAATGGAACAGCCTGGAAGAAACGATTGAGGTGGTGAATTACAGCGCGGGCAAAGTTGATGGTCTTCAGGCTTCTGTGGAGATTCTGAATATGGACGGGAAGCGTGTTGACCAGAAGACGGCGAATCTGGACAGCGTGGAAGATTCGACTGCTTCCTGTATCCGGATGAGCTATCCGTCAGGGCTGACCGCGGTTCACTTTTTGCGGCTGGCGTTGACCCGTGGGACTGAGACTGTTTCCACCAATTTCTATCTGAGGGGATTGAAGCAGAACGATTTCAGGGCTATTCGCGAGTTGGCTGCGCCGAAGCTGGAGATCCGATCGAGCGAAGAGCGGAAGGGTGATGAGTGGCGGCTCACGGCCACGATTCAGAACGCAGGGCAGTCGCCGGCTCTGATGGTTCGCGTGAAGGCGGTGCGGGAGAAGTCGGGAGACCGGATTCTTCCGGCAATCTACTCGGACAATTATGTTGCGCTGATGCCGGGCGAATCGCGGAGCATCACGATACAGCTGAGAGAAGCGGATACGCGAGGAGAAAGGCCGAAGGTGATTCTCGCTTGAAGTCACTTCGGGCGCCGGTTCGATGACGACGGGTCTCTCATTGGATGGAAACTGCATCCCAACCTGAAGAGAGGAGTCTTCAGGTGCGGAAACGAGAGATCGTTGTCATCACGGGAGCGTCGGCAGGAGCGGGACGCGCGGCAGTTCGGGAGTTTGCGAAGCATGGGGCGGACATCGGGCTGATTGCTCGCGGAACGGACGGACTTGAGGCGGCGGCGCGGGAAGTGGAGGAGTACGGCGGGAAAGCGCTGATCCTTCCTGTTGATGTTGCCGATGCTGTGGAGGTTCAGCGAGCCGCTGACGAGGTGGAGCGGCAGCTGGGGCCGATTGATATCTGGGTCAACAACGCGATGACATCAGTGTTTTCTCCGATCAAGGAGATGACAGCTGAAGAGTTCAAGCGCGTCACAGAAGTTACATACCTCGGGTATGTTTACGGGACATTGGCGGCGCTGAAATACATGCTGCCGCGGGATCGCGGAACGATTGTTCACGTTGGATCGGCGCTGGCGTACCGGAGCATTCCGCTACAGGCGGCGTATTGCGCATCGAAGCACGCGGTTCTCGGATTCTTTGCTTCTCTGCGAACGGAACTCATCCATGATGAAAGCAACGTGAAGACAACGATGGTGCAGATGCCGGCGCTGAACACTCCGCAATTTGCATGGGTGCGGAGCCGTTTGCCGCGCAAAGCGCAACCGGTGCCTCCGATCTATCAGCCCGAGGTGGCTGCACGGCTGATCTACCATGCAGCGCATCACGCTGAACGACGCGAGTGGTACGCGTCCTGGTCCGTGCTGAAGGCGATCTTCGGGAACAAGATTGTGCCGTCGTATGCGGATCATTATCTGGCGAAGAACGGCTACGACTCGCAGCAGTATGACGGGTGGGAGGATCCGAACCGGCCGGATAATCTATTTCATCCGCTGCGTGGCGATTACGGAGCACATGGAACGTTTGATTGCCGCGCGAAAAGCTGGAGTGCGGAGGCGTGGGCCGAGTCTCACTCCGGAGCGCTTGCGACCATGCTGCTCGGCGTTGGAATTGCTGGAGCGGCGTTGGCGTTAGGGCGATTGGCGGGACGCCATTAAAGGATGTTGTTGTCTCCAATCTGAAGTGCGCCGGATGTGTTCCTATCCTGACCCGCGCGATTACCTCAGTGACAAAACCAACACCGGGAGACATGGGGCACCTGTCTGTATCGCGGACTTTGTAAACGCGGTTTAGGATTTGCGCGAGTGAGGCCAAAGTTAAAGCCTGAGGCCTGTTTCTATTGAGTTTTCGGTTGCTACTCCCCATGCCATGGCGGGCGTGTTGTGAGCCAGGCCGAATCGACCATCGGGTCCGAGGAGGATGATTCCGCCACGACCACCGAGGCGGCTATAGAGGTAGGACATAGCTTCACGGGTAGCGAGTTCGGGAGCGGTTCCGGCGGCTACGCGATCGACAGCCCACTTGCCGAGCACGAGTTTCATGATGGGCTCGCCCCAGCCAGTGAGCGAAACAGCGGCGGAGAGATTGTCGGCATAGCAACCGCAACCGATGAGCGATGAATCGCCGACGCGTCCGGGAGTCTTGTTCAATGTGCCTCCGGTTGAGGTGCCGGCGGCTAGATTCCCGTGGATGTCGAGAGCGATTGCGCCCACGGTGTCGTGGCTATTGAACTCTTCCAAGTCAGTAACGCGAGCTACGGCGGTTTCAGGACTCTTGTCGTCTTCGAGGCCACAGAAGGTGTCATCGGCGAGACCAGCGGCCTCGCGCTGCTTTGCCTGTTTCAGGCGCTCGCGTTCGCGATCGAGGACGAGCTCAGAATTCTCGATGAGGGGCATGCCATGAGCGTGGGCAAACTCTTCCGCTCCGGCTCCGACGAAGTAGACATGGGGGCTTTTTTCGAGAACAAGGCGAGCCGCCTGAATGGGGTTACGCAGACGCTCGACGCACGCAACGCCGCCAGCCTTCATGCGGCCGCCGTCCATGAGGAGAGCGTCGAGTTGAACGCGACCATCGGAGGTGAGGAAACTTCCCCGCCCTGCATCGAACGTGGGGTCGTCTTCCATCACGGTCACTGCAGCTTCGACGGCATCGACGGAGGCTCCGCCACGAGAAAGCACAGCGAAGCCAGCTTCAAGAGCTTTGCGCACGCCGGATTCGTGTGCGGCGGCGGCGTCATCAGGAATGGCCCACGCACCGCCGTGGACGACCAGCGTGGGTTTATGGGTGGCAGATCTCACCCGCTAATGGTAGTCGATCGAGCCTGGAACAAAATGTGAGAACCCTCGGGTTGAAAGAATCGAGAATCTTTTTTTGATGTGAACGTCTGCTTGCAGCGTGTGATCTAGGTAAGCGGCTGAATCGATTGCGCTAAGACATGTCGCCTCGTTTTGCAGGTTAATTGTGTCGATTTCGTTAAGCTGAAGATACTGAATTGATGTGAATGGCGGGCGATGAACGCGGTGATATGAAACGAGCCGGATTGAAGCAGTACACCAAAAGGCGTGGCAAAACGGGATCAGAGAAACTGAGAAGTGCGGCTAACACTCTGCTTCGGCACGAAGGCAGATTGATGGTCGAGGACCTGGCCGAAGATTGCGGAGAAGGACAACTCGAGAGCGCGAGATTGCTGTATGAGATCGTGCATAGCGCGGAAGGACACGATGAGACGATGCGTGGACGCAGCTTCCGCAGCCTTGCACTTGACCCGGATGAGGAATAGGCGAGCAGCTCAGATACGCGGTGCATAACCGTTGCCCGCCCCATTAGAGAAGACAACCTGCACGAGTGAGGCTTTTCAGTTCGGATCATGAACTGAGAAGCGGCGACTGTTGCATCGAAGAGGATCAGAAATTCATGAGTCTTTTACGGAGTGCATTTCTACGAAACACGATTGCCTGGGTTGGCGTTTGCGGCTTGCTTGCGCTCGGCGTCCGTGCACAGACGATCAGCACCACGACTGTGCAGGGAACGGTGTACCTGGCGAACGGGTCTCCGGGATCGGGGACGCTGCAAGTAAGCTGGCCTGCCTTCACGACGGCATCGAACCAGGCGGTGGCGGCTGGAAAAGTCGCGGTGAATATCGGGGCCGATGGATTTGTGAGCGTGAATCTTGCGCCCAATCTTGGATCGTCGCCGGCAGGTCTCTACTACACGGCGATCTACCACTTGAGCGACGGTACGACCAGCACGGAGTATTGGGTAATTCCCGCCGCGGCACAGGCGAGCATCGGTCAAGTGCGATCGCAAGTAATGCCCGCGGCGCAGGCAGTGCAGGCCGTCAGCAAGGCTTATGTCGATCAGGCAATCCAGTCGGTTGCGCAGGGAAATCTGACATCGACGGGAGGGCAACTTACCGGCCCCCTCTACCTGACCGGGGATCCGACGCAGGCGCTGCAAGCTGCGGACAAACACTATGTTGATGCGGCGTTGGCGCAAGCCGTACCACTTTCGGGCGGCACGATTACAGGTGCGCTAACCGCGAAGCAAGTGGGAGCAGCGTACCAAGTGGATCAGTTTCCGGGTGCGGATTTTGGAGCGAAACTGCAGGCGTGTCTGTCGGCGTTGAACAGCGCTTATGGAGGCACTTGCGACGCGCGCAACTTCAGCGGGAACGTTTCGATGACATCGGATGTGACGATCTCGACTGCGAATGCGACCGTGATGCTGCCGTGCGCGACGATCTCCACAGCGAAGCAGATTGTGATAACGGCAGGAACGAGGAATGTGTCGCTTCGCGGCTGCTCGCTGCGTGGGGCAAGCAATGCAAGCGGGAGCCAGGGCGGGACGGTGCTGCTTTACTCGGGATCGAGCGCAGCAGTGCGAATAGGAGATCCGACCTACGCGGCAGACACGCTCGGGTTTCACCTCGATAATGTGCTGATCAACGTGACGGCATCTTCAAGCAGCAGCACGCAAGCAATTGCTGCGTATCGCACGCAGGAGATAGATCTCGAGAGCCTTTACTTGCTGGGGAATGCAAACCAGACGGGCCTCAAGTTGGACGGCACGGGAAACTACACTGGCGGCACCTTCTATGACAACCACATCAGCGGATTCCAGACGGCGTTGAACGGAATCGGCCACCAGGTGACAAATTCGGCTGCGACGGACTGGTTAAATGCGAGCACGTTTGTTCGGCTGCATATCAACTGCCCGACGAACAATGGCAAGCCGATCAGCGGGACGTACGGGATCAACTTGCAGCAGGGAGACGGGAATTCATTCACGGGCGGCGATGTGGAGGGATGCGCGACGGCGCTACACCTGGGGCCGAATGCGCAAAACAATACGATTGTCGGCTTAAGGAATGAGAACTCGACTTACCAGGTGGTGGCGGATGCGGGGAGTTCGTACAACAGCTGGATGACTGGCGGCACGATGTACACGGGCAAGTTGAGCGACAACGGAACGCGCAACAGCTTTCTCGATACCTTTCATCGCAGTTTCAACTCGCTGAATGGAGATTGGTACGGGAGCCAGCAGGATGCGACGGTGACAAATCATTTCCGACTGGGAATCGGCAATGGCAATGAGCGCGGCATGGTCGATCGCTATCAGACGGACTACGGCTATCGATGGACAATGGGTTTGAGTGACGCGACGGGCGGCGAGCAGTACTACCAGGTTCTGGATGAGTTGAATAATGTGTACCGCATCTCAGTGGGCCAATATAACAAGGACCAGGCGAGCACGAACAACCAGACGGTGATAAACGCCGCCGGGACGGGTGCGGTGGTGCTGAACGGCTCGAATAACTCCGGAACCGGCGGCGTGGTGTTTGGCTCGGGTGGGCCCAACGAGACCACGGTGGCGACGGTGAGCAACACTGGAAATGCGCAGTTCAACGGGACGCTGCAGGTGGGCGGCACGACGCAATCGAGCGGAACAATGACCGTGCGCAACAACGCCGATGCGGAGGTGGATTACTATCTCTGGCCGGGCTTGACGGCGAGTCAGAAAGGTTCATTTACCTATAAGGACTACAACGGCAACAGCCAGTGGTTCATGGTGAAGGATGCAAGCAACAACTGGGCATTGAATTCAGCGACTGGAGGACTGGACAGTTTCAAGGCGTACCAAAGCACGAACAGCGGAGACACCTACGTCAATGCGTCGAACTCGTCGGGCGTGGTGAGAGTGAACTACGAAGCTGGGTCGGGATCGGCATTCAACGTGTATGGCGGCGGGAGCGGCAATTTGTACGCAAGCTTCTCGGGTGCAAACGCGATCAAATTTCCGGGGCTGTCGGCGGCGAGCGGACGGAATTGTCTGCAGGTCGATTCTTCGGGATACATTTCGAATACGGGCACCGTGTGTGGAAGTGGCAGCGGAAGCGGCACGGTGAACAGCGGGTCAACGGGGCAGCTTGCGTACTACAGCGGCAATGGAACCGCTGTCAGCGGATTGAGCACGGTGCCGGTGTCATCGGGAGGCACGGGGGCGAGTAGCGCTGCTGCGGGCCTTGCGGCACTGGGAGGTGCTTCGCTGGTGGCTGCAGCGCAGCAGAATTTCGCTGGCCCGATCAACGCGACAGTAAACTCGCAGGTGAATGTGATTTCCTTCGGCGCAAAAGGAGATTGCGCAACCAACGACACATCGGCTTTCGATGCGGCCCAGGCGGCCGCCATTGCGATGGGAACCGGAAACTCGCTTCCCGGAGTGCTTTATCTCCCCAAACCTCCGGGCGGCTGCTACATCGTGAGTAACTGGACGTGGAAGGGCGTCTCGCTCGAAGGGCAGCCAAGCGGACTAGGGCCGGCTTCTCCCAAGACCTACAACGTAACGCTGAAGAGCCTGCCGGGGCAGGATATTCTTCACGTTCCTGACCCGACGACCACGCCAGGGCAAGCAAAGATTTTTCCCGGCTGGTCGATTCGCAATGTGTCCTTTCTTCTCGATAATTCGACGGCGGGGAGTTTTCCGCACCGCTGGCCGGGGCGCTGGTTTGATGACGCAGGGATGACTGCGGGCAGCAACGTGCTGACGACAACCAATGCGCAGGTGACGTGCGGGGATATCGGGGAGCCGATCCAGGTCAATGGTGCAGGGCCGGGCGGCGCAAACCTGGTGACAACCATTGCGAATGTGACACCATGCTGGCAATCGCCGGCAGCATCGAGTCATTGGAACACAATCACTCTTGCTGCGAACGCGTCGGCGACGGTGACCAATGCTCATGCGTATATCTCGGTTCTTAATCTGCCAGTGACGCAGAACATCGGGAGCTGCGCAATTGCGGCGGACCTTCAGGATGGCAACTCATCGAACTGGATTGGAACACTGCAGACGGGCAACTACGGAAAGATGGAAAACGTTAATTTCACGACGGTCAGCGGGGCGAGTACTTCAAGCCCGAATGGATATCCGTGCGCGGTGTTTGCGCAAGGCAATCCGTGGCTATACGGCGTGGACGTTCATAACATTCTGGTGAACGGATTCTATTTCGGAATTGTGCAGGCGCCGACGGAGCTCAATTCATTTCAGCAGTCCAGCTCAGGCGATTATGAAAAATGGGATCACGGTCTCTTTTTCTTCAATGTGACTCCATGGTTGAGCTACAACGGTCTTTCGCAGAGGCTGCTTGATCTGCAGATCACGGGCTATGCGGGACCGCAGATTCTGCAGTTGGGAAACCGGGCGTTCGACAGCGCTGCAGGCTGGTATGTGTCCAACATGGGGTTCGAGACTCCGTACGGGGCAACTGCATTCGGCTGGCGAGTGACGGGAGGTTTTCATGACTTCGAGGGCGTGTCGCTGACGTCGACCGCGGCTGGTCAGATTGGGTACTGGGATGCGGTTGGCTCCACGTGTAACTGCAGCGCCGTAAACACGAAGCTGAACGGGTTCGGGAACAAGTTCCACACGGGCGGTATGCCTGCGAACTTCAGTGAAAACGGCATGAACAACCAGGCCGAGTGGCAGTACAGCGGAAACCCGTTCGACGGGCTTCCATCGAACTACGACATCCTGCTGACTCCATTCAAGGGATACAGCAAGCTGGTGGGACGATGGACCGGAGATGCAGGACGAGATGGAAACGGAACAACGCCCTACAGCAATGACGACCTGATTATCTGGCCGCGAGATCTTGTCTTTTCGAGTGCGACGGGATGGGGAACCTATGTTCAGCAGGATTCCACTTCGCCCAGCGGCGCTTACATGGTGATGACGCCCGGAGCGCAGTTCAATCAGTTCAATCAATTCGTTCAACAGGGGAACACGGGGGGAAGCATCGTGCTTGGCGCGAATTTCCCGTTGACGGGAGTCACGGTAAATCTGACGGCGAAGTGTCCGGAAGGAACCAGCACGTTCATGGCACGCGTGGCGTCGTTTGGCGGCACAGAGGCGAGCCAGACGTTCAGCTGTACGACGAGCTATCAGAACTACACCTTTAACCATGCATGGGCGGCGGGGGACGGCGGCAAATCTATCTACATCGCATCGAATGGCGCGGGAAATACGTTTTATGCAGCTTCGTGGCAGCTTGTGCCGTGGAAGGGGAATTACAACGGATTCCAGCCACAACCCGCAGACGGATCGGTGATCTTCAATCCGAATAACACAACTTTTGGGGTTAGCACGAAGACGATTGTGGATGCGAACTCGCCTTATGGTGTGTCGTTCAACGAGGTAGGAGCGGATTACATACGCACGTTCAATGGCAAAACAAACATGAACGGCGGAGCGGCGTTTCCCGCGGTTCCGAGCCGGGTGACGTACTGGATTGGGGCACCGGCTGTGTTTACGGGAGCGCTTAATGCAGCTGCGGGAGCGAATGACTCTACGTTGACGCTTGCGGCGGGAACGACTTCGACGTGGGGATCGAGCGGTTACATTATGGTCGATCAGGAGGTGATCAAGTACACCGGAGTCAGCGCGGGACAGATGAGCATCAGTGTGACACGCGGTCAGTACGGCACGGTTGCGCAAGCGCATTCGATTGGCGCTGCGATCGCAAGTGTCGGTACAGGGCAGCTTGGCATCAAGTGCAATGGCAGTTTTGTATCGAACATCAATGTGTACTATGCAGCGAATTACACGACGTTCTCAGCACCGTTCCCGGCACAGCAATGCTCAGGCAGCGCCGCGCAGGTGGCCTACCTGGGATATAACAGCGGACCCAGCGGACAGCAGTGGAATCTGACTCAAGTGCAAATCAGGCCGGATGAAGCGCAGCTGGCAACACCGAGCGCAGCAAACCAGGTGCCGGTGTCGGCTAGCCTGGGCAGCGGGAATCCGATGTTTGCATTCAACTCTGCGATATCCCTGGCCGGCAGTGGATCGGGAATTACCACGGGGCCAACGAACGGAACGACAGCGAATCATGTCGTTACCTTCAGTGGAACGAGCGGACAGATTCAAGACGGCGGAGTGGGGATGCCACTGGCAGGGACAACGGGAAGCATCGGCGGCTCGGCGCTATCGGCAGGACAATGTGCGAGCGGAACGGTGGGGATAGCGGGAGCAACGACGTCGATGTCTGTGGTTGTCTCTCCCGCTGGTGGCGTAATTCCTGGACCGGGATTTGTGTGGCGAGGATACGTGAGCGCAGCGGGAACTGTGACGGCGCAGGTCTGCGCGATGGTGGCGGGGACTCCTTCTGCGACTACCTATAACGTTCGCGTCATCCAATAGGTCACCCAAAGGTCAGAGTACGCATGGTGAATGCTGCCTCACGATAAGAGCGTGAGGCAGCATTCGTTTGTGAACTGGAGATGATCCTGGACAGATCACCATATTTGGGAAGCTCGTGAGAACTTACAGAGAACTGAGGTTTGATCCGCGCGCGCTGAATGGGGAAGAACTGCTTGAACTGGGTAAAAGGCTGGATGAACGACCCAATTCGTTGTGCGACTCCACCGCGCTGGTGGAGGCTGCTGAAGAGTTGCTGTTTGTACGGACGCGTTCGGGCCTGGTACAGCGGCTGAGGGCGAACGCGGTGCAACGAGCATTTGAAAGGACGCGGGGAAAGCGAAATATTGTTCTGAAGGCACGGCAGCTAGGCTTGACTACATGGGCCGCCGCACGGTTCTTCCTGAAGACAATTACGCAGCCGGGGACGTTGACGCTGCAGGTGGCACATACGTTGGATTCGGCGGAGGAGATCTTCAGGATTGTGCGGCGGTTTCTCGATTACATGCCGAAACATTTGCATCGTGAATGCCTGAGAACGTCGGTCGCAAATGCACGGCAGATCGTGTTTCCAGCGTTTGACTCTGAATACCGTGTTGTATCGGCGGGAGAGAGAAATGCCGGACGTGGACTGACGGTGCAGAATCTGCACTGCTCGGAATTGGCGCGGTGGCCGGGAGATCCGGCGGAGATCCTGGCTGGATTGCGAGCGGCGCTGGCGCCGGATGGAGAGCAGATTCTGGAATCAACGCCGAATGGAGTAGGCGGGTGCTTCTACGATGAGTGGCACAGCGCTGCCGAAACGGGTATGGTGCGTCACTTCTTTCCATGGTGGATGGAGGAACGCTACCGTGCAGATCCAGCTGAACCGGAATCGCTGAAGGAGGAAGAGCGCGACTTGATCGAAGCGCATGGGCTGAGCCCGGAGCAGATTGGATATCGGAGGCAGGTGCGGGCGAACTTTCGGGGACTCGCGCGACAAGAGTTCGCGGAGGATGAGGAGACCTGTTTCCGTGCGAGCGGCGACTCTGTCTTCGAGCTCGAGGCGGTGGATATGCGGCTAAGCACTGCGCCAGAGCCGCTGGAGACTCGTCGAAACGGCGAAGTGGAGATATGGCTACCACCTTTGCCAGGCAAGCATTATGTGATTGCTGTTGATCCGGCGGGAGGAGGGAGCGAGGGGGACTACACGGCGGCGGAGGTGATTGAGCTGGAATCGGGGCTGCAGTGCGGGGAATTTGTCGCGCACCTTGGAGGGATGGAACTGGCCAGGTTTCTGGCTGAATTCGGGCGCGAATATGGAGACGCATCGCTTGTCGTGGAACGCAATAACCACGGGCACGGCGTTCTATGGCTGCTGGAAAGCGTATGCCACTACCCGCACATCTACGAGCAGGACGACAAAAAGGGATGGCTGACAAATTCGATCACTCGGCCGACGAGCATTGGGCGTTTGAACGCAGCGTTGATTGACCGGCCGGAACTGTTCATGAGCCGGAGGCTGCTTGCTGAATGCCGCAGCTTCGTGCGCCTGCCGGATGGGAGCACGGGGGCGCGGCCCGGGACGCATGATGACATGGTGATGGCAATGGCGATCGGATTGGCGGCGCGGGCGGAGTTGATGGAAAGGGGAAGAAACAGATAGTGGTTCTCTGGAAGGACCTCAGAGCCGAAAGCAGATTGCGGGAGCTAAAATCGAAGAGACTTCGAAGGGCAGCGGGGACAAGGGCGTTGGCGGTAGAGGCGGTGCAGCATATCCGGCGAATGCGGGGCGGCGCACAGGGCCAGTTAATGCTTGGTGCCGATGGGCATGCCTACGTTGTGAAGTTTCAGAACAATCCACAACATATGCGGGTGCTGGCCAACGAATTCCTGGCATCGAAGCTTGCCCGTGCGGCGGGCTTGACTGTTCCAGAAGTAGACGTCATCGAAGTCTCGTCCTGGCTGATCGAGAATACGCAGGAATTGGAGATGACCTTGGGCGCACGCGCGAGCGGTGTGTTCCGGGTCTGCATTTCGCATCGCGGTTTGTTGGCGGGCTGATGCCCGGGCAGGTGATGGACTACCTGCCTGAAGAACAGCTTGTGTCCGTAAAGAATCTCAACGAATTTGCGGGCATCCTCGCACTGGACAAGTGGACTGGAAATGCGAACGGGCGCCAGGCGGTGTTCGCGCGGAAAGCACGTGAGCACCGGTACCGGGCGGTGTTTATCGATTTTGGATATTGTTTTCACGCAGGAGAATGGAAATTTGAGGATGTTCCCCTGCGAGGGGTTTACTACCGCAATGACGTTTACCGCGAGATCGCCGGGTGGGAAGCTTTTGAGCCGTGGCTTTCGCGAATCGAGACCATGGCGGCTGAGACGATCTGGACTGCTGCAAACGATATACCGCCGCAGTGGTTTGGAGGAGACCAGGATGAACTTGTTTCATTGGTTGAGAAGCTTCTGGCACGCCGAAGCCGGATCAGAGGACTGATTGAGGATTTTCGGAATTCCGATAGAAAGCCCTTTCCCAAATGGGGCGCGGCGCCGGGCGAGATGGAGAGAAACGCGTGGCGGGGGAGCGGGTGGGGAGCTACCATCTCGAACAGGATCATGTAGCGATGGAAGGGGCCGATAGACGAGGTAACGTGCGAATATGAGCGGTGCGAGCTTGCGTCACGACTGTCTGTTTCAGCTGGTCCGATACGCACCTAATCCGATGCGCGAGGAGTTTGTGCAGGTAGGCGTTCTGCTATGGGAGCAGGATCCCGGTGAAGACGGAAAGCAGCGGATGGAGTTGCGCTTCACACGGGACTGGAGGCGGCTGCGATGCCTTGATCCGGACGTGGAGACCACGTTGCTGGAGGGCATGGAGAGCGAATTGCGCAGCAGACTGGGAGACGATGCGGATGGCAAGCTGCGGCGGATTGTGGATGAGTCTTTCTCGAACAATGTGCAGCTGACGGAGCCGAAGGCGTATCTGGCGGAGAGTCTGCCGGCGGGTATCGAAGAGTTGATGCGACTCTATGTGGATCCACCGAAGCGCGAACGCCTGCCAAA
>Ga0207702_10002337_pt1 | contig 18108 bp, 14 predicted proteins | sample KBSCornC62_FD_184302 | JGI IMG/M metagenome (GOLD analysis project Ga0207702, IMG submission 184302) | Corn rhizosphere microbial communities from Kellogg Biological Station, Michigan, USA - KBS Corn C6-2 (SPAdes) (version 2) | ecosystem: Host-associated > Plants > Roots > Rhizosphere > Soil ...
GTGTTCACCACTGCCGACTTTGAATGTCTGCAGCGTGTTGAAGGGGTTCGGGAGACTCATGTTCGTAAAGGTCGAAATCGAGAAATGCAAAACGCGCTTCGGTCAAAAAGCGCGTTCGCAAAAATCACTTTAATGCAGCTTGGATCGCGGCGAAGGTAGGTAATTCTTTCGGCGACGGGGTTTGTTCGGCGTATTTCACCACGCCATCTTTGCCGACGACAAAGGCGGCGCGCGCCGAGGTTTCGCCGACGGGGAGTGTAATCGCGACTTCGTAGGCTTTGATCACCGTCTTGTTCAGATCGGAAAGCAGCTTAATTCCGATCTTGTTTTGCTTAGCCCACGCTTCTTGCGCGAAAGGGCTATCCACGCTGATACCGTAGACTTCAGCGTCGAGGCCAGCACAGGACGATAAACCGGAGGTTACATCGCAGAACTCCTGGGTGCAGACGCCGGTGAACGCGAACGGGAAAAATAAAAGCACGACCTGCTTCTTGCCGAGCTGGTCGCTCAATTTGATGTCAACCAGACCTTCCGCGGTCTTGGACTTTAACGTGAAATCAGGAGCTTTGGTTCCGACTGCGATGGGCATATTGGTAAAAAACGCGCCAAGCCCGACGGGCAGCGCGTAGAAAAAGCAAACTAGAGAGCGCCTGAGGTGTTAGACAAATCGAATTTCCCGAAAGTAGGTCACGTTTTCCCAAACCTTGTCCTCTCATTAGTAAAACTGACAGTCCGGCGCCTAGCCGATCAGAACAGCGGACCTGTTTTCGACCACCCCGTTGCTTGCGTTTTCAGGGGTTTGCCATCGGAGGAGGCGCCCATTCCTTGGCGGCGTGGACATTCCTGCCGGCCCTTTAAAAAGCGCAGGCTCGGGGTGACCTCGGGCCTTTCACGAACGAACGCGCCGGGCTCACCGCATTCATGGGAGACGAATCAGAATCCGGGATTCGCACCGAGAAGCCGCGATAATTCTGCGTTGCGCCGTCCGAACTTCCTCGGATTCATGGACGATTCCATGACGATCCTCGAAGATTTAAAGTGGCGAGGCTTGCTCGCCGATTGCACCGACGAAGCCGCGCTCGCCGAGCGCCTCGCTCAGGGATCGATCACGTTGTACGGCGGCTTCGACCCGACCGCCGACTCGCTGCACGTCGGCAATCTTGTCCCACTTTTGGCGCTCCGTCGTTTTCAACTCTTTGGTCACCACCCCATCGCGCTGGCGGGCGGCGCGACCGGTATGATTGGCGATCCGTCGGGAAGATCCAGTGAGCGCAGTCTCCAAACACCCGAACAAGTTGCTCACAATATTGCCTGCGTGAAGGAACAGTTGAGCCGTTTTCTCGATTTCAACGTGAGCGGAAATCCCGCGCGTTTGGTGAACAACGCCGACTGGACTTCGCCCATCAGCTACCTCGAATTTCTTCGCGACGTTGGGAAATTTTTCACGATCAACTGGATGGTCGCAAAAGATTCCGTGCGCTCCCGGATGGAGAGCGACACCGGCATCAGTTACACCGAATTCAGTTACATGCTGCTGCAGGCATTCGATTTTTATCACCTGCGCAACACAGTGAACTGCGAGCTTCAAGTCGGCGCGACTGACCAATGGGGCAACATCACCGCTGGCACAGAGCTGTGCCGGAAGAAAGCCGGCTGGGCGACCTGGGGTCTTACCTTTCCTCTGTTAACCAAAGCCGACGGGACGAAATACGGCAAAACCGCGGGCGGTGCCGTCTGGCTCGATCCCAAGCGGACCAGCCCGTACCGCATGTACCAGTTTTTCGTCCAGAGCGACGATCGCGACGTGGGTAAACTGCTTCGCGTGCTGACGTTCCTCTCGCACGAGGAAATCACCCATCTCGAGGCCGAACTCATCGCCAATCCTGGCGCGCGCGAAGCCCACAAAGCCCTGGCTCGGGAAATCACCACGCTCGTGCATGGAGCGCAGGCTTGCGCGGATGCGATCCGCGCGAGCGAGATCATGTTCGGCGGCGGTCTCGACGGCATCAGCGAAGGCCTCTTCAACGATGTCGTGGCCGAGCTGCCGACGAAGGAGATCGAATTTGCAAAACTCGATAACGAAGGTCTCAGCTTGATCGACGTGATCGTTCACGCCGGTCTCGCTCCCTCGAAGGGCCAGGCGCGCAAGGACATCGAAGCCGGGGGCATTTATATCAACAATATCCGTGAAACCGGTATTCAGAAAATGGTGACAAAGGCCAATTTGCTCTTCGGGCGCTTTCTGCTCTTGCGCAAAGGTAAGCGGACCTACGCGGTGTTGAAGGTCAGCGAGTAGTGGATGACCACTTGGCTTCGGCTGAGGAGCGGCCACCTTGCGCACCCGCCATATAGCCGCTCCGGGAGCCCCCTCACTGGAGCGCGATTGCGATAAGGGCCGACCAGGATCTTCGCGCTCCCAAATGGTCGATTAGCTTCGATTACCGAGCCCACCAGTCCTCGCCTCATCGGAACAATCCCTAGCCTGCGCACCACGGCCGCCCGCAGGAACGGGCAGTTGCGCGGTCGGTCGGTCCTCACCATCCTTTCCAGCTCAACCCTCGTCCGTCGTTTTCGTTATCCACGACTCCCCTTCCGTGCAGCTTCCGAATCCTAACGCGCGTCTCAATGGCTTCATCACCTTTGTGACCTTTGTGCTGGTCGTGGTGATCCTCAAGGTCGCGAGCGAAGTGCTGATTCCGATCGCGCTGACGATCTTGCTCACGTTTCTGCTGACTCCGATGGTGGTGCGGCTCACCCATTGGGGAGTTCCGAAGGCGATCGCGATCTTCCTAACGAGTGTGTTCGCCCTGACCGTGATCGGCGGTGTCGGCACGCTGGTTTTCATGGAAGGCGGAAGCGTCGCGCAGGATCTGCCGAACTACGAAAAGAACATCGAGGCCAAGATCGTCTCACTCCGGCCCGCCAGCAGTCGCAACATGATCAGCCGTCTGAATGAAATGACGCAGCGGTTGCGCCAAGATCTCGACAAAAACGTCAAAGCAGCCGCGGCGCCTTCTCCCCTCGGCAGCGGAGGTCCGAAGCCCGTTCCCGTCACGATCATGCCGCACGACCCGACTGCCGTCGACGTTGCGCGCAATATACTCGAGCCGATTATCGAGCCCGTTGGCACGGCCGTGATCGTTGCTGTTTTCGTGATCACCATGCTCTTCCAGCGGGAAGACCTTCGCGACCGTTTCATCAAAGTCGTTTCGTCGGGTCGGCTCAATCTCGCCACCCAAGCGCTCGAAGACGCGGCGCACCGGGTCACACGCTACCTGCTGATGCAGTTGTTCGTGAACACCTGCTATGGCGTGCCGATCGGAGTGATGCTCTATCTCATCGGCATTCCACATGCGGTTCTGTGGGGTGTGTTATCCACCTTGCTTCGTTTCATTCCCTTTATTGGCCCTTGGATCGCGGCCTGTTTTCCGGTGGCTCTCGCCGCCGCGGTCGATCCGGGTTGGAGCAAATTGTTCTATACATTCGGAATCTATCTAGGGATGGAGATCATCACCCCCAATGTGATCGAACCCTGGCTGTATGGTGCCAGCACCGGCATTTCAAACCTCGCCCTGCTCGTCGCCGCCGTCTTCTGGACCTGGCTGTGGGGCACGCCCGGACTGTTTCTTTCCACACCACTGACCGTCTGTATCATGGTGCTCGGCAAACACGTGCCCGGACTGCAGTTTCTCAGCGTGCTCCTGGGGAGTGAGCCGGTCCTCGATCCCGCGGCGCGATTTTATCAACGCATGTTGTCCATGGATGCGAATGAAATGCTGGCCCTCGCCAGTGAATTCATTCGCGAACGTTCGCTCGAAGAATTCTACAACGATGTTTTCGTGCCGGCGCTCTACATGTCCGAGCAAGATCGGCATAGCGGAACGTTGGCCGAGGTGCGTCAAAAATTCATTTTTGAAACCAGTCGAGAGCTGATCGAGCAACTCGAACGCGATTGCGAAAAAGCGGCGGCGAGCCAGCTCGGACCGGATGGCAAACCGATGTCGCTCCGAAAACAAGAGGACGATCGAATCGCGCCGCCTGTTGTCTACGGCATGGCTGGCCGCGACGACGCCGACGAAGTGGTCGCACTGATGTTGCAGCACCTGCTTCGTATCCGCGGAATGGAGACAGAGGTGATTCCGGTCACCGTTCATGCGGAGGACTACGCGAGCTGGATTCAACGCAACCAAGTGAAGGTGGCCTACATTTCGGCCCTCCCGCCGTCCGCGCTCGTCGGCGCCCGGCAACTGGTGCTTCGTTTGCGTGAAAGTTGCCCCGACACGAAAGTGGTCGTCGGCGTCTGGGATCGCGAAGCCGACTTCGACGAACTCACGCAACGCCTGCGGCGTCCGCGGCCTCACGCCATCGTGACCAATCTCGGGGACGCGGTGCGTCAAATTGAAAAACTGTTAACCGAAAAGAGCGTCACCCAAACACCGGAGAGCGATGACGAAAGAGCCGCGGAAGAAGCGGAGTGCACGATCGAGAAACAGTGCCGAGAGCTCCAAATCTCCCCCCTCGGGCTAATCGAAACCGACGCCGATGACTTGATGGAAACAGTCACGCGGGACCTCGCGCTTCACTTCAATGTGCCCATTTCTTTGATTACGATTTCCGCGAACGAAGAGCCTTTTTGGAAGGCCCGCTTTCATGTGCCGCCGCAGCTTCCCGTTGAATCGCGGAGCGAAGCTGTCACGAACGATCACCTTCTGCCGGAAGAACCCATCATCGTCGAAGACATCACCAAGGATCGCCGCTTCGCCGCCACGAGCACACTCACTGAGCGCGGCGTGCGTTTTTATGCCGGCGTTCCGCTCCGTAACCGTGGAGGACGCCTCGTCGGCGGTATCAGCGTGGTCGATACAAAACCTCGCGCCTACAACGAGCGCGACAAACAAATTCTGACCACGCGAGCCGCCGAATTCATGGAAGCGGTGGAAGCGCTGGACGCGGACGTGCAACCGAGCGCGACCCGGCCTCCCGCCTCACGGTCCGAGCCCAGTCCCGCCGAACACGTTTAAGACGTCCCCGTTGCGCCCGCCGTCGTCCGAAATTCGCTCCACAAGCTCATCAACTTGTTTCGCGCCCGATCATAGTCCGCGCGGCGTTGGGTCACATCGAGCGGCCCCGCGATTTTCCACGCAGCCAGCGCGTCCTCCGCGTCGCTGAGGGCATCATAAAGCGGCGTGAGACGGGAATCGCTCGTTTGCGAGGACCGTTGCGCAAGCTGATCGACCTGAGCGCGAATTTGACGAAGTTCCTGAGCGTTGCGGTCGGCAAATTCTTCGCGGCCTAACGTGGACGTCGACCGGGAGAAATCTTGCGCGTGGACCGCACCGACGCCGAGCGGCGCAAGCAGCGCCGCGATCATAAGGAGTTGGGTCTTCATAGCATTATAGACGCAGGCGAACGGCAAAGTTTCCTCGTAAAGGGATCCTTGCGCTAGGGTCTCCATCCCGTCGTGCGCATAGGGATTATTTCGGAGGGCACTCAAAGGCCTGAAGGATCCCAGACGGGAAAAGTGCATTGCTCGCGTCCTGTGAGGCACATGCATGCGCTGTTTCTTGGGGAGCCTCGCTCTCGCCTGCTTTTTAGCCCTCATCTCCGCTGGCTGCGCCCCAAGGTTGATTCCTCTTTCAAAGCTCGGCGGTCCCTCTTGAAGACCAGATCACCGATCCGCTCTCGCGGATAAGATCGACTCTCTGTCAGATCCACTCTCGCAGCCGCACCTGTTCATGCCCGGATTCGCGCCAAGACGTTTTGGTTCGCAGCATCGTAACGGAGAGAGACGTCGCGTTCCGAACGTTAAAACGCACCCTCGACAAGAACGGGACTGAGTCCGAATGGTCGCGTTCCGAGGCATGCGGCCACGCCGGAATCTGACTCAATCCAGCGGATAAATATCGGAGGGCAATGACGCCGTGCGGGTCGGTACTGACTTGTCTATAACAAACGCCAACCGCCGTTATACTGCGTAAAAACCACTTCACGCTCGATTTGCGGGGCCTGGGCTTCCATACGGTCTTTCGGTTTCGCAATTCTTTTCCCCTTCATGATTTCCATTATTGGATTCACTGCACTGGCAATTCTCGCGCTGGCCTTTTCCGTAGGCAGCACCCAACTCCCGGGGCCCGCTAAAGCGCTGTTGAGAATCATGTCGGTGATTCTCGTCTTCTTGGGATTGGCCATCGGTTCGTCCGTCGTGGTCGACAACTCAGAAGTCGGCATCGTGATCAAACTCTATGGTTCGAGTTTGCCGAACGGAGATATCATCGCGCGCAACGGGGAGGCCGGACCACAAGCCCAGGTACTCATGCCTGGCTACCACTTCGGTTACTGGCCGTTCTTGTACGAAGTTAAACATCAGTCCGTCGTCACAATCCATCCCGGTGAAGTCGGTTTTGTTTCGGCGCGCGATGGGCGGCCCCTGCCCGACGGCACGGTGTTTGCTCCCGAATGGACCAGCACGAATGACATGATGGACGCAGTCAAATTTCTCGCGCCCACCGGCGGCTACAAGGGCCCGCAGACGACCGTCCTGACCCCTGGCACTTATCGCTTCAATACGGCGCTATATGATGTCACGCCGATGCCGGCGGTGACGGTTGCAGCCGGCACGGTTGTCGTGGTCAAAAGCAATACGGGCGCGGTTCCGTCCGACAACGCTGGTGAAGTTGAAAACGTCAACGGCGTGCCGCTCGCACACAAGGGATACCGCGGCGTATGGGCGGAGCCGATCCTTCCCGGTACGTACTATCTGAATACAAAGGCTTACGAGCCCATCGTGGTCAAAACCACCCAGCGCGTGTACACCTACCAAGCGCTTTCTTCGAATCCCCACGCTCGCGCCGGCAGCAATCCAGAAGATCCGCAGGACTGGGCCGTCACGGTAAGAACCAAGGACGGGTTCACTTTCCCGATCGACGTCCGCGTCGTCTGCGCCGTGGAAGCGAAGAATGCTCCTCATTTGGTCGCGCTCCTCGGAAATCCCGACGCCACCGTGAATGACGATCAAGAACAAGAGCGGCTGGAAGTGCTCGAGGCCCGCGTGATTCTTCCTTCCATCCGGGCTATTTTCCGCAACGAAGCCGAATCCAAAGGCGCGCTTGAATTCGTCGCTGGCCGGAGCGAAATCGAAGCGGCCGCAAACAAGGCCGTGTCAACGGAACTCGCCAAAGCCAAGGTCACCGTGCTGGGCGTTTTCCTGGGCAATATTCACTTGGATGTGACGGAGGCCGGCCGTGTTCTCATCCAGACGCAGACCGACAAGGAAGTCGCGCTGAATCAGCAGAAGCTCTATACGCAGCAACAGTTGGCGGAAAAAACGCGCGCCGATCTGGTTCGCGCCAAGGAGCAAGCCGACCAGCAAAAGAATCTTGCGGCCGCCGAATTCAGCGTCGACATCCAGAAAGCACAGGCCAATGCCGCGATTGAAAAAGCGCGCGGCGACGCGAAAGCGCTCGAAATCACCGGTCAGGGTCGCGCCAACGCGTATGGCAAAATGGTCGAGACGTTGGGCCGCGATCAGGTCGCACAAATCGAACTGCTCAAACTGGTGGTTGAAGGCGGCGTGCGCATCACTCCCGAAGTGATGGTCACGGGCGGAAGTAATACCGGTCTGAACGATGCGCTTGCGGGCACCCTTCTGCGAAGCTCGACCAAGGACGGCTCATTGTCGCCTCGTCCGCGGCCAAACCCACCTGCAACGGAAACGCCCGCGACCGGCGAGAAGTAGTCTCGGCTCGCGCCTCGTATCTTCTGCCATAACTCTCTTCTCCCATGCGTGTCCTCATCTTCATTTCCGCTTTCGCGATTCTGATTTGCTTCGGCGCGCTGATGTGGGTGCTTGCGAAATACAAGCACGACGAAGAGCTGAAGAAAGAGGCGAAAAATAAGAAGCCCTACGTGGACGTCTGAGGTCGGTGCAGAGGGAGTCGAATGCCTGCGCCACGGCGCACGACTCCTGTTCCCCCGCCGGCTCGGCAACTCTAAATAAACGGATCGCTCAACGTCACGGGTTCCTCGCCTTCCTCGGCGATCGAATCCCAGTCGAGTTCATATTCTTTTCCGCGCTCGGCCAACCCACGCATCAATCGCGTGCGCGTGGCCGCGCGGGTGTCGCTTGGCGGCTCATCGATCGCGTTAGGGGAATCCTCGGCCCACGGGCCACTCCGATCAGCCAATGCCAAACCCAGGCTTCGCTCGGGGTCGACCTGATGATATTCCAAATCCTGCGCTTCGAGCCAGGGATCTTCCCAAGTCAGGTTTTCACTCTGACGAAAGGTATCCAACAAGTGGTGCTTCGTGACCCAATCGATCACGCCAATCAAATTTCCCAGGTTGCTGCTCAACCCCGCCTCCACCCGCTCCCAGAGCGAAAGAATGGCATCCGTCTCTTCACTCCGCCCCGCAAAATGCTTTTTTGCGCACTCACGGTAGGCAGATAAAATTTCAATCGCGTCCTTTTCGGAGCCATCGGCCAAGGTCACCTTCCACGGCGGCATGGGTTGATGAGAGAGCGCTCGCAAGGTCCAGACCGCGTCCGCCAGATCGATCTCTGGCAGAGCGTCGAGTTCAAGCAGATCGAGAACTAGACGCGTTGCGCCGATTTTCAAATAAAGCGCGGAGGGCAGAACATTCGTGTCGCCATGCAGCAAATGGAGCCGCCGATATTTGCGCGGATCGGCCAGTGGCTCATCTCGGGTGTTAATGATCGATCGGTTGTGCTGCACCCACTCGTAGAAATCGTTTTGAATATAGTCGGCGCGCTGACTGATTTGAAAATCTGGAACCTCGCCTTCCGGAGCCATGCCCGGCTGCCGTCCGCCTCCGACACGCCCGGTTCCAGTGAATAGTAAACGCAAAGTAAGAAACGTGAGTAGGCTCCCGACATTAGCTTCGGTCAGGGGGGCGCGGCGGAGCAGTGAATAATTCTCGTGGCATCCAAAGGTCGCGCCCGTGTGGTGATCGATGTTGTTGCGAATGAAATCGACTTTGCCCTCGAGATTCAGGGCGCGCACCGCTTTCAAAAGCAGTCGATCGCCAGCGCGATCATAGCGGACCACGTCGGCAACGCTCGCGCACTCAGCCGTGCAATACTCGACATGCCCCATGTCGATATAGAGCCGGCCTCCATTGAATAAAAACCCGCCATTCCCCGGCGGCTCATCCCAATCGCGCTGGTGCCGATCCACGAGCCCATAGCGATGATTTTCGAAGACCCAATCGCGCACGCGATGGATCACGGACGTCCCCGCTACTGCAGCGGAAATGAGGCATCCGTATTCCGTTTCGAGGCCAGTGATCCGACGATTGGGTTTTCCGGAATTCACAGCAACGCCTGTGGATCGAGCGTCCGGTAACGCGCCCGCCCCGTGCCGCGCCGCTCGAGCAACCCAATTTCTTCAACGCGTCCGGCGAGACCGCCCTCCACACCGCCAAACTTTTCCCAGGCCTGACGAGCGCGTGCGATCACATCCTTCAAGCTCAGATCCGCTGCGACTTCTGCCTCCAACCATTGCGCCGCTTCTTGCTCACGCTGGGCGTCAGCGTGTGCCACGGCGATGCCACCAGCGATGAACTGATGCGTTCCGTCGAAATTGACTCTCGCGAGCACGTCCTGCGCGGAGGTCAACCCCACCTCGGCCAGCAAGGCGATTACGATCAAAGGAGCTCCGAAGATTTGCTCGAAATTTGTCTTCATCAACGGCCCCAGAGAAAAATTAATCAACCGCCGCAGCGTGACGTCTTCCGAAGAACGAGTGAAGCCTTCGAGATGTGCGGCTTCGATCAGACTTTGCCGAACTTTCTCGATGTCGACCGGATGCCCGAGCGCAGCAATCGCCTGGCGATCGTAGAGCTCGAACACCTTCGATTGCCCGCTGCCCACGCCGTAAAGCAAAACCCCTTCCGGACGCGAAAACGCAAAGACGGGAGTCGCCTGTTTGAGCTGATCACGAATATATTCACGGCGGTTGGCCACCGCCTCGAGCCAGCGATACGGTTCGTCGGTCATCGTGAAGCCTCCAGCCAAAATTCAGCTTGCTCTGCCGTAGTGACGCTACGGATACCTTGCGCGCTCAGCAGTTTGATCGTAGCAAAATCGTTGCGCGCGGGATCGACCCCGCCGGTGGCGGTGTCAAATTCAGACGCCGTCATCAACAGGCGGTTGGCCAACGCGACGGCCGCGCCGAGCGCCAAGTTCGCCGGCTTGGGGTTACCCCATTGTTCCAGGAAATGCAGCACGCTCTTGATACTCCCACTGCCAGAGCCAGAACCCGCATAGGCCGCCGCTTCGAAATGCGCGCCGAGCGGATCGTAGAAATAAATGGCCGGTTTCTGCGTGATCGCGTCGACCCCAGCGAAAATTGGCGCCACGAGCCCGAAGCCCTGCAGCGTTGCGGCAACGTTTTCGTGGAGGAGACGCGAGAGCGCCCGCATCTTGGCCGGCAGACTCATCGGCTGTAATTGGCTACGCCGATAATATTCGTAAGCGGTCTGCAGCGTCCGCGCCATTTCGACCGCGGTGGCAGGACTGCCGGCGCTCGCCATGAGCGAATGGCGGTCGAGTTCGATAATTTTTTCCGTGCGATCGGAAAAAACCACATTCCCCGCGGTGGCGCGATGATCGCCCGCGACAAGCACCCCTTCCGCGCAGTGAAACGCGAAAACGGTGGTAGCCTCGAGTTCGACCGACTTATGGGTCGGAGCCGAGAGGGTCTGAACAGAGGGGAGCGTTTCCTTCTTCGGCAAAAGCGATAAGAAGTCGCCGTTCATTCCCCGGTCCTTTGGCGATAGCGGCGGGCCTGCTCGGGATCGACCTTGCGCATACGCTTGAGCAAATCGTCGGTGTTCGGTTTCTCGACCTGCGGTGCTTTCGGACCATCGCCGGAGCCGCCGCCACCTGGAGCAGGACCGGTGGTGCGTGGTTTTTGAATAGGATCAGGCACGATATAATTCCTCGTTGAAGGTTGGTTGAAAAAGGTGGACCGCTACCCTCGTTTTGCAAATGGCAGGGCGAGTAAATCCTCCGGAACGCGAGCTTGCTCGATCGCGGCGAGACCGTGCTCCACCTCGCTCGGCGAAAAGACGCCACGCAAATCCAGCTCCACCCGACCGGTCGCCGTCTTCAGCGTGACACCGTCCCACTGCGCTGCCTCGACCAACGGACCGAATTTCTCAATGGATTTGCCTCGAAGAGCCGCGCGCGTACTCATCGGTGGCTGCAATCCGATGCTCGAAATTTCGGTTAACGAAAACGGCAGACGAAACGCACCGCTATCGAGCAATCCGTAGAAAAGCCCCTCACTCCGATCGAGTTGATGGTACGCGAGGTCGAGGCTGGTGAGCCACGGATCTTCGACGGATAATTTTTCGGCAACGCGAAATTGCTCGATCAATTTATATTTTGCGGACCAATCCAGCCGATCCGCCGTGCTCAAGGGGTCGCGTTCCAGATCCGTGATCACCCGCTCCCACTCCATCAAAACGGCGTTCCACGCCGAGTCGGTCGGTGGCGCGAACTGTCGAACCAGCTCGATATATCGCCGCTGCACGTCGATCGCGGTGCAGGTTTCACCACCGGCGCTTCGCACCCGCCATTTCCACTGTGGATCGCGCGAAATTGATTTTAAGGAGAGCAGCGGATCGCCTAAGCGGGGAATGCGTTCGGGCGGCGCGCCGTTAACCAAAGCCTGTAAGACCAGAGCGGTCGTCCCCACCTTTAAGTAGGTTGCAAACGGCGAGAGATTCGCATCGCCGATGATGACGTGGAAACGTCGGAAGCGCGTGGGATCGGCATGAGGTTCGTCGCGTGTATTCACCAAAGGACGACGCTGCATCGTGTCCACGCTCTGCAGTTCGGTGAAAAAATCGCTCCGCTGCGCGATCTGAAAACCGGGCTTGATGAAACGGTCTTCTTCTTCCCAACCGAATTTTCCGGCGCCGCAAAAAATTTGCCGCGTGACAAAAAAGCTTTGGATGCCGGACGCCAGCCGATCCCAGGGCAGCGAGCGCGGAATCAAATAATTTTCATGGCAGCCATAGCTATGACCACGGAAGTCCGTGTTGTTCTTATAAAGAAGGACACGGTGTTTCGCTTCGGCACTCAGAGCTGCGGCACATTGCATGAGCAGCGCGTCCCCCGACCAGTCTTGCTGGAGCAGCTCCAAGAGCGTGCTGCACTCGGGGGTACAGTATTCGGGATGAGCGTGGTCGTTGTAAAACCGCGCGCCGTTGCGCAAAGCGAGATCGCTCTTGATCTCGGTGAAACTGAGCGGGCGGCTCGCGTCTTGAGCGAAGTAGTTGGCCTCATCGGTGTCCTGGCGCAATTCGTCGACGCGAAAACCTCGCGCATCCTGATGCGGATCTTCGGCGCGATAATCCCACTTCATGCGCACACCCGGAGCCGTCGCGCTGCGCACGAGCGCAATCGATTCCGCAACGACGTCGATGTCCTCCGCGTTCTCACGCGTGATCCCGATTTCGGTTTCCAAGCCGAATTGTATTTCCATGACGAATACGGATCAGACGGCGGTGGAGACAGCGCGTTCTTCCGGACGCGGTGCTCGATACGGCCCGAGGCGCACGACATTGCTTGGATCGAAATCCGTCAGCTTCAACCAGTCCTCGGTGATGTCGGTCGGAGGAAAAAGATCGTTTTCCTTGTATTCGGCTTCGAGCGCGTCGAACAGATCTTGGCGCGTGATCGAAGATTCCGTTTTGTCGTCGATCGAACGCCGAATCGCGTACGATTTCGCGCGCTCGACCACGGCCGCGATGATAGCGCCGCTCGCCAAGTCGCCGCGATACAGATACTCGCGCCGCCCGCTGCGATAAGTGACCTCGAGAAAGCGATTGGCTTCCGTCTTCGCGTAGTGTGCGGTGTTGATGGCATCGACCAACGCCTCGCGCGGTTCGGCCAGCGGAAGCTCGGATTTCAAATAGAGTCCGTAAATCACTTTACCTGCGGCTTCATCCGGCCTTTTCACCCGAATTTTGCGATCAATCCGGCCAGGCCGCAAAATCGCGGGGTCGATCAAGTCGGCCCGATTCGAAGCCAAGATAACAACGACGTTTTGGAGCGGCTCAATTCCATCCATCTCGGTACAAAACATCGGCACAAGCGTGGACAAAATATTCGTTCCGCCGCGAGACGAATGACGGGTGCCGAGAATCGACTCCGCTTCGTCGATGAACAAGAAGGCGAGCTGACCTTCCGCAGCTTTCTCGCGACATTGTGCAAAAAGATCTCGCACCTGCCGCTCGGATTCGCCGAGCCACATGTTGAGAATTTCGGGGCCTTTGACGTTGAGAAAAAACTCGGGACGATCGATGCCGGTCTGCTCGCGGATTTGGACGCGGAGGTTGTGGGCGGTGGCTTTCCCGAGCAGGGTTTTCCCGCACCCCGGCGGACCGTAGAGCAGGAAACCCTTCGGCACCGCATGTTGAAATCGTTTGAACAAGTCCGGATGGAGGAGCGGCAATTCGATCGAATCACGAATTGCCCGCACGGCTTCGTCTTGGCCGCCGATAGCGCTCCAAGGCAACGGCTCGACGGACGAGAGCGACCGATTGAGTCGTTTGCCGGTGCCGACGATTTCGACGGCGACGCGCTGATTGGCATCGAGGCGCACTTCGACTCCCTGCTTCAGTTTTTCTTTTTCGAGTAAAGTCGAGCGAAGCACAATCGTATCGCTGGTGCCCGACTCCGACCCGACGCGCAGCCGACCTTCAGAGAGAATCTCCGCAATTTTTACGACCGGGCCGCTTTTATCGAGACCGAACGAATCGGTGACAGCAAAGGCTTCGTTCAACAAAACCCGCATGCCGGATTCGAGCACCGCTTCCGGAAGGGACGACGCGACGTTGCATACATAATCGGTCCCTCCTACGCACACGAGCGCGCGCTCGTCGCCAATTCGCTGAATCAGCGTGCCGATGCGAAGCGCAGGCGCTTTCAATTTCTCCACCGCGTCCGAGAGTTGTTCGACTGCGGTCCGCGCCTGGTCCTGAATTTCCTCCAGCTCTTCCACACGATCTCGCAAAACCCGCAAGTCCCACGGATTTGCTCCGAGTTCACGCAAGTGCGCGCTGATCAAGTCGCAGAGCTGCAAGGCGGAAAGGTGTTCGACGTCCGCACTGGAAAAGGGAACGTCCTGCTCCGGTGGCGTCGGCTTTTTTTCCGCTGCCCCGGCTTTCTTTTTCGGTTTCTCCATCCTGCATCTTATCTGCGCATTTCTTCGCGCGCAAATGGTGGGACGCAATCTTGCTGAAACGACTGCGCCGCTTGCCCTAGCGCGTTCTTCCTTCACACTCCTGCCAACCTCAATCCTCACCGCGCATGCAATCCTCTCGTTTTTCCGCCGCGTTTGTCGCGTTTGCTTTGGCGACATTTGGAACCTTATCCGCCGCCGAACTCGTCCCGATCGCCGAGGTGGAAAATCAGGCGAAGGCTCATCAATTGATTATAACGCCTCCTCATTTCGAGAACACGCCCGCCGAGATCACAGGCGTCACGACCAAAGTTCTCGATGAGGCCAATGCGGGTTTGGATCAAATCGCGAAACAAGATCCGGATAAGGCGACGTTCGAGAGCACCTTCGTCGCCATCGATGCAATTCAAGCGCGAGTGAAAAATCTGAGCAACCGTTTGGGCCTCTTGGAAAACGCGCTTCCGAACGCGGAGGCGCGAAACGCGGCGAACGAAATGACCGTAAAAGTCGACGCGTGGGCCATCGCGTTGGACTATCGCAATGACGTTTATCAGGTTCTAAAGAAAGTCGCCGACCGCAGCACCAACCTCACTGGGGAAGATAAACTTTTTCTCGATGAAACGATGCGGGACTATCGCCGCGCCGGTCTGACGCTCGATCCCGATCAACGAGATATCGTGGAAAATTTGCGCAAGCTGCTCTCCAGCCTCACCACTGAATTTAGTCAAAACGTTGTCGCTGCGACGGGGCCCTTCGATTTCACCGCCGAAGAAGGTGCCGGCATCCCGCAGAGTTTTCTTGATACGCCCGGCGTTCGCGTTTCCGACGGCCACTACCGCGCGAAGTTGAACGTGACGTATCATGCCCAGACCATCCTCGAACACGCGAAAAATCCAGACGTGCGCCACCGCGCTTACATGATCCGCAATAATCTCGCGCGCGACAAAAACGTGCCGCTCATGGCGCACATTGTCCAATTGCGCACCGAAATCGCGCGCCGCCTTGGTTACAAAAACTGGGCCGACTATCAGACCGAAATCAAAATGGTGAAAACGGGCGAGGCCGCGAAAAAGTTCGAGGAAGACCTGGTGACCGCTTTGCAGCCCAAGTTCGATCAAGAACTCGAAGAGTTGCGCAAACTCAAAGCCGCGGAGACTCACCAGGCAGATGCAAAACTCGATCCGTGGGATATTGCGTATTACCAAGACGAATACAAAAAGCAGAAATTTTCCGTCGATGCGGAGGAGCTGCGCATCTATTTTCCCTACCAGGCCGTGCTCACCGGGATGTTCAACATTTATGAGCATATCTTCGGGTTGAAGTTCATCGAGGTTCAACCGACCGAAGTGTGGGCGGAGGGGGTGCGCCTATTTGCCGTCAAAGATGCGAAGACCGACGAGCCACTCGGTCTTTTCTACCTCGATATGTTTCCCCGCGAAGGAAAATATAATCACTTCGCGTGCTTCGGGATCGCGGACGGAATCCGCCATGCCGACGGCGTGCTCGAATGCCCGATGGCATCTCTCGAATGCAATTTTCCGCCGCCCTCGCCTGACCGCCCGTCTCTCTTGAAGCACGACGATGTGGAAACCCTCTTCCATGAGTTCGGCCACGTCATGCACTTGGTCTTGAGCCGCTCGAAGTTCAATCGCCACACCGCGTTCGGCACCCCGAACGATTTCGTCGAAGCTCCGTCTCAGATGTTGGAAAACTGGGCGTGGGACAAACACGTACTCGACACCTTTGCGGCCGACTATCGCGATCCCACGAAGAAAGTGCCGGCCGAGATTATCGAAGCCTTGCAACAGGCGCGCATCGGCACCGCCGGAATGTTTTATCGGCGTCAACTTTCGTTTGGTATCCTGGATCTGGATATCCATATGTTGACGAATCCCAAGGTCACCCCGGAAATCGTCACCATCACCAATCGCGATCTGGCTCGTGTCTATATCGCGCCGCCGGATGACACGGCGTTCATCGCCTACTTCGGTCATCTCACCGACGGCTATGATGCCGGTTATTACGGCTACATGTGGTCGCTGGCGATCGCGCAGGACATGGCGAGCGTATTTCGCGCCTCGCCGAATGGCTTTTTGGACGAGAAAACCGGACGCAAGCTGCGCGATGAAGTATATGGCGTCGGCGCGAGCCGCGACGTGACGGAATCGATCGAAGCGTTTCTCGGTCGAAAGGAATCGCTCGATCCGTTTCTGGTCTTTGTGGGAGCGAAACCGGCGAACGTGAAGTAGAAGCGCGTTCCTGTCCTAGTGATTCTGGAAATAGACATCCCGCTCGGTCTTTAGGTCGACTTTCACCGCGTCGGGATTTCCGATGGCGTCAAGACGTGACAGCGTCTTGATCTCATCCATGCGCTCGAGTTCGATATCTTGTTCGCGCAGCGCCATGGCCTCCGGTTCGTTGGGATGCCAGCCGTGCAGAATGCTCAAAAAATTAAAGTAATATTCGGCGACTTGTGACGCGGGGCCGAACGTCGCACGATAAAGCGGTGAAGTGTATTTATTAACTGCTTGTTCGACACGGAGCTTATCGGTGGCGACATCGTTCGACTTCAGTTTCAATTTGGGCGCGATGACTTCGTAATTGGGTAAACTGGCCTCCATTTCGACGACTGGCGGAGGCCCAGTGAAAATGGAAGGGATGTCTTCTGTTTTTTTCGTGGCTTCGAATTTGAAACCGAGTTGATCGAGCGTAGAATGCGCGGACAACTTCGGTTCCGGCACGACGTCGGGAGGCGCGGCAATCGCCCGGGTACTTGCCGCTGCCAGGACCATCCATGAAAGCGAAATGGGGTTCCTCACGCCTTGGTCTGACACGAGTAAAAATAAAAAAGACAAAAATTTTTCTGTCGCGACGGTCTGCCTCCGCTGATTCGTTGCAGCTTTCATGCGCCGAATCTTGAGCCACGGTAAGGTCATCCTGGGACATCCCGGGATGCTGGGGCTGCTCTCCGCCAACGTAGCCTTCGGCATGGCCATTTCCTTCGTCGTCCCTTACATGTCGATGTGGGGTACACAGCATGTGAAAATGACCCCCGTGGTGTTCGGGTGGTTCATGACATTGACCTCGGTGAGCGCGATCGTGTTGAGCACGATCATGGCGAGACTTTCGGATACGCGGGTGATGCGGCGAACCATGTTGATCTGGGGAAGCTTGGGCGGCGTGGTCGGCTACGTGGGGTACGCCTACCTTGAACAGGCGTGGGCACTGACACTCGTGGGTTGCGCTGCGTTGGGGCTTTCCGCGGCGAACTTCTCGCAGCTCTTCGCCCACATGCGCGAAGAACTCGATCGGCCAGAGAACGCTCATCTCGACGCGCCTCTGATCATGAGCGTGCTGCGTGTTTCGTTTTCGCTGGCTTGGACCATCGGTCCGGCAATCGGCGCGTATGTGATGAGCCAATACGGCTATCGGGGGATTTTCCTCGGCGCGGCGTTGCTCTTTGTCGCCTTCTTAGTCGGCGTGCTGCGGTATGTGCCGGGGCGGCCTCATCCCCCGCATGCGCACGCCGCCCAGCATGAACCGATCCTTCGCGTTCTCGGGCGTCCCGCCATCTGGGTCAGTTGCGTCGCGTTCATCGCCGTCTTCGCGGCGCACTCGATCAACTTGATGAATCTCCCGCTGCTTGTGACCGAACAGCTCGGTGGCACAGAGAAGAACGTGGGGATCATTTTCGGGGTCGCGCCTTTCGCCGAAATGCCGCTGATGCTCTGGACGGGCCAAATGGCGGCGCGAGGAAAAACGATGGGGCTGCTCCGCATCGGCGCGGTCGCCACCGTCATCTATTTTCTTTCTTTAACCTTCGTTCATGCGCCATGGCATATCTACCCGATGCAAATCCTGAGCGCAGTATCGATCACGATTTTGACGAACATCA
>Ga0207702_10002338_pt1 | contig 18107 bp, 16 predicted proteins | sample KBSCornC62_FD_184302 | JGI IMG/M metagenome (GOLD analysis project Ga0207702, IMG submission 184302) | Corn rhizosphere microbial communities from Kellogg Biological Station, Michigan, USA - KBS Corn C6-2 (SPAdes) (version 2) | ecosystem: Host-associated > Plants > Roots > Rhizosphere > Soil ...
CCTGGCGGGAGTGGTTTTTGGCTACTACATCGGCTTGCCCAGCGCCTTGCACTTCCTGTTGCATCAGTTCACCACCATCCAAGTACGCCCGCTCATTACCATTCAGTCATATATGCAGTTCGTGGCGCTGTACTTACTTGGTTCGGCACTAATGTTCCAGCTACCGCTTATCCTGCTCATTATCAACCGCATCAAACCACTCAAGCCCAGCGGTTTGCTTAAATACGAACGGCACCTTATCGCCGGTGCGTTCATTGTCGCGTTCATTATGAACCCCACGCCAAATATCATGAGCCAGATGGTCGTTGTTATACCCATCATCGTCATGTACCAGGTTGGCATTACAGCCGTCTGGATCACAAATCGCGCCCGCGACCAGGCCTGGCTCCAGCAACTGATCGAAGAAGACAACAAGCGCCAGGCCGCCCGCGCCGGTCGCCAGCTGGCGCCGTTCGCCGACACCGCAGCAGCAGTCTCGGTGGTGGGTCCGAACACATCCTCAGGCGAACGGATTGTCGTACCCGTACGCTAAGCCTAGGGACTTACTGTTGACTCGACATGACGTTATTGTTTACAATGTTTCCATATCGTAAAATACAAAAAGGATAAGCAGTAAAAAATGAATACGCATCTTTCGAATCTCATGGAAAAGGAAGTGTCTCGTGGTGAATTCCTGGGGATGCTTGGACTCGCCACCGCTTCGATTTTTGGCTTTGGCACGCTGCTCAAACTTCTTACGGGCAAATCGCTCGAAAACCACAGCTCGCTCAAGCCAACGCTTAGTAATGGCTACGGCTCTTCCGTCTACGGCGGCCGCAAAAACTAAAAACGCATAAAAACTCTCCTTGGATTGATTCCAAGGAGAGTTTTTATGCTAGATGCAGCCCTCAGGAAGAGCAGCCGGAGACCTTGGCTTTGCCAAGGCCCCGCGCAATGAGAAACCCGCCCGGGGTTTCTCATTGCCCTACATCATACCCATCCCGCCCATGTCAGGTCCAACAGGAGCGGCACCCTTAGGTTCGGGCACCTCGACCACCAACGCACCCATAGTCATGCTAGTGCCGGCAATACTTGTCGCATTCTGTACAGCCTGCTTGGTTACCGCCACGGGGTCAACCACACCGACAGCCTTCAGGTCTACCAGCTTGCTCGGGCTGTTCACGTCCACACCCTGTCCGGCCTTTGCCTTCCGTACTTGGGGCAGCCATTCGTCAGCATTCAGGCCGCTGTTGGTAAGCAGAATACGGAACGGCTGTTCCAGTGCCTTCACCAGCAGACCGCGACCAGCACTCACCGAGTCATCCGCGTCATCGGTAGAAACAGCGCCCGCCAGGTTCACCAGTGTCACGCCGCCGCCAGGTACGATGCCCTCGCTCAAAGCAGCCTTAACTGCCGCGACAGCATCGTCTACGCGGTATTTCTTCTCTTCAATCTCGGTTTCGGTCGCGCCGCCAACCTTGATCACGGCAACTTTGCCAGAGAGTGCAGCACGCCGCTTCTCCAGGTTTTCTTTGTCGTACTCGCTGCTGGCAGCGTCTGCCTGCGTGGCGATCTGTTTGATGCGAGCCTGTACCTCGGCGGTCGAACCAGCGCCCTCTATAATGGTCGTTTCATCTTTCGTAACAATGACTTTGCGAGCCGTGCCTACAACGTCCAAGTCGACATTCTCGAATGTCATACCACGGTCTTCGGTAATCACTTCTGCACCGGTCAGTATAGCTATGTCATTCAACATATCCTTGCGGCGGTCGCCAAAACTCGGTGCCTTCACCGCCACGGTATTGAATACGCCCTTCAGTCGGTTGAGTATCAGCGTGCCCAGCGCTTCGCCCTCTACATCTTCGGCAATCAGCACCAGATCTTTCTTACCGGCCTGAGCCAGTTTTTCGAGCAGTGGCAGAAACTCCTGCACGCTCGATATCTTGCGGTCAGTAATCACCACTGCCGGTTTGTCATACACCGCTTCCATGCGGCTGGTGTCGGTTACCATGTACGGGCTTACGTAGCCACGGTCGAAGGTAAAGCCTTCCACCACTTCGCTCTCCAGCTCCAGGCCCCGACCCTCTTCCACTGTCACTACGCCGTCTTTACCAACTTTGTCGATGACATCTGCAATCAGGTCACCAATGGCGGCGTCACCGGCAGATATCGTTCCCACTTCGGCCACACGCTTCTTATTCCCCTGGATGTCTTCAGCAAGGCCGTCGAGCTGCTTCTCAACCTCTAGCGCGGCACCTTCCAGTCCTTTGCGCAGCAACATCGGATTATGCCCGGCGGCAATCAATTTGTTCGCTTCGTTCAGGATGTGGTACGTCAGCACTGTTACTGTGGTCGTACCGTCGCCGGCCACATCGTTCATCTTGTTTGCTGCCTGCTTAATCAGCTCAGCGCCGACTTTGTAGCCTAGCGTTTCGTCGTCCGCGTCGGCAATTTCCACGCCTTTTGCCACTGTCACACCGTCGTGGGTCACCGTTGGCGAGCCGTAGCTTTTGCCGATCACTACGTTGTTGCCCTTCGGGCCCATAGTGGTTTTTACCGCATTATATAAAATCTCTGCTCCGCCCAGCACTCGCCGGCGCGCGTCATCATCGTAGAATACTTTCTTAGCCATATACTTTTTCGCCTCCTACTTAACCGTCGCCAGGACGTCTTCTTCTTTTACGAGCAGATACTCGGTAGCGTCTACCTTGATCTCTGTCTGCGAGTAACTCTTGTAGATAATTTTGTCGCCAACCTTCAGGCCCCGAACTTCTTTGCCGACAGCCACCACTTTGGCCACCTTCGGCTTCTCCTGGGCACCGCCCGGCAGGTACAGCCCACTGGCGGTTTTGGTCGCCGCTTCCTCTGTTTGCGCCACCACATAGTCTGCGAGCGGCTGGATAGGTACACTCATGGTCTAACTCCTCCTATTACATCAAAAGACGTCGATATCAGTACTTCCCTCGACGCGTCAGCACTCACTATAGACGAGTGCTAACCCACCGTCAAGACTCCACCAACAGCTCACGTGCAACAGGTATACATTGTTAGAATTCTTACAGAAAATGCTATACTGAAGGCCTTGTCCCATTCCGAGGAAACGAGGAACAATGGCAGTTCTTTCCCAGGAAGTTCCATGCGTACGCGGTCTGACCCTCGACGCCGAAATCGTCACCGTACGAGAGTATGCGAACGAGGTAGTTGCGATCGTAACCGCCACCGCCCACGGCCAGCAGCTTCGCAGCTGGTTCAGGCAGGCAGTAACAGAAGTGCAGCCACGCCATTTCAACTGGCTACACACAAGTGGCCGGCCACATGAGCGGAGGCGGCAGGCGCGACTCCTCGTCGTCATCTCGCTGGCTGGCGCTCAGGGTCCCGAGGGTGCCGTCACGGGCTTTCTCACGGGAACCATGAGAAAGGTGCAGCAACGACAGGCGGCAAACGCGGCTCGGCCGAAGCCACGCCCCGAGCAGACTACGCGGCCCAGCCGGCAGGCAGCCAGTCCGCTCTACCGCTACACCCCACGGCGACAGCTCGCCCTGCGCTGATATCTGTACCGCAAGGAATTATCCGCCTTAACCGTGGCCAGCAAGCCAGCTGACCACACCGGCTCGCTTAAGCAGCGAGTAGCCGTACGGCACGCCATCCAGGGCGTTCCCGGGACAAGCCGCCTCAGGTGTGCGTGCCGTACGGCAGCCGGATTCTTTTTGCATACCAGAGCGACCGTACCGGCCTCTACCCGAACGGGTATCAAACGTATGCAAACAGGATCCGGATTTTTTATGCAACGAATTATTTTTTGAGCTCAGTCAGTAGTTTTCGGGCCACTTCCCGCTCATCCCACGCCATTTTTCCGCCCCCCATCGCACGGTAATCCTGATGTCCCAGCCCGGCAAGCAACACAGCATCCCCTGGCCCGGCCTCGCGGAACGCCTGTCGTATCGCATCCAACCGATCATCCACTACTGCCGTCTTAGCTTTACCGCCCGCAGCGACAATTCCCTCATACACTGCATCACGAATAGCCACCGGGTCTTCGGTATATGTTTCATCATCTGTTAAATAAATCCGGTCGGCCAGCCGCGCCACCACGTCGCCCATCGGTCCACGCTTGGTCTTATCACGGTCGCCTGTTGCACCAAACACTACCGCCAGCTTCCCTTTTGTAGCCCCACGCATGGCCGCGAGCACATTTTCGAGTGCATCCGGCGTGTGCGCATAATCAACCACCACGGCGAATTTCTGCCCCTCGTTCACCTGTTCCATCCGCCCGGCCACACCCGGTAACGCTGCAATCCCCTGCTCTATCTGCTTGCGTGTCAGCCCCACTGCCCTGCCCACGCACACCGCAGCCAGCGTGTTATACACGTTGAAACTTCCCGGCAGGCAGCTGGTAATTTTATACGTTTCGTCCATAGCTTTAGCTTCATAGCCGATACCGCCAGCGTCCATCCTGATATTCGTCGCCCGTACATCCCCCGCTTCCAGCCCGTACATAATCGAGTTCTGCGTTTGCGTGGCAAAGCTCGCGCCATACTGATCGTCGGCATTCGCGATGCCCATCTGCAATCCTTTCTGGTTCTGCTGCGCCAACTTGAACAACTTTTGCTTCGCCGCGATGTACCGTTCCATGGTCCTATGATAGTCGAGGTGGTCCTGGCTTATGTTCGTCAGCACCGCCACACTGTACGGCACGCCCCATGTCCGATACTGCACCAGGGCGTGGCTCGTCGTTTCCAGCACCAGCCACTCCACGCCAGCGGCCTTCATTTCCTTCAGCCGCTTCATCAGCAACAGCACCGGTACATTTGTCATGTGCTGGGTCTGTGCCTTTACATCGTCGCCGATAGCCCACGCCACGGTTGTCATCAGCCCGGTCTTATACCCTGACTCGTTCAGCATGCGGTGCACGATAAAGCTCGTCGTCGTCTTGCCGTTCGTACCAGTTATGCCGATCACCCTCATACCGCGTGCCGGGAACCCGTACCGACAGTTATATATAACCGCCTCTGCCAGATGCCCGTACGGCGCCACGGCCCGCAGCAAAGCCTTCGGGATGATCTTCTTTATAGCGGAGCGCGGACTCATACAGATAAGTATAGACCCCTGCGTGTAAATCCCGAGCGCTATCTACATTCTTCAGCAGCTACCGGGTACGAAGTTTTGTGCCGACCGGCAGGTGACGGGCCACCCGCTCCCACGCACTCGCCGTAAATTGGCCAAGGCGGTGCGTCTTAAAGTAGTTTCTACCAACAACGTTATAATCTTCATTTGCAATCTGGGCATTTGTCGGGTGTGCTACACCCCGCTGCTTAAGCGCATCTTCGGAAGCACTCCAGGCATTACCATTTGCATGCAATGTCTCAACCCCCTGACGGGCAATGTTTCCACCATTGCCGCCAATGCCACCAGTACTGCCCGGAACGGGCGCATGCGCAAAACCAGGAGGCAGTACGTGTTCCGGAGTGGTGCCGAGTCGGTATGCCAGGTAGCCAACGCCCGCCAGAGCGGCTACTGCAAGTACGGCTCCGACAGCACGACGACGTCGGCGCTGTTCCGGAGTGGTGTCTTGCAGGGCTTCGTTCCTGCCACTATCCTGGCTGGCAAACATTTCGCGTAGGCGGCTTTTAAAATCAGGATTACCTGCTGCGCGCGGTGGAGTGGCTGGAATGTCAGTCCGGTCCTCGCCTGTGCTAGTGGGCTCACGGTCTGCCCTTCCCTCGCCCGCACCGGCACTATCGTCGGCACCGGCTGCCCCGGTTTCGGCAGGGTCGTCATACTCACCAGCATGCCGGTCAAATGCTGCCCGCATACGCCGCCAGCGTTCTTCTTCGTCATCGTCTGCTGTAGCCTCCGCCACCGGAGCACTGGCGACCAGTTTCCAGTTGTTAGGAATGACGGGCTTGGGGCGAGCTGCCGCCGCCCCATCAGTACGTGGGCTCTCTTCTGTAGCGGTCGCACCGCCTGCTGCATCCGCAGGTTCAGCCGCAGCCATTACAGCCGACCGTTCATCTTCATCCGCTTCATAAGCTGGCTTGTACGCTTCGTCCAGCAATGCCTGGCCGTGGTCACGACGGTCGAGTACGCGCCTGGTCAGGTGAGGGTTGCGAATTAGAAAATGCTCCAGGTCCGCTTCGCTCATACGGGCAATGTCTTCGTCGCTCAGTGCGGCGATATCGCGCTCTGCCTCAGCCGCTTCCACAAATTCGCGGCGCACGTCTGCGTCAAGCAGATTGTTGTATTTAATAACTGCAGCCGTACCTTCAGGTGAGCTGGCGCCGTAGTTGTTCATTATGTGCTGCAACAGTTCGACTGCTTCGTCCGGAGTAGTCGCGAAGCCTTCGGCAATACGTTCCTGGCGCTGTCGCGAATACTTATCAAGAAGTGCCTGGTCATCTTCTGGCAGACTGGCCACAACCTCCGAGTCATATGCCCGGCGATAGCCCTCTGCCAACCACGCGTTATCACCTTCGGCCTGGATATCACGTTCGATTCCCGCCTTAGCCAAGACCTTTTTCCATGTCTTGTCTGCCAGTTCAGTCCCGTCTTCGTTCCGCGCGGCCACCGCAACGTTGTGGACACGCTGCGCAGCCTTAAATGGCATGCTTCTGTCTTCGTCAGGTCCGTAATAACGAACTGGCCTTCCGTCATCTCCGCGCGCAATAGCAATGTGCTCGTCGAGCTTGAGTGCACGTTCAACTAACTCACCGGGGAGTTTGCCGTCTGCCGATTCGCGGCTGGCAGCCAGCATTTCGCCATACAAAGTACGCAACTCCTCTCGAAACGGGGGGAGCGGTTGGACTTCGGCCGGTGCACCGTGCATAAGTTCGCTCATAGTTGCTTCCTTGTTATTACCTGGCTGTTAATGTGTATTTTTATGTTTGTTGTGTTGTAAGCATTTAAGCACAAAAGCTTACAAAAGTCAATTTGTCAATTCTTACATGGGCTGCGGTCCATGGGTCATTCTACCGCCGCCACACAAGTCAAACCGTTACAATTCATACATGGTGAATGTGCGGGTACGGTTCTTTGGGTGTTGATCAGGGGCGCATGGAAGCAGCCGACCTTTGATCCACTAGAACCGTACCGCGCACAGACACACGTCTTACTCCTTACTTTCAGGCGATCTGACGACGGTCGTCAGTCTCGCGAATCTTGTTCCCTGTCAGGAGGTGCTGGCGGTTGGACCGTCAGGACTTCTTGAGCCAGGGCCACATCGACGGCAGAACGCCCTCGCTCGGCTTCAGCTCCGGGTTCCCCGTAGCCTTGGTCGGAATGCCGAGGGCGATCGTGACGAGGGGCGTCTTCACGAGCACTCGCTTGCACTTGGGTCCGTACGTCCATATGGACTTGAAGTACTTGACTCCGGTGTGCGCTGTGACGTTGGGAACTCCCATCGCCTTGACTGCCGCCCGTGCCTCGTCATCGGTGGTGATGGCCGGATTGGCGTCCTTGCCGTCCACGACGATGATGTCGCGCAGCTCATACGGCTGGGTCGCGTGCTGCGACTCAGTGAAGGCGTACGACTTGGCGTCGGTAATGGACGTACCCGTGACGCGGTTGGCGCATGCCTGCTGAGCCGATGAAGACTCGTTGGCATACTTCGTCCACGACAGGGTGGCCGCTGCCTGGTTTGAGCTGGCAACGTGGCTGGCCGCGACGGCACTGACGAGGTTGGAAACCCCGGTGCCGGCAGGCCAGAGCACGAGCAGCGCGATGATGGCGAGCCCTGCCCAGATGATGTTCCGACCCGACTTGTCTGGGTTGTGCCGGAGGTACCTGTTCGCTGCGTAGGCGGCGCCCACGAGCAAGACGAGTACCGCCAGCGGCCAGTAGACGGGCCAGAGTCCCGGGACCCGGATGCTGCGATGCGCAAGCAGCCAGATCGCGAGATTGATCACCAGCCAGATGGTAACGAGCCACAGCATGGTGGTTCCGAGAACCCGGAGCCACACACTGCGACGACGCGACCACTTGTAGAACCCGACTGCCCCCAGGCACGAAAGCGCCATGAGGAGCAGCTCTAGGAATCTGAACATGTCTTCTCCTAGTTTCTCTCAGGCGCCCGGACGAGCCTTGAACTTGTCCCTCCAGCTGCCGGTGTCGCTGCCAGCTCCGGAAGTGGGAGCGGCGTCGTCCGTGCGGAAGACCGGAAGGTCGGCGGTGCCGGGGTCCGGAGCCGGACGAGCAGGAGCCGAAGCCACCAGCGCGCCCAGTTCCGGGGATCCACCGGGCGAGCGGTCGTCACGAGAACGATCCTCTCGACGGGGGCCAGGACGTTCGCCACGGTCACCACGATCCGAACTGGAGGAGTCACCGAGCCTCGGGGCGCGGGGACTGCCGGAGCGGACGGGGCGGTCGCCACGATCGCCACGGTCACGGGGTGCCGGGGAATCCGAGCTGGGGTCGAAGCCGGGAGCCACGAGCGCGAGGTCGCCACCGTAGGTAGTGACCACGTAGCCCTGCTCCGTGAGCGTACGGTACCGGTCAGAACCGTCGTACGCTTCGGTCCATCGGGGATGTCCTACGACCTTGTAGTTGGTACGGGCGGTGCTGCGGGTGGTCGTGCGACCGAAGCGCCGAGCGAGCAGCTCGCCGACCTCGTCCACACCGAACACCACAGCGAGAAGGTTGAGCACCTGCTCAGCCTTGCCGCCGTTCGCCTTGAAGGCTTCGAGGAACTGCTGGAGGGAGTCCCCCAGGTTCAGCGCCTTGAGCACCAGCTTGACGAGCTCGGGGCTGACCGGAGTGTTTTCCGGGCCCACGAGCACCGCCGCGATGGCAACCATGGGGTCCTGCGCGTCCCTGTGCAGTCGACGGTCGGCGCCGACGTACACGTTTACGAGCAGGTCCTCATGCGTCTCCACCTCAGCGGCGTCGAGCTCTGCGTTGCGGGCGGCCACCTTACTCATGACCTTCTCGTGGTCAGTGGTGCGACCGGTGCCCCTACGCTCGATGTCTGACATTTCCGTTCCTCTCCGCCCCGCGTGGGCTGAGTCAGAGTTGTGGTACTTCATCCGTGGCACGGTGCCGCGAATATAGCCTTCCTCCTCGCCCACTCGGGGTTGGTTGTGAGGTTTCCTTTTCCTAAGAAAGGAAGGCGGCGCTGCGGGCAATGTTGCGTGCCCGTACCGTTGCCTCCCCTTCCCTGTTGAAAAGGAAAATCACGTGGTTGCAGATTGTGAAAGTATTTGCAGTAAGTGCGTATGTCTAATCCTGCAGCCAGGAGCCGCCACTAGGGTTGCTCGACCAGTGCAGACTCCCCCGCACCGGCCACTGGCCCGCGCGAAAAAGTCTGCACTGTGACTGCAGAACAAGTTATGCACTGTAATGGTTTGACTTGTTAACGAGCATGCGCACGCAAAAGGCTCCCTGACCTCCGTTTGCATAGACACTTGTAATATAGCATAATTGTGAAATTTGTCAATAACATTAACCCCCTTCTACCTCTGTAGGAGTTCATGGTACACTACCACCAATGAGAGTTCTGGGCATAGAAAGCAGCTGCGATGAGACTGCTGCGGCAGTCGTAGAGGACGGCTATAAGCTTCTTTCGAACGTCGTAGCCAGCAGCATGGACCTGCACGCGGCCTACGGTGGCGTCGTGCCGGAAATTGCCGCGCGCAGCCATATCGAATCAATTACCCCCGTTATTGAACAGGCGCTCGAGCAAGCACAGTGTACATGGGACGATATAGATGCCATTGCCGTCACGTATGGCGCCGGTTTGGGCGGCTCACTGCTCATCGGCGTCCTTGCCGCCCGCACATTGGCCATCACCAAGCAGAAACCGCTCTACGCCATTAACCACGTTGAGGGTCATGTGTACGCGAACTTTCTCACCGAGACCACCTTACCTAACTTGGTTTTGCCAGGAAAACAGCCCGAATTCCCTATTCTGGCACTCATTGTCAGCGGCGGCCATAGCCAGCTTGCCCTGTTCCGCGACCATTTCGATTACACCCTGCTCGGTCAGACTCAGGACGACGCAATTGGTGAGGCGTTTGATAAAGTCGCCAAAATTATAGGCCTCCCCTACCCTGGCGGCCCAAGTGTGGAGAAGAAAGCGCTTGAGGGAAATGCCTTTAAGTACCAGTTCCCCAAGGCTAAAATGGCCGGCAAATATGACTTTAGCTTCAGTGGCCTTAAAACGGCCGTTTTAAGGACCGCTCAGGCCGAAATCGGCGAGGACTTCACATTCCCCAGCAAAGACATCCCAGAGCGCCTCTCCGAAGCCCAGCGGGCCGATATTGCTGCGAGCTTTGTGCGTATTGCCAACGAAACCGTTGTCGACAAAGCGCTTTTGGCGTTTGAGGAATTCTCACCAAAGAGCGTGGTTATTGCCGGTGGCGTTGCCGCTTCCCCTCCCTTACGTAAGCAATTGGCCGACCAGCTACCCATTGCGGTCGAATACACCGACCGCAAACTCTGCACCGACAACGGCGCAATGATCGCCACACTGGGCTGCTTCACTGCCATGCACGGCCAGCCGCAGGCTGACCCCTATACGCTCGACATCGCACCGAATCTGAGTATGTAGCCTCCACGGCCGGTGATACTAACATGCTCACCGACATTCGATCGCAGTACGAGAATGAGACTCCTCGTACTGCAGCCAAGCCGACGTACACGGAATCGACGTCCAAGCGTTGGTGTACCCAAGCCCCTTACCAGCGGAAAACTTTCCCGTGAAAGACGGCCGCTTTGCGCTGAGCTAACAGAGGTGGTATACTTGGGTCAACTATGGTTGTCTTGGTAGTCATCGGCTCTGCTCGTACATACGTCCCCTTGGGGCTGTAATATACTTTCCTACAACATTCTCACCACTGTTAAACAAGGACTCTCTTGCATGAAACTACCAAAAACATATGAACCGGGGCAGTACGAAAACGATATCTACGCCCTCTGGGAGAAGAGTGGCGCATTCACCGCCGACCCAACCAGCGATAAAGAGCGATTCAGCATCGCAATGCCACCGCCGAACGAGACCGGAACGCTCAGCCTCGGTCACGCGTTGTTTCTAACACTACAAGACATTATGGCCCGATACAACCGACTACAAGGCAAGGACGTCCTGTGGTTGCCGGGCACAGATCACGCAGCCCTTGCGGTAAATGCGATCATAGAAAAGAAGCTGGCGGAAGAGGGCACCAACAAACATGAAGTTGGCCGTGAGCTGTTTCTGGAACGTACACGCGAGTTTGTGAGTGCCAGCAGGGGAACCATGCTGGGGCAGATGCGTGCCATGGGAGCCAGCTGCGATTGGTCGCGCCTAAAGTACACCCTTGACACAACCTTGACACGTGCCGTTACCGAAGTATTTGTAAAAATGTACAACGACGGGCTCATCTACCGTGGCCACCGGATCGTAAACTGGGACCCCAACCTCGAGACCAATGTGTCTGACGACGAGGTGGTCTACGAAGAAGAGACAACCAGTTTCTACACGTTCAAATTCGGACCGTTCGAAATTGGTACAGCCCGTCCTGAAACAAAGTTTGCAGACAAATACGTGGTAGTACACCCGGATGACAAGCGGTACAAGAAATACAAGCACGGCGACACCTTCGAAGTGGAGTGGATCAACGGGCCTGTGAAGGCGACTGTCATCAAGGATGAATCGGTAGACCCGAGCTTCGGTACGGGCGTGATGACGATTACCCCATGGCACAGTATGGTTGATTTTGAAATTGCCGAGCGGCACAGCCTCGACAAGCAGCAGGTCATAGACTTTCACGGGAAACTTTTGCCAGTAGCAGGGGAGTTTGCCGGCTTGCCCATAGAGGAGGCGCGACCGCTTATCGTCGAGAAGCTGCGACAAAAGGGGCTGCTGCTGAAAACGGACGAGAACTACGTGCACAACATTGCTCGGAACGAGCGGGGGAAGGGGATTATAGAGCCGCAGATCCGCCTGCAGTGGTTCATCGACGTAAACAAACAGGTCGTTGATTGGAAGGGTGAAAAGAAAAGCCTGAAAGAAGTTTTGCAGGGGGTGATACGGGAAGGGGATATCACACTGATGCCAACCCGTTTCGAAAAAACGTATTTCCACTGGATTGATAACCTGCGCGACTGGTGCATCAGCCGGCAGATCTGGTGGGGCCACCGCATACCGGCCTGGTACCGCACCGATACTGACGGCAAAATAGAAACATATGTGGGCATACAGGCACCGACCGATAAAAGTGAGGGCTGGAACGAGTGGGAACAGGACCCGGACACGCTGGATACCTGGTTTAGCTCAGCGCTCTGGACATGGAGCACACTGATAGACCCGGCGTTGGCCGAAGATTACAGCCTGTCGCTTGCCAATCTGCTGGCAAAGAGCCCAGACTTCCAGGCGTATCACCCGACGAGCGTGCTCGAGACTGGCTGGGACATCCTATTCTTCTGGGTTGCTCGCATGATCCTGAGTACCACGTATGCGACGGGGCAGGTGCCATTTAAGACCGTGTACTTGCACGGACTCATTCGCGCCGAAGACGGTAAGAAGATGAGCAAAAGCCGCCCGGAAAGCATCATAGACCCGCTTGATGTCATACCCAAATACGGCACCGACGCGCTGCGTATGGCGCTGATTATGGGTGTGACGCCAGGTGCCGACCAGAACTGGGGCTGGGGCAAGGTAGAAGCGAACCGGAACTTCTGCAATAAGTTGTGGAACATTGCCCGCTACACCGAAGGTGTGTTAGATGACAGCTGCAGGCCGGGCAGCACGCCAGACCCGTTAACGGCTGCCGACCATTGGGTGTTGCATAGATTACAACAAGAATCAAAAACTATATCCAAATACCTGGACAACTACCGGTTTAGCGAAGCGTACGAGCACCTGTACCACTTTGTATGGGATGATGTGGCCGACTGGTACGTGGAGGCTAGCAAATCGCAGCAGGACAGGGAAGTGTTAGGTTACGTGCTGGAAAACATCCTTAAGCTGGCTCATCCGTTTGCGCCCTTCGTAACCGAGACCATCTGGCAGACGCTATACAGCGACACCGACAGCTTACTAATAAGCAGCAGCTGGCCAAAACCGCACCGGGCAAATAAGGACCGGGCCGCCGAGTTTGAAGAGCTAAAAGCCATCGTAACGGAGGCTCGCGCCGTAACGCGCGCTCTGGGACTTAGCAGGCCCAACTTGTACTACACCAATGTACCGTTCCTGGGTGAAAACCGCGATCTATTAATGCGCCTGGCGGGCCTGGAAAACATTCAAGAGGTGGAGAGCGGCGATGGACTATTGCTGACCAGCACAAAGTACCGGTGTTGGCTCGACGTTGACACTGGCATGATGAAAGCATACGCCGACAAGCTTGCCGGGCAGATCGCCGAGCAGCAAAAACTAGCTGGGCAGCTGCAGGCACGGCTCGACAACAAGAGCTACGTGGACAACGCACCGAAAGCGATCGTGAGCGAAACGCGCGAGCAGCTGAAAGAAGCCACGGCATCGATTGAGCGGCTGAAGGCCGAGCAAACTCGGTTCATAGGGAAATAGCACCGGCGGTATACCAGGACTTACCGATCGTCAGTCGCAGTACGGAAAAGTAGACAGGCCACGCCAAAGGTGGGCCTGACAGAAAAACCCTTTAGGGTTTGTCTTGGAACCATGGGCGCTCGAGGTCGAAAGCGCAGCCTGAAGGCGAGATTTCGATATTGCGCAGATGCAAGGAGTCCTGAAACGAGCTTAAGATGAGGAGGTTGTTAATCCGCTGGCTGCAAAGCGGTGCTGACCGCAACGATAGAGTCTTCGGGCTGATACGCATCGAATCCCATGGTGTGCCATCCGAACTGGCCGGCAGCGGCAAGGTTCGACCGGTCATCGTCTATGAGCAGAATCTCCGAAGGACTGGCAATGTTGGTGCGGTCTGCTGCGACCTCGAACATGCGGGCGTCTGGTTTAAGCGCATGGACTTCCGACGAGTCAATCAGCACATCGAACGTTATATTCGGTAAAATGCCACGCTCAAACATCGGGCGAATAAGGCCAGGGAAGGTGTTTGTAACGAGACCGACCTCGTAGTTCTCGGCAACCCAGGTAACAAGCTCGTTAATTCCAGGGGTGGGCTCGACAGCCATGAGGTAGTAGCGGTTCCAGTCGACCAGCATCTCGAGACGCTCAGCCAGTATCGTATTGAACTCGTCCAGACTCATGCTGCCGCGACAAACATCGCTGTTGTATTGCCAAAAAATGGTTTCGATGATATCCGGCGTTACACCGCTTTCTTCGGCCAGTTTCATACAGGCCTTGCTGACCGCTGCACGCACGAGCACACCGTTCATGTCGAAATAGACAAAGCGCACACCGCTACGCGAGACTTTTCTGCTGTTAGCAACCGGCGCAACAAAGGATGGCCTGTTCTGTTCGACGCCGCCGAGCAGTTCGTCCATGCTCATGCCGAGCGTAGCGGCAATGCGCTGAATGGTAAATACTGAAGGCGCAGCAATAGCGCCACGCTCTATTTTTGCCAGGGTAGAGTAGCTGAGGCCGGTTTTTTGGCACAGGGCCTGCTGTGTTAATCCTTCTTTTTTGCGCGCGACCTGCAGAACACGGCCGAGGCGCTTCTCCTCGCTGAGACTTCCACCCGAATCCATAGGCCGTATTGTACCAGCTCTATCACGTCAGCACCAGCAAAAATAGCCGGAAACGGTTAGTTTTTGCACCACGAATCGAGGCAACTCCAGGATGGTGCAGTGTGGAATGAAAAAGGAGTAGCAGAACGTAATCGTACTAGAGGTACGATTACGTGAGCAACCCCACAATGTGCCATTCCGGGAGCGTCTAAGAGGGGAAAATCACGAATTTGCCGATAGTAAAGACTACAATAAACACAACAACAAAGACAAGTCCGGCGGCCGTACCGGTTGTCTGTGCGTTACCGTACCCGGTGCGGCTTTGCAGCTTGGTGTACGACCAGGTTCCTACGCTAATAGCCACCAAAAAGGCAAGTATTAATGGTTTCATGCTGCATCCTCCATGCGAAGTTTATCTGCGACTACCGCCAGAGCATTGTGATCCGGCTCGGCGTTCATGTCGGGGTGGTTATGAAATTCTTCAGGGGTAGAGAAGGGGAAAATCTTGAGGTGGGCGTGGGCGATGTCGAGCCCTTCGATTTGCATGCCAACATGCGTTTTTTCCGGGAAAACCTGGCGGATTTTGAGTGCAACCTTTTTAGCGGTCGCCATAAGCGCCCGGTAGTCTTCGTCGGTCAGATCCCAGGCAAACGCCACCTGGACCCTTGGCACAACCAGAACCATTCCCGGTTGAACGGGGTGAATATCTAGAAAAGCAAAGGTTTTAGTATCTTCGTATACCTTGTGGGACGGAATTTCACCTTTGATTATTTTTGTAAAAATCGAATCTTGCATATGTTTATTGTACCGCATACGCTTCTTCGGCAGCGATGTCGTCGAAGCTGGCCAGGACACGGTCGGCATGCCTGCTCACGCTGGGCCGCTCGACGTTTTCGCAGAACGCCCAGAACTCGTCGGCTTCTCCGGCAGCGCGGATTTCGTAGTCGGTGTAGCCATCGCCGATGACGATGACGGGGTGGGGGAGTCCGAGTGCCGCCACCTGGCGCACTTTGCCCTCAGCGTGTGCTAGTAAGCGTGTGTCATCATGCCCTATAAGGTTACTATGTTCGTCGGCTTGAAAGGCATTTGCCAACACATGGTCTGGGGCAATGCCCAAAGTAGCAACGACCGGCACGATATACTCTTCGAAGCCGCCGGAAATCACATAGATATGGTCGCGGTTATGCCGGAACCAGTCCCGATGGCGCAACACGGACGGCGTAATATCGTGTTGGAGGAATTCTGTGAGTACGCTCAGGTGGCTTTGATTGGCCGTGAACAGCTTGAGGCGCCGCGCCAGCGAAACATCGAATGTCAGTGTACCCGTCATGCCTTGGGCGGTTATTTCGCGAAGCTGGCGCAAAACCGTCTCGCGATCTGTACGACCATGCAGGGCCAAGCGTGCTAGCTCGTCGAGCGATTCGCTGCGCACTAGGGTGCTATCGAAATCGATAATGAAGGTTGGTTTTGGCATGACACTAAAAGATGGGCTTCCTTAGACTTTTGGTTGCCGGGCAACGAAGTAATATACGATTGCGACAAACGGATGGATAAAGAGCATGCCCAAGCACCAGAGGAGCTTTTCGCTGTCACTAAGCCGCGGGTTGCGAAGGGCGTCTACAAACATCCAGACCTCAAAAGCCAAAATCGCAACCCCAAGCAGAACTGCGACAATGATAAGGAAACCAAAACTCGCTGCATCGGACCCTGTCACCCCCTAATCATACCATGCGGGTTGTGCTTCATAAGGAGTAGACGGCCCACCCAAAGAGTGAGCCGTTTACTCATGGCGGAGAGGGAGGGATTCGAACCCTCGGTACCGTTGCCGGCACACTGCTTTTCGAGAGCAGCACCTTCAACCACTCGGTCACCTCTCCATATACACACCGCCAATGAACGCGAACTGGTAGATTATAGCTGTTCGCTACCTAGTCAAAGCACGGAGGGCTTAACCGGCGTCCACCACTCTTGCGTCTCACCGTACCGTGCTATTTTAACAGATGAGATACATGCCCCAAAACGCACGGGCAAATAGCTTAGAATAATTACTATAAAATGAGTTTTATGTAGTATGTATAAGATGTTAAAATATGTATACATACGGGACGTCCGTATCGTACACAAGACCGATGAGGAAGGACTCGCGGTGGACATCAACGAGGAGATTGCGCGCCTGCGCAGAGAGGCCGGCAATGCAGCCGCCGAAGCTCGCACGCTGGCGTCGGCACGCAGCGAAGCACGCAGCACGCAAAGTGCCCGGCATGCGGCGAACGTACAGCAGCTCCTGCCCCTCGGACAGACCTTCGTAAGGTGGGCAGAAGCAAGCCGCATCAAGCCTACCGCCCTGGCACATCGAGTGCAGAATCTGCTTATCTACGTTCGCTCCGTACCCACCCTGAAAGGCTGGCCCCTGCAGACATACTTTGAAGTCCCCAACGAAGATAGGGGCGGATACGGAGGCAACAAGCGCGTACTGGCCGTACTTCGTTCTGGCGAAATCATATGGATTGGCAAGAACGTAATCGTCAGCAGAGACGAAGCCGAGCGGGCAATAGCCGCCTATGTGGTGAGCTCAGGCTCAACCGTACCCTGGCCGGGCGAGGAGACAGATAGGTTCCACGGTCCGACGTGGGGTATCGAGCCGGGCAGGGGCAACACGTATCGTGATACACCATGGTCTTAACGGCAACATCCGATGTGATTGGGTGGCTCCGGCCTAACTCAACGAAAGAGCGAGGAGACCGCACCATAAGATGAGGGCAACTCCTCGCCACCCGCCACCCTCATCGGTCACTTCGCTCCACAAATGCGTGTTTGTGCTGATGAGTGCCGCGCGGAGGAAAGACGGATTTTGGAGCAAGCTCCAAAATCAGGCTTTTCGAGCACGATAACTCGTATCCCAAAAGGATATGGGTTCCAAAAGGACGAAAGCGAAGCGGCAAGTGATAGACCCGGCCCAGCGACCGACTTTTGACGCAGCATTTCTGTGGCCCGAATGCTCGTACCAGGCAGTTGCTTGCGACACCGCCAAGCCCGCTCTATAGTGAAAGCGTAAGCTTTATTAGACATAATAGGTGCTATTCGAGGGCCACAATAGCAGGTGCGACTACAACGTTATATAAACTACGAAAAGCCCGATGGCTGGTCAAGGGGCGAGCCGGAAGTGCTAATTGCTACCAGCACCATCAACAAACTGGGCATGCCGGTCGTTAATTACCCATCGCTTCAGCAATATCTGACAGACACGGTATCGATTCCATTCGAAGCGCAAACGCGTGTCCGGCTGTTCGGCAGCTCCCGGTACGGCATTACGTACGGCCACTATGCGCCCTTTGGCAACACCATACATATAAACGCTACCATGGCAGAGCGACACCTGGCGCACAAAGGCGGCGCAATGGCCGTGGTAGGCCACGAGGGCAGGCACCGGGCGGACTTTTGCAACCATAAGGGCACCGTGGGTGCCGCCTTAGGAGGGCGCCTGCTCACCATTCTGGGAGGCTACGAGCTGGGTGAGTATCTTGCCCGAGCACCTCTGGGTTCTACCTACACCGAACTCA
>Ga0207702_10002344_pt1 | contig 18094 bp, 9 predicted proteins | sample KBSCornC62_FD_184302 | JGI IMG/M metagenome (GOLD analysis project Ga0207702, IMG submission 184302) | Corn rhizosphere microbial communities from Kellogg Biological Station, Michigan, USA - KBS Corn C6-2 (SPAdes) (version 2) | ecosystem: Host-associated > Plants > Roots > Rhizosphere > Soil ...
GCTGACCAACAAAGCGGTGGACCGCAATTACAAGCCAGGCTTATACTTTGCCCATGTCGCGTATCCCCCCGCTCGCCGCCGTCCGCGTGTTCGAGGCGGCCGCGCGCCACGGCAATTTCAGCCGCGCCGCCGAGGAGCTGGCGATGACGCAGGCGGCGGTGAGCTATCAGATGAAGGTGCTGGAGGAGCGGCTGGGCGCGCCATTATTCGTGCGCAGCGGGCGCGGCATGGCGCTGACCGCGTTGGGCGAGCGGATCGCGCCCCGGGTGATGGAGGCCTTCACCCTGCTCGACCGCGCGTTCGCCACCGCGCGATCCGAAAGCGACTCTATTCTCAGCATCACCGCGCCGCAGACCTTTGCGACTAACTGGCTGTCCGGCCGGCTGGGCGATTTCAACCTGGTGCGGCCGGACCTGGCGGTGCGGCTGAGCGTGACCGACACGTTGATCGACCTCAACGGCAGCGAATATGATGTCGCGATCCGGGGCATGCCGGCACGCGGATCACCCCAGTGGCGGCTGGCCGACGGGCTGATCGGGCATTTCCTGATGCGGATGCCGGCGACGCCGCTCGCCAGCCCGGACTTTCTGGCCAGGCACCCGCTCAACGACCCCGCCGATCTGCAGCACGTGCCGCGCATATCGCCCGAGGACGATTGGTGGGATATGTGGTTCGCATCCTTGACCGGCCCCGATCCGCGCGCGCAGCGCCACCCGGGCATAAGGTTCGAATCCCAGGTGCTGGACGGGCATGCCGCGATCGCCGGCCATGGCGTAGCGATCCTGAGCCCGCCCATGTTCCAGGGCGCAATGGCCGCGGGGCAGCTGGTGCAGCCCTTCACCCAGGTCGCTTATTATCGGAACAGTTTCTGGCTGGTCTATGCCGATCACAAGCGCAACCTGCCCAAGGTGCGCGCCTTCCGCGACTGGTTGGTGGAGGCGGTGCGGCAGGCGGCGGGCGATGACCCTTATGGAATATTGGAGGAGCCGGCGGCGGTGGGGTGAGGAGGGCGGCTTTGCGCCCCAAATCGGTCATTATGAGGCCCCCAAAAGTCGCCCAGGAGCCGACGTTCGCAGATTGTGGAAAGCGCCGTCCAAGTGTCTGCCGCGGTGTGCGGAAAACATCTCCGATTTGACCGGAAATCGCTTTCCCGTGCTGGCCTTGATGCCTTGCGGCGCTAGAGTAGTGAAAAACGGGGGTGCTTGGTGACTGTGAGCTTACGTGACCTGCTGGAGCGATATCGCGACGAGTCTCGATCGGAGAGAGAAAAAGGCACCTACTTCGAGCGCCTGACGAGGGTATGGCTGGAGATTGCTCCAACCCAAGCAGACCAGTTTCTGCGCGTCCAGACGTTTGCGGAATGGGCAGCGGAACGCCGAGAAGACCGGCGAGATGCCGGGATCGATCTCTGTGCCCAGCTTGCCGATGATCCCGATAGCTGGTGCGCGATTCAGTGCAAATTCTATGCGCATGGACACCGAATCCAGCGTGCGGATATCGACAGCTTTTTCACGGCATCTGGCAAGCGGCCATTCGCCCGGCGCATCATCATCGACACAACCGATGTGCCATGGTCAGATCACGCTGAAGCCGCACTTCAGGACCAAATCGTCCCGACTAGCCGGATTGGACTCTCCGATCTTGAGGAGAGCGGCGTCGATTGGGATGCATTCGCAAAAACCGGCGAGGCCAAGCTTGAACCGAAGAAGCGGATTAGGCCGCATCAAGCGGAGGCGATAAAGTACGTCGATGAAGGCCTCGCGGAGGCTGATCGCGGCAAGCTGATCATGGCTTGCGGCACCGGGAAAACGTTCACTGCTTTGAAAATCGCTGAGCACCTTGCCGGTGCTGGCGGTCGGGTTCTGTACCTTGTTCCGTCGCTCGCGCTGATGTCGCAAACGGTTCGAGAGTGGTCGATAGACAGCGAGATTCCCCTGCGGTCGTTTGCCGTGTGTTCGGACCGTCAGGTTGGTGTTCGTCGGGCGCGAAATGACGATCTCGCAGATATCGATGTCCATGATCTCGAAATTCCGGCGACCACCCTACCGCCCGCGCTCGCAGGGCGGGCAAACCCAGAGACGCCTGATCGACTGACGGTCGTATTCTCCACCTATCAGTCGATACAAGCAATCTCAGAAGCGCAAAAATCCTACGGGCTGCCTGAATTTGATCTCATCGTTTGCGACGAGGCGCATCGCACGACGGGCGTGACGTTGGAGGGTGAGGACGAGAGCAACTTCGTTCGAGTCCACGACCAAAATTATATCGCGGGCAAGAAGCGTCTGTACATGACCGCCACGCCCCGGATTTACGGCGAGGGCGTTCGTAGTACGGCCAGCGAAGTCGGGGCCGAAGTTTGCTCGATGGACGATGTCGCGCTTTACGGCGAGACGCTGTTCACCCGCAATTTTTCGTGGGCGGTGCAGAATAACCTGCTGACCGACTACAAGGTTATCGTACTTGCAGTCGATGAGGCTGCCATTAGCGCGAGCGTTCAAACGAGATTGTCGGACGCCAACAGTGAACTGGTGCTCGACGATGCGACCAAAATCATCGGCTGCTATCGCGCCCTGACCAAGGCTGACGTGCTGGGTGATGTGGGAGGCGATGCCAGCCCCATGCACCGGGCGCTGGCGTTCACCAAAGACATCAAAAGCTCCAAGCTCTTTGCCGCCGAATTCTCGCGCGTGGTTACCGAGTGGCGATCGTTCCTTAATGCCGAAGCTGATGGCGTCGCTCTCCCACCGCTTCAGTGTCAGGTGGATCACGTAGACGGCACGTTTGATGCAGGCGCTCGTGGGCAGCGATTGAGTTGGTTGAAGGAAGAGACGGGCGACGACGAGCTTTGCCGAATCTTGTCCAATGCCCGATGCCTATGCGAGGGCGTCGATGTTCCTGCACTCGATGCGATCATGTTCCTGCATCCTCGCAAATCGCAAATCGACGTGGTTCAATCCGTCGGTCGCGTGATGCGCAGAGCCGAAGGCAAGAGCATGGGATATGTGATCCTGCCGGTCGGCGTGCCCGCAGGCGTTTCGCCTGAGGAGGCACTCGACAACAACGACAAGTACAAAGTCGTTTGGCAGATTTTGAATGCGCTGCGCGCCCACGACGATCGGCTCGACGCGACGATCAACAAGATCGATCTCGGCGTAGATGCCGGTGACCGGATCGAGGTCATCGCGGTGTCGAACACTCTGCCCACAAGGAGCAAGTCAGGCTCCGGGGGAATGGGGATAGGCGAAGGTGGTATTGGGTCGGATGATGACGAACGACCAAGTTCGGGCACGGGCCAAGGGCAGATGGCCTTTCAGTTCGACGACTTCGCCAAAGCGGTGCTGTCCCGGATCGTAAAAAAATGTGGCACGCGAACTTACTGGGAAGACTGGGCGAAAGACGTCGCTCGCATCGCCGAGATTCACGTCACACGCCTGAAAGCCGCAGTCGAAAAAGCTGAAAGCGCGGAGAAGGCAGCGTTCGATCGATTCCTGACTGAAATCCGCGACGACCTCAACGGTACCATCACCGAAGAAGATGCGATCGAGATGCTCGCGCAGCACATGATCACGCGTCCGGTGTTCGATGCTCTGTTCGAGGGGCATAGTTTCGCGTCTGAAAATCCCGTCAGCCTCGCGTTGCAAGATGTGCTGACCGTGCTGGACGATCAGCATCTGGAAAAGGAAACCCAGACTCTCGAAAAGTTCTACGCGAGCGTGCGACTGCGCGCAGAGGGGATCGACGACGCAGCGGCAAAGCAGAAGATCGTCAAAGACCTCTACGAACGGTTTTTCAAAACGGCGTTTCCGCGCACCGCTGCGCGGTTGGGCATCGTCTATACGCCCGTCGAGGTGGTCGATTTCATCATCCACTCGGTGGATGAGGTGCTCCGCGATGAATTCGACCAAACGCTCGCCAGCGAGGGGGTTCACATCATCGACCCCTTTGTTGGGACCGGCACATTCATTACTCGATTGCTGCAATCTGGCTTGATCTCGCCAGAGGATTTGCCGCGCAAATACGCGAACGAAATCCATGCGAACGAGATCGCCTTGCTCGCCTATTATGTGGCGGCGATTAATATCGAGGCAGTCTATCACGACCTGTCTGAAACGGACTACACACCCTTTCCCGGCATCTGCCTGACCGATACGTTTCAACTCTATGAAAAGGACGATTTGGTCTCCTCGCTCATGGCGGATAACTCATCTCGGCGGACTCGCCAGAAGGGTTTACCTATCCGGGTCATCCTCGGAAACCCGCCTTACTCGGCTGGCCAAAAGAGCGAGAACGACAACGCCGCCAACGTCGAATATCCGCACCTTGATCAGCGAATTCGCGAGACTTATGCGGCCCGATCCTCCGCCCGCCTCTCCAAGGCAATTTACGATCCCTACATTCGCGCTTTTCGCTGGGGGAGCGACAGACTGAATGAGGGCGGCGGTGGCGTTATGGCCGTCGTGACGAACGCCGGATGGCTCGACGGCAATGCGATGGATGGATTGCGCAAATGCCTCGAAGAGGACTTTTCCAGCATCCATCTCTTTCATCTGCGGGGCAACGCCAGAACGCAGGGTGAGCAGCGCCAGAAAGAAAAGGACAACGTGTTCGGGCAGGGCACCCGTACGCCGGTGGCGATCGCCGTTTTCGTTCAGAACCCTAACGCTGCCAAACGCGGCGTCATTCAGTTTCACGATATCGGTGACTACCTGAGCAAGGAAGAAAAGCTCGCAATTGTTGAACGGTTCAAATCACTCTCAGGGATCACCAAGGCTGGAGGATGGCAAGCCATCCACCCGAACGAGCACGGAGACTGGGTCGGACAGCGCGATGACAGCTTCAACCAGTTTGTGGCTATCGCCGACAAAGACGGAATTGAGCCGGTTAAGCTGTTCAGCAGTTTCTCGCAGGGCATTCTCACGTCGCGCGACGCGTGGTGTTATAACTCGTCGCCGGATGACGTAGCCTCCAATATTCGCCGCACGCTCAACACTTATGACAGCGAGCGGGTGCGCTATCGTAACACCTCCAAGCCGGTATTCGAAAATGTAAAGCAGCGCGAAGCGTTTATCGATTCGTTTGTAACTGCAGATACAACACGGATAAGCTGGAGCCGCGCGCTAAAGGCATCATTGGGCCGTGAGCGAGACATCGCTTTTCACGACCAGCACGTCGTGCCTTCGATCTACCGCCCATTCCAAATGCAATGGGCATATTTTGATCGTCAGCTAAATGAGATGGTCTACCAAATGCCCCGCCTGTTCCCGGAGGCGGACAGCGACAATCTCATCATCGCCGCATCGGGAACGGGTGCGACCAGCTTTTCGTGCCTGATGACCAAAACGGTGCCCTCGTTCGATATGATTTCGAAGGCACAGTGTTTTCCTCTCTACGTCTACGAAGCTGCCGAACCCGTCGAGGACACTGGCCTCTTCGAAGGCACGCCCGTCCAACGTGGTGCGAGGCGCAATGCCATTACCGAGGAAGGTTTAGCCCTATTCCAATCGACATACGGTACGGAGGAGATTGGTCGCGAGGACGTGTTTTATTACGTCTATGGACTGTTCCACTCGCCGGATTACCGATCGCGATTCGGCGACAATCTGTCCAAACAGCTTCCCCGCATTCCGTTGGTTCGTAGCCTCGAAAATTTCCGATCGTACGTCGATGCGGGACGCGCTTTGGCGAAACTTCATGTCGAGTTCGACGAAGCGGCCCCATATCCCATCCAGATTAAGGAAGGCGATTTGCGTCTCGCCAACATTTCCGATCCCGCCGCCTATTTCCGGGTTGAGAAAATGAAATTCGCGGGCAAGCGCGGAGCGGTCGATAAGAGCACGATTGTTTACAACCCAAGGATTACGATCGAGAACATTCCGCTCGAAGCCTACGAATACGTCGTCAACGGCAAGTCGGCGATTGACTGGGTTATGGAGCGCCAATGCGTAAAGGCTGATGCCGCCAGTGGCATCGTGAATGACGCGAACCGCTACGCGAATGAGACGGTCGGCGATCCGAAATATCCGCTGCTGCTGCTCCAGCGTGTGATCACGATCAGCTTGGAGACGATGAAGATAGTGCGGGCGCTCCCACCGTTGGGCGATCTGGCGTGATCGATCCTGCCGACCTCAAGCCTATCTCGGCTTCGGGAGCGGCTCCCACGGCCACGGCTGCGAATGTCATGACCGGAATACCCATCCCGAAAATATCGCGCGTGCACCTATTTTCGCCCGATGATTGGGAGGCTTTCACTGAGGAATATGCTCATTCGCTGGAAACCGAATACGCGAAGGTCCGTCGCTTCGGGGGTTCGGGCGACATGGGTATCGACGTCGCCTGCTTCCTGACGGAAAAAGGCTTTGAAGACGGCTGGGACAATTACCAGTGTAAGAGGTACTCGTCTGCTCTCACGCCAGCTAACGCGTGGATCGAACTCGGGAAGATTATTTACTATTCGTGGCGCGGCGAATTTCCTGCGCCGCGAAAGCACTATTTCTGCGCATCCAAAGGGTGCTCCACCTCCTTCGAGAAGCTGCTCAACAAACCGAGTGAGTTAAAAGATAAGTGCCGCGAGGCGTGGCCCACCAAATGCGCAGCAGAGATCACGATGACGGAAAACGTGCCCCTCACCGGTGATCTCGAAAGCTATTTTGAGGCGTTCGATTTCACAATTTTCTCGTCAAAGTCGGTCGCGGACATGATCGAGGGCCATGCGAAGACACCTTTTCACAGTGTCCGCTTTGGCGGCGGTCTGCCTGCTCGCCTTGCGACGGAAGCGCCTCCGCAAGAGCACCAGCCTCACGAGAGCCGATACATTCGGCAATTATTAGATGCGTATGGAGACAAGGAAGGGACGTCCTTCAACGATGCAAGCGCGCTGTCATCACATACAATGCTCGATGAGAACCTGCGTCGCCAGCGTGAACGCTTCTACAACGCGGAAGCTCTTCGTAATTTTGCGCGCGACACTGTACCCGAAGGAACCTTCGCCCAGCTTCAAGATGAAATCTACCATGGCGTGGCCGACGAATGCGACGGGACGCACGGCAACGGGTTTGAGCGCATGTCAGCGGTGCTAAAGTTGGCAGCGAACGTGATATCGACTTCGAACCCGCTCACGCCGGTGACGAGCGTGCCCGATCGACAAGGCATTTGTCATCAACTCGCGAACGTCGATCGACTGACATGGGTCTCCAAGGATGCCTGATAGCTGCCAACACGATCCCTTCAATTCGCCGATGGAAACCGGCCTTCGATCTCTGGCGATTTTGGAGGCGGCATTTCCGAAAAGGTTCGACCTGCAACGGCTGGTCGAACTCGATTATCTGGTGGTGCATTCGGCGGATATCGGAGGACCCGAGAGCCTCCATGCCCCCCTGCCGCTACGCGCTGGAGAGCTACTTGTGCGGCGCGAGCTAATTGAGAGGGGCTTGCTGCTTATGATAAGCAAAGGTTTGATTGAGCGACGGGTGACTGCGGAAGGCATCGAGTACGCTGCTGATGAACAAGCCACTCCGTATCTGACCGGTCTTTCTGCGCCATACACGGTGCGGCTCCGCGAAAGAGCGCGGTGGTTGGTCTCCAACTTTGACGGGTTCAGCACCGACGAGCTTAGGGACCTTATCCGTCACTTTTTCTCGCGGTGGTCGAGCGAGTTTGAACCACTGAAGGCGATTGGCTGAGTTATGCCCTTTAGCCCGATTTATCTGAATTCAGTGGAGTTCAAAGGACCCATGCGAAGCCAGCAGCTTGCCTTCGCTGAGGGCGTCAACGTGATTTGTGGGGCGTCGGATACCGGGAAGTCCTTTCTCGCCGAGGTGATCGATTTCATGCTGGGCGGATCGACGCTCAAGGAGCTACCCGAGCGTGTTCCGTACGCCAGCGCGTCGCTCGCATTCACTGCTAAAGCTGATCATGAGTATAAGATCACGCGCGCTCTGTCGGGCGGTAATTTCCAACTTACCCGGATAAGTGCGGATGGGGAAGGCGAGCCTAGCACGCTCCGCCAACAGCACGTTCAAGGCCGGACAGATAACTTGTCAGGCTTTTTGCTGGAAGCGATTGGCCTCAGCGACAAACGCATCCTTAAGAGCAAGGCAAAAAGCACTACCCAGAGCTTGAGCTTCCGCAACCTCGCTCGGTTAATTATCGTGCAGGAAGGGGATATTCAGAGTCCTGATTCCCCGTTTTTGTCGGGGCAATTCACATCCCGCACCTCAGATTTGGCAACCGTAAAGCTGCTTCTTACGGGTGTAGATGACGCTGCCGTGGTGTCTTCGACCGACACCGCCTCCGACACCGGCCAACAACTCGCCCTGATGGATGAGATCATCGGGGATTTGACCACTCAGATAGAGGATGCTGGCCACGATCGCAGCGAGGTCGAGGAGCAGGCACAATCCCTCTCGGTAAGCATCGAAGCTCAGCGCGAAACCATGCGCGCGGTGCAAAGCGACCTAGACACCCAGATCGAAAGTCGCCGAGTAGCCTACGACGAATGGGCTAGACTCTCTAATCGCAAAGCTGAGATCGGCGAGCTTTTGGCCCGCTTCGCGTTGCTGGGTCGGCACTACGAAATCGATCAGGATCGGCTACGTGCCATCGAGGAGAGCGGCTCACTGTTCGTACACATCGCGGCAACCCCTTGCCCTTTGTGTGGATCATTACCGGAGGCACAGCATCAAAGTGGCGCCTGCGACGGAGATGTAGACGGAATCGTTCAAGCCGCTAGAGCAGAGGCTGAAAAGATCGACCGCCTACTCGGAGAACTCCAAGAAACAGTCGGTGATCTAAATGCAGAACTCGACGAAATCGCGGGGTCAATCGCGACACGCCACTCGGAATATCAGGCTCTCGATGCAGGCATCCGCACCGGGATGGCACCATTGGTAAGCGACGCTCGCTCGCAATTTTCGGAACTCATCGAAAAGCGGGCCGAGGTTCAATTGACGATCGGCCTATTCGAGCAAATTGATAAACTACACCGTCGCCGAGATGCACTCATTTTAGATGAAGGCGATGGCGATAATCAGCAGGTGGTGGAAAGCGGCATCCCTGACTCCACGGCCTTTCTGATCTCGCTGGAAGTCGAAAAAATATTGAAGGCTTGGCATTTTCCCGGCGAGTGTCGCGTGCATTTCGACAAAGGTCGAAGCGATTTTATAATCGACGGAAAGCCACGCGGAAGCCGTGGGAAGGGCCTTCGCGCCATCAGCCATGCTGCGATTTCAATCGCATTGATGGAATACTGTCGCGAACGCGATTTGCCTCATCCGGGCTTCGTGGTGCTGGATTCTCCGCTTTTGGCCTACTTCAAACCAGAAGGCGAAGAGGACGAGGCACTCCAAGGGACCGACCTCAAAGAGCGCTTTTACGACTACCTCACCAAGGAGCATGGCGAGGGTAGTCAGGTTATCATCATCGAAAATGATCACCCGCCGCAGGAGTTTGAAGGCAAGCTGTCACTAACGGTTTTCACGCGAAATCCTTCGGTAGGCCGTTTCGGGCTTTTATGAGCGAATTGCGAGTGAGGGTGGCTTCGCTCTACGGAGCGCGCTTTTTCGTCCGCCCTTACAAAATCTTGGCATTCGATGATGCCGCTTACGCGCGGGTTCGAGAGGCTCGCTAGCCCTGAATTGATAGCGTCGGCTTTTCGAGTTGTGCCGCTTGATAGCGGACTGACGGTAAGCGGCCCATAACCGGCCACTCGCCACCCATGCGCACTCCGTTTCACACTAAGCAGCGCGCGATACTGCTGCGGCTGTGATCGAAGATGCTGGTTGGGCGCCCTCACCCGCGCGCCCAGGTGCGCGGCGGCGTGCCAGCGCCAGCGCCGACAAGTAGAGGATGGTCCGCGCGATCGCGATCAGGCTGCGTCGCCGGTGCCGACGATCGGCTCTGCCTGTTCGAAATTGCTGATCAGGCCCACGGCGACGACGGGGATGGTGACACTCTGCTTGACCGCTCGGGCGAGCGGGACTTGGTATGACGGGCCGGCCGGAATTGCCTGGCGCGGATCCCGCCCGCCGCTGGACGCAAGCGCGGGGCTTGAGCCCCCTGCTCTTAGCCTAGCCGCCTGGTGGACCCCGGCCTTCGCCGGGGTGACGGTGGATTTTTGACACGCGAAGACGCCCCGCCCCGGGGGTAACGGTGCGCGGATGGTCCCCCCTGCCCGCGGGATTGCTTTGCTGAGGCCCTGGCTGGGTGACAGTATCGGAGGCTGGGCCCCGGCTTTCGCCGGGGAACGGTTATCAGAAGCAAGCGGCCCTTATAGCTTGATCAGCTCGACGCGGCGGTTGGCGGCCTTGCCGGCCTCGTCGGCATTGGGGGCGACGGGGTTGGCCTTGCCATAGCCCTTGGCCTGCAGCCGCGCGGCGGGGATGCCGGCGGCGACCAAAGCGGCCATCACCGCCTTGGCGCGATCGTCGGACAAGGTCAGGTTGTGCGCGTTGGTGCCGGTTTCGTCGGTATAGCCGTTGATGGCGAGGCGGAGGCCCGGGTTCTGCTTGAGCAAAGCGATCACCGCGTCCATCTGCGGCTGGGACGCGGGCAGGATCGCCGCCTGATCGGTCGCGAAATTGATGTGGATGACGGCCTTGCCGGCCCGGTCGAGATCGGCCTTGAGCTGATCGGCGGGGAGCAGGGATGCGGTGGCGACGAACGGCTTGGTCTCGACGATGGCCATGCCGGAATGGGCGCTGTCCTGCGCGAAATGGATCCAGATCTGTTTGTCGGGGCGGCGGATGACCCAGGTTTCGGCCGGGTTGTTATAGGCATCGCCGAAGCCCGGATTGATGTCCTGCAGCTCCTCGGCGGGCAGGGCCTTGATCCGATCATAGGGAATATGGCCTTTGAACAGCTTGACCGCGCCGGCCTGGGTGAAGAGCGTTTCCATATTCTTCTTGAGCTCGAACGCGCTGTAATCACTCTCTTTCTCGCCGACGATGGAGGCGAGCCAGATTCTGCCTTCGATCTGGGCGAAATCCTTGCCGGTCCAGAAGGGGAAGCGGCCATAATCGCGCGTGATCGCCTGGTTCTGGATGGCGTAGCGCGCGGGGAGGCCGAAATAGGGGAATTTGCCGAGCGGGGCGTTGGAGATCGGCACATTGTCGATCGAGAAGGCGGCGGGTTCGGCCGGGGCGGCGGGCGCGGCGGGCGCCGCCGGGGCGGTCTGGTTGGCGGCGGCGGTGGTGTTGCCGGGGGCGGCCTGGTCGGCGGCGGGTTGGCGGTGGCAGGCGGCGAGCGCGAAGACGAGCGAGAGACCGAGCAGCTTCGGTGGCGTCATGGGCAAACCCTTCCTGAACCTGTTGAGCATCGCGGCTTTAGGCGGATGGGATTGCACGTGTCACCCGGGGGCCTGGGGCTGGCCTGCGGCGCGTGGGCCGGACTTGATCCGGATCGCGCCGGAGCGACTGATTTCCACGGCGAACGAGGCGGAGGGAGGATGAAGCGGGTGAGGTGGTGTCTCTTCCAGCTCATGCTTTCGCTTCGACGGAAATACCCCTCCCTCTGCGGAGGAGGAGACGATCGTCCATCCTAGCCGCCGATAACTCCGACAAATATTGTGCCACCCGCCGCCCGCTGATATCGCCCGCTTCCTATAGGATTCGGGAGGATATGATGGGCAAGACGGGTCGGCTGCGGATCGCGGCCTTGTGCGCGGGCGCGGCGACGGCGCTGGTGGGGACTCCGCTGGCGGCGAAGGACGCCGCGACCACCACCATTGTCCGCATCGATGCGAGCAAGCCAGGCCCCCATATCGAACGCGACATTTTCGGCCAGTTCGCCGAGCATCTGGGCCATGGCGTCTATGGCGGCATCTGGGTCGGCAAGGATTCACCCATCCCGAACGTGCGCGGCATCCGCAGCGACGTGGTGGCGGCGCTGCGCGCGATCCGCGTGCCCAATGTGCGCTGGCCGGGCGGCTGCTTTGCCGACGAATATCATTGGCGCTGGGGCGTGGGCCCGCAGGACAAGCGCCGCCAGACGCTCAACGCCAGCTGGGGCAATGTGATCGAGCCGAACAGCTTCGGCACCGACGAATATTTCGATTTCCTGCAGCAGATCGGCGCCGAGGCCTATGTCTCGGTCAATGTCGGGGCGGGCTCTCCGGAGGAGGCCGCCGACTGGATGGAATATATGACGGTCGACAAGCCGACGAGCCTGCAGAAGGAGCGCGCGGCCAACGGCCACCCGGCGCCCTACAAGGTGAAGTTCCTAGGGCTGGGCAACGAAAATTGGGGCTGCGGCGGCGCCATGTCGGCGGAGCATTATGTCGAGGAGATGAAGCGCTTCTCGCATTACTCCCGCAACCTCAATCCGGCGCAGGACGACAAGGGCCCCAACCATATGCGGCGGATCGCGGTCGGCTGGGATAGCGGCAAGAGCGACTATACCGAAGAGGTGATGAAGGCCTGGAAGGAGAAGGTCTGGAGCTGGGACATCGATACCGTCTCGCTCCACAATTATGTCGTCGGCGGCTGGCCGCCCCATTTGAAGAGCCTGGGCTTCGACGAAAGCGAATATGCGATCGCGCTGGAGGAAGCGTTTCGCATGGACGGGATGCTGACCAAGCAATCGGGGATCATGGACAAATATGATCCCGACAGGAAGGTCGGGCTGGCGGTCGACGAATGGGGCGCCTGGCTCGCCCCCAATCCGGGCACCAATCCGCAATTCCTGCAGCAGCAGAACAGCTTGCGCGACGGTATCCTGGCGGCGGTCAACCTCAACATCTTCATGCGCCATGCCGAGCGCGTGCGGATGGCCAACATCGCGCAGATGATCAACGTGCTGCAGTCGATGATCCTGACCGACGGGCCGAAGATGGTGCTGACGCCCACCTATCACGTCTATCGCATGTATGTGCCGTTCCAGGATGCGACCCTGGTGCCGGCCAGCTTCGATGCGGGCAGCTACAGCTTCGCCGGCAAGACGATGCCGCGCGTCGATGCGGTGGCGGCGCGCGACACCGCGGGCAAATTGTGGGTGGCGGTGACCAATGTCGATCCCAAGCAGCCGGCCGAGATCACTTTGGACGTCGCGGGCTCGGCGGCGCGCCGCGCGACCGGCCAGGTGCTGACTGCCGCAAGCGTCGACGCAGTCAACAGCTTCACCGCGCCTGAGACGGTGACGCCCAAGCCGATCGCGGCGAGCGCGCGTGGGGGGAAGCTGGTGGTGACGTTGCCGGCCAAGTCGGTGGCGGTGCTGGCGGTGGAGTAAGCCCTACCGGTTGCCCGACGAACGCCGGGGTCCAGTCACGCCGCCCTTTGGTCCGAGACTGGATCGCGTCGTCAGGCGTCGCCGGCCTCGCGATCACGTCCGGGAACATCTATCGTCATTGGGAGCCCTGCAGGGGCGCGGCAGTCCAGTCCGGCGGGCCTGGATCGCCACAGCGCTGCGCGCTTCGCGATGACGTTTCGAATATTCGGCATCGTCATTGCGAGCCGAAGGCGAAGCAATCCAGGCCCGGACCAGAGGGCGAGCGACACGCTCGAAGCCCTACCCGGAGCCGCCGTCCGAAGGTGCCCACGCCCCCCGTTCCCGGCGGAAGCCAGGGGAGAGCGGCGACGCCGGCCCACCCTTCAGTCGATATGCTTGCGCTCGATCGTAAGCCGCGGGTCGGTGCAATAGGCGCATGCGGGGCCGGTGAATTTGCGGCCGGCCTGCGCATCGCCCTTCAGCGTCCAGTCGAGCCAGGCGGTCACCACCTCCGCGGCGACGCCCCCATGCGGCTGCCCGTACGTGCCGCCATGGCCGACGGGGATGTTCACCAGAGCAGCGGGCAGATGATCGATGCGGCGGAAATCGTCCGTGCCATTGCCATAGGCAATGTCGGTCGGGCCGCCGAGCACATAGAGCACCGAGCCGTGCAAGGTGGCGAGCCGGCCTTTGTCGGAGACGAGGCCGTCGATCGGGCTCTGACCGTCGGGGAAATAGCCGCTGTTCATCACCACGACCGTGCGCACGCGCGGATCCGATGCGACGTCGAGCGCCTGGATGCCGCCGCAGCTCCAGCCTGAGACGGCGACCTGGTCGGTGGCGATCCGGCCGTAAAAGGGGCTGTCCTTGCGCGCATTTTCGGCGATCGCCCAGTCGATTGCCTCGGTGAGCGAGGAAGCCGGGGTCGGCGCCTGGAGCCGGCCGGGCGGCAGGCCTTGGGGCGTGGCACCAGGCGGGGGCGGCGGAGGGGCAGGCGCGACTGCGGGCTTGGGCGGCGGGATTGTGCCGGGGGCGATCGCGACATAGCCGCGCGAGGCAATCTCCAGCAGGTGGTTGCGCGCGCCCGTCCCATCCTTGCTGCACGCGCCATTGCCGAAGACATAGATGCCGAGCTTGCCCTTGCCGACCGTTTCCAGGTCCTTCGGCCGGTAGACGACATGCGCGGGGAGCGAGGCCCGCTCTTCCATCACTGCCGGATAGGGGCCGCTGCCCTGCTCCGCCGGGGGCGTTTCGGCCGGCGCGGGAATAGCGGGCAAGGCCGCGGCCAGCGCCAAAGCGAGCTGCATGCTGCGTCGTATCACGATCATCCTCCCGGAATTGTTTTGAGCGATATTAGTCGGACAGGATGGTCGTGGGGAGAGGCTATCCATGCCTGCGATTGCCGCTGCAATTGAACGGAACCCGTCATACCCGCGTGCGCGGGAAGGACGGGGTTGAGCTCCGCACACGAAAACGCCGCCGGCCTTTCGGCCGACGGCGCTTTCAAAATCGCTCGAGCGATCAGGCGAAGCTGATGCTGGTGCGCGGGCGGCGACGGAGCATCGTGCCCATCGCGCCGAAGCCGAGGAGGCTCATCGCCCAGGTCGCCGGTTCCGGAACATCCGGCGTCGCCGGGGGAACCGCCAACGTCTCCGAGCCGGTGAAGGCCGAATTGTTGGTGCTGTTGAACTGCAGCGTCAGCGACGTCGGCGTCGCCTCATAGCCGAGCACCGAATCAACGGTCGAACCAAGCAGATAGAGCGTGAAGCTCTTCGACCCGACCGTATTCGTATACTGGACCGTCTTGACGCTCGACACGGAGAAGTTGAACGTTCCGCTGGCACCGTCCTGGAAGACGAAGAAATCGGCGATATTCTGATTCACGGTATCGCCGACGACGCCCGAGAACTGGATCGAGCCGTTTATATGGCCCGTGAGGCCAGCCGCACCGGCGAACCCGCCGTCTGCGGCGAGCTCGAACGTGAGACCGTTGGTGACGCCGAAGCTATTGGTGCCACCAAGCGTGACCGTCGGCAGGAAGATGTTGGTCGGAGAGACCGTGCCATCAGGGATCTGAGTGGCGAGAGCGGGCGTGGCGGCGAAAACAGCGGCGGCAGCGAGGCCGGCCGCGACAAAGCGCGGTAGAGTGATCATGATTCATCCCCAAAAATGAATGCAAGCCCCTCATAGCAGCAGCGCGCCCAAAGAAAAGTTGAAAAAGTGTTAATTGGTCGATTTCGGATCTAACCCGACGAGTCCTGTTTTGAGCAATGCGTCACCTCGACTCCAGACGACCCTTCTCCTTGAAATATAATTAAAGAAAAGATTGCAAGGCCATAAGTCATATAGGATAGATACTCAAAAATACTGTGTCATAACGGATACGCATCGTATCATGACACGTTATAGTGAAGGTCGGTCTTCCAAATTAGCCGGAGGAAGACAATCGATGCGGGCGCCGACCGCACAGTGCGGAGGCGCCGGTTGGGCAGGATTCCTTGCGGGGTCGCAATGACTTCTTGGGGCGGATGGGTCGCGGATGGGTCGCGGATGGTGATGGACGAGACCAGCCGGCGCAACGTGATCGCCAGCAATCTGCTGAGCCATGCCGCCTGCGCCACGGCCGCGATCGACCGGGCCAAGGCGGAGGCGAGAGCGTCTACAATGTCGCCAAGGGTGGCGTCGCCTCCGCCGCCGAGCCGCGGCGCAAGGGGACCGGAGGCCCACGCCCGTCATACTCGCGTTCGCGGGTATGACGAGGTATGTGTGTGAGAGCGTCCCCAATCCGCACCGGGTTCGGCTCGCTTACGCGAGCCGGCTCCGCGGCTGCGGCATGCCCTCACATACCGCTACTCCCCGCGTCGCGCACGCCGGTTCAGGAAATCCTCGATCGTCTTGTAGACATGGCGTTTGTTCGCGGTTGTGAAACCGTGCGTCTGGCCGGGATAGACGGCCATCTCGAACAGCCGGCCCTGCTGCTGGAGTGCGGCGTACATGGCGGTCGAATTTTCGAACACGACATTGTCGTCGGCCATGCCGTGGATCATCAGCAAGGGATCGGCGATCTTCGCCGCATCGGCGATCGTGTCCGATGCCGTGTAAGGCGGCTGGCCGAGATAACGTTCGGTGTAGAACGTATCGTACAGCTCCCAGCGCGTGACCGGCGCGCCGGCGACGCCCGCGGCATAGAGGCCGGGGTTGGTCTGAAGCATCTTGAGCGTCATATAGCCGCCATAGGACCAGCCGAAGGTCGCGATCTTCTTGGGATCGACGAAGGGCCGCGCCTGCAGCCAGCGCGCGAACGCCGCCTGGTCGGCAACCTCGGTGCTGCCCATCGCGTGATAGAGCGGATCCTCGAACGCCTTGCCGCGATTGGCCGAGCCGCGATTGTCGACCTGGACGTAGATCCAGCCCTTGCTCACCCAATATTGCGGCAGCGCCCCCTTCCAGGCGCGCTTCACCTGCTGCGCATGCGGGCCGCCATAATGTTCGAAGAAGACGGGGTAATGCTTGCCGGGTTCGATCGGCGGGGTGATCATCTCATAGTGCAGCGTCGCGCCGTCGGCGGTCTGGATCGTGCCGTAGGTGACGGGACGATGCGTCGCCAGGAAGGGCGCGTAGGGATGGCTCGCGTCGAGCGGGTTCTGCTCGATCCAGGTGATGCGCTTGCCGTTCGTGTCGGCGAGATACACTTGCGGCGGCTGGCTGGGCGACGAACGCTGGACGAGCAGGCGCGTGCCGGCCTTGTCCATCTCGCCTTCGTTCCAATAGCCCCGCTCGGTCAACCGCTGCGGCTCGCCCGGGTGGAGATAGTCGATCGCATAGACCTGGCTTTCGAGCACATCGTCCTTGTTGGCGGAGAAGAAGAGGCGGTGATGCGCCTCGTCCACTCCGATCAGGCCGGCGGGGTGCGACTGGGCATTGGTCTCGAGCGTCCAGTCGCCGTGCGTGAGCTGGGTCCAGTGCCCGCCCGCAAAGCGATAGAGATGCTTATAGCCCGATCGCTCGGAGCTCCAGATCAGGCTGCCGTCCGCCAAGGCGCGGAAATCGTCGTTAAGATTGACCCAGGTGTTCGACGTCTCGCTGAACAGGATATGCGAGGCGCCGCTCGCGGGATCGACGGCCAGCATGTCGAGCCGTTTCTGGTCACGGCTCATCCGCTGGACATAAAGCGTGCGCGCATCGGGCGCCCAGGCGACGCGGGTCAAATAGATGTCGGGATCTGGCCCCATGTCGACGCGCGTGCGGCGGCTGCCATCGGGCGCGACCAGCCACAGCGAGACCGCGACATTGGGTGTGCCGGCGGCGGGGTAACGCTGCTCGAAGGTGCGCGTGCCGTCGGCGCCGATCGCAGCGCGGGTGACGATCTGGACCTTGGCCTCGTCATAGCATTCGACCGCCACCGCCCCGTCGCCGGGCGCCCACCAATGGCCGGTGAAGCGATCCATTTCCTCCTGCGCGACGAACTCGGCGGTGCCGCAGGTGATCGTGCCGCCGCCTTCCCTGGTCAGTTGGCGTTCGCTGCCGGTCGCAAGATCGATCGCGTAGAGATTCTGGTCACGCACGAAGCTGACGAAATCGCCGCCCACGGAGACGTGCGCGTCGAGCTCCGACTGGGGCGTGTCGGTCAGCCGGCGGACCTTGCCGTCGAGGCGTGCGAGATAGAGGTCGCCATCGATCGGCACCAGGATCGACTTGCCGTCGGGCGCCCAGTCATAATCGACGATGCCCTTGCTGCCACCGACACGCGCACGTTCGCGGCGCATCTTCTCGGCTTCCGAGATCGGTCCGCCCGAGCCGACTTTCTGCGAATCGACCAGCATGCGCGACTGGCCCGATCGCGTGTCGATCGCCCACAAATCCCAGCGGTCGCGATCGTCGGCGCGGTTGCGCAGCA
>Ga0207702_10002354_pt1 | contig 18042 bp, 35 predicted proteins | sample KBSCornC62_FD_184302 | JGI IMG/M metagenome (GOLD analysis project Ga0207702, IMG submission 184302) | Corn rhizosphere microbial communities from Kellogg Biological Station, Michigan, USA - KBS Corn C6-2 (SPAdes) (version 2) | ecosystem: Host-associated > Plants > Roots > Rhizosphere > Soil ...
GAGGGGGATTTTAGCCGATTTGTTATTCAAATGAAATAGCAAACAGAAATTCCCGACCACATTCGTGATCGGGAATTCCTGAAATTCTTTGTAGTTATTGTTCTTCGGCCATTCTCGACATTCCCAGAACTTCCGTTGCCTTGTAAATCAACGTGTCGAGCTTTTCACCGGCGAATTGCGAATCACACAATTTCATTTCTCGATTGACAGCCGGGGTTTCCTGGTAACGAGAATCAGTTTTTGCAGGTTCGTTCACATATTCGGTGACACGAACAGAGACAATGTAATGAGTTGTCATGATATGATCACTCACCAGTAACGGCGGCGACGGCGTTCTTGAACCATTCCTTTTCGTCGACGCTGAGAGCCTTCCAGTCGTCGCGGAATCGGGCGAGGGAGTAGCCGTTGGCGGGGACCTTCTTCCCGTCCTGTTCGACGTAGCCGTCACTGAAGTACTTGTGGACGTCGGACAGGGTGATCTTCGGGGCTTCGGACATTTGATGCTCCGTTCTCGATTGGATGTAGCTAGAATTTAGTCGTTCTCGTGTTCCGTGTCAAACTGTTTCATACGCTCAACCGTGTACTCGAATCGGTCACTGACTTTGTTGAGCGCACAAAACACGGGGTTGTCAGCATCTTCGAATGATTCGTAAGCAAGACTCATGGTGATGAGAGTTGTGATTACGACGTCAGCCATTTCATCTAGTATTTTATCATGGGAGCTATTCCGCCCTGGTCGTCGCGGATTGTCACCATTGAATTTCTGGATTTCTTGTAGAAGTTCCCCGTATTCCGCCCCAATGTGTCGTATTTGGGCTTCCCTGGCTACGTCAGCATAACCGTGATGTGCGATAAGACGTTCGTGCCACCAGTGAAGCTCGTATTCGATTTGCATCATGTCTCCCTAGCTGTTGATGGGACAGCTACCGGAACCGTTACAGTGACCACATTGGATATCCGGGTTGGTTGCCCAGTGCCCTTTTCCGCTACAGACCTGACACGTTTTGTTGGTCCCGCAGCTGTTACAGCTTGAAGCGGTCTTACCGACTTTGTCTTTACCCATGACGTCGAGTCTACCAAACAACGTGTGATTGTAGGTCACGGGGACATAACAAAACCCCACCGATTCGGGATTCGGTGGGGTTTCGTTTTTCCGAGTGTACTTCCACAGAGCCTTTAGGAGATCACTCGGAAGTCTTGACCTTTCGCGGTCCGCGCTTGCGGAGGGACTGGGCTCGGAACCAGATGGTAGTGGTTCCGTCTCCGTTGTCCTGGGGGTTGAGGATTCGGGAGCCGATTTCGAGGAAGGTGGCGGCGGAGCGGATGAGTCGGACCTGGGCGTCGGCCTTTTCGGTACGAGTCTTGACGGCCCGGTACTTGTCGTTCTTTTCGTCGTTCTCTTCGTACGACACAGTCAACAGCGCGTCGTACGGGTTGTTGCGGTTCTTGCTGGCACGCGCGGCGCGGGGAACGTCGGTGACGGAAACGGAGGTGACTTCCAGGACTTCCGCGTCGGCACCGGAGACACCCTTCGCTCGCGGCTTCTTACCAGCCGAAGACGAGTCGGTAGATCCAGCCGTGGCGGTAGTGGTCTTTGCTCGGGTGACTCGCGTGGACGTCGCCATTTCGTACTCCCTGTTGGGTGGGTAGGGTGAACATTTCGTCACCCCAGATGGGTTCGGTGAGGACAGGACCGGGCACGTCGAGAAACAGGAGGTCCCTGTCCCATCGTGTCATCGTGTCCATGCCACTGATTCTATCAGAAAGGTGGTATGTCGTCTAGCGAAAGCTGGTTTGGATCAATCGGTTGAGGGACCGGTTTTGGTCTCGGTTTGATAACGAACATCACGGCGTGTAACTCGCCGCAACGGTTACACCAACGTCGTTCACCGACTTTCCAGTGAGAACGGTATGGGTGGAAGTGCTGGCAATCGAAGAGAATCTTTCCACCATGCCAACGCTTACGATAAGTCACCTTCGTACTCGTCTTTCTTTTGATTTGCAGCATAGACCATATAGTTTTCATGTACCCACCTTGTTTGACAATTTTCACATGCACATTTTCGGCAACTAGCACAGTCACACCTTTGTGTATCGTCGTTGGTTGATTTCGTGGTTGATTTGTCGGATGAAGAGGTCTCGGTTGTCGGTACGCCAAGGGAGAATGTGTTTTTCGCTGAATCCTCCCCCACTTCCGATAAAGCAATCGTGTAACCCATCCCGTATCCGATCAGGGTGACGCAAGCATGTGCGGCATAAGCTAGGATCGTGCGCTCGCTTGCCGCCCCCGCCCCAAACGAGAACGTGAGAGTTGTCGAGCCAAGTGGTAAGGCGTTTGTCTCCCCAGTATCCCTTAAGTGCGGCAAAACGATGTGTGTGGGCAGTGATGGGAGTGAGATCTTTTGCTGAGTTGAGCACGTCTTGCATGTCAAAGTCACCTTTAGAGAAGCCTCGCATTTTCTGACCCGTCCAAGTGTCATCGGTGTTTCGCAGTCCATACACACCTGATTGAACGTAAGCGATACCTTCATAGCGTTCTACTTCCCAGTCTCCGAGTTGTTTGTGGTCGTCAGGTAGGGATAGGGGTTTTGTCGAGAATATGCCATCTGTTTCAACTGCGATGATAGAATCAGGATCTCTAGCCATGGCGTCGTAGACCATACTACGACAGTACGCTGTAGCAAATCCGGCGTATTCCAATTGGTGCCATGTTGGGGGTTCATTTGTTTCCTCGTTCCATCCGATGCGTTGTGCTAGTTTCCCATAGAGGGAATTCATGACGAGTTTGCAGGCGAGTTGTACGGGGTTGCCTTCCGCTTTCCACAAGGCTCGTTGAGTGTATAGGTCGGTGATGAATGCGAAGGGTCTTTCACAGTTTTCGTCTTCAATGAATTCCCAAGCTTCGTGTATCAGTATCTCGCCTGGACTGGCCCATTTGAGAGCAGTCTGAACCTCCACTCCCCAATACCAGCCGTCAACCTGTCGTGGAAAATGGATGAGTCCGCGAAAGTCTCGGTAGGGGAATGGAGATATGATTTGATGGTATCCCAGGGAATGACGATTACCACTCCCCCGGTAAGACACTCGGTACAAAGAAAATTCACGAATGTTACCCGGTCGTCGTGAATCCAAAAACTTCGAGGATTTACTGCTCCCATCGTGAATCCCCGAAAACTCACGGTGTATCCATTTGCCCTGTGTGAGTGAAGGCAGCTTTCTAAGAGCGTGAGGATATGCCGATCGTATGTCATTCTTGTATACTGGTCCACGATAAAGCCCCGTTCTCATGCATTCAAAACGTCCGCCAAAGTAGGCATGTTGAGATGCTTGAATAACCCCTTGAGGTAATTCTCTCGTGCGATGGTTCTTGATACCCTTGAGATTGAGGAATGCACTAGCAACAGCACCCGGTCCATACCAACCCCGAGGAGATATATCGAGTTGAAGCAACAGGAATCGAAGACGATCCGCGAGACGTTCATAAAGATTGAGTTCTCTATGCATATACGATCGCAGAAAGGGCAAATCAGAATAAGTGAAACTGTCACGCCCGGATTTCCCCGCTTCAACCAAAGCCAAATCGGTGTCTCCGGGTAGATATTCCCGCCATGCTTGGAGAGCGGAACAACCAAAAAAGGTAAATATATCGAAGACAGTAATACTGATTCCAGCGCGCTTGTCGTAGAGTTTGAACCATTTTCTACTAAGGTTTTCGATTCGGTATTGATTCCACCAGACGGTAATTCCAGAGGCAACTTTCTCACGCACCTTAATGGGTAGGGATGCTATCATCATGGTCACGTCGTAGTTGAATGCGAACGCTACATGAATGGCGTGTGGGTGTCGGCGAGCTACGTCAATCAGGAAAGCGAAACATTCACTGGCTCGTAACCCCCTGGTGTCATCTGGTGTGGCAATGTCCTCGCCGGTGGAACAACCGAACAATAGGTATCGTCCCTGTGAGTCTTTCGGATGCTCTCCTTCCCCATCCCAGGCAATGAAGGGACGTTCGGACATGGGAATATGACTACGTCCTTTGTGGTGCTTGATTTTCTTTCGTTCGCGAACGTCCGCGTACGAATATTTACTGGTATTGGTCACCAGACTTCCGGCTCAGATTCGTAGATTTCAGCCCACCGTGCCCATTCTTCGTTGCTCCACGCGTCGTTTTCTGCGGGACGGTACCAGCCGGTTTCTTCTACGTATTGTTCGAGTGCGGCTTTCCGGGTTTCGACTGGTAGCGTGTCGTCGAACATGGTGGCTTCGATAGTGCGGATACGGTCCTGCTGTGAGGTTAGCTGGTGTAGCTTCTCGACATACGTTTCTGGTGTTTCACGTGAAACAGTACGTTGTTGAGCCGACGGAAGATGACGTGGTCCGGCATCTGGTTTGACATGGGGAGTGGGTTTCGGTAGCTCGCGTGGCTCGCCGCGTACGAAGTCACCGATACGCTTTGCCAAGTTCCGGAAAAACCCCATGGTGGTCCTTTCAGATAACAAAAGCCCCGGGAACAGTGGAGGTATGTTCCCGGGGCTTTCGGAGCCAATATTCAATGGTTCAGCATCACCAGACTGAACCTATTTGAGGGGGTTGAATAAGGCTCTTATCCCTCACCGGGTGGCGGGACCCCGGCGGGGCTTGTCCTTATTGAACTTGACGAACCATTTCTGATAGTCGCGCTTGCGCTTGGACACCGTCTTTCCACCGAATTTCACGGCACCCTCATCGTCGATGGACGCGGACCACAGATCCCAAGCGTCACGGAGAAGCTTGGAATTGATCCAGAACGAACGGACCTCGCCGACCGAAATCAGTTCACCAGTGGTGATCCACTCACCCTTGTCGTTCTGTTCCTTCTCCGTGGCCGTGGTGCCTTCCAACACCACGATCTGATTGACTTCGGTGTCCACGACTTCACCCGACTGCTGTTCCATGGGAACCCAGTTGGAATCGAGGATCTTGAACACGAGGATTTCACCCTCGCCAACGGAAACAGCTTCCGGGAATTCCTCGACGTCGAAACCCTCATAGAAGGTACCAACACCGGTGATTTCCTTCTCCGTGCTGGTGTCGAGATTTTCGCTGGTTTCGGCGAGTTCTTCACTCGTCTTACGTGCGCGAGGAGGCATTGCCAATTCTCCCTGTTGTTGGGTTGCGTATCTATGATACACTGTCTATGAGCACCAGTCTAGGTTCCGCCCTGTGGCCTGGGCTGGTGCTCCCCTACATCGTAACAGGGTTCGACAGGGTAAATAGTCACAGGATGGTAACGATGGCGGAGACGACGATTGAAGTCACTGACGACAGTGGGGAAGCTGCGGCAGAGACTACCGCAATTGAGGCCGTAGCAGAGTCCGCGAAATCGGAAGGTGCGGCCGAACAATCGGCAGAACAGGCAGGCGAGGCCGCAGACAAAGCGGAATTGAATTCTGATTTAGCCACCGATGCGGCAACAGCTTCCATGACAGCTGCGGCTCAGGCTCAAATCGCTGCGGCAGAAACCAGTGCAGCCGCTGAACGAACAGCATACACAGTGGAATCGCTGGGAGAACAGGTCTCTCAATTGAACGCCACGGTACAGATGCTGGCGGAACGACTTACCCCATCGGATACCCCACCGGTGGATGAGAATCCGGCGACTGTTGAGGTAGACGCGGAACCTGAGTCCAAGCGTGGACATTGGCTGACTCGTAAGTGGGGTGCACGATGACGAATCCTGGTATCGATCCCGTGGATGTGACGGAAAAGTCTGGTCCGGATTTCGAAGTAGTGGCGGAGAAGGCTCCGCCGCGTCGGCTACTTCCCGGCAGGGGAGCTCCGCAACGCGAAACCGGGGCGAAAGATACTCCGCCGCGTAGCACGCGAGCTCGGAAGAAGGCCAGTAGCACTGGTGGTGCTAAGCCTAAGGTTGAGGTTCCGGAATATCAGCCTGGGAAAATCGCGGAAGGTCTGTCCACCGTTTATGGTGGTATCGGCATGATGGTGGGAATGTTCGACCCTCATTGTGGTGGTGTGATCGTTTCCAATGCTCAAGCTATGGCGAACAGCATGGAGAAACTCGCAAAGGAATCTCCGGCGGCTCGTGCATTCCTGGAAAAGCTGATCACGACCAGTGCGATCGGTGAAGTGGTTGCCGCACACCTTCCGGTGGTCGCAATGATCGCATCCCATCACATTCCCGCATTCCGGAACAGGACTGACACGGGTGCACAGGAATTCGGGAACATGGGTGTCCCGGGGTCTCCGGAACACGGGCAGGCAGCATGACGGTTGATGTCTTGACCACGGGTTCAGCGGGATATTCGAATGATATCCCCGCTTTGTCGTGGCTCCAATTCATCGAATCGTTTGAATGGCAACAGGGTGAGCACATCGGGATGATCGGTCCCACCGGGAACGGGAAGACTAATCTTACGCTACTGTTGCTTATGCAGGGGTATAGGGATTATGTGACGGTGTGTGCCACCAAACCGGCTGATAAAACGTTGGATCTGTTCGGTAAGGCGTTCCATTACAAGAAGCTCAGTGAATGGAATGACCGTCTGAGTGTGGCGAAGTATCCGAAACGTCTACTCTGGCCGAATGGTTCGGACATTCGCACGATGAAAGCCACTCAACAGCGTGTATTCATGGATGCGTTGGCAGACATGTATTCCGCCGGTGGGTGGTGTATTTGTGTGGATGAAATGTGGTGGTGGGGAAAGATTCTCGGATTGGAACAGGAAATGAAAATCCTGTTACAGCAAGGGCGATCCAATGGATTGTCTTTCATGGGATCTACCCAACGTCCGGCATGGGTTCCGTTGGAAGTCTACGACAACAGTACTCATTTGTTCTTTTGGGCTGACAATGATGAAACGAATCTCAAGAGGATTTCGTCGGTCGGCTCGTTCAATTCTGTTGCCATTCGCGCAAGGATTGCAACACTTGTGGAATACGAAGTGTTGTATGTGAATACCCGGAAGAAAAGTATGTGTACCTTCCGGCCGCCATTGTTGGTATTGAAGGGAGGGAAAGCATAATGAATCTTCCTGTGTCGACGCTCGGGTTTCTGACTACCGCGTTCTACCTGATTATCTTCGGGTTCTTGTGGCGCTGGATTTCCGCCAAGTATCACAACACCAGTCTTGGCAAGGCCATGGCTTACATTTACTGAGAAAGAGAGATGACAATGCCCAACCCCGCCCAGACCAATACCGGTACCTCTGGTGGTACCGCACAGACCACCCAGCCTGCCCGCACTCAGGGTACCGGTGGTGCCATTGTCCCGTTCCGGCGAGCCACCCGTGAACACCGGGAACTGGTCAACGATTCCACGTACACCCTGACCACCGGCACTCAGACTCCCACCGGTGGCGCGATTTCTGTTCCCGCGTACGGTTACCTTCGTGGCCTCCTGATCACGGTTGTCGTCTCCGGTGGTGTCGCTGGTACCGCGTTCACGGCGAACGCCCCGTTCAACATTCTTCAAAACATTCAGCTCACCGAACCCAACGGTGCTCCGATTGTTCAGCTGAACGACGGTTTCCAGCTGTATCTCGTGAACAAGTATTTCGGGAATATCCCCGCGATGTTCTGTGACCCCAAGGGTGGTATTTACACGGCCACTCTGCCCAACTTCCAGTTTCAGCTTTACATTCCCCTTGAGCTGGATCTTCGGGACGGTCTGGGTTCTCTGCCCAACCAGAACGCTGCTGCGATGTTCCAGCTTCGGTACCAGGTGGCCCCGTCGTCCACTCTGTACACCACCACTCCCACCACTCAGCCGACCGTTCAGGTCACCGTTGAAGCCATGGAATACGACCAGCCCCAGGCTCAGACGGACGGTAACCCGAATCAGACCACTCCGCCCGCGATGAACACCACTCAGTTCCTCACAGTGCAGACGTATCCGGTGGTTTCCGGTTACAACCGTATCCGTCACACCCGTGTCGGTAACTACCTTCGAAATCTGGGTCTGATTTTCACCGATGGTGCGGGCTCGCGAACGGTCGGTGAAACCAACTTCCCCGCAACCAACTTCGAAATTGACCTTGACGCCCGACCGGTCGATTACATTCGAAAGCTCACGTGGCGGAACACCATTTTCCAGCGCTACGGTTACAGCGGGACCACGTTTGACGGTGCCGTCAATACCCAGGATTCCGGTGTCTTTCCCTACGATCTCTGTCACGAATTCGACGGTGCAGTGGGTAACGAGAATCGGGACGGCTGGTGGAAAACGTATGGTTCCACTCGACTCGAATTCGCTGGAAACTTCGGTGTGGCGGGTACCCTCACGGTCATTACGAATGACGTCGCCATTGCTGGCAATGTCTTCCTGAACTAAGGGGTTCTCAATGCAGGCAACCGGAAATGACACGAGTTTCGATACCGCCCAGGTAGCGGGAGCTATCGTGTTGCTCGCTCTCGTGGGGCTGGTTCTCCTGAACCGTGCCACTGTCAATATCAACTTCGCTGCAAAGGTGGGATCGTAATCATGGGTTTTCTCGGTAAGATTGACTGGATCTGGTTCGCCGCCGGTATTCTGTTCACGATGTTCGTTCTTCCCCTTCTTTCTCAGATGCTTGGACGACTGAAGGCCAACAGCGGATCGAAGAAGGTGGCCTAATGAGAGCGGGTACCGCCGCCGTCTGTGGGGTAGTCCTCATCTGTTGTTTCCTGGGGGTCTATGGGTGGCTGGCTATCCGACACGTTGACACAACCCAGTTCCTCTACGTTTTTGGTACCATTATCTCTGTCAACACCGGTATTCTGTTCAACATCGTGAAAACTGCGAAGATTGAGCAGAAAGTGGAAACCATTCAGCAACAGACGAATGGTACGTTGACTCGATTGATGGACAAAGTAGAGCATCAACTGGAAACGATTTCGGACCAGAAAGATACCATCGCTGATCGTGACGAAACGATTTCGGGAGGGGTGAGAAAGAATGCAGACTAATACCATCATCAACGTACTAGGTGCCATCGTTACCGTAGCTCTCGTGACTACGGTAGTGGCGAACGCCAACTCCGCGAATGTCATCCGGGCGTTTGGGGATGCATTCTCGGGAAGTATCCGCGCAAGCATGGGACACTGATATGACGGCCCCAACTGACGAAAAGACCCCTAACGGCAAAACGTCGTTGTTGGGGCGTATCTTCGGTAAAGTCCAGCGGGCGCCTCAACCGCCCGCTGGACTTGAAGACCGACTGTCCTATACGGACAAAGTAGGTTCCAACGGTACAGACGCTGCATACTGGTGGGAAGGTGATGTCCCTGACCTCGGAGATGACTATTTCCCCAGTGTTCCAGAACAGGACAAGATTCTTGTCCATTACGACCGTCCACCAGCAGACCAGAATCCGCAAGACTGGTGGGATGACCGGAATATCTGGGCAAAACAGCAACGTGACAGTATCGAAAAACAAAGCGGTAAGCCCGAGAAAGCGGAAGGTGGGCGAACCACTCAGTACGCTGACGACCCTCGCTGGAATCCGCCTGAAGTCAAACGGTGGACTGCCTTTCTGAACCCCATGGGTTACAGTTTCCTCCGTCCTTTCGGTCAGGACACTGAGAAGGAATTGAACGGGGTTCACTGGTCGTTGGCAGACAACAGACGGGCCTATATTCTTGGGGGCTCGGTTGGTCAAATGAATGCGTGGAACAACTCGTATCGCATTGACCCGGTAACCAACGATGCTACGGCGGTGTTCGTCGGTGACACTGTCACCAATGATCTGACAACTTATGTCACATACACCAACGAATCCGCTGGTGTACGGCCACAACGCTCGAATAGGTTGATGTGACATGGCTGATGTGACGGAAACTGTCGGTAACACTCTCAAGACTGGTGCGAAATCAGCCAAAAGTGTTCCCCCGTATGTGTGGTTGATTGCTGTTGGTGGCGGTGTTCTGGTTGCGTTTTATTTCAACAAATCGAAGAACAAAGCCGCAGATGGTACCAACACACAAGCTCCCTCGGCATTGGTGTATACGGGTACCGGACAAACAGATGACAGCGCTGATTCAAACAGTAGCAAAACAACAGGGTTCCAAACGAATGAAGCCTGGGCACAAGCCGCGAAAAACTGGTTGATTGCTCAAGGCGTCGACGGAAAGGAAGCATCCGACGCGGTCGATTTGTACGTCAATGCTCAGGCGTTGAGTGCGAAACAGAACGCGATGATTTCCAATGTGATCCGTGGAATCGGCTCGCCTCCCCAGAGTCTTCCACCGACCACGGGAACACCACCACCGGACAATCCGCAAAACACCCAGCATGACGTCTGGGGTACGACACCACGGCAAAACACCGCCAGTCTTGTCGGCACATATTACACGGTGAATTCCGGTGACACCTTGACGAGTATTGCCAAAAAGGCTTTCGGACTTGCATCTTCCGACTATTCGTCAATGTCGTTCGCGTCGAATCAGATTCTCAATGCTAACCACGAAACCATCACAGACGCCTCGCACCTGACTCCGGGAACTAAACTGTACATTCCCGTACTGTCTTCACAGGAATTCCCTGGGTTCGGTCAGTACGTGCCACAGTTTGGTTACACTGCCGCCCCTGGTGCTGCAAAGAGCACCGGAGAATGGCAGATTGACACAGGACAGATCCCGCAGTCCGCGAACATCAGTCGTAGCGGAGCGAAACGCCAGAGTTGAGAAAGGACAATAACATGGCTGATGAACACGACCCCTCGGGAACCAGTAACCCTAAGCCCTTCCAGGTCCCTGCACCGATGGAAGAAGGGGACCCGCGCACCGTTCCGCAGGTCAACTCTCCTCATCCCGACGCCACTCCGGCAGAACCCCGGAAGGCTGTCACTGAAGAGGAACAGGATCGCGCCGATCTCCCGGAGGGAATGGAGTACGTTTCCGACGATGACAACGACGGCGTGAAGTTCACGACCCTCCCGTGGCCGGGCTACTAAGAGAATAAGGAAACAGGGCAATGGAATTCCACGAAAACGCTGATATCGAAGCTCGGTTGGATCGTATTGAGCAGAAAGTCAGTGAAATGCACGAAATTGTCATGAACCTGGTGAAGGGGATTGGCAATGCTCAGCAGGCTGGTGGTATGCCGGGAATGATGGCACGTCAGCTTCCGGATATGACTCAGTTCACGGGGTGAAAGATGCCTACACTTTCGGCGAGTGAAATCAAAGGGTACGCTGTTCAGGCTGGTATTACTGGTCAGAACGCGACTATTGCCACGGCGATTGCACTCGCCGAAAGTGGTGGCGATACCGATGTTACACACGTCAACCGGAACGGGTCCACCGACTATGGATTGTGGCAAATCAACAGTGTTCACAGCGCATTGTTGAATGGTCACAATTGGCGGGACCCTTCCGATAATGCTGCCATGATGTTCAGTATTTCCAACGGTGGTAAAAACTGGTCACCGTGGAGTACCTACAAATCTGGGGCCTATTTAACTCACATGGCGGCTGCTAGCGCTGGTGCAGATACCAGTGTCACCGGTGGTGTGACAACCATCGGTAATGACGATTCCAGTTTTTCTTCTATTCAGAAAGCTGTGACTACCTTGACCGATCCCCATTTATGGGTTCGTGTCGGTGAGGTTTTAGGTGGAGTAGCTCTACTCATGGTGGCTCTGTACATGTCTTCTCCCGTTAAGGCATCGTCCGTTGTGAAGTATCTGCCATTACCCACATCCGGTATTGCCAAAGCGGCTGGTGTCATGTCTAAGGTGGTGGCTAAGTGAACGTTCCCAGCGTTGTTCTAGCGGCGGCTGGATTGTCTGTCATAGCCCGTGGTGGAATCACCCCACCCGGTATCGAGCATCACGGTACCTCTCCATACGTCTTCAAGTTCTGGGCGGGTATTATCGGGGTGGCATTGGGTCTCATTGTGCTGGAAAAGTGGAACCCCAATCTTGCCAAGAATCTAGCCGCTGTGTGGCTTGTCGGTGGAACCATCGGGGCTAGTACGAAGATAGTCCCCTGGCTTCGAGGTTATTCGGAAGGTCTGAAGAAATGAAGAATATCAGTTTCCTTCAATTGGTGTTGGGTGTGGCTGGTGGTCTTCTCATTTACTCCGGTGTCAAGGACATTGACCTTCCCGCTTTCCTGAGTGATTTAGTTCGTGATCCCAAAAAGGCGTTCACAAACAATTATTCTCTTGCCGATAAACTTCTCAAGCCTGGTGAAACTGGTGAGGGTAAGAAAGGTAATAAACCACCGATCAACCCTCCCAATTTCAATCCGTTAGGTTCGTCGAATACTCAGCCCAAGCCTGGGAATGGGACTCAGAACATCTAATGGAGCTGGAATGTCGTATTACCAGGATGACGGTAGCGTTGCTAACAAAGCAATCACCATTGCCTCACAACAGGCTGGTAAACCCTACATATGGGGTGCAGCAGGCCCCGACACATTTGATTGCTCCGGACTGGTCCACTATGCTTTCGCCGGGGCGGGACTACCTGGGACCGGTCGTCAGACATCCCATTTGTGGACTACGGCAACCATCCGTTTCATGGGCGATGGAATTAGTCAAGGGACTGAACAACCTGGGGATTTGGTGATGACTCATCCCGGGCATGTAGGTATTTGTATCGGTAATGGGAAGATGTGGAATGCTCCTCAAACCGGTATCCCTGTTCGTATCGATTCTTACTCGAAAGTTTTTGCCATTCGCCGGATCACCACTCCCGCGTCCAATGCAGTAGTCACCGCCACTAATAACGCTTCACCGGTGGATTTTGTCAGTGGGATTAAGGATGCGTTGAGTGGAGTTGATTCATTGGTGAGTTGGTTTACGGACCCTCACAGCTGGGTGCGAATGGGTGAAGTATTCGGCGGTGTTGTATGCCTACTTTTCGCTATAAGGATGTGACTTATGGACGGTAACCTTATTGGATTTACTTCAATGGCTGCCACCCAGGGAATTGTGTTGTTCACTGCATTGTGTCCTGATCGATCAGAGTTGTATCAGGCTTCACCACACATGGGTACTAAGCAGAATCTCCGGCAGGGTGAGCTACTGGCCAGTGTATTGACCCTGGGATTCGCTGGTGCGTTGGCGTTTTATACACGTAATCGCGCGCCGTTGATTCTAGCGGGTGCCACGGTGATTACCATGGTTACCGCTTACGAATTTACGTTGCACATGACTCCGATTGGAGAATCGTCATGACGGGTATTGTCGATAAACTGAAGGCTCTCCTTGAACCGCAACCTGTCCCTGTTGAAGATCGGTCGTGGCCAGATCAGCAGGACCCTGATTATTGGGTTGACGAATCGGTTGCGAAGTATGAACTTCCTCCGGTTGTTCAAACTGGATGGGCTCCCACTGATGATAAGCAAATGCCTGGTTATCGTGGAGTTGAGGAACACGGTGTTTCGTACGACAGTACACAGCAGTATTTGATTCCTCTTCCACAAGACGTGGCGGATGCCAACGAAGAACAGGAAGCAAAAGAGGCTGCGGCCTCTGCCGTTGATGTGATGGAAGAACACATCATTCAACCCATTCCTGTTGATGTGATTTCCATGCCGGAACCCATTGGACGACAGAATAGGGTTGCCATCAACTCTTTTGTTGTTCCCATTACCGGTGAAGCTGTTCGTATTGCTCCCGCGTCGCACACTCGGGAAGATTTGAAGCTCACGGTACTAGGTGCCGACGTGGTGTATGTCCACACGGATGCTCAGGCCGTGAAAACTGTTGGTTATCCTGTCACCGCTGGCAATTGTGAAGTGGAATTGAAAACCACTGACGCTGTGTACGCCTATGCGTTGACGGGTACGCCCACTGTATATGTCCTGGAAACTCATTCTGTTGAGGTAGACGACCGTGTCAAGTAGTGGATTCCAATACATTGTTCAACCGAGTGTGATTGTTCAAGCTCGGTTTGCCAATGGTGTATGGACTGCTACGTTGAATGCTGAGATTTACGATAGAAACCTCACTGGTCTATCTGTTCAGGGTCCTAACAGTTCTCTTCTCAAGGTGTATTTAGGGAATGTTGATCCGCAGAATTTGATCGATCAGACGAGACGTGGTCAGTCGAACACAGCCGACTACAGTGGTGGTCCTCGGAAAATTCCTCGTGGTCAATTCGTCACGATTCAGTGGACACCGTTGGGTTCAGGCACGTTCACCGGTACGGAAACTGTCAGTGCAACATTCTTTCAGGCACAGGGTTAAGTCATGGTGTGGTCCGATCAATCACAATTCCCGTTTGAAGTGTACGACAATAACGGGAACCTCATTGCCATCATCAATGAGAACGGTATCACCATTTATGGTAACAACATCGGTGGACAGCTCAACATCATCAACCAGGCTATCCCCGGGTTGGCTATCGGTATCCAATTGAATCAGGGTACCGGTGCACCATTGATTGCCTTCGGTGGACGTAACTCCACCGGTGGAAAACAGTACTTTCAGACCTTTGATGATCAGAACGACAATGCTTACGAAGAGTACGCGGTCGGTGGTGACTGGCGTATTCACAATGATGTCGATGGTTGGCGAATCTACAACGTCGCCAGTGGATTCGACGGTTACGGATTCGAGCCCGTCACCGAAGAATTACGCGCCATCAAATCTGGTTTGTTCACCGACTGGATCAATTTCGGTTTGTCGAATGGATGGACTGGCAAAGCTGGATACTACGCTCCCGCCTACCGGTACACTCCCGATGGTTGTATCGAAACCTACGGGACCATGACAGGTGGCACCAATGCAGACGGAACCATCTTGTGTGCCATGCCTGTCATTCCAGCCAAACTTGATATTCAAACCCCGGCAATCAGTAACGGTGGCGGTGCTAACTCCCGTATCTTCTACAACACTGATGGAAAACTCTACTGCTATGGATGTGTCGGTGCCACCGACATATCACTCAGTGGACTGAAATTCCGATACAAGTGAGGTGACACCATGTCCGAAGCCATCGTACGACTCTTTGTACTCGCAGGTTTCCTGTTGATGGCACTCCATATCACTACAGCATGGGGACGACGTAATCCCGAACACTATTCCTGGACAGGATGGCTCGCCTCACTGTCCTTCGGTATCGCACTCGTTCTCCACATCATCGGGATGGTATCCCCATGAGACTAATGTTTGATGCTGTCACCGCAGCCAACATTCCTCCTGATGCTCGAATGGTAGCCGGATACGCTGATACCATCAAAATTCCCCAGTGGACACAAAACGACTGGAATCGATTCCCGAATGCTGTTTGTGTCACCATTGTGAAGAAAGCTTCCTCTAGTTGGGGTCACGTCCTCGACGTCGAACCCGGGGACGCAACACCTGCCGAAGCACCCGGATGGGTAGTCATGCGACGAAAAGCCGGAGCAGACCCCACCGTATATTGCAACGCATCCACATGGCCTTCCGTACGAACCGCATTTCAAAATGCTGGTGTTCCCGAACCGTGGTACTGGATTGCCAAATACGACGATGATCCTCGTATTCCAGATTCCTGGATCACCGCACGATGTGTTGCCAAGCAATACCACGGTAACGATCCCCGAGGATTCGACAAGTCTGTAGTCTTGGATTACTGGCCCGGAGTAGACGAGAAAGACCAACCATTCATTCCCGGAAATGGAGATGAAGACATGTCAGTACAGGGTAACAAATTCAAGGGAACCACAGACAATCCCTACGACTACGTGACCATTCCCTGTGACGGAAAGCGTCAGCTATTCGTTTCCGTCGGTGGAACAGACCACGTCGACTGTCATGCCTACTACATTGGGAACACCCCCGGTGATTCTCGTAAGGGTCGATACCTGGGAGATCAGGCACTCCACTTCGATGCCGACAGGCCCGGACCCGTGTCCCTCCCCGAAAACGTCCGATGCGTAACCCTCTGGATCACCGAAGCAACCCACAACTACACCGCCTGGTGTGCATAACAACTGTATAACAATAAACGGGAAGTGTTGATATCCATGCTACAATACCGGTATGGATAACAACACTTCCCGTCGCGCTATAATCAGCGTGACCGCGACCGACATTGACGAAATTACCACATCTCTTGAAATGGTCCTCAAAGAGTGGAACAGTGGTAAACTTGACTGTTTGAATCCCTACGCAAGTGATATCGCTAGGTGGCGAGATCGATTCTTCAGTATTCGAGAAATTCTCACCGATCACCTCCCCACTCACTTTACCGATTTGGGAATCGACCTATGATAGACTTCCTTCTCATCGCATCGGGTACAGCCCTGCTCATCTTTGGACTGTACCCTTTCGTCATGGAATGGCTCACCCGCTGGTGCCACAACCAAATCGTCTATCGTGCCATGCTCAATCTCGACAGTGAATTGGAATGGATGCAAAACAATGGGTAAGAAACTCTTCCGACTCGTCCTGACATTCCTGCTGATCCTGGTTATCTTCGCACCCTCCCGTGCGTTCGGAGTCACCGAAACCTACGGTGATTATTCCATGATGTTCAGTCGGAGTGCTGGACAATACTGGACCGGAAACCAGGTCGGTGGTCAATGGGCCTGGTCCCCACAATCCTCCACCGAATCCCACATCTATTGGGGTAACCCCGCCACATGGCCACCGGCATACCACGAACGATTCATTGTCGTCGGAGATTGGGTGACCCTCGACGGTTGGTGGGACAACGGTACCTATTACAAAGTCAACACAACCACGGAATGGCAAGGTGACTTCAATTGTTCTACATCGATTACACCGCTCCCTACTGGTGGAGCACAGCACTATACCCATTGGACCATTCCTGCCAACGGCTACTGTCTGTTCGCTGTGGGAACAATCACCGAGCAATCCACCGGGAATGTCGTGCACTTCCAACACAAACAGACGTGGACGAAATCTGCCAGTTGTTTGAATGCCTTCAATCCCTCGCGACCATGTCTTACTCAATCGGAGCAGTGGAGCGACGACCATGGTACACCACTAACCCAGAAACTGGCTCGATCCTCTACGATAGCCAAGGGGATCGGTATGGCATGGCATATCAACCAAACCTACCCCAGTAACTGGTATACCGACCTCAAATACAATTGGATGTGGTGACATTGGACGAACGTATCCGAGTCAACACCGTACGATCCTATTCCGACGGACTCACCGAAATTTCCATCCAACCCGGACAGAGTATCAATCACTATCAACTCACACTCACCACATTTCGAAGTGGAGAATTCGAAGTAGCCTCCATCCAAACCATCACTGCACACCAGGACACATTACGAGACCTATTCAGGGATTGGCTGTTCTGATGCAACTGTGCGATTACTGTGGTACCGGTGTCGCACCCGAAGACGAATACGAACTAGTACACGGACACCGTTGCAACACAGATATAGTCTCTTCAATCGGAAATATGTTCGCTAACACTCTAGCCGTTATCACTGGAGGAGACACCCGAGAAAAACGATACATCGTACACAAAGAATGTATCAGTCTACTATTCGTACATCGGGAGATCCGAAGGAAAGTTAAATGAGTGAACCAGCGTTCGGACCCGAACCACACACCAGACCACTCTCACGTATCAGTACCGATGACGGAAGCCTGGAAAACCTCTGGATCGGTGACTGTTCCGGATGGGAGATCTATCCGGCTAATGAAGGATTCCTCAGGTTCAACCACCGCTGTGGGTTCGAACTCCTGATACCAGGATTCTTCCTTGGAAACGTGTTGGCCCAATGGTTTGACCGAGGGAAGCACACATGCTAGACTAGCTGTATCACCGAAACACAGGAGGAAAATCATGGCAATCCAGCAAATGTGTGTCAAGTCGAAGACCGGCTACAACTGGTATGCTTGTGACTCCTCCAGTTTCCACGAAAACAACTCTGATCCCTTCGACAACAAAGTGTTACGATTGGAAGAGTTATATCCTCGGTTGGAATTCGCTATCCTGACTTATGATCCCAATCGTAAAATTGCTCCGAAGAAATACCGTCCTTGGGTAGAAGAATAATAACAAAGAATTACAGAAATTCCCGATCACGAATGTGGTCGGGAATTTCTGTTTGCTATTTCATTTGAATAACAAACCGGCTAAAATCC
>Ga0207702_10002357_pt1 | contig 18040 bp, 10 predicted proteins | sample KBSCornC62_FD_184302 | JGI IMG/M metagenome (GOLD analysis project Ga0207702, IMG submission 184302) | Corn rhizosphere microbial communities from Kellogg Biological Station, Michigan, USA - KBS Corn C6-2 (SPAdes) (version 2) | ecosystem: Host-associated > Plants > Roots > Rhizosphere > Soil ...
GATCCGGCCCTCCTGCTCCAACTCACGTGGGAGCCGCAGGTGCCGCATGTCACGATCAACCTTTACAAGAAAGGTTTTGCCGCGGATGGCGTTACCCCGACGCTGACCAAGGTGGATACGACCGAGACCAGCAGCTGGGATGACTGGGCGCAGGGATTCCGTGCCGATGGGGTTCCCAATATGAACTGCCCGGGGCAGGATCCGACGGATCCTTTCTACTACACCCTGTTGAACCAGCCCAACCTCCTGGATTTGTATAAATCGCAGCACGGAGGATCTCCAGTCACTCCGCTGCCGAATAGCTCGCAATTCAAGTGCTACGACGGCATGCATAACTGGAACCAGTTGCAGCCGGCTCCTTACGACGGAATGTACAAGTTCCCCAGCATCACGGGACGGAATACGACAACTGGAGCGGCATTGGGAACGCAGTGCACGATCTGCACTACGGGTCCGGACGGCGAGCCAATGCTGCCCAGCGGCACGTATGTCGTGGAGATGATTGTGCCGCCAGGCTATGAGCTGGTGAAAGAAGAAGACAAGAACATCCTGCTGGGAGATACATACGAGGCGCCGGTTACAACGCAGTTCGCCGGCTTTGGGGCTATCTTCATTATGCCGGACCAGGCTTCGGTGGCCGCGGCGTATAACGCGTCGAACCCGCTGATTCCAAGTACAGATGAGGGCGTGAAACCACGGCATGAAGGTGACACGGGAAGCGTGGAAACCTTCTGGCCATGCGTGGGAGCGCTACGAGTGGTGCCGGATTACAACAGCCTGTTCCCACAGGCGGGACAGAACGCGCCATTCGCGGGAGCATCGCGTCCGTTGTGCGACCGGAAGGAAGTCGTGCTGCAAGAGCAGATGTCAGTGCTGGCGAAGTTCTATGTGTTTACGTCCACGCACGTAGCGGCACATTTCACCGGCATCATCACGGACGACTTTACGTCTGAGTTCGATCCATTCTCGCCGGCCTTTGGTGAGAAGTTCTCACCGGCGAACTTGCCGGTAGGAATCCGGGATTTCTCGGGCACCGAAATCGCCCGGGTGTACTCGGACAACCATGGGATTTACAACGGACTGACTTACTCCACCTTCTCAGTGAATCCGCCCGATCCGAGCGGATACATTCCGCAGATGATGGTTATGTGTATGAATGACCGCGGCAGCGCGGCCACGGCCGATCCCCTCTTTCAGGCGGCATATAGCCAGTTCTGCTATGAGTGGTCGTTCATGCCGGGGCAGACGTCGTATATGGATACGCCAGTGATTCCGACGTCGGCATTTGCGCCGCAGTACAACCATCCTGACTGCGCTTACCCGGATGCAACTCCGGCGGTTGCCGAAGTAGATGGCGACGGAGTTGGGCCATACATCGCTGCCACGGGGAGTGCACACCCAATCACGATCCATGCCCTGGGTGATCAGAATGTCAACAACTATGCGTATTCGGGGCCGGGGGCAACCACAGCGCCATGGAACAAAAAGACCATCACTCGCCATTACGGTTTCGGTGGGACGCAAAATGGCGGAAGCGTGACGATCGGAGGCGTAACCGCGAACGTCACGAGTTGGAGTGATACGACGATCGTGGCCACGTTGCCCACAACTGGGAATCAGGTGCCGAACTGCTCTGTGCAGCAGCAGGTGCAGTACGGCGGCAGTTCCGCACGTTGCGGGGAAATCGTCATCACGGCAGGAAACGGCAAGAAGTCGATTGATACGGTGACTCTCACCATCGGCGGCAAGGCTCCAACGCGGATGGCACAGGGTGACTCCATTCAAGCGGCGATTGACGGAGCGCAGCCAGGCGACCTGATCATCGTGCCGCCCGGTGTGTACCATGAATTGTTGCTGATGTGGAAGCCGGTCCGGCTGCAAGGTGTCGGAGCTGCTTCGACCATCATTGACGCCAATGCGCATCCGTCGGGGATTCTCCAAGAGTGGCGGCTGCGCGTGGTGTGCCTGTTCGGACTGTCGCCGCAGGGCGTGCCGGATGGATATGACCCGGGCTGTGCGAACAGCTGGTCGTCCCACGTCGGCTTCAACCCAACCACTTCGAATCCACAGGTGGACCGGTTGCCACTGGAAGCCACGGTGGGATGGGACGCTACGCTGAACGGAAACCTGGCGGAACAACTGCAAGAGCCAAGCCTAATGGGAGCATACGAAGGAGCCGGAATCACGGTGCTCGCGAAGGGAGTACGAGTGCCGCCAGGATTAGATCCATGGACGGACGGCGCCGAGCCGGCCGGGTATCCAGCCGGGACCACTCTGCTAAACAACAGCACGCAGAACGGTAATCGTAGCGGCTGCGGACCGAACACGGCCACCGCGCATAACCCGTTCCCCAGCAGCTTCCAATGCAATCCGTCGCGCATCGACGGATTGACGGTGATGAACAGCTCGCAGGGCGGCGGTGGAATCTTCGTCCACGGCTGGGCCCACAACCTGGAGATCGCGAACAATCGTGTCACCAACAACCAGGGAACGCTGGCCGGCGGCATTACGATCGGCCAAGGCGAACATCCACCTGCTTATCTCGCTGGAGCGGGCAATGTCAATGCGGATCCCGGTTCCTGCGTCAACGGCGGTGTGCCCGCGAATACTCAACTGCCGTACTGCTTTGACCGGTTCGTAAACGTGCACCACAACTCGGTGTCGTTGAATGCCAACGAAGGGGATGAATTGTTCGCAGCTACTCCCTCGGGTGCTGGTGGTGTGGCGTTCTGTACCGGAGCTGACAATTATCAGTTCAACTACAACTGGGTGTGCGGCAACCTGAGCACTGGTGACGGAGCTGGCGTCGCGCAGATGGGTTTTGTCTGGGATGGCAGCATCCAGCACAACTCGATTCTGTTCAACCAAGCAACCAATCCCACCACGCCCAGCAATGGCGGCGGCTTGCTTATCATGAGCGCTCCGGATACAGATCCGATTTGTCCCGGAGAGGCAGATAAGGACTGCGCGCTGGCTATCGGCTCGGTGGGGGACGGCATCGGTCGCAACCTGGTGATCAACGCCAACCTGATTATGGGGAATGCGGCAGAAGCGGGCAGCGGCGGCGGCATTCGCTTCCAGGGTGTGAACGGTGTGGAAGTGAGTACGTTCCCGCGTAATCCGGAACGCTGGTATTCAGTCAACGTAACCAACAACATCATCACCAACAACGTGGCAGGTTGGGACGGTGGCGGCGTATCTCTGCAAGACTCGCTGGTGGTGAACCTGATCAACAACACCATCGTGTCCAACGATTCGACGGCATCTTCGGGGTCACTGTTCGGAGCGTTCTTTGCTCCGGAGGCGAGTTCGCCCACACCTTGCCCCAGGGATGCTACGGGTGCGTCAACGCGCTGCGTACCGCTTTCGGACCCGCAGCCGGCCGGACTGTCGAGCGCGCGCCACTCGGCAGAGTTCCTGCGCTCTCTGACCGGGAGTATTGATTGCCCGGTAGGCCATGGATTGGGAGGAACTGGTCTGGGTGGTCGCAGAAATGGCGCCTGCCGAACCGTTTCGTATCCGATTCTGTACAACGATGTGCTCTGGCAGAACCGAGCGTTCAACATCGTAGTGACGCAACCAGGTGCGGGGTCGCTGCAGTCCACCGTCAGGCTGGCACCTACCCCGGCAGCGGGCGAAATCACCAGTACCGGCCAGTGCTTCGCGAGCTTCCCTGCTGGGAATTACTGGGATCTCGGGTTGCGTGGCGATCTTGGGCCGACAAATCATGGCTCCGGCTTTACTTTCACGCCGCAGGCATCGGTTTTGACCAGTATTGCCGGTTACCCGGGAGGAGGATCGGGCTTCAGAGCGAATACCGCTTCCTTCAGCCCCGGGCTTGTCCAGCAGTACTGCAACGGCTCGAAAATTCCGGCGGAAGTGCCTAATGCCGCTTCGGTCTGGTATCAGGTGCCCCCGGGAACTTTCGAAGGCAACGTGCCCACACCGGTGTTCAGCCTTACCGCTGGTGCAACGGTGGACGAGGGCAACAATTGGGTGAACATCAGCTGGGGACCATTGTCCCTGGTCGCTCCAGCCAGCGAAAACAATCCGGCTGCTGAGACATTCCTCAGCAACTACTCTCTGGCAGCGGGTTCACCGGCCGTCAATTACATCACCAACGCGAACTCAACGAACACCTATACAGTGGCGCCCAATGAGGACTTCTTCGGTACTTTGAGGAAGACCAACGGCTCCGTTGATGTAGGCGCGGTCGAGTTCGGGGCCAACGTACCGCTACCGACGCTGACATCGATCTCTCCTGCCAGCTCCGGCCGCGGCGTAGCCGTTCCGGTGACCTTGACGGGCACGAATCTCACGGGCACGTCCGCAGTGAACGTGTCCGGGACCGGCATCACGGTCAGCAACGTGACCGTGGTCAATGCCACGACGGTTACGGCAACATTCACGATCTCCGGGAGCGCCACTGTGTCGGCCAGGACCGTCAGCGTCACCACGCCGGGCGGAACCAGCAATACGGTGGGCTTCACGGTGACCGCAGGGACGCTGACCTTTACAAATGCAACGAACGGGTCGCTCGCAAGCTTCCTGGGCGTGCAGACGCTCTCGTTCACGATCCCGTCGCCACGCGCCGCAGTTACCAGCGTAGTGACGATGACGAACACGGGGGCGGGGCCATTGCAAATCACGGCGGAGACCATCACGGCTAACAGCACGTTCTTTAGCGTGACCGGCAATACTTGCTCGTTCACGACGCCACTGGCCCCCGGTGGAGCGTGTACGGTCAGTGTGAGGTATGCAACACCAGCTACTCGGCCATTTTTCCCGAACATAGGAGCTATGACCGCTGCCAATAACGGGACTAGCTCGGGTGTGCTTGCACTGCTCGGGCAATAGCCAGTGAGGTGATAACGAGTAACCAGGTTTCGGGAATTGGAGAACCCGCCAATTCCCGAAATCTGATACTCCCCGAAACTCACCGAGGTATGCTAAATTCAACGAAATACAAGAGCACAAAAATGCTGCGGCGCATGGCTGGCCGGCAGCATACTTGTTTGTGATAGGTTGGTCTTCAAGAGTTAGTCTGTTGATGTTTTCGCGTTCACGATTTATGGGTGCCCAGATGTTCAGCAACATTCGAGTAAGGGGTAAGTTGATAATCTTTGCCATGCTCCTGGTGGGCAGCATGGTCCCGTCTAGCGGCTTTTCACAGTCATCCCAGGACAAAGAGGGTTCTGCGGCTCCCGCCAGGAAGTCTCCAGAGGCTGCGCTTCCACGGCGCTACGCGCAGAATCGGCTGGCCGCGAAGGCGCTGCGGTATTACAGCCTGGTCTGGGGTGTTGACTCGCTCGGGGTGAAGTCGGTGGAATCTGGCGAGATCATCCGCTTCACGTACCGCATAGTCAACGCGGAGAAAGCAAAACCGCTCAATGATAAGAGGAACGAGCCGTCGCTAATCGATCCGGGAGCGGGAGTGAAATTGGCCGTGCCGTCGTTGGAGAAGATCGGCAAATTACGGCAGAGCAGCACGCCGCTGCCGTTTTCCAACCGGGGTGGACATGTCAAACCCGGACACCGCGTCGATGTAGTGATTGGACAATTTCGGGCCACCGGCCTGGTCGTCCAATAATCTGGATGCCTTCCCCAACATACCTGCGAAACACAGGAGAGATCATAATGTATCGAAGGGCAACCATGTTAGTTGGCACCTTTCTAGCTTTTGCAGTTTCCTTGGGCATGGGTGCTGATACAGCATCCCCGGCCGGCATGACCGCGGAGCAGATCATCGAGAGGAATGTCACGGCTCGGGGTGGACTACAGGCATGGCGAGGCGTGCAGACACTCTCGATGAGCGGAAAGTTGGAGGCGGGCGGGAATGAGAGCTCGACTTATCCCGTGCAGGGGGTAAAGAGGGGTGGGGTCCAACTTCCCAAGCGTCCGGCAGAGCAAATGCAGTTACCTTTTCGGTTGGAGTCGAAACGTTCGCGCAAATTGCGTTTGGAAATCGATTTTCGCGGGCAGACGGCGATCCAGACGTACGACGGTACAAATGGGTGGAAGCTTCGTCCTTACCTGAACCGGCATGAAGTAGAACCGTTTACTGCTGATGAAATGAAAGCAGCAGCATTCCAATCGGATCTGGACGGGCCGTTGGTGGACTATGCGGCGAAAGGGACTAAGGCGGAACTGGAAGGCACGGATAAGGTTGAGGGCAAGGACAATTATCGGCTGAAACTGACCTTCAAGGACGGTCAGAGCCAGCATGTATGGGTGGATGCGAAAACGTTTCTGGAGAGCAAGATCGAGGGCACGCCCCGGCGGTTGGATGGCAAATATCACCCCGTCGAAATTTATTACCGTGAATACAAGACGGTGAGTGGAATCGTCGTTCCCTATGTAACGGAGACAAAGGTTCAGGGAGTGAAGCAGACGGAGAAAATCGAAGTTGAGCAGGTCGTTGTGAACCCCCGGGTGGAGGACTCTCGGTTTGCTAAGCTTCAATAAGACAACCTGCGCTATGTGGAGAGTTCGAGTAGGCGGCGCATCGTGGATCGCAAGCCCATTCTTATGCGCTGCTCTGCTGGCTTCGGCCAGTGTGGCGCAAACGGCCGATAGCACCGGTCCGGTGCAACAGACGCATGCAGTGCACCGCCGTACCAGACTTGAGGATCGCGTCAAGGTGCTAGCTGAGAGCTTGCATCTGGACGATGCACAGCAGGTGGCTGTGACGAAAATTCTTGAAGAACGGCAACAGGAGACGCTGCGAATCCGGCGCGACGCGTCCATTTCGGGAAGCGATCGCATGGCACAGTTTCGCGCGATCCAGGACCGCACGGTGGTGCGAATCCGGTCTGTGCTGAACGAAGAGCAAAAGAAAAAATACGATCCGCTGGCGGTTCGGAGAGTTGAGCCGGCCCCGGAACAACGCAGTGTAGAGGATTGGATAAAAGCTACTACCCCGCATTAGAAGATGAGGTTATGTAGACTCCGCCTGCCCCCAAACTCATGCTATTAAATTCCAGAACGTGGTTGGCACGGTCACCCCGTTCCGTAGGATTCAAGCGATGACAATGAAGGCAGCAACTTTGACCGCAATACTTATGGCCCCGCTGGTTTCAGCGGTGAGCCACGCGCAGGATTTCTCGGCGGACGTCGTGTACCTGGAAGTCAGCAAGGTGCATGGGCGGGTAAGCGATTCCGCGAAGGAAGCGCGTCATTCCTCGAAACTGTACGTCAGCAAAGGCAACATTCGGCTTGAGACAAACGGACTGACCGGCGCCGTGCTGGTGGTGAACAAAGAGGAGCACACAGCGGTCGCTCTGTATCCGGGGAAAAAATCCTACCAGCCTTTGGGCTCTGGTCCCTCGCAGTATTTTCGAGTGGAGAATGCGGATGATGCTTGTGCTGACTGGCAGAGAACCGCCGAGCAGAAGATTGCATGTGAGCGAGTGGGGCCGGAGATGGTAAACGGCCGCGAAGCGGTGAAATATCAGAATACAAGGGCTCTGGATACTGCGCCGGCTGCGGTCTGGATCGACAAGGTTCTCAAATTCGTGATCAAGTGGGAGAGCGCAGATACCAGCGCCGAGTTGCGCAATATCAAAGAAGAACAGCAAGCGGCGGATTTGTTCCTTGTGCCGTCCGAGTACAAGATGGGAACCCCACAAAAGACCGCGACAAAGGGCTTCTCACACCGGAGATAATAGCGGGGCGTAGACGAGCCGCCGGCATGTGAATGAAACGTGCATGGAGTCGACCCTTTTATCTGTTGGTCACAAAAAGCTCGTCAAAAGCGGGTTCCAGAGCTGTCACAAGCATGCCGCTTCTTGACAGGGGCAATAGGGCATACGAGAATACGTCCAAGCTCCCCTATTTTACCGACATCCGCAGGCAGTGACGCTAGTTTGCCGGCAAAAACAGCAATGAAGCTAGCGTGGTTTGCAGGCAGGGGAGTTGAGGTGTGCGTCTTTTGACCAAGAGCTCTTCCGACCTGACATTTTCATTCCGACGCCGCTATAAGGATTTCTTTTGGCCCCTGCTTTTGTCGGGAATGGTGGCGTTGCTGGTGACGCTTGCCTTCCTGCAATACCGCTGGACCAACGAGGCAAGTGCCGCGTCGGAAATGCGCATTGGGGCGGAACTCGAATCGCTGATGATGAAGTGGCACGCGGATCTGTATGGCGAATTCTCTGCCATTTGTACCGCGATGCAGGTAGGGGCGGACTCGGGCGCGCGAGATACCTGGAAAGACTATCTAGAGCGTTATGCGGAGTGGAAGAATACGCTGCCTCATGAAACGCTAGCAAACGTCTACAGGAATCCAGACTTTGTTGAGAATGTCTATATCTGGGACACCAACCTGGATTCGAAGCCGCAGTTGTTCCGCCTAAGCGCGGAAAAGAAGAAGATTGAAGCGGTGGAGGCGCCACGCAACCTGCAGGTTTTGCTGCGCCGGTTGCGAGCCAACTCCTCAACTCTAGCCACATCCCTTCGCGTATGGGAGCTGCCGGGGCAAGCACGACCGTCGGGTGAATTGAGCATCGCTCCAAGATCAGGCTCGCCGGACGTAAATTCCGGATGGCAATTTGATGAGCAAGTTCCCGCCATTGTTCATCCCGTATTCCAGCGCGACGGCCGTACACTCACTAGCCAGAGCCCAGTGGACTGGATGGTGATTGTTCTAGACTTTAATGCGCTGCAGAACCGAATTCTGCCTGAACTTGCGGGACGTTATTTTGGCGGTCTGGACGGCCTGGAGTACCGGATAGCGGTCATCGCAAAGGGAGCAAGGCCACGCGTGATTTATTCTTCCGATCCGGAATTTGGGAGCCGGAATGCCGATGCGGCCGATGCCAGTTTGAGCATCTTTGGCCCGTCGCCAGAAGCAGCGGGAGACCAGTCGCAAGAGAAAGGTCAGAAGGTCCATTCCCTGCGATCGATAGACTGGCACAGTTTCTCTGGGACGGCATGGTTCCCAGTATTTCGCTATGAGTCGACGCCGAGCGCATGGGTATTAACGTTGCAGCACCGTGCCGATCCACTGCAGGACGTGATCAGCCGGGTGCGGCAAAAGAATCTGGCAGTGAGTGCTCTAATATTAATGCTGCTGGCGGTTAGTATCACTTTTCTTACTATCGCGGGAATACGAGCGCAGAAGTTCACGAAGATGCAAATGGATTTTGTGGCTTCGGTGTCGCATGAGTTGAGAACACCATTGAGCGCGATCTTTTCGGCGGCGGAAAACATCAAGGATGGAGTGATTCGCGACAGATCGGGGCTGGCGGACTATGGGGCGATGCTGATGGCCCAAAGCCGGCAACTGATGGATCACGTGGACCGCGTTCTGCTCTTTGCTTCGATCCGAAGTGGCAAAGATCGGTATAACATTCGCGCTTTCCCGGTATCGGAGATTTTGGAAAGAGTACGCAAGAACCTGGCGGCGTTGATCCTCGAGCATTCCGTGCTGATCGAAGAGTCCATCGAGCGGCCCGTTCCCTGGGTGTTGGCCGATTCGCTTGCGGTGAGCGATTGCCTGCAAAACCTGATCACGAATGCTGTGAAGTATGGCGGGGCCGATCGGCGAATTCAAATTTCGGCCAGCCAGGAGCGCGGGGAAAAGGGCAGCAAGGAAGTTGCCATCAGCATTCGTGACCGCGGAATGGGCATTCACAGCTCAGAGTTGAAGCGTATCTTTGAGCCGTTTTACCGCAGTGGGGACGCCATGCGTGCGCAGATCCCCGGAACGGGATTGGGTCTTTCTGTGGCGCAGCATCTGGCCGAGGCCATAGGAGGCAGGCTGTCGGTCAAGAGCGAAGTTGGGCTGGGGAGTGTCTTCACCTTGCATTTGCGGGCCGCCGAAGCTGAAAGTGGTGAACTGGCACATGAAAGTCTGGTAGAGGATAAGGTAATGGAATGAACGAAAGCATCCTTCTGGTCGAAGATGAGAAAGCACTGCGGACCACGTTGCGGGATCGGCTGCGCAGCGAGGGATACGTCGTGGATACTGCGGCGGATGGAAGCGAGGGGTTGGACAAGGCGTCGAACCACCCGTTTGACCTCATTATTCTCGATGTGATGCTTCCGCGGCGAAGTGGTCTGGACGTTTGCCGGGATCTTCGGGCAGCGGGAATGGCCACGCCTATCATGATCTTGACGGTACGGAATGAAACGATCGATAAAGTTGTGGGACTCAAATTGGGAGCGGACGATTATGTAACCAAGCCGTTCGAAGCGGCGGAGTTGCTGGCTCGGGTCGAAGTGTTGTTACGCCGGGTGCCCATCAATCCGGGACAAGGCGTGTACCAATTTGGTGGGATTCGCGTGGACGTGCGCGAAGGACAAGTGACACGGGATGGGAACCCCGTTTACCTGACGGCGCGGGAATTTCAACTGCTTCGGTATCTAGTCGAGCGCGCTGGCAGCACCGTGCCCCGCGATGAACTGCTGCGATCGGTTTGGGGCTATGAGGCTGATACTTTTACCCGGACGGTGGACACGCATGTGGCGACTCTGCGGCAGAAGCTAGAGGAAAATCCCAAGAAGCCGGAGCTGATTCTCGCTGTTTCCGGAGTTGGAGATCGATTTATGGGGCGGAAACAGGCGGTGACTTAGGCCAACAGTGGCCTAGATCACGCTTGTTTCTGCCTAATGAGAACTCGCTTGACACGTCTTGCACATTGCAACCGCCTGGTTGTGTTTGCCAAAACTTATTCCCATCTGCGCTAGACTTCACAGGCAAGGTATGAGGCACTCGCATGTTGATGGCGCGGTTCGCTACTTTGTCGTTGTGGTTCACTTTTCTGACTGGATCTCTTGTGGCGCAACTTGTTCCGCCAGCGCAGCCGCTGGAAGACTGGCAGATGCAGGATGCCAGCAAAGTTAGCGCTGACGGGTCCGTCGTTTCTAGTTCGCGTTTTGAGCCCAATAGTTGGTTTCGAGCAACCGTTCCCGGGACCGTGCTGACTACGCTGGTCAACAACGGAGTGTATCCGGAGCCTTTGTATGGCGAGAACATGCGCAGCATCCCGGAGACGCTGAACAGGACCACGTATTGGTACCGCACGGTGGTTCGCGTGCCTGCCGCCAGTAAACGGCGGTATACCTGGCTGCACTTTCAGGGTATCAATTACAGCGCGAAAATTTGGGTTAACGGGCACGAGGTGGGAAGTACGCGCGGCGCCTTCATGCGCGGGGATTTTGATGTTTCTGCGTTTGTAAAAGCTGGATCGCAAGCTATGGTTGCGGTTCTGGTGTCGCCACAACCCCACCCGGGAATCCCGCACGAGCACACGCTGGCTTTAGGTGTGGGGAGCAACGGAGGAGAGTCCGCGATTGACGGGCCTACGTTTCTGTCGACGATCGGATGGGACTGGCTGCCGGCAGTGCGGGATCGTGATACCGGCATTTTTCTTGCAGTCACGATGGATTCGACGGGCCCGGTGATCGTCAAAGATCCGTTTGTGACTGCAGACTTGAGTTCGGCATATGGCAGTGCCGATCTGCGCGTCTCAGCGGCTCTGGAAAACAAATCTGAGAAGCCGGTCAGCGGCTTAGTCATCGGACGCATTCAGCTGGTCAATGCAGCGGATGCGGCGATCACGTTTCAGCGGCCGTTAACGATAGCGGGCGGTGGGACGGAAATGTTGGCGCTGGACAGCGAGTCCGTTCCGGAGTTGCATCTCTTGGCTCCCAAACTCTGGTGGCCGAACGGCTATGGGCCGCAGAATCTATATACGCTGACTCTGGTGTTCGGGGTGGGCAAGGATGTGTCGTCAAGCGAAACACGGCAGTTTGGCATTCGCAAGATCGAATACCAGGTGCCGGACTCGGAAAACCTCACGCTATCGGTGAATGGGGTTCGCATTATGGCGCGCGGGGGGAACTGGGGGCTGGATGAGGCGATGAAGCGCGCATCGCGCGAGAGGCTGGAGGCGCAATTTCATTTGCATGCGCTGGCCAACCTGAACCTGATCCGCAACTGGGTGGGGCAGAGTACTAGTCCGGACTTTTACGACATGGCGGACAAATACGGGATGCTGCTGTGGGATGAGTTCTTTCAGCCGAACCCGTTTGACGGGCCTGATCCCATCGACATTGCCACTTACGTGGCCAATGTTACTGACAAGGTGGTGCGCTATCGCAACCATCCTTCGATTGCGGTTTGGTGTGCGCGGAATGAAGGATATCCTCCAAAAGAACTCGACGAGAGCCTTAAGGCCCTGATGGGCAAGCTCGATCCGACACGGCTATACCAGTCGAATTCTGCGGATGGGCGGGGAGTGTCGTCGCATGGACCTTATTACTGGCGCGCACCGCGATTCTTCTATCCGCTGAATGAGAGCTTCAAGACGGAGACTGGATCGGTGTCGGTGCCAACCATGGAATCGATTCAACGCATGATGCCGGAGAAGGATTGGGAGACGATCAACGACGATTGGGCGCAGCACGATATGGCAGCGGGGGCGCAGCGCGGGAACGAATATCCAAAAACTTTGGCAGAACGGTATGGACATATTCGAAATCTGGCCGACTTTGTGCGGAAGGCACAACTGGCTAATTACGAGGCGTTCCGGGCAATGTACGAAGGGCGAAACGCAAAGATGTTTAAAGAGACGACCGGAATCATTACCTGGATGAGTAATCCGGCCCAGCCGAGCTTCGTCTGGCAGCTTTATCACTACGATCTGGAGCCGAATGCCGCTTTGTACGGAGTTAAAAAGGCCGCGGAAACCGTTCACGTGCAATTGAATGAAATCAACCGCGGAATCGAAGTGGTGAACAATCGTCCAGAAGCGCTCACGGGGATGAATGTAAAAGTGTCGATCTACCGCTTCGATGGGACGCGGGATTCGGATCAGAGTTATCAGATGGCTGAAGTTCCCGGCAGCTCCACGATGAAAGTTGCGCAGCTGGAAGTGAGTGCTCGCATTACTCCGTTGTACTTCATCGAGCTTGAGCTCACTGATCAGGCAGGGCAATTGCTCTCGACCAATTTTTATTGGCAACACGTAGCGCAAGATCAGTTTGATGGGTTGATGAATCTTCCGACTGTGGTTCTGGATGCGCAGGCCAGCGCGCGCAATGAGGAAGACAAGATCTTAGTGACGGTGACGTTGCGAAATAGCAGTGGCAACGTAGCTTTGCTGACGCACTTGCAGCTGCATCAGAAAAAGAGTGGGCGGCGGGTTCTGCCGGTTTTTTACTCGGATAATTACATCTCGTTAGCGCCGGGCAAGGCGTCCACTGTCACGATCGAAGCAGAGAACAAAGACCTTCAAGGCGACGAACCCTTGGTTGAAGTAGATGGATACAACGTGGATGTGAAGCCGATGGATGGACCGGTCGGGATCGCGTTGAATTCGAATGCGCAGCCTTCGCATTGGCCGGAATCGCAGATCGTACCCTAGGCGTTCCCTGGACGAAGTCATCCGGACACCAGAAGATCCAACTTCTCGCGCACACACCCTTCATTGTGCAACCCGGAATTGATGTGCGTAATCAAAGCGGGCATGGCTGGTGCGAACCTCATTGTTTTCCGGGAAACGGTGGAGATGGTGTCTGGCCGAGAGCTGGCACGCCGGTTATTATCTGCAATCCCAAAAGTAGGTAGCGATAAGCAGGACGCAACCTTGAATGCACTCTTGCTTGCGGGTGAGGTGGAGTGTGCCTTGAGCGATTGCGGGTGGGCGTCGGCTGCAAAGGCTCAGGAGATCACAGATATTCTGGCTGCGCTGTTTCTGCAGGAAGGTGGCGACATCGCGAAGCTGCAGTCGATGGCCGCAGAGGTGGCAAACGATCTACCAGAAACGGTGCGAATTTCGCATCCGGAGGGTTTTGCCTATTACGCCTTGCACCCGGGGGACTTTGCAGATGCAGTTGCGACAATGGGCTCATGCAGGGCGGTTGGCGTCGTTGGAATCCGCAGTGTTGGGACGACTCTGAGCGCCGTGGTCGCCGGTGCACTGCGGCGAATCGGAGTGAGGGCCAGCCGGATAACAGTGCGTCCCGTGGGACATCCTTACGATCGTAGAACGGAGTTGGACGGCGGGCAAAGAGCCTGGTTGCAAGAACAGCAGCGTCAGAACGCTATGTTTCTGATCGTGGATGAAGGGCCGGGGCTTAGCGGGTCGTCATTTTTGTCGACCGCCGAGTGTCTGATGCGAGAGGGAATCGGGACTGAGCGGATCACGTTGCAGGGAACTCGCGACGTCGATCCGGAACAACTGTGTGCATCCGACGCCGGTGCAAGATGGGGGAGGTTTCCGTGGCGGCGGGTTGCATCGCGGATTTCAGAGCGATTCAAAGACGCTACCTCATTGTCCGGAGGAGCGTGGCGGGGGTTGTTCCTTTCGGATCGGCTCGATGGTTACGAAACGCCCCAGCTTTCGCGCACAGAACTCAGGAGAAATGTGGCACCAGTTTGGCCTGAGATGGATGGAGTGAAGTACTGGTCTCGGGAACGCACGCGCGTGTTCAAGTTTGAGGGGTTGGGTGAGATTGGATCGGAGATCCGGGAGCGTTCCCGAGGCATATCCGAGGCCAGATTTGGCCCTGGTGTGGAAGACGCTGGGGATGGGATGTCGTCTTACGAATTTGTTCCCGGAAGAGCAATGGCTGCTTCTGATCTTTCTCCGGCCGTGCTCGATCGTATGGCCGAGTATTGCGCTTTCAGAGCGAGTGCACTCCGCAGCGATCGCACACCGGACGGGCAACTCGAGGAAATGGTGCACTTTAATTATTCGCAGGAAACTGAGCGGGAGTGTCCGGTGAGTCCCGAATCTTTTCGGAGTCTCTGTCCTGTGATTGCGGATGCGCGCATGTCACCTTATGAGTGGATCGCGCGTGTCGATGGGAGATTTGTCAAAGTGGATGGGGCTCGCCACGGGGACGATCACTTTTTCCCAGGGTCTGTGGACATCGCGTGGGATTTGGCAGGGGCAATCGTGGAGTGGGAGATGGATGGCGGCGCAGAAGAGTATTTGCTGCGACGGTTTCAGGAGAAGAGTGGGATGAAGCCGGAAAATATATCGGCGTATCTTCTGGCTTATAGCATCTTTCGCGCTTCTTACTGCAAGATGGCTTGGATGGGGACTGGGGTGGAATCGGAAAAGCCGGGCTTGCACGGGGCGTATGTGTTTTACCGGCGCAACGTTGATGCCGCTGTGCGACGAATGAAGGAAGTTGCCGCTGCCTAGTTCGGCTGCTTTGAAAATGTCTTTTTTGTCGAAAGGGAGTCAGAGTCCCCACCCTGTCGCACAGAACGCGACAAGGATGGGGCACCCCTCTATGCGGCTTTTTTGTGGGAACCGGCTTTCGACTTCTTGTTTTTGCTTGAGGCCGAGGGCCTGGCTTCCGAGCGCGCGGTGGATTTTCTGCTGCCGCTGGAGCGTGCCGAAGTTGATTTCGTCTTGCTTCGCGAACCTCCAGCAGATTCGACACTGTCGCGGCTGACGATTTTGTTGAAGTTACTCTGTTCGCCTCCGGCGGTTTCTTCTTGAACGATCAAGGCCAGATTGTTGTCGTCGAATTTATCGAACCACTCGTCCCATTCAATTTCTTCCAGCGAGTCTCCGCCGGAGTAGCCGGGGAAATCGAGGCGGATGATGCCTACATTATCGTCGGTGTGGGTTCTTTGCACTGCGGATGGGCGGGCGCCGCGTTCTTCGGCCCAACTGCGGATTTCATCGTGATCGGTCAGTACACGTGAGGAAGATTTCGATGCCATACAACTTCTCCTTGTAAGAACTGTTCAATGTCAAACTTGCTGATTATTTAGACGCGGTGTCCCTGAAGAGTACCCCAGCGGCTAAAGCCGCGCTTTTTTTGGTTGCGAGCGGCACGGCTGAAGCCGTGCCCTTCCATGAATCCATTTGCGATGGCATGGTCTGAAGCCATGCCCTTTCACGAACCTGCTTGCGACCGGCACGAGCTGGAGCCATACCCTTTCGCGAACTCTTGTTCTGGCTGGCTGAAGCTAGGCCCTCCGCATTCCTGTTTGCGAGCTTTGTTCTGATTTCTGGACTCGCCTCCTTTGTTTCAGGGTTGCACTCCCGTTGATTCCACCGCCCCTGCGTGTACGCGAGTTGCCGCCAGAACAGGCGAAGCGAGAGGCATCTTGTGGGATGCGACCGAGGAAACATAGTTTTCGAATTGCTCGGCACGGCGAGCGGAGCTGTGTTCGTCCAAAACTCTTTCGCGAGCGCGCATCCCCATCCGCGTTAGTTGAGCATCGTCGCAGTCTTCCAGGACGTGGATGACATCCTGGGCACGCTCGGCGAGCAAGACTTCTTCACCGATGTTGAAAACTGTGTCCAAGCCGGGCCAGGGATCAGAGATGATCGGACAACCACACCCTGCGGCTTCGAAGAGCCGCACCGAAGGAGAGTAGCCCCATTCGACCATTCCTTTACGCGTCAAGTTCAAGGTGAGGCGGGATGACGAATAGAAATGAGGATGCCAGCGGGGCGAGAGATGGCGAATGCGACGCACGTTTTTGGGCCAGCGCAACTTCGTGGGGTACTGCGGGCCGGCGAGGATGAAACGGCGATGCCCCATTTCCTGTGCTGGACGGGTGAAGAGTTCGTCCAGTTTCTCCTGACGATCGGCGGCGTATGTCCCCATATAACTCAGGTCGCATTGATACCGCCGGAACAATCCACGCGGGTGATACTTCTCAGGTTCGAAGGAACAATAGAGCGGCAGAGCCCGGCGGGCACCGAACTCGCGCTGGAGTTGCTCCAGGATCGGCCCTGCGGTAAAGCTAAGATAGAGGTCGAAGGCGCGGACCTGCTGCGGCTTCAGATAGTCGGCGCCGCCAGCGCGCAAGTTATTCAATGTGATCGGAGTATCGATATCGTAGAAAACTTTGACCGGCTTCTTAGCGTTGATGATCTCGTGCGCGGCGCGGATTCCCTCGGGAAAGAAGGATCCCAGGATGACAACGTCGCAATCCGCTAATTCCTGACGGACGAAGGGCAGGATGGTGCGCCAATCGGTGAACAGACGGACATCACAGAAACCAGGGGACGGGAGGTCGCGATTGGAGGCATACCACTCCTCATCTTTTTCGAAGAAGACGATGCGGTGCTTACGGCGATGCAGTGCGGCCAGCAGGGCCCGAAACGTGGTGGCGTGTCCGTTGCCCCAGGAGGATGTGACCGACAAGCCGAAGACGACAATTTTCAAGTGGCTCTCCTTACGCCGCCAGAGGTGACAGACGTTGAGTTGCAGAGACCTTTTGGCGGGGTTTGCGATCTTTTCCGCTGACGAACAAGTTCTTCAGCGCGGTGTGTACTTGTTTCGCACGCGACTCGTAGGTGTGCTGGCGCAGAGCGCGGTTCATCATGGCATGGCCCATGGCAGCGGCCTGCTTTTGATCGAATCGCCTGAGATGATCGACAACGTCCCAGGCTGATGTGGCAATGAGGATCTCTGAATTTGGGGCGAAGAACTCGTCGACTCCCTCCCAGGCGTCGGTAATGAGGCAGGCTCCTGCGCCAGCGGCTTCGAAGACCCGGGTGGGGGGAGAAAATCCTACTTTGGCCATGGAGTCGCGGTTGACGTTGAGGACCATGCGGGCGGAGCAGTTCACCACGTTGTGACGCTCGCTGCCGACGTGCCCGATCCAGCGAACGTTTGTTGGAAGCGTCTTGTTGCCCCAACCTTCTCCTCCGAGCACAAACGACATTTCGGGGGCAAGTTGCGCGGCCTGCAGAAGGAATTCCTCAACTCGGATCTCGCGGTCGGGCAGCCGATGTCCTACGAAGGCTAGATCACAGCTCAGGGTCGGATCGGGTGCAACCGGATAATGGGTTTCGGGATCGAGCCCGTTATAGATGGGAAGGCAGAGTTGGGATCCGAAGCGCTCGTAATGAGCAATGACGGGAGGCCCGCCGCCATAGGTGAAGATCGCGTCGTATTCAGGGATGAGCTGGCGAAAGGGATCGGCTACGTCGCATTCCAGGCGGGAGAGGGTAGCGGGTGCGTCTACGTCCCAGAAGAGGATGCGGTTCTTCTGAGAGCGGCAGTCCAGGACGCTTTCTTCCAGGAGGGCGTCATCGGCTCCCACGCCGCTATGCTT
>Ga0207702_10002358_pt1 | contig 18039 bp, 10 predicted proteins | sample KBSCornC62_FD_184302 | JGI IMG/M metagenome (GOLD analysis project Ga0207702, IMG submission 184302) | Corn rhizosphere microbial communities from Kellogg Biological Station, Michigan, USA - KBS Corn C6-2 (SPAdes) (version 2) | ecosystem: Host-associated > Plants > Roots > Rhizosphere > Soil ...
CGCGTCGACTGCCGCTGCTGCGGCAGGACGTGGGAACGTGCCTGCTGGGACGATCTGTTGACCAGCGGAATTGTAACCGAGGTCATTGCTGGCCCAGTCCCAATACCAAGACGCGCCCGGAGCCTTGTTCTGCAATCCAAGTTCATCCGTTAACGCCGACGCCGTTCCCCATGCTTGCGAAGCCCAGAGCCAATAGGTGTTGGAACCGAGCGTCGAAGACGACGGATCACCGGAGAGATCGGCGTTGTATACTTTCGTTTTATATTTGGTGACTTTGAAGGTCAAGCGCTCGTCGAGCGTGCTCACCACCAGACCAAACTCGCGCGTCTTACCTTGAGCGTTCGGCACAGGATTGCCTTGGAAATCAACGCGATTCTCCGCACGGAAGTTTGAAGACTGATCGTAGGTCAGACTGATGTCCGTGCCCCACGGCAAGTGCTTCTTGATGAACTTCGGCGTATGGAAAACGAGTCCATAGCTATGGCTGATGCCACTGCTCTGGCTCGAAACCACGTTCGAATAGCTGTAATCCTGGTCGGCCACGCCCGTAGTCGGATCAGCGGCCGCGAGAGAGCTATACGTCCGAACCTTGTCTTTGCGATAACCGAAGGTTGGCACAATTGTGTCGTCCCACAGATAGCCCTGCCAAGTGAAACCCTGGGTATTAATCACGTTTTTCACTCTGGAGCCATCATAGTAGAGCTGATCGCGGTCGCCCGCGTCGGCGTTGAGGAACGAAACCTGTGTCGTGGTCCAACCAACATAGTTGCCCGGATTTTCCGACTGCGTGCTTGGGCCACCGTAGTAAGGACTCGTCCAGACACCGGCCGGATCCACATAAGTCGGATCCGTCGGATTAGTCGACGGCTTCCAGTGCGAGTTGAAGTACTGCACGGTCTGTGTGCCCGTCGGCGACTGATTCGCGGTGATGTTGCCGATATGCGAGTTCGCCGCCGAAGACTGGCCACTTAGATTACCGCTGAGGTAGGTGATCCAATCGACGTTGCGGAAACCCTGAGTGATACTGGTGGTTTCGTTGTTACTCGTCGCCCAGTTCAGGTCTGTTGCATAGCGGAGATAATCACGATCGTCCTCTTTGCGCTCATCGCGCGAAACCAGAACGTTGAGATCGTGACGTCCGAGCAAATCGGAGAGCCAGCCTTTACCAAGGAAGTCGCTCGCGCGCAATTCGCCGAAGGTCGTCACGCGATAATCGTTCCGCGTATTCTGCGTCGAGTGATTTCCGTAGTGCCCGCTGCTGCCGACAAAAGCCCGACCGTAATCGGGATTCACGACCGCACCGGTGCCGCCAAAACTATTGGGCAATCCGCTATATGCAGCAATAGCGGGAAGAACCGTGAGGTTCTTATTAACATCAACCGAGATAAACGGCGTGTCAGAGAGATTCGTCTCCTGTCGTGCGTAATAGGTTTGTTTATCCCAAACGACTTCGAAACCAAGGCGGTTGTCGAAGAATGTTTGCGAGACATTCAAATCCCACGCGTGCCAGCCTTCTTTCTCCATTTTGTTCGGGCCGTCGATCAACTTATTATAAAAGTCAAAGATCGAAGGATCGGTCAGGGACTTGTCTTTATAATAATTCTTCTGTGCGCCCGGATACGGATCGGCTAATCCCAATGCAGCGGCACGTTGTTCCGCATTTTTTGCGTAGGTGTTGTAGCCTTGGATCGCGACTGGGTGAGCGAACGGCAGATCGGCGATCGTTTTGTCGATCTTACCCTCACTGGACAACGCCCAGTTGGTATCGACATTCGATTGGAGGATGCGGAACGGCGTGCTTGAGTTCGCATTATACCAGAACACCGGATCGGCGGAGCCAAGACGGGCCATGGCTGCAACGAGCCACGGATTCCAATTCTCAGGGTGACCGTAGAGGCCCAGCGTCGTATTGTTTGCAGTCGTTCCAGTAATGATCGTGCTCTGATAAGCCCACGGTTCGACGCTGATTTTATACGGCGTGGGTTCGGTCGGGTCCTTCGGATTGAGCGAAGACGCGGCGAAGAACGGTGTAATGTCGTCCATCGGCGCGAGATCGCGCGGACGGTTCGCATTAATCGTACCCACTTCGAAGTTCGCGCGGATTGACGTGTGCGAACTTTCTCCGAAAATCTTCGGATCAAAACGCAACGCGGCGAAAACACGCCGGTCGCGATCAAAGGCCGGTTTTTGCCGGAACTTGGTGTCGTCGTCCAAGGCGTTGATCCGCAGAGCGAGAACATCCTTCACCAGCATCACGTTTTCGTCGATCGAATCGCGAACACTGCCGAATTGATCGACGCGGTTTTCCACCTTTCCGCTCGTTTTACGGAGATCGGCGATGACCGTCTGGCTATTGACAATACCGGCCGGACTGCCGACGCCGAACAGAATGGAATTCGGTCCGCGTTGGAGGTCGATACGATCGATGTTATAAGAATCCCACGGAATATCCGAAAGGAAGTAGTCGCGGGTGTTGTCGGCGGCGTCGAGGCCACGGACACGGGTGTTTTGGCTTGGGTGGAGCAGCGCAGAATTTTCGCTCAGGCCGTTGGCACTGCCAAGGCCGCCGAAATTTCCGCGAACGCCACCGATCTCGGTGTTGGTCGTGTAAACCAGGAGATCCTGCGCGTTGCGCGCGCCGGTGTCCTGGAGGAATTTTGAAGTGACGACGCTAATCGAAGACGCGACGTCGCGAAGGTCCGTGCGGACACGCGTGCCGGCCAGCGTGTTGACGGCTTGATAACCTTCGTCATGCGTCGCTTCGACGAGAAACGGAGACAATTCAATTGTATCATCCTGCGACTGTTTAGTCGCACTATCATTGGACGTCACAGTTTTCGACGCGGTCTGGGCGACCAGCGCTTGGCTCGCGAGCAATGCGCTCGCAGCGAAAACCGAACGTAGTTTTGCTTGGTACATACTACGGGGTTAGCTTGTTACTGACGTTACGGGGGAACACGACGGCTCGGGAGATAGGGCCCAATCGCATCGCGGCTACTCAAGTTGAGTGATAGGATTCAACGCAGAGGAGCGGCGCTACCCTTCAAACTTACCCCCGTCACCGGAAGCAATTACGGGTCGATTTCAACGGGTTGCATAGAAAACCCTGTCACGTCGGACGGCCGTAATTTCGTGAGTTCCAAGCCCCCTCTTCCCAGGCCAGCGACGCTTGGCCGCGACCGTTTTCCCATTCGCCCGCCGGACACGGCGATTCGCCACGCTGTATATAAATCACTTCCGCACTGTCCCCAAACGCGCGATCGCCTGCCCGGGGGGGGGACCTACCGCGTCCCACACTCAGCCGGCGAGCGCCGTGATGCCCGCCACCAGGATGGCTGTATCCGATTCAGGATACGCGACAAATTCGACGGTCATGACCCGCTCGCCTGGGCGGCGGTTCTTCACTTCCAGTACGTACGCAAAACGACCTTGATCGACGTCACCGGGTGACTCGATGAAGACAGGTTTTGCGGCGCTGGACTCAAATTGTGGATACGGCGACCAGGAATCCTGGAATGTGGCCGTGGACTCCTTCTCGGTCGGCGGAAAGAAGGGACGCAGCTCGATCTTTTCAACGTGCCCGCTCTCGAAAATCAGTCGGTATTCTCCGGCGGGCCGTTGCGCCCAAGCGAAGAAAGCCAAATGCAGGAAGTACAACGCCTTCACCTGAGCGTTGACCGCGATGCGTAGCCCGCGTGAGTCGGCTTGCTGCTTTGAACCATGGAGAAGAATCGCTGACGTGCCGCCGCGTTGCCCTCCGTGTCCGAGTTCGAAAGGGACGCCTCGAAAGATGTGCTCGCCGTTCAAGTTCGGTAGGGCCAATGGGCCGAGGCGAAGCGCAGCGCAGGCCGGGCATTCCCAGACGGCGTTAACCGCACCGGCGAGCGAAAGCGGTCGCCAGGCGTCGCGCTTGGCTTTGCTCGCAAGCGCAAAGCGTGATTTCCAGATTTTCTCCGCAATTCCCGATCGAAGGTTTCGCAGCTGGGATGACTCACCTGCAGCCGCTGCGCGCAATAATCCCAGCCGTGTTTCATCGTAGGGCGACGGGCTCGTCGCGTTCCGCCCGGGCGCAGTCACACCGGGCCGCCAGACACCGGAGTTAAGGACATGATTGGGGTGATGAGCGAGGGAGAATTCGTTGGCATGAATTTGGGTGACCAGCAGATCCACCGCGGAGCGGCCCACTTGTTCGAAGCGTCCATCGATCCCGCTATATTGAAACGGGTAGAAAACGGGCTCGAGCTGCGCGATTGCCATGTCCTCGGGGATGCGAAAGCCCAGAGGTTGCAGCCACATTTGCGGCAGCCAGTTCGAGGTCACGATCGCATCCGGTCGAGCTCGCAACATCCAATTCGCGAAGTCGCTCATCTGGTCGGCACCGCCAATCCAGTACCCGGCGCGCTCTTCCTTCGGCAAATTCTCCTCGAAATCGAGCAACGCCATGCGCGGCAGCATGTGCATATAGCGAGCTCGGGATTCTTCCATTGCTAGCCCAATGCGTTTATAGCCCAATCCCCGCAGCGCGGTTAGAATCTTTAACGCGTTCCCGACATAGTCCGTCGAAACGCGGTGCAGATTTTCACCCTCCGGCTCGATATCGCACGCGACTGCCGCGCAACCCTCTGGCCGAAAATCGACCGCTTGACCGGGCATGGGCGGAGCCAAAATCACGGCGCGAATATTTCGGGTGCGCAAAATCATGCTCAACCGTTCCGAGGTCATGCCCGGCTCGCGCAACCAGAATTCCTGCAATTCAAAACCAAGCTCCTTAGCCCGCGCGACGGCGCCGCGGTAAGTATAAAGCCAGTGTTCGGACGAACGCCAAAGGTCACGACTGGGCTGCGGATTGATATAAGCGATCACCGGCGAAGCCAGCGGCGACACGCCGTGCCGCAACTTCGACATCAACACGCTGACGTAGGGATTTTGTCGATACCCGGCCTCTTCCGCCGCCGTCCGGACGCGTTGACGCGTTTGGAACGAGATCCGCTCGTCGTTGCGAAGCGCACGCGAAATGGTCGCGCGCGAAAGACTCAGCTTCTCTGCGAGGACTTGCAGGTTCATGCTCGACGGGTGGGCGGTTCAAACGACAGACAATGAAGCGGGAACCGGAGGGGCGGCTCGCGATCTCGCGCGCGGGGGCGGCGCAAGACACAGGCAGATTGGAGACAAATTTTTTGCAAGAAAGCGATGCCTAATTTTGCGTTAAATCAATTTCCTTCAGCGTTCCGCTGTTCTCATTTTCCACCAGACGTATACTGAAATTCTCCCATAGGCATTCCCGCGCCGCCGAGCGGGAACGGGGCAAATCTCGAACTGTCCTTCGGGGCCATGAACCAGGCTTCTCACCCTCTCCCCCTACCCAACGACTTCGATTTGACTCAACTGCAACAACGATTGCAAGAGGCCTACCCGTCCGCGAGTTCGAGCCTCATTTCGAGCGCGATCGAGGCGTGCCGTTTCGAAATCGGAGTGGACGGCGATCCGAGCCGCTTCATCCGTTGTGTTTGCGAACGCATGATCGCCTGATCGCAAAGGCCGCAGGCGGTCTTTCAGCAGCATCGGTTAGAGACGGCGATCATTCTCGCTTCCTAAGGCTCGGAGAACGAGCTGCGAGGTCGCGCCACCGGAGAAACTCAGCCCAAGTTCTCTCGACGGTGCTGCATCGACTCTCCATTTTCCTCGTGCGCGTATATCGGTGTAGCAGCGCAGTGAGAGGTTCGAGGGGAAAGCGCGACCCAAAGAAGGATTCGCGGGAGAGTAATCCGTTGCCGCTGATTTCGGCGCAGCAGGATTCGAAATGAGATGACTCGCCCGAATGCAAAAAGAACGAACCGGGATACCATTTTATCTGTGCCTACATTGCCTTGATTCTCGGGGACTTGTGTTTAAGAAGGAAAAACCCCGCACTCTCTCTGAAACTTTCGGAGCGAATTTTGCATTAACAGGAAACGACGGCCCAAGCCCTGGGAATGTCGTGACCATTTCCAACACCCATCCATGAACACTTGGCATTATATGTTGAACGGGGCGCAAGCTGGCCCTGTTACCACCGACGAACTCACTGTTCTTTTCACCGCCGGTACCCTTCGCAGCGATACCCTCGTTTGGCGGCAAGGGATGGCTTCTTGGTTGCCGGCCAATCAGGTGCCCGAACTCGGGGCCGCATTGGCATCTATTCCGGTGGCTGCGGCACCCAGCGTGGCCGTGGTCGCTCCCGCTGCTTCGGCCGGGACGTACAGCGCGCCGTCCGCAGCTCCGTTGACCGGGGAGGCCGCCGACATCGAACAAAACAAAGTCTTCGGCGTGATCTCGTATCTCGGGCTGCTGTTCTTGGTGCCCTTGATTGCCGCCAAGCAATCCAAGTTCGCCATGTATCATTGCAACCAGGGCGCGGTCCTCTTCGTCGTCGCTGTCTGTAGCTGGATCGCGATGTTCGTGCTCAGCATGATCCTGCACTTTATCCCGATCCTCGGTTTCATGCTTTCGATGCTGTTGCACTTCGCGCTCTTCATCGGGTTGGCCGCACTCATGATCATCGGCATTCTCAACGCGGTGAACGGCAAAATGAAGCCGCTTCCGCTCATCGGCTCGCTCTTTACCCTCGTCAAATAACCTCGTATTAACGTCGTGGATACTCCTCCTCCCCCGCCGCCATCTTCACCGATCCCGCCGCCGCCGCCAGCGTCTGTGCCACCGCCACCACCACCGCCGCCGGTGGTGCCGCTCGCGCCTCCTCCGCCACCGTCGTCGGGCGGAAATGGGAAGAAAATCCTGGTCATCATTCTTTGCGTTTTTCTCGGGCTCTTTCTGCTGGTGGGCGGCTGCGTCGCGGCTTGTACCTACATTGGATATAAGAAAGCCAAGGAGTTGAGCGCCGCCAGCGAACGGAATCCGCAGATGGCCGCCATTTCCGTAGCGATCGCATTCGAACCTGACCTGACCGTCGTTTCCAAAGACGAGAGCACGGGCCACATCAAGGTGAAGAACAAGCGCACCGGCGAAGTCACCGATATCGATACGAAGGCGTATTCGACCCAAAATATTGGCGAGGCTTTGCAACGCGCCATCGGCAACAATGGAATGAACGGCTCCGCGCCGCGTCCCGCCCCGATCACGCCCGACTCTTCATCCTCGTCCAGTCCGGAGAACACGGCCGACAACTCGAATCAGTCATCCGCTTCGAGCGAATCGTCGTCATCGTCCGATAGCGATGAGCCCGCTGTTTCTCCGGCGAAGGCCGCCGCTCTGAAGGCCGCAGCCAAAAAATTACCGAGCTACATCACGGCGTACCCGGGCGCCAAGACCACCGCGGCCTCGCTCAATTCTTTTGGCGGCATCTCGCTCGGCAATTACGAATTCTTCAGTAGTGATAAGCCGGATACGATCACCGACTTCTATGAGAAGAGGTTAACCGATCAAAACTTCACGATCGCCGCCAAGAATTCGGACACCAACGACTTCGGCCCAACCGCCACCTTGGTCGCGAATCGCGCCGACCCGAGCGGGACCTGCGCCATCACCGCGGAATCACAAAAAGGCGGGACAAAGGTCAGCATCACGTTCTCCAACAAATAAAACTCCATGAATCCGATTCGATTCCTCCGCTTGATCGCGGCCATGGCTCTCGGCCTCGCTGGATCCGCGCACCTCGCCTCCGCCTTCGAAGGCCAGCTCGATATGCAAATCACCAATGTTCAGAAGAAAGACCAAGCAATGGTGATGCACTATTCGGTTAAAGGACAGAAGCTACGCATCGATATGCCCATGCAGGGCCGAGGCCGTAGCCAAGGGACCGGTTCGATGGCGACCGTCATAGACCATGACACTAACCAGATGATCATGCTGATCGATTCGGGTGACGGACACAAAATGTCGATGCGCCACCAACTTCAGGACCCGAAAGCTCAAGCGGACCAAAACAAAGGCGGCAGCAGCAGCGGTTCGGGCCTTAAAGATGTGCATCCTCCGGTTGCCACCGGCCGGACCGACGTGATTCTCGGGTATCCGGTCGCAGAATACAAGATGGTCGAGAAAGACGGCAACGTCATCGATCTCTGGCTGGCGAAGGGATTGGGCACGTTCATGAATCCGGGCTCTGGCGGAATGTTTGGCCGCCGTGGCGGCAGCAGCAGCGGCATTCCCGCGGAATGGCAAAACTTCGCGGAGACCGCTGGTTTCTTTCCCCTGCGGATGACCGTCCAAGATAAATCGAACAAAGTGACGATGAAGATGGAAGTCATCAAACTGGATAAGGGCTCCGTGCCGGACAATGTCTTCAGCGCCGAAGGCTATCCCGAGATGTCGCTCGGTAACCTATTGGGACGCTAAGCTATTTATTCTCCAACGAAGCCGCCTCAAAGCGAGGCGGCTTTTTTATGCGCGGAATTCGGCAGATGCCTCTCCTCAAGCAACGCATCCGGCAGGAGTGCACGACCATTTATCTAAAACGCTCGAATGGCCGGGGCCAAAAAAAAGCCGAGCCCGCAGGCTCGGCTTTCGAGTTTGTCTGCTAAAACTTCCACTCGACTTCCACGCCGTACGTGCGCGGATCGCCAGGAGTGCCGTGGTTCGTACCGGGCGTGATCGCGGCGAAATACTCGCGATCCGTGAGATTATCGCCGTAGAGCATGACCCGATATTTCTGGGTCTCGTAACCGAGACGGGCGTTGAGCAAGAAATTGGATTTCTGACTAAACATCGTGTCTTCGCCTTCCGTATAGAATACGCGGCCAGTCCCAACTTCTTCGACGCGCGCGAACCAACCCGAACGATTGCGATACTCCACGTGGACGCTGCCATTGAACAATGGCGCATACGGAGCGCGTTTGCCGTCGTAGCTGAGGTGAGTGTAAGGATCGACGAAGTCGCGCAGCGTGACGTTCGTGTATCCAAAATCGCCGCCGACCGAAAACCCCGCGCCCAGTTGACGGCTCAACTCGAGTTCGGTTCCGTACGAGCGCGCGCGCGGCGCGTTCACCACAATGTAATCATCCGCCTCGGCGCCAGTCTGGAACGAGCGCTCGATTTGGTATCCATCAATCCAGTACGCGAACGCGCGCAAGGTCGCGCTCCACGTCTTATGATCGGTTTGCGTAATCGCGCCCTCGACACCGTGCAAGCGCTCAGCGCCGAACTTCGCGAGCGACGAGTTGCCGGTGAACGACGAGAAACCGCCGGGCTTGTAACCCGTGGTCAAACCCAGGTTCGCCTCGGTCTCGCTGTCGATTTTGTAGGTGGCGAAAAGTTTGGGCAACGCCGCACCCGAATAAGAAGCGCGATTGAAGACGCTACCCGCATCGGGGACAAACTCGACGCGATCAATTTTCTTCCAGTTTCCTTCCAACCGAAGACCGGCGAGATCGGAAGGCGCCGAGTTGATTTGGAAATCGGTTTCGCCAAAGGCAGCGAGTGAGCGATGATTGGTCGTGTAGTTGGAATCCTCGTAAGGATATCCGCCGAAGGAGCGGATAAATTCGCCTTCCGTTTTGCCATCGAGCGCAAAAAGGCCGGCGGAGCCGTGCCAGCGATCGTGACCAGCCGAGACCAACGTGATCTCTTCGGTCCAAGCATGTTCGTGCAAGATCGAGTTATCTTCCAATTCCGCGAAACCGAAATTGAGCGCGTTCGTCGCCGGCCCCATGCGCCAATCCGTGTAGCTCGTCGTCGTGCTCAGTTTGCCGAACTCGGTGTCGAACGAGCCTCGAAGCGAAAGCCCATAGTCCTCGAGATGCGTGATGCCTTCTTCGCTGCGCTCGACGGAAAACTTTGGTCCATCCAAAGGCACGAGGGGCTGCACGCCGTCGCGCACGCGTTGGGCCGTGGCGAGCAAGGTCCAGTCGCCGTCCGTGGGGTTGAAAAAATGAAGCTTCGCCAAGGCCGAACTCGATTCACGTCCGTCGATCTTCCGATTCAGCGTCGCGTTCGTGATGTAGCCATCGCGCGCTTCGTATCCAGCGGCTGCATACACGTCGGCGTTGTCCGCCTTCGCTCCGCCCTGCAGGTCGAAGCCTCGGTCGTTGTAGTTGCCGTAGTGAGCGCGGAGTTGGTTGACAACGCCACTCGCGGAGTCGGTCGAGAACTGCAGCACACCCACCGTCCCAGCTCGGCCGAAGCGGGTATTCTGCTCCGGGCCGCGATAAAGGCTGGCGGAGTTGAAGCCGACAAGACCGCTCGGAAAGGTAAACCCGCTCGCGAGCGGCATATCGTCGAGGTACACCGTCACGTCGGGATCGCCAAAGATAGGCGTGTTGGCGAGGCCGCGGAGCGCAAAGGTGTCGGTGAAGGAGCGCGCGCCGCTGGACGCGACATAGAAGTTGGCCACTTCGGCGACATTGGTCGCAGAAGCGATGCCGCTTTTCTGGGAAAGCAAGTCGACCTGAGTGGTCGTTGTGGCCGACGGCGGCAAACGCGTCGCCGATACTTCGAACAATTCGTTCTGAATCGTAGGATCGTTTGGCGACGGGACGGTTTGCGCCAGAGCCATGGTCGCGGCGCCAGAGCAAAGGCCCACCGCGAGAAGGATGTGGTTGGATGTAGTCATGAGTTCAAGGAGGCGTAAGCGCCTGCAAGCCGTCCATCGCTAAGCACGGACGCCTCGAAGTCTAGCTCCAACACGGTTCAACCGTTTTGCGATTCGTTAACCAAAACGGCCGCCGGCAACTCCTCCAGCACGTCAATCAACGCCAGCGGTGTATTGGAGGCATAACTACGCCCGGTGAAGGCATCCTTCCACGGTGTCGGGGCGGAACCGAGATCGATCTTGGTATCATCCCAAACCAGTCCGGTCGGCGGGCAGCCGAGCAGCGCACTGGTCCGTGGCACAATCACCGCGATCGAGACCGATCCGTGCGTTCGGCGGAACGAAACGATGTGTTCCTGGAACCGACCGGACCCCGTCAGTCCGACGTAATCGCCGAATTGGAAAACGTCGGGATAGCGGCCGCGAAGCTGGAGCAACTTTTGCGTCAACCACAGCTTGATACCGCCATCCGTCCATTTGCGCAGCAGATCGAGGGGAGTGCGCGTCTGAACTTCTTCGAGTAACTTCAGCCGAATCCCATAATCGACCGCTCGCCGATTATCGGGGTCGACCAAACTGAAATCCCACAGGTCGCAGCCTTGATAGAAATCCGGCACACCCGGGGAAGTCACCTTCAGGACAAGTTGCGAAAGCGAATTCACCATTCCCAGGTGAGCGATGCGCTGGGCCCGGGGAATGAAGCTCGCCAAAAACGCATCCCCGGTCGGACGGGTTAAAAGCGAATCGAGAAATTTGTCGCAGCCCTGCAGGTACGACTCGTTTGGATGTATCCAAGAAGTGAATTCTTTGGCCTCATTGACCGATTTGCGCACGTGCTCGCGCAGGCGCTTGCGAAACGCTTCTGTCGGCTCGGTCGTCTCCAGAGGCCACACGCCGAGCAACACTTGATAGATGCGATACTCATCGGCCGGACTCGGTGCCGTCATCTGATCGATTGGCGTGCGATAGGGAGCTGCGATCTGCCGCCATTCGCCAAACCAATCCTCACACTCGGCCGGCAATTCCGATAACGTATAGAGACGAGCACGCACGTCTTCGGACAATTTTGTGTCGTGCGTCGACGTCGTCAGCATGCCCTGGGGTGTCTGCGCGAGCCGTCGTTTGTTCGTCTCGTGAAACTGCGCGACGGTGCCCCCGAAAACAGAGGGATCGCCGCCGACCTCATTGAGCGCGATAAAACGGCAGTAGGTATAAAACGCGGTGTCTTCGAGGGACTTCGCCATGATCGCGCCTGTATACTGCTGGAACGACAACACCCAGCGCCAGAGCCGCTCGCGATAATCGGCATCCGCATCCGCCGGCGGATATTCCCCGCGGAGGAGCGCACCGACAAATTCGAAGGGTTGTGGATCGAAGCGTGGATTGCGCTCAGAAGCGCGTCGGACAGCTTCACTAACGATTCGGCGATCTTCCGCGCTCATTGAATCGCCGCGACGATAAGTTCGATAAACGTGCAGGCACGCCATGATTTCTCGCACCGCCGTGATGAGTTCATGCCGCGTCAAATCGCGCCAACGGCGATCGCGGTTAACCAAATCCGAGAGTTCGGTGCCGAAATTGGTCACGGCGTTCGCGAACATTTCATCCAAAATCAAGCGCTTCTTCGCATAAACGGTATCCGCATAGTTGGACTGATCGCCGGTGTACTTACGGTATAGTTTCGTGAACCGGTTTTCATTCGACGGATCGACGAAGATGCCCGCGAGCTGAGCGATAAACTCATAGCCCGTCGTGCCGTGCGTGGCCCATTGCGCAGGCATATCTTCATTTCGCTCCAGTATTTTTTCTACCAATACATAGAGCGGTTTCGTTTCCTTCGCCGACTCGGGCTTATTTTCGTCGATCGTGAGCGCTTGGACGTTTTGCAAGTATTGCTCGGGGTCCCAGAGTCCATCGATGTGGTCGATGCGCAGGCCTTTGACGCGGCCTTCGCGAATCAAGTGGCGCAAGAGAAGGTGGCTCTCATGAAAGACGTTCGGCGTCTCCATGCGAAGACCCACAAGCGAGTCGACCGCAAAAAAACGGCGGTAGTTGATTTCGTGCACCCCCGCCTTCCAGCGGGCGAGTCGATAGTGCTGATGATCGATGATGCGATCGAGTTCATCGAAGGAGCGAGGCTCGCCGACCTTGCCGTTGATTTGAACAAGCTGCGCATCGATGAGCTGCCGCAATTCCGGGGTAGTATCGACGAGTTCCTTGAGCTGTCGCTTAATCTGCTCGATCTGCTGCGAGCGCGTGGTCGCTTTCGCGAGATCGTTATCCCCTTCCTCGAAGGGCAGATTCGCGAGCGCGTCGACGACTTTTTCCAAGGCGGCGTGGATCGGCGCCGGCATGCCGTCGAGCTGAAGAATTTTCGCGAGGATCAGTGGATAGGAGTCTGGACTCGCCGGAAATTTCAGATCCGCATAGTTAATCGTGAATGCTCCGTCGGCGTACGAGAGGCTCAACTTCCCCTGCTCCAGCACTTCGCCGTAGTGCGCTTCTAAAATCGGCACGAGGACCCGCTGCGAAAGCATATCGCGATCCGTATTCCAGTGGATGTCGAAGAAGTTGGCGTAGGGCGAATACGGCCCGCACTCGAGAACGTCGCGCCACCAGGCATTGAACGGACCTTGAATGCCCATGTGATTGGGCACGAAGTCGAGCAGCACGTTCATGCCACGCGCATTGAGCGTGTCACTCAGGCTGAAAAAGGCTTCGCCCCCGCCCAGTTCGGGGCTGATCTTCCGATAGTCCGCTACATCATAACCGTGCGTGCTGCCCGGCCCCGCTCGGAAAATCGGGGAAAAATAGAGGTCCGAAATTCCGAGCGAATTGAAGTAATCGATGTACTTCGCGGTATCGTTGAACGTAAACTCCGCCTGCAATTGCAAGCGATAGGTCGCGAGAGGAATTCGGCGCGCATCGCGTAGAGGCATCAGCAAGTCTCCTCTCCAAAAAACACGGCGCCAGGGACTGGAAATTTTAACCACGGCCCTCCCCTATCTTCGCTCGACAGGACCGCGCCGGTCAATCGGCCCGCACCGCCATAACGCGCCGATTCGGTTTGGAGCAACGCGCGCCACCGACGCCCGGGTGTTTTGGCCAAGATCGGATAGGTGTCTGCAGACGCAATCTCGCCGGGGCTCAACGCCACCACGAGCAACGCCGCTGGTTCATCGTCTTTTTGATATCGAATCACAACGGCCGCATCGACCACGGTTACTGTCCAATGATCCCGGCTGTCCGTAAAACCTTGAATCCATTCCCGTCGTAGCCTCAGCGCTTCGCGATAAAATGCGAAAACCTGGGCATGATTTCCGTCTCCCACTTCGCGCCAGTTCAACTTCGACCGCACGAAGGTCGTCAACTCCTGGGGATCGGGAATATCTTCTTCGCGCAATCCGACATGAAGGTTGCCAAATTCCTTTCTGCGTCCTTTCGAAATCGCTCGCCCCAACTCGCCATGATGATGGGTGAAAAACTGAAACGGTGAACTGGCGGCCCACTCCTGGCCCATGAAAATCATTGGCACATACGGGCTCAAGCAGAGCAGCATACTCGCGGCGCGAAACTGCTCGGGCGAGACCAAGTGTTCCAGACGTTCGCCGAGCGCGCGATTACCAACCTGATCGTGATTTTCGATGCAGTAAACGAACGAATGCGGCGATAAATGGCGGGCGTCGGTGCCGCGATTTTTATTATTCCAGAATGAATACGTCTGGCCCGTGTAGAACCAACCTTGGTCGAGGGTGGCCGCCAAACTGTCGCTGGTTCCTGGATACGCGGCAAAGTATGATTCGCGCGAAGAGGTCAAGGCGACGCGCACTTGGTGGTGAAAATCATCCGACCAGACGGCGTCGAGGTGGTGTCCCGTCTCTTCGAGCAGCGTGCTGCTGTTGCGTTCGTCCTCCGCGATCACGAAACCTCCTCGCGCATGTACGGTTTGCGCGATCTCGGTCAGAATGTGCAGTTCGGAATGGTCTTCAATCGTGTGCGTCGCATCCAAACGCAGTCCGTCGAATTTGTATTCATCGAGCCAGTACGCGGCATTGCCGACGAAGAAATCGCGCACCGGCTGGCTTCCCTGCCCATCGAAGTGAAACGCCGATCCCCACGGCGTGTGATGGCTGGGGTTGAAATACCCCCCGGCGAAAGCGCCCAGGTAATTCCCATCGGGGCCGAAGTGATTATAAACGACGTCGAGGATCACGGCCAACCCGCGCTGATGAGCCGCGTCAATCAAGGCCCGAAGATCCTCGGGACGGCCATAACTGTGGGACGGGGCATAGAGACAAACGCCGTCGTATCCCCAGTTTCGGTCCCCCGCAAAATCTGCCAGCGGCATGATCTCGATGGCTTGGACGCCCAGTTCCACCAAATGATCGAGGCGCTCGATCGCACTCAAGTATGTCCCGTCCTCGGTGAATGTGCCGATATGCAGCTCATAAATGACCTGTCCCTTCCAAGCCGGTCGTTCCCAATGCTGAGTGCGCCATTCATAAGCAGAAGGGGCAATGCACTCGGACGGTCCATGCACACCGTAGGGTTGAAAGCGCGTCGCTGGATCGGGCAGTCGCTCGCCTTTTTCCGACTCGAAGAAATAGAGGTCGCCCGCCTGCCCCGCCGCGTCGAAACCGGTAAAATAGCCGTTTTCATTTCGCTCCAAAGCGAGACGGCGATCTGCCGTGAATTGAAATGTCGCATCGGCCTCCTCCCCACCCCGGGCCATACGCTTCAAGGCGGCGGCCGACCGCTTTGCTCCGGGATGAATCAGGACGGTGAGTTGTTGATGATCGGGCGCCCAAACCCGGTAACCAACGCCGGTTTCTTCTACCTGCGCACCCACAGTTTGCGTTGCAAGATCAAGCTTGGTGTTCTGGACATCAGACATAGCCCAACTTTCGCTCACCGGCCGCTTTTTAGCCATCGGGAAGATGCCTGAAAAAACGGCGGGAGGCGCGGTGGTCTTTTATGCCCTGACATATTCGACAGGAACAACCGCAGCGCCCTCGCGAATTCACGAAAGCGGAGCCGCGCGAGTAAGAATGTGGATGCTGCGAGTCTTAACAGCGACAAAGACTCGCCAGAGGCGCGCCGGCCCGTTTTGGTGTCGCTCACCACGCCGTAACCACTTTCGCACATGTTCTCCCTCTCGCAGATTCTGGGTAAGGATCAGAAATTCTACGACCTCCTCGAGGCCAGCGCCGAACAAGCTCTGACCAGCGCGAAGTTGCTCGCTAACTACCTGCAACGCATGGAGGCCTACCAGGCCTCGGCTGACCTGGAGGACTTTGTCCAAAATCGGCGCCGGGACAAAAAGATCACCTCACGTCTGACTGAAGAATTGTGCCGTACATTTGTCACGCCGCTCGAGCGCGAAGACATCGAGGCACTTTCTCTCGCCCTTTATCGCATTCCCAAGGTGATCGAGAAGTTCGTCGAGCGCCTCTCAATTTACCGCGGCAAAGTTCCGCGGGAAGGGTTGGTCCGTCAGGCCGAGTTTTTGCGCAAAGCGGCGGAAGCCGTCGTCTTCATGGTCGGTCAGCTTCGCCATGGGGTTAACATCGACAAAATCACCGAGGCCAACGATCGACTCCAGTTTGCCGAAGGCGAGGCAGACAAGTACATGCTCGAATTATTGAAGGATCTTTATCAAGGGCCCTATGACGCCAAGGAGACGGTCATTCTCCAGGATCTTTTCGAGATGCTGGAAAAGTCGATCGACCGCTGCCGCGATGCCGGCAATGTGATCTTCCAGATCGTTTTGAAATACTCCTAAGCGCCGGCCATGACGCTGTTCCTGTTGGTGTTGTTGGTGGCGTTGGTGTTTGAATACAGCAACGGTTTCCACGACACGGCCAATTCGATTGCCACGGTCGTATCGACCAAGGTGCTCACGCCGCGCCAAGCGATCATCCTGGCAGTGATCACGAATTTGATCGGCGCCATTTTCATTGGCACGACCGTCGCGAAAACGATCGGTAGTGGCTTGGTCGATACGGACGTCGTTTCGATTACCACGGTGCTGTGCGCGCTGCTTTCCGCGATCGTATGGAATTTGCTGACCTGGTGGCTCGGCATCCCTTCCAGCTCCAGCCACGCGCTGATCGGCGGACTGTGCGGCGCCGCCCTCTCCTCATCCCACGGCGACTGGTCGGTCTTGAAATGGTCGATTCATGATCCCGTGACGCACGCGCACAGCGGCTTGTGGCCCAAGGTCGTGTTTCCGATGTTTCTCTCCCCCTTGATCGGATTTTTCGCCGCCGGCCTCGTGATGTTCATTCTCTACGTGCTGCTCCGCAATTGGCGTCCACGCACGGTCAACTCCACTTTCGGATTCTTACAACTGCTCTCCGCGGGTTGGATGGGGCTGAGCCATGGCACGAACGACGCGCAAAAGACGATGGGGATCATCGCCCTCGCGCTTTACACCGGGACGACTGCCGGCGCCTTCGCGCATTTGCCACCGTATCTCCACTTTCTGAATACGCCAAAGCTCGACGTGGCCGATTGGGTTATTTTCACCTGCGCGATCACCATGGCGCTCGGCACCGCGGGTGGAGGCTGGCGCATCATCCGCACGATGGGCCACCGGATGGTGAAGCTGCAACCGGTCAATGGCTTCGCGGCCGAAACCACGGCAGCGCTGATCATTCAAACGGCCTCGCACTACGGCATCCCTCTCTCGACGACACACGTCATCTCGACCGCGATCATGGGGGTCGGCGCAACCCGTCGTTTTGACGCCGTGAAATGGGGCTTGGTCGGCCGCATCGTCTGGGCCTGGGTGCTGACGCTACCCGTGACGGGTTTGCTGGGTTGGGCGTTGATGCAGGCCGCACAGGTGGCGCATCTGCATTGATAGGTATTACCCTGGGAGCGCGGACATTCTTGTCCGCATACCTCCATCCGCGCGAAGCGCGCACTGCTTTAATCCGGCAAGCGCTTCGCTCGTGTTGACACTACGGCGGATAGAATCTCCTCTCACGAGAGGACACGACAAACGCATTCCTTACGCGTTCGGCAGCGCTGACTTCTTCAACTCATCCGCGTGTCGAATATCCTTCGCTTGCGCGAGGAACACCATTTCTTCCGCGATATTCGTCGCGTGGTCGGCGATGCGTTCGATTGATTTCGAAATAAACATCAACTCGAGCGCGCGTGAAATCGTGCCGGGACGCTCGATCATGAAACTCGAAAGTTCGCGGTAGAGTTGTTTGTTGATCAAATCCACTTCCGCATCGCGGCGCACCACCGCGAGCGCCTTTTCGGGATCAGCCGTCAAGAAACACTCCAGCGCGCCGCGCAGCATTTCGATCGCAATGTTCGCCATGCGCGGAATATCGACGTATGGCTTTAACCGAGGCTCCGCCGCCAACTTCACTGCGCGTTTCGCGATATTGGTCGCCTCGTCGCCGACCCGCTCAAGATCGTGCGAAGCCTTCATTCCGACGATCAACAGGCGCAGCTCGGACGCGATCGGATTGCGCAAATTCATATAGCGCACCGCCTCC
>Ga0207702_10002359_pt1 | contig 18039 bp, 13 predicted proteins | sample KBSCornC62_FD_184302 | JGI IMG/M metagenome (GOLD analysis project Ga0207702, IMG submission 184302) | Corn rhizosphere microbial communities from Kellogg Biological Station, Michigan, USA - KBS Corn C6-2 (SPAdes) (version 2) | ecosystem: Host-associated > Plants > Roots > Rhizosphere > Soil ...
GCCTTAGACCGCGAAATAAACCCCGTGGCGTGGCAAGCTCGTAACTGCGCTCCAAACATTTTGATAAAACGCTCGTCTACAGAATGCACCACCTGGGAGCGCGGACATTCTGTCCGCCGACCTCTTTACTGAGCGAAGCTCGTCGCAAATTAAAGAAAGCCTGAGCTTCGCTCACTCTAAAATAGTCGGCGGACAAAATCTCCGCGCTCCCAGGAGTGGAATCTCCCAGACCGGGTACGCTCGTTTAAAATACTCCCGAAAACCACCTCACGCTTCTATTGACATCCGCCAGGGGTCACCCGGAGCGGTCGTCACTACGACCCCGACCGAATCATCGCCGCCTTAGACCGCGAAATAAACCCCGTGGCGTGGCTAGCTCGTAACTGCGCTCCAAACATTTTGATAAAACGCTCGTCTACAGAAGGCGCCACCTGGGAGCGCGGACATTCTGTCCGCCAATCTCTTCACCGAGCGAAGCTCGTCGCAAATTGAAGAAAGCCTGAGCTTCGCTCACTCTAAAATAGTTGGCGGACAAAATGTCCGCGCTCCCAGGAGAGGAATCTCCCGGACCGGTTACGCTCGTTTTAAATACTCTCCCGAAAACCACCTCACGCTTCTATTGACATCCGCCAGGGGTCACCCGGAGCGGTCGTGACTACGACCCCGACCGAATCATCGCCGCCTTAGACCGCGAAATAAACCCCGTGGCGTGGCAAGCTCGTAACTGCGCTCCAAACATTTTGATAAAACGCTCGTCTACAGAATGCACCACCTGGGAGCGTGGACATTTTGTCCGCCGACCTCTTTACCGAGCGAAGCTCGTCGCAAATTAAAGAAAGCCTGAGCTTCGCTCACTCTAAAATCGTTGGCGGACAAAATGTCCGCGCTCCCAGGAGGGGGACCTCCCAGATCGGGTATGCTCATTTAAAATACTGCCAAAAACTACCTCACGCTTCCATTGACATCCGATGCAAGTGCGTCTTCCATCGGATGTCGAGGTAAGTACTGCCTCGGCGCTTTATGGCCAAAATCGACCTTCTTCAGGGCACGTTAGATATGTTGATTCTCCGGGTGCTGAACAGCGGCCCACTGCACGGCTGGGGCATCGCCGATCGGATTCAGATCGTCTCGAAAAATGTTCTTAGCGTGGGCGAAGGCTCGCTATACCCCGCTCTCTATCGTCTCGAGGATCAGGGCTGGATTGAATCCGAGTGGGGAACTTCTGAAAATAATCGGCGGGCGAAATTTTATCGGATGACCAAAGCCGGTCGCAAGCAGCTTGAAGTCGAGGAGAAAACCTGGCTGCGGTTGATCGAAGCCATTGCCGACGTGATGCGCTCCGCGTAACGCATGAATGGAATCCGAAGATTCTTTCAGCGCACGCGGCATCATTTTCGGAAGCCTCAATATTATTGCTGGCCTGCTGGTGGCCAGCGCGCCGTGCTTCGGCCGTGAGACTCACGGAGATTCTCGCGGGGGATTAACCGCCCGCGGCTCTCTCCTCTTCAAAGCGGGGCCCACAAGAACGACGCGTTCGTCGTCCTCGCCGTTCCCCGCGATACTTTCGCTTAGAAGTGAGCGACTCTCTTACGAAATTTCTCCGGCCTCCATCGGAATATCTTCCGCCGGAAGCGCGGCTGCTTTTCTCGTAAAGTCCGTGAACATTTCGTTGGCTCGCACGCGGCGCGAAAACCAAATACTGAGCAACCCGCCAGCCACCGCGATCCAGCCGAGCCAAGTATAATGCTCGAGCTCTCCGGTGGGTTTAGTGGTGACGAGCCATCCGCCAAAACTCGAGGCAATGCCGGACATCAAATCGCGCACGCAACTCGACAAGCTCAGAAAAGCGCCGCGTCGCGCGGAAGGCACAGCAAGCGTAATGATCGCTTGGCCCGGCACAAATCGCCCACTCGCGAAAATGAAAAACGCTCCGGAGAGAACGAGCACCGCCCACACAGGCAACGGCCCAGTATTACAAATGGCGATCACCACGAGGGATGCCAACAACACCATGATTGCAAAAACCCGTTGACGCCCGAAGCGGTCAGCGAGTTTGCCAACCCGCGGCGCGGTCACGACACTTAACACTCCGCCGACAAAATAAACCGCCCACAACAGGTTCTCGGGATAGTGAACGTCTGAAACCAGATGCGTGGAGAGTAAAGGGATGATCGTGAAATGTCCGATCACCATGGTGGCCATGAAAGCCAAAGCACGCCAAGCGTTGGGATCACTGAGTACCTCGATGAACGCTCTTTTCCGATCTCCAGGTTGAGCAAGATGCCCGCGCAAGGACGGTAATATATTATAAGCGGTCACCCAGGCGATGAGGGCCACGCTCGCAACAACGAGAAAAGGGCAACGCCAGCTCCAAATGTGAGCCAACTCCAATCCAATCGGCACCCCAATCGCCGCGGCGAGAGCAAAGGCCGTCATCACAATCCCGATACCCGCAGCACGGCGTTCCGGCGGAACCACGTCGCTGACGACGGTGAGGCAGAGCGAACCTGAAATTCCGCCAAATCCACCCGCGAGGACACGGCCAATCATCAGCATCGTCTGGTTCTGTGCCAGTCCGCAGAACAAAGTGGAGAGTAAGAAACCCGCATAGATCGTCAGCACCAAAGTCCGGCGATCAAAACGATCGATGAAAGGCGCACCTGCCAGGCCGACCACGCCCGCGGCAATCGAATACGCGGCGACGAGCGCGCTAAAGCCTCCAGCGCCCATGTGCAGGTCCCGCATAAGCTGCGGACCAAGCGGCATCAACACCATGAAATCCATGATGTGCGTGAATTGAATGGCCGCGAGTAACGGCAACAAAAGGCGTGGGAGCTGACGATCCATGGAGTACGGAAAATCGAGAAAACAATTTTCGCGATTGCCCTAGTTTGGCCGGGGATTGCGCGCGGTCGCAAGCGCAACGCCAAGCACAAATTCCGCACTCCGCCCCAAAAATGCGTGGAAGGTGTACCCTATTCCCTAATCTCGCCGCGGACGCATCCCGGCCGCGTACCTCTGCGACTCGGAGACCAATTTCGCCCACAGCTCAGGCGATCGATCGAGCGTGATCCCGCAGGAGATTTACGCCGGATGGTCAGAGGAGAAGTTCTCCCCAGGTCCTGCACCGTTTGCGCGTTCCGAAAATCCGCCGAAATTAGTGAATGACACTTTCTCGCATCCTGCTGCTCGTTCTTGCTGCGCTCTGTTTGGTTGGCGCTGTCTATTTTTATATGATCCACCTCGCCGCCGCCGCCATAGGTTTCGGTCTCACCATCTTAGTCTGCCTCGTCGTCGCCGCTGTGATCAAAGGCAAGATCGGCGAATAACGTCAGCCAAAGATTAAAACGTCTGCCGACGGATAATCTTGTCGGCTTCTTCGCTGTATCCCCATTTCGCATACACGTCCGCGGTCGAAGAGCGGAGCGACGATTCCAACGGATAGCGGTGCAATCCGTCCAGCAGCACCTGGAGATTCGCCAGCGACGGCTTCGCTCCGGAGTGTGCCCACGCGTCGGCGATCAGGAGATAACCGCCAACCTCGAGTTTCCAATTCTTGATGACGGTAAAGAGTGGAGTTAGAACGGCCGCAACTTGAGTCGCGCTCCATCGCCCCTCATAGCCCGCGGGCTTCGCCAACGCGACGGCCCGATTCAGCCGGGAGAGAGCAATATAGGCAGCAGGTCGCGGCGCCTTGGCCTGAACAGACGCTTCTAATAACACGCGGGCGGAGATCGCGTCTCCTCGATCGAAATAATAAAGACCATAAACGGCGAGAAAACGGGGATCGTGAATTGCGCTGGGAGAGACAGCCACCGGTCCGTCAGCGAGGTCGGCGTCTGACGCGCTGTCATCGCTAGGCGCATGTGGCGCATCTTTCGGAGGTAAGACTTGGACTGACTTCAACAAGTCGTTTTCCTCTCGGAAAGCCTGCGCTAAAACATGGCCTGCGGTCTCGAGATAGGCCTCTCGCTCCGAGGCCTGGGCCGCGGGAAAGGAATCCGCCTGCATCCGAAGCCAATCTCCAATTATTCTACCGACTTCGGCTGCGGTTGCTGCGCGCGTTGACGGCACTGGATCGTTGGGCGACCACGCTCGCAGAACGAGCGGATTTAACAAAAAAGGTTCTTGAGCCGTCGTCACTAAAAAGCGGCTCAGAATAGACTGCATCTCGGCGTACCCGAAACCAAAACAATCGCGAAAAACCGACTCAGTCGCGGGTTCGTTTCGGCAACGACTAAGAAAACGGGAAAAAGCTTTTTGATGCGCTTCATTCAAGCGCTCGGCTTCGCCCGCAGTCCAAGTATGAGCAAGCTTTGATGCTCGGTTGTCAGGCGCCGCCGCCACCGGCGTCATTCCCCAACGCAGAAAAAGAGCCGCTTCGGCCATATATTCGGGCGAAGGCCAGTCCATCAAAGAAGAGGACTGCGGTGGATGATCCGGCCGAAACAAATCACTGATTGGCGGCAGGACTGGGATTTTTTTCTCCTTGTTATAGTGGTCGACCAAGGAGGTCGTGGTTTCGTCAGTCAGCCAACTTGCGGCCGCGACCACAACGCCGCGAACTTTGTGTGATTGGGGATCACGCACGTGCCGCATGCGAAACAGAGCACACGGTCCCACCAGACCATATTCAAACCAAGTCGGCATGGGAGGTACTGCGTTGTTCATTCGGAAAAGGCGCCCCAGTGGAATTGGACCTCGTCCCTCTGCACCACCGGCCCAGTTCCACGGCGCATTCCAACGATTCTGGACGACACAATGTGTATCGGAATCTCCGCTATCGGTGCCTCCCCCCTTCTCTGCGTCTTGGTCGAAGCGTTCAATCGTCACGAGGTCCGGAGCATGTGGGTCACGTATGAGCACCTGCCCGAAATCTCCGACGCGATCCACCTCTCTCATCGATTTCGGTACATAGGGAGCGACCAAATTCAGGTGTTTCGAATTAAACAGGATAAACGTCAGCGGCACGGCCACCTCGCCCCATGAGTCGGCTGGCATCAATCGCCGTTCCAGCTCGAGCGAGTTCGCGAGGTGCTCAGCGACGGCTTCTGTCTGACCTTCATCGCACTGGGAAAGAATTTCATAACCCGGAATCGATAGATACCGCCATGGATGTGCCCCCACCCGTGTCGCCTCGACCACAAACGTGTCCAGCTCCAGGACGCCATGACTCGGCTGCGCGGAAACGGCTCGTATAAATACAATCAAGAAAAAGCACCATTTCACAGGTGAGTCCCGTTTCAAATTACCGAGCCGCGCTAAGGCTGCTCCAATTCGGTGTCTTGAGATTAAAATTTTTCAATGCTTCGGCACTCCGTTGCTGCTCGACTGCGACTTGTAGCGTCTCGAGCTGCGCGGAATTCAGCGTCGCTCGCGCCGAAGTGAGCACCGCATTCCAATCTGTCTGAGCAGAAAGCGTGTACATTTGTTTACCACCATCGCTCGTCATGGGGGTTTTAGTTTCGATTGTATTGGCGTTTATGATACGCGAGAGTTCACCTCCCTGTGTGGCCGTCAGAGGAGCATCTGCCGAATAAAACGTCGCGGAGATGGCTCCGAAAGAGTCGCGGGCGGCGGCCGCTTGCGGCGCATCAAAGGCTTTGAACTGCTCAAACCCGTTAACTCCTAAAATGTTTTTTAAAAGATCGTCCCGCGCCAACGTCGGATCGGAAGTCATTCGTGCAACGGAGGTGGCCGCCGACGAGTTTTGATCTCCGAGCAAGTTCTGCTCTTCTGCCGCGGCCCAGATTTCGATTATATTTCTCCGGCACTCTATCAAAGCGCTTTCGAAATGAGAAACCTGCTCGGGTGTAAGATTGAGCGCGTGGAAGAGGGCGGCATATTTAACGGGCAGAGACTTTTGATAGTTCTCCATATATACACGAGAATAGCCTGGGTTAGAGAATGCATAGGGTCTCGCCGAAGTCGGATGAGTCGTTGAGGGCTGCGCTTGGGCCAATTGAGCCCCCAGCGTCGCCAATTGCGCTTTCATCTTAGCGAGATCCCTCTCCGAGAGGGAAAGTTGCTTCTGCAAATTTGCCGTTTGCACAGCCGCGTCGGTGATCTGCTGATTGGCAACAGCGAGTTCGGCCTTTGCCGCTCTGGCTTGCCCCACTTCGTGGACACCGAAGCCGACGCTCGCGATGATAGCGACCGCGGTCGCAATGAGTTTTGCTTGTTTCATCAGAGTAAAAACGGTGACGAGGATTGAGCTCGTACCCACCATCGATCCCGCCAGAGCGCCCGCGCTGATGGTGGCTGCGAGATGAGAGGGAATCGATGCGACGACCTCATTTCCCAGCACCAGCGCCAAGGCCGCAGTGGTAGAAGCAACACCGCGCTGGCGAAGACGGTTTCGAAGTTTTTCGAGTGCCCGTTCAACGCGCATCCGCGCCGCATTTTCGGAAAGCATGAGTTTTGCTCCGACCTCGGCGAACGATTGTTGGCGAAAAAATCTCAACAATACGGCTTCACGGTCAGCCTCCCCCAAATCGTCCATCGCGCTATCGATGAGCGGACGAATTTTTTCCCAATCTGGAATCATCGTATCCCGAGAATCCGTGTTCATACGCGTCGCGGTATTTTCCCAGAATTTCCGGCGCCGTTCGCCTCGTGCGAAATTAGCCGCCGCGTGCCGCGTCGCTGAATAAAGCCAGCCCGCCAAAGAAGGGTGGTCCATAAGCGTGCTGGCGCGCCGGCTGACCTGCGTGAAAACGGCCTGAGCCACATCCGCGGCGCCTGCTGCGTCGCCATCGAGTCGCCGTAGCGCCGCAGAATAGACCAGCGGCACGTTGCGGTTAACAAAATCCGCGAACGCCGCCTCGTCTCGCTGTTCGATAAACCGACGTAAGAGCTCGGTGTCATTGTCCATCGGTGATGACCATATAAACACCAGCGGCGCAAAAACCGCACAAAAATTCGGAAAACAGCGACCACCTGATCGAGCAGCGGCTTCGAGGGTGGGCTTGAACAAGGGGCGTTCTCCCGCGACGGCGGAGGGTAACAAGGCGCTTATCGTCCGAAAGGGCCGTGCTACTCGGCTACCCTGTCAGCTATACCGGCCCGTATCGACTGCTGTTAGTATTGCCGATTCAGCCGATCCGCTGAATCGTTTAGGGATGGGACCGATCCGAATCGCAAAACGTGTTTTCCTCGGGCTGGGCCTCTTATGTGGTCTCACTGTCACTGTAATTTTTGGTCCGATGAATTCCCTAAGCAACTCGTAGACCGTGTAGACCCCGGGATGTCCAACTAACTGATTTTCCGCGGCGATTGACCGTCGGATAACGAAAAGAGGACGCTCTATTCAACTCACAATAGCATCTCCGGACGGATCGGCAGTTCCCGGACTCTCTTGCCGGTGGCGTGGAAGACGGCGTTGGCGATAGCGGGGCCAACCGCTGTTGCGCCGAGTTCTCCGATGCCGCGTGCACCAAGCACGCTGCTTTCAAAATCCGGCTCTTCGACGAAAGACACGTCCAACGCCGGAACGTCGGCGTTCACTGGCACCAATGCGCCGGCAAAATTTTTGGAGAGGTAACGCCCGAGACGGTGGTCCATGGGCGTGTGCTCGAGCAGCGCCTGACCAATTCCCCATGTAAAACCGCCGATCATCTGACTGTGGGCTGTCTTCGGATTGATGATACGGCCTGCATTATATACACCCACCCCGCGCACGACCCGGGGAATGAGCAAATCTCGATCGATGCGCACTTCGACAAAAACGGCTCCGTAACTGTTGAGAGCTTTCGTTTTGGGTTGCCCAATCGCATCCGAGTCTCCCCCCGGCGCCCACTCGCCATCGACCACAAGGCTCGTCGCGCCACTCCGCCGCACCCATTCCCCGTACGCCTCAGGCGCAAGCTCTTCCGATCCCGCTAGGGTTTTGAGTTTATCGCGAAGCTTCGACGCGGCATCGTGAACGGCTGAACCAAAGGAAAGCGTCGTCGTCGATCCCGCTGTCATCGGAGCATCGGGCAGGTCGGTGTTGCCCCACTTCAACTGCACGCGTTCAACCGGGAGATTGAGCACCTCGGCGGCAATTTGTATCGCTATCGTCACTGAGCCCGTGCCGATTTCTTGGGTGCTGCCTTCGATCGTCACAAGGCCATCCGTATCGATGCTGGCACGCGCCTTTGCCGGTTGTCGAAAGGTCTGCATAATGGCGGTCGCCATGCCCCAACCGATGAGATCGTTGCCTTCCTTCATCGAGCCGGGAGCCATCGTTCGGCGCGACCATCCGAACCGTCTCGCGCCTTCCGTATAACATTCGCGAAGTCGCTTCGCCGAGAAAGGACGTCCATCCGTCGGATCCTTCTCCGCATAGTTTCTCAAGCGCAGCTCGAGTGGATCGAGGTTTAACGCGTAGGCGAGTTCGTCCATCGCGATCTCGATCCCAACCAGTCCCGGTCCCTCATGCGGAGCGCGCATGGGGGTCGGAACATTTCGATTCACCCGCACCGCGCGCGAGCTGCTTTCTATATTCGGTGTCGCGTAGAGCGGACGCGAGGCGGTGGCGCACGTTTCCATATAGTCATCCTTGATCGACGTTGGATTCAAGGAGCCATGGCGGACCGCCGTGAGCGTCCCGTCCGATTTAGCGCCGAGCGAAACGGTCTGCTCCGTTGCAGGCTGGTAACCGTGGGAAGTAAAGTCCTGTGAACGCTGCAACACTAGTTTGACGGGGCGACCCACTTCGCGCGCGGCAACCGCACAAAGCGCCTGATGCGGCCAGAGCCATCCCTTGCATCCAAAACCGCCACCGACGAAGTCGACATTCACGTGTATCCGTTTTGGTTCTACAGCGAATAGCTGCGCCAACACGGCCCGATTACCCTGCACGCCTTGCGTGGCGGTCGTGAGAAAAAGTTCTCCGTTTCGCCACTCCGCGACACTGGCCGCCGGCTCCATGGCATTGTGATGGCGATCCGACGTGCGATAGATTTCCGTGACCGACCGATCGGCCATCGCCAGCGCGGCGGCGACGTCGCCGACCTTTGTGTCATTCGGAAAGAATCCTGCGACTTCGATCGCTTGATCACGTCGCTGGAGATAATCGGTAACGAACGGCGCGGCGCGGTAGTCCACGCGAACGTGTTTGGCGGCCTCGGTGGCCTCTTCGAGTGTTTCGGCAATAACCACGGCGACGGGTTCGCCTTCAAATGTAACGACCGGGCTTTGCAGCGGCATCATCTTTTGCCCCGCTGGTGGGGAGTCCAGTGGACCGGCGAGTTTGGGCACGTTTTGATACGTGAGTACCTTTATCACACCGGCTCCCGCCTCCGCAGTTTTTGTGTCGATCGAGATAATTTCTCCTGCGGGAATCGTGGCACCCACGATGACCGCGTGCGTCAGCCCCGGACGCACAACGTCGGCCGCATAGTGTGCAGAACCCGTGACCTTCCATGTTCCATCCAAACGCGAGATAGGTTTTCCGATCGTTTTCATGCCATAGCTCCTGCTTGTTGAAGTCCCCGTACCACCAGCCGCGCTGCAAGCTCGATTTTAAAACCGTTCTGTTTTCCCGGCCGCGCGTCGGCGAATCCCTGGTCCACGGCTCCGCGCAAAGCGCTCAAATCTTCGAGATCGAGACCGCGGAGCGCGCGCTCCGCCGCGGCAAGACGCCAGGGCTTCGGCGCCACACCGCCGAGCGCTATTTTCACCTCTTGAATCCGACCGTCGTTGGCATCAAGCGCCACCGCCGTGGAAACGAGGGCGAACTCATAGGAGGCCCGCTCGCGGAGCTTCAGATACAGAGAACGCCGTGCGAGCGGTGTCGTTGGAATGTGAATACCGACGACCAATTCGCTCGGCCGTAGCACCGTCTCGCGCTCCGGAGTCGCTCCTGGCAGGAGATGGAAATCGACCAGTGGAACGCGGCGGTTGCCCTCGCGACTTTGGAGGAGCACGACCGCGTCGAGAGCAGCTAAGGCGACCGCCACATCCGAGGGGTGAGTTGCAATGCAAGCTTCGCTTCCACCGAAGATCGCGAGCGCGCGATCCTCGCCATCAAGAGCGGAACAGCCCGAACCTGGACGGCGTTTGTTGCATGGCAATTCCGTCTCCGCCCGAAAATAGGGACACCGCGTACGCTGCATCAGGTTGCCGCCCATGGAAGCCATATTGCGCAATTGAGCCGACGCGCTTTTCAGCAGCGCCTGGGAAACGACGGGATAGTTTTGTTGAACGTCAGGGTTAACCGCGACCTCGCTCATGCGCGCGAGCGCGCCGATGTAGAGTCCCTCTGAGGTCAATTGAACGCGACGCAGATCGGGAAGACGATCGATGTCTGTCAGTCGCGCGGGCGAAACGATGCCCTCCTTCAGCCAGTTGAGCATTTCTGTCCCACCCGCAATGTATGCGGAACCTGCGTCGGCGCCGGCAGCCAAGGCGTCGTCAACTGTCGCGGCTCGTTGATAAGAAAAGGAGTTCATTTCAAACGCCTCCGTTTTTAGCCGCGCTCAAAATCGCAGCCCGAATTTGTGGGTAGGCGGCGCACCGACACAGATTGCCGCTCATGAATTCGGCTACCTCTGCATCGGAATGTGTATGCCCTTCGCGAATACACCCGACGCCAGACATGATTTGACCAGACGTGCAGAACCCGCACTGGAAGGCGTCATGTTCAATAAACGCCTCCTGCAAGGGATGGAGCGCGTCGCCGTGGGCCAATCCTTCAATCGTGGTGATCTCGCGGCCATCGGCCATGACGGCGAGCGTGGTGCAACTGAGCACACGTTTGCCGTCGAGGTGGACGGTGCAAGCGCCGCATTCTCCGCGATCACACCCTTTCTTTGTACCTGTTAAACCAATACGCTCCCGCAAAGCGTCGAGCAACGTGACACGTGGCTCCACGCTGACGGAATGCACGACTCCATTAATCTTCAGGTTGATTTGCATGCTCGGTGACAGTGAGTGGGTCGCTGATTGAAGTGCGTTGGACTTGAACATGAATTTCCGCGCCGGTGAGACGTCCGTCGCGACGCCGCCACAATTCATACGCGCCGAATGGCAGGATCCGCATGCCGTTTTCTGGCGCCCAAACCAGGTAGACATAGGACCAGAGGTGCAGGATGACCTCCTCAGGCACCTCGCCTTCATCGAGATAGAACACGGCATACTTTCCACCCGGCGAACGTGTTTCGATCAACTCATCGGAAGCGTGATGAACGACATCCGCGCTAAATGCGAAGTCATGGCGCAACTTGTCTGGAGCCGTGATCGGAGGGAAATCCGGCGTCTGTTTGTAGATGGGCGCATTTTGCGACGCCGATGTGCCGGTAAGAAGTCGCCGCACGACCTCCCTCCCTTGGATCCGCAACGGCAACAATGGCCCGGTGCGCCTGATGAATTTTAACCGGCGATCCGGTTCATCTCTCAATCTAACCGACAACTGTGCGAAGTTGCGGCGAAGCTCCGGCGGAATCGCGGCGACCAACGACGCCGAATTGCGGACTTTCCGAAATCGCTGCGCCGACACCCCATAATGGCGGCCAAACGCTCGAGCGAATCCTGCAGGCGACTGGTAACCGCAGCCAATAGCGATTTCAGCGATGGCTCGATCCGAGGTGAAAAGTTCAAACCCGGCCCGCTCGAGCTGCAGCCGACGCACATGTCCCTGCACCGACTCGCCGGTGGCAACGGAAAAGATCCGATGAAAATAATGGGGCGCGAGCGAGGCAACCTTTGCGAGTTCGGTCAAAGACGGACGCCGTCCAAGATTTCGCTCGATGTAATTGAAAGTGCGATACAGCCCAGAAACGTGATGCGGTCTCAAAACCATGGTCACCTGATATGAATACAATGCTGCGCGCCTTTCGCGTGCATCCGACGCGCCGTCCCCAGCGAACGCGTATATCGTCAGAAGTTCCAGCGCCGGGCGCAGAAATTCGTGAGAAAAGCAAGACCGGCAAAGTCACCTTTTCCGTTCCGCTTCGGTAAAATCCAGCGCATCGAAAGATGGTCCGAAAACGACATGCTCCAGCTAGTCTCCGGCGCTCGGGGTTGATCTTTCTTTGGCGAGGCGATCAGGGACGATCTCTTCTGCGATCAGTCCAGTGGCTTGCCGATCAAAGCACCAGTCGGGCCGTCGGCGCTGGGCGTCCTGCCTCGGCGAATCAATTCGCTTTTAACGAAAGCGGAAGCGTCACGATAAACTCGGATCGGGCGCGTGACTCATCATGGTGGATAGAAATTCGTCCACCCATCTCGGCCATCGCATTGGCAGCATCGTGCAAGCTCATCCCGTGAGCTGGGTCATCCTGATGTGCGGTCATTGAAAAAGCCGCGGTAACCGATTCTGGCTGCAAATGGGGAGCCGAACAAATGAGTTGTGCACTCGTCGACCCATTGACTTCTACGTGAAGGGCCAGCTCAGCCTCTTCATAGCTTTTCTCAATTAACTGAAGGCACGTGGAGACCGTTGCCACCACCGCCCCGATCACCCGCTGCTTGGTGCCTTTTACCCACACAGTGAGTTCATCGTTGGCTGAAGCGACGAATAGCAATCGGCACGTGCGTTTTGGTATGACTTGCAACCTGACCGCATGCAACAAATCGAGGAGAGGAAACGATTCCACGATCGCCCCTGCGTGAACGTGGCGCGACTGGGATCCGACGACGCCGATCACTTCGTCCAACATAAACTTCATCCCACGCAACTCCGCTAGGCTAGCAGCCTGCTGTGCTTCGAAAGCAGTCGTCGCGGCCCGAAGGTAATCGATCACCTTAACCGTCTTTTCTGCGGTGTTGGGCGAAGGAGGTGTTTTCGTCTGCTCGCCCAGAAGGTCGACCGCCTTCCTAAATTCCTTGGTCCGCAAATTTTTCGTCTGCGTATCAAGCACGCCAACGGAGGTATTTACGCTATTCAGCGTATTGCCGACCTTATGGAGAATGTCTCGCGCCATTTCGCCGATTCCGGCCAGGCGCGAGCTTTCAACCAACTCCGCCTGCGTGCGTTTCAATTCCTGCTGACTCAGCTTTAACGCCTCATACGAACGCTCGGCTTCCGCGCGCGCGTCTTCCGCCGTCTTGGTTGCGACTTCAAGGGCGCGGTTTGCGCGCAACGTCGCGATCAAACGAACCGAATAGAGCGCGGCGGAGAAGTCGCGAATCAACTCCCAAAAACGGGGCGCAAAGGGAGAGTCCGCTTCGATGAGAATGAAGCCGAAACGCAGCTTCTCATAGGTCAACGGCACCATGACCACGGAAGTCGAGTCCAAGGACGCGGCGAGAAACTCGCGAATTCGGAGCGCATCCGAACTGCTCTTCGCCACGTATTGGCCGTTCAAATACCATTGGCCCTCCGATGACTCCGCGCTGAAATTAACCTGCGCGCCGAGTTGAGCGATCCCGAGCTGACTGAACGCGACCCAAAGTTGTTTCAAAATTTCGATTTCGGGAAGTTGCCTAAAGGACAATTCCTTCAAGCGCAGGGTTGCATAGTTGAAGCGAAGATCGATTTCGCGCTGGGTGGTGATGCATGCCACCTCCGTCTGCATGATTCTTCGCAAGAGTTCCGCGGCCGGCTCGACCGCCAACTTAGCGTCGGCTAGGCCTGAGGCAATCTGCCCAAGGAGCCCGGCGGCTACGGTCTGTTCAATATCACATTTAGTATCAAGCCGGTCGAGTTGCTTTTGGATCAAGCTCACATCAAGCGTCGCCTGTGGAGCGGTGCCCGAATCTTCTCGAGTCGAGTCCCGGGCAATATAGGTGCTTTGAACAATGGTTTCCGTCTCTCGCGGCCGACCATGAATCAGATCGAGACAGGCGCGAATTGCCTCAGCCCCGAGATCCTCGGCATGCATTTCGAACGTCGAAAGCGAGGGCGTGGTCCACAAAGAATTAGGGACGTTGTCGAAACCAACCAATTCGACGTCCTGGGGGACCCGCAATTGATTCGTCACGAGTACTTCGTGCGCAGCGAGAGCGGCAAGATCATTGGTGGACAACACGGCAGTACCTCGAAGCCCCTTCCGGAAAAATTCCGCAAGGGCATCTTTTGCGGTCGCATCAGAAAAGCCGGTCGAAACCACGAGCGCTGGATCAAACGGAATTCCCGCGTCTTCCAATCCCAAGCGATAGCCTCGCAATCTCTCGCTCGCACAAAGGTTATCTTCCGGTCCCGCCATGAAGATGATCCGCTGATGCCCTCGTTTGGCGAGGCGGCCAACCGCGCCGCGGAATGCCTTGCAATTGTCGAGTAGGACCCGCGACACCTCGCCGCTTTTCCTCCCGATCAAGACAACCGGCTTGCCTTGCGCATGTATGCTCTCCGCATAACGCGCAAAATCGGGATTGGGAAAAACCGAGACGAAGCCGTCGAATAAATTCAGATAGTCAGCATATTCTCTCTCGATCCGATCGATTGAGCCGCTCTCGGCGTGCCATCCGGCCGAAGGTTCGTCCAAGATGAAGATGCGGATCCCGTTTTCGCGCGCAGCCCGCCTGGCCCCATCGATCATCGGCCAAATTTTTGGCCAACTCCAATGCCATTCCAGGTGCGTGAACAGGCCGATGAGCATGGAAAGGGTTTACAACCACATCGACACGTTGAGGGGTTTACTGAACGCCGTTGGGCCTATGATGTCCTGACAAATGAAGCGGTCGTCCAGAAATCAACAGGGATGCGCGAAAAAAGCCAATTTCGAAGAGCTTTTTCCCGAGGCGGCGACTTCCTGCAAAATCTGGAAAGGCCGTCTCCCCGTCGCCCGGTGAAAGGCGAGTTGGCAAAAAAACGCCGCGCTCAGCGATGTGGCCAGCGCAAAAATCCAGGTTGCCTACTCGACTTGGGAGCAAGTGGCCCGGACCGACCTGCCCTCTTTGTTTGCGCCAAAGCTGAGGGTCAGATTCTACAAAATAAAAATGAGCTTGTCTGGCTTTTTTTAATCATGTGAGACGACGCGTTGCCCACCGACCTAATCTTCAACGCGCGCGTCGCCTAGAAACGAAATCCTTTAACCCACAGCGGAATTGCCAGAGTGAAAAGCGGGGTTTTAGGAAGATGCGCCCGTCCCTTCGAGGTATATAGCATCCCGAAAAACCTATAACGATCTTTCGCCCAGGAAAAGAAGACGGACGGCGATCAAATCCGACCACCCGCCATTCGCAAAGGCTCAAAGGGAATGGCCGCTGCGGCAAAAGATCGAGGATGGAATCGGCTCCGCGCAGCACTTGATAGATCCGCTCGACGGACCATTCGCTCCAGTCGATTGGATCTTCATTGGGCTTGAGAAAGCGCGCTCGAAACGGACAAGGCAGCATTCGTTGGCTCCGCCGAACTGCAGTCCCGCCAGCTAAATCCTCGAGCGCCTCCAGCACCAAGGCTGGCGCCTCGGCCGTGTAACGACGGCTAAATTCTTCCGCACTCTCCGCAAACGACAGCGGTAGCTCTTTTTGTTTTAAAATATCGCCAGTATCCTCACCTTTATCAACCAGATGGATCGTGAGACCGCTCACCGTTTCTTGGTGATAGAGAGTCCAAAAAACCGGAATAGGACCTCGATAACGTGGAAGGAGAGAAGGATGAACATTGATAATGCCGAGCGGGAACAGAGAAACGATCTCCATGGGTAGAAGCTGGACCATCTTCGCAATCACGCCCACCGCCGGCTGGACCCTGCGGATGAACGCGGCTAGCCCGTCGAGACGCTCGGGGACCATCACAAAAAATGGGATGGCGTGCTCGCGAGCGAATCGTTCTATATCTTGTGCAGGAGAAGGACGACTGAGCCAACGTTGCCAAGCCTGCGGCGCACGATAACCTCGAAACTGCGACTCGATCACACCAACAACAGGGTATCGTTCTGCGACAGCCTTCAGAACCGTGAGCGAGAGTTCGGCCTGACGTCCGAAAATCACGACGGACGGTCCGTTTTTATCGTGAGGTCTTGAGCTCACGTCCCGATTGGCCATTCGAGATCGGTCATCGGAGGAATCTCAATTTTACGATACAAACCGGGCGGTATTTCGAAGCCGGTGTTTTCGCGATCGGAGACAGTCAACGCAGATAGCTGACCTTGATCGCGAACAATCAAAGGAAACTTTGCGAGCATCGCGCTCACCGCGCTATTCGTCGAACGCCACCGCATAATATAATCGTTGGTGTGAAGCGGCCGAGGTTCGACGACAGCGCCCCACTTTTTCTTATACCTTAAAAGACTATCGGTACAACAAGGTCTCGTTCCGCCTAAATCGACTTTGGCGAAGCCCATTTCCCGCGCGTGCAGCAGCCCGAAGTAATAGGCCGCCGCGAGCGCGCCTATCTTGAGGAGCTGTTCGTCTCCACCGAGCACGCCTATTCCAGCAAAACTGATCGCGGATGGGACTTTTTCGACCACGATCCCGGAAATGGCATTCCCGTCTTTTTTAATGATCAAGAGCAGACCGCGCCTGAAGGCTTCATGAAGATTATCTCTCGATCGCAAATGAGCGTGCGGCCCGTGGCGGCCTCGCCCGTGCGGCAAGTACATCGATTGATAAAACGCGTCGAAGTCCTCTGTACTATGAGACTGCGTCACCGTGTAACCGTGTTTGCGAATAAGCCGAAGATCCTGTCGCAAACTATTGTGCCCAGACGCCAACTCTTGAATTTCGGCCGGGACCTTAAGCGAGGACCTCACCCACTCTGGAACTCTCAAATAGGATCGATTGAAACAGAGACGGGCTTGAATTCGATCCATCCGCAGAGCCAAAAGATCAGCCGATAATTCCAGTTTTTTTATTTTAGCGCCTAAGCTCAATACGGGCAGGTGACCGAGAGATTCTACCTCGAAATCGTTTTCAAAAAATAAGGCGGGAAAGTAATCTGCCCGTGGTTCGATCCCACTGGAAATCAAAGTGGCGGAGTCGCCGCTGCGGGTTTGCCCATGCGATCTCCAAACTGGAATGGATTTAGGCAGCCGGAGGTAGCGCCAAAAAGCCGCATCCAACTTTGGGGGCATTTTTCCAGTGACCCGCCCGAGGAAAAGTGGAACCGAACGCCGAAAGCTCATGAGTTTAAAGATCCAGGTTTCTCAACGGGTTATTCACGAGAGTGGACCATTGAGGGTTTAACGGCTTCCGTTCCGCGAAAACGCCTCACCTTGCTCAAACCCCAATACCAAACGATCGAACTGATCGCACGGAGCGAGGGCCCCGGATCGCCCCAACTCCAAAACATTCCGCTGACCCGCGGGTCGAACGACTGGATGACCTTGAGGAGCTCGGGATAGAACTTGTTCCTCGTTCCAGAAGAACAACAATATTTATAATACTGAACTAGTCGGCGAAGGTCACCCTCCAACCAACGTACCTTTAATCCGACTTTATAAGGCTGAGGTTCTTTCGGCAAGGCGCGGCGAAGATGTTGATAAACGTAATAAGGGAAATCCGCGCCCGCTTTTACCGCGACCGTGGTGGAACCCCAAAAACGTCCATTGACCTCCAGAAGAGCAAAGCGCCCGGTTTCCCGATCGTGGCGAAAATCGATCTGCGCGAGGCCGTTCCAATTTAGAAAGGACAGCATCTTCACGGCGGCCAACAAAAGTTCTGGGTTAACTCGTTCCGTCTCGGCGAGGGTGCACACTCCGCCGGATGCCGGATAAAGTCGAAGAGCTCTATATTGGAACGAACGGATGCACTCCCCTTTTTCCATCAGTACCGCGAGACCTACATCATCCCCTTTTATATATTCCTGCAGGATCAGTCTGTCTTCTCCATAGGTTTCGAAAAATTGCGCCAGCTCCGTTCGGTTTTTTGCCAGACCGACCGCGGGGTCGCATGGGTCGACGAGCGTATCCTGGAGCGCTTTGTCTCGCAGCTTTACGAAGACCGGGGAAAGGAGTTCGCCGGCGTCTTGGACCTTTCGGACTGAGAAAGTCGCGGGAAATGGAATTTTTAGCGAGTCCGCGAGAGCGCTTGTTTTAGATTTATCCAAAATCGTCTCCAACGGGTCCGCCGCTGGGCATTGAATAAAGCACCGCTCAGCGAGTTCATTTAAATGAGGGCTCAGCGAGCGAAGAGCCCGGTCGGTGATCGGCAGAATGGTATCGATGTTCT
>Ga0207702_10002366_pt1 | contig 18008 bp, 38 predicted proteins | sample KBSCornC62_FD_184302 | JGI IMG/M metagenome (GOLD analysis project Ga0207702, IMG submission 184302) | Corn rhizosphere microbial communities from Kellogg Biological Station, Michigan, USA - KBS Corn C6-2 (SPAdes) (version 2) | ecosystem: Host-associated > Plants > Roots > Rhizosphere > Soil ...
GGGGGGGGGGTGTCTCCGGGGCTTGGGCTTCGCGCGCCTTGTTGCGGGCCTTCCGCTGGCGCTCTTGACGCTCCCAAAACGTTTCGCGGAACTGATCGTTGAACCTGTGCCAGTCGCTCACAACCCCGCCCTCCGCTTGATCCTCTGTAACCTGGGATAGGCTTTTGCTCGACGGAGCCAGCGTTCATTAGCTAGAGGGTCTAGGGCAAGCATCTGACGGCGAACGGCTAGGACGTGGGCTTCATGCTCGAAATTAGCGATGCGGGTGTGGAGGGCGGTCATTGCCTGCTCCCGTTCTGCGCCGGTCGCGAAGTCTCATGCCCGAAAGCATCATCGACGCGATCGAACACCAACACGTAATTCATGATCGGGCGGAGAATGGCTGCGTTCGGATATTTTGAACGTGCAAACTCGGCCGACGTTGTTTCGATACGATGAACTATCATCTTACAAACCTTTCTGGGCCGGAACACCGGGGGCGATATCCCGGCCCTTGGCGCTAGCGGTATTGCTGCGCTTCGAAGTCATGCTGCCTCACCATTGCGGCGACGCGCTTCGTTCATCAGTTCCACAACCTCGCAGCCGATCCAGTGCGACAGCACGGCGGCGCAGCGATCTGTCCAACGGGCGCGCTCCGGTTCGGTCATTGCCCGATTGCTGGTCGAGTGCGGCTTGAAGCCGACTTCCTTGCCCTTCTTGTTTAGCAGCGGGGTTCCGAGGCGGAGCTTGCGCTTCAATTCATCGTGGAGGCTTTCGGCATCCCAGGGGCTATCGGTTGCGTCGGTAAGGGCATCGGCGGCAACGTCGAGCATGACCCAATAGAAGCCGCGACGGCGTTGGTTCGCGCCGGACTTCTTGATCTCGAAACGTACCTCCATGCCTTCGCAAGCTTTGAGTGCTTCGCGTGCTGGCCCATTGCTGGCCTGGAGCGTTCCAAAACGAACCTTGCCGATGAAAGGGGGCTTATCGGACATTAGTCTCGCTCCCATGCCACGCGGCCCGGCCACGACTTCCAATAGGCATCGGCGACCTCGACAGCATTGAAGCCGTACTTGATCTGGAACGTCGCCCATCCGCCGCGCGATTTGAACGCGCCGATCTTGCCGTGTTGCTCGTCATGGTGGCGCTGGCAGAGCGGGATAGCGTGAGAATCTGCAACGCGGGTAGACATGCCCTTGCCCCCAGCGCAGTCCACATGAGCCGCCTCTATGGGCGAGCGGCGCGGGGGATCACCGAACCCGCAGCCGCCGCGTCCGTCGAGATAGCAGGGACGCCCACGAAGCCATTTCAAATAGCTGTCAGCCACCTTCCAGTCAGGCCGGGGAGCCTTCTTGAAGCGCGAGCGCAGGGATGCTGGGCCGAGATAGGTCATTAGAACGGCACGTCGTCATCGAGATCGTCGCGGAACGATCCGGCTGTGTTGGCGGTGCCTTCATCAGTCGCGGCCTGTGATTGGCCGCCAGACGCGCCCTGAGGGCCATCCAGCATCAAAAGCTTGGCGTCGTAGCCCTGAAGCACGACTTCGGTTGAATACCGGTCCTTGCCATCTTGATCCTGCCATTTGCGGGTCTGAAGCTGGCCCTCGACATAGACCTTAGATCCCTTTCGAAGGTAGCGTTCGGCGGCGTTGGCAAGGCCCTCGCTAAATAGCTTGACCGTGTGCCAATCCGTCCGCTCCTTTTTCTCGCCGGTGTTCTTGTCTTTCCACGTCTCGGACGTAGCCAGGCGAAGCTCGACCACCTTCCCTCCGTTCTGAAACGAGCGGCTTTCAGGGTCGCGGCCAAGCGCGCCGATGAGCGTAACTTTGTTGAGTGAGGCGGCCATGACTTATCCTGCGTTCAAAGGGGTGGGTTTGTTGGCGATGAGTTGAGTCTCATGCTCTTCCCAAGCGCGCTCGAACTGGCCGCCTTCCGCACCGTCCAGCGCGTCCACCATTTCCTCGTTTGCCGCTCGCCATGCCGCCAGTGCTTTCAGCGTCGTGGTCTGGCGCATCGATGCGAGCATCCCGGAAAACATGCCGTCGTCGAACTTCAGGTATTCGCGCCGGGCTTCCACTTCCCCCCGAAGGCCGATATCCTCGGGCACGTCCGGGAAGCCGGTCAGCAGCGCATCCCAATCGCGCTCGGCCTGCGCGATCGTTTCCTTTTCCGCCTTCAGCAGGGCGTTGAGGCTCGCTACGTCGGCACACTTCCCAACCTTGAACCGGATAGCTTGAATTGCCTGCTTCAGCGCGGTCTTGCTGACATGGGGGCCGTCAAGCTTGGTTCGAGCGAGCGGGGCGCCGGATACGTCCTTGTAGGACGCCTTCTCGCCATCATCATCCTCGCCGGCCACCTTGATATTCAGGATCGCCAGCGTGCCATAGCGCTTTCCGTAGGACGTGCTGGACCCGACCGCTTGAACGCTGTTCTTGCTGCCGCTGCTATCGTGCGGCAGAACAAAGTCGGTCGTTTCCTCATGGCCGTCGATATGGGTCAGGATCGTGGTCACCTGAACCTTTCCGTCAGCCGACAGACCGTTGCGGAATTTCAGGTCGAAACCGTGGCGCGACAGCACTGGAACGACCGCATCGTGGATATCCTCGAACCGCGCGAACGGCGTGTCCTGGGTAATCGCGTTCGTCTGCTTGTCGCGGATGATGATATGACCCTTCATGGTCACTTCCGGCAGCTCGGGGCGCATGGCGATCTTCGCTTCCGTGAAAGCCTGCTTGGCGCGGCCTTGCTGCACACGCTCTTGCATCGCTAGCAGGCGCTCCATCTTGTCGATATCAACAGACGGGTCGCGGGCTGCGCGCTCGATCACCGCTAGCAATCCGCCGGCGTAATCGATCGAGCCTTCTTCGCGCTTGGCTATCGCGCTCGTCGGTTCACTCGCCATTGTTGTTCTCCCCACTACTAAGGGCGGAATCAAAGGTCGGCTTTGTTGCTCTAGCCATCGCTGCGATCTCTTCATGCGAGTAGCAGCCCGTCGCCATGCAGCACGTCGCTAGCGCCTGCGCGGCCTCCAGAGCCCTTCTCAACGGATCAGCATGAGAGGAGAGGATCGCGTCTGCGATCGTCTTGATATCGTCCAACGTTAGTGCGCTAATCGCAGAATCTTGCGACCGTGCCTGGGGCAGTTCGGCAACCGTATTGATTGCAGCTTCCCTATCCGCTTGGATCACCTTGGTTGTCATGAGGGGTTCTCCGATGGGGTGGTTTGGGCGTCTGCGCTTTGCGCACCGCTCACTGACGCAGCAGAAAGCGCATCCACGGCGATGGACCGAATAAACCAAGGGCTATTCGCTATACGATAAGCCTCGCCGGACAGATGGCGGCCCTGCGCTTCCGCGTCGCGCCGTAGTTTGCCCATCGGGTCAGCAACGTCGCGAAGTGCGGCGACAGCCCAACCCTCTTGTGGCATGGCTTCAATCGCCGCTTTGCCGAGCGATACGTTATCCTCCCAGCCCTCTGTGCTGCCACAGTCGGCGAACAGAATAGCCTTGGTGACGGCTTCGACCGCGCCACTCACCTCACACCTCCATAAAGAAACTTCTCCGCTTCCTCGCGGCGCTCGACGTCACCCCAACAATTCGGGTAAGCCTGCATCTGAAGTTCAATCATCCTATTCAGGCACACCCCCAAGCTTTCCAGAACAGGAATGGTCTTGTCGGTTACCTTGATCTCGGGGAGGGGGATCATGCTTCACCAACCCGCGCGTTAAGCACAGTGTTAGCTTGCCGCTCGAATTGGCAGAGCTCATGGAAAGCTTCATCCCAGCGAAGCTCATCGCCAGTTCGCGCAGCATGTGCATCGGCCAACCGGCACTCACGGATGAGTTCTATGACATCGCGAAGCCAGCGTTCGTAGTCCATCAAAGCCTCCCATATCCACGGTTGAGCGCCCGATCGGACGCAGCCAGTTCTGCGTTGAGCCGCCATCCGTCGCGCGTATGCACGACAGTTTCGTAGGCGCCGGCCTTCCCTTGGATCAGGCCAAGGTCGTAGAGTTTGCGCAGGGTTGCTCCCAGCGGAACGACCTCTCCGCTATCCATCACGCGGCATTTGACCCTCAGGCCGCCGCCATTGGTGCGGCAAATCTGCGCCAAGGCTTTCGTCTGGATCTTCGTAAGGGCGTTCACCGAGTGAAATCCCAAACGATGACGCGCGGAGCCAATTCCTCGGCCTCCATTGCGCGAGCATCAGAAGCCCATACTTCCTCTGTTTCCTGCCAGAGGGTCAGGTCGATTATGGAGAGGCATTCAAGACACGTTCCGTCTTCAGCCATCTCTGACATTGCTGTGCAGGTTGGGCAGTAACGGAGAGCGTTGTGTGCCTTCAGGGTGGTGGGGGCGTTCACCTGTCTTGCTCCCGAGCGATTGCCGCTGCTTCGCGCAGTTTGGCCACGACCTCAGGCTGCGTCCGCTCGGCCCCGTCGTTCCAATCAACGAAATCCGAACCAACAACTTCCCTGAGCAAATCGACCGCAAGGCGTGGGGTTCGCGTCGAAGTGGGCTCAAAGGTCTTCGGGTCCAGCGGGTCGGCACCAGTCACATGAGCAATGGCGCCAAGCCCGCACCAGCAAACAGGATTGCTTGCCGCCAGTTCATCTTCGTCAAGATCAGCGCTGCCGTCAGGGTTGCGGCTGAATGCGCGCTGCGTCCAAGCACCATCCGGCTCGATCAGATCGGCAGCACGGTCCAGCACGTCCGAAACACGCATCGGTTCTTCTACAGGGTGGGAGTGAGTGGTCATGCCGAAGCCTGCTCGGCGTTGACGAGAAGGTATTTAGTGTTGCGGGTTTCGAGCCGACCGTTTGCGAGGAAGCGGATAGTGCTGGTGTGCACCCGATCGCCGTCAGAGAAGCGGCCTTTGCTGTCGTTGAAGATGCGCCCGTTTACGACCCACACGCCGTGATCGACTTGCGCCAATGACCAGTCGTGTAGCTCGGCGTCGTGCCAAGTAGCGCCCGTCGCGGATTGCTTGCGCCCTGAAACATCCTGAACCATATTCCGCCTCCAACACTCTGATCGTGTTGAAGGGGTGGTACGATAAACGTAGCGGCCTGTCAATACGCAAATCGTAGTTTGTGCAAACCGCTTGCTAACTACATTTCTTCACACATTCGACGGTGCACACCGTTCAGGCTTCAGAAAAGCCGGGGGGTTTACATGTTGGGAATGGCGGAACAAACTACGAACATGGTAGGGAAGCCGTGCCGCGTTGAACTGGAGACGCCTGAGTGCGTAGCTGGGTGCACGCCCTGCTATCTGGATTGCGCGATGTGCCGATTCGTTATTGTAGCGAGAGATCGCGAAATCGAGCTGCTACTGCGCGAGCGGCCACCTTTAGCGCATCCTCGCTGGCCTGAGTGGCATCAGGCTCTACAAGAAGCTGAAGCCCATAGGACAACGCTTCTGAAACGACTTCGACAGATCGCGCCGTCCGATCCCCAGGTGGAACCAGCGGCAACAGTGCGTCCAAAAGTGGCGCAAGCATTCTTGCACTAGGCGGTCTGCGGGCTGTTTCTAGCCCGTAATGCTCAACCAGCTTCTTCATTTCGTCAACCGATACCCGCCGTGAGCCGGCGAAAATCTCGGCTATGCGAGACGATGGTAGGCTGAGCACGCGGGCAATCGCCGCATTGGTGGTCACGCCTTCGTTCTTAAGACGTTCCAACTCTGAGACAAGATCGGCATGGCTGAGCACATGATGATGTAGCCGTATCGGACGTAATCTGTCCGCACCGAACATCGTATAAGCCTCTTGCATTTGTGCTACGAATAACGTAGTGTGCGGAAATGGCAACCGCAAACGAGATTATCGAGCGACTTGGCGGCCCCGCCGAGATCGCGCGTGAAACGGGATTCCCGCTCACCACGATAGCTAGCTGGGGTGACGCTAACTTCATCCCAGACTGGCGGCGCGACGCTCTGTCCGCCTTGGCGAACCGCAAGAGCATAGCGCTCCCGAAGTTTCCGACGCCAGATCAACGCATACCTCGCGGTCGTGCTGCGGCATGACCGATCCGGGGGGCACATTCAAACGAGCAACCGTCACGATCGATGACGAGTCCGAGCCCGGCGCTTGGCAGCGCGAGCTTTACCACAGGGCTGCGCAACGCGGCAAAATGATGTGCCCGGTCAAAGCTGGCCGTGAGTGCATTCCGGTCAACGGACGCAAGCGGTTTTGCGCACGCGTCGCGGCCGGTCGCTGTGCGCTTCAGGTCACGGAGGCGGAGCCGAATATCCCGCCGAGCAACAAACCAGCCAATCAACATGGGAAATCCTCATGAGCGACTTCGCACTTCTCTGCGTCGGTGTCCCGCTTGGTGTCGGAATGTCCGCCTTTCTCGGAATGTTCCTTCAGCCGCGCGACAGCAATCGCAACAGCTTCACCAAGCGGGATCGGGGACAACGTTCGTTCCATAGGGAGGGTAGATAAATGGCGCACGACAGCAATGATGCTCAAACTTCGCCGATCGTATCGGACGAACGTATCCGGAACACGTTACGGGAGCGTATTCATCGGGCAATCCATGTCGAGCGCCGCTTTACCCGCGAAACTCTCGCATCCGACAGCGGTGTTGCCCTGCATTTCATCGATTCCATAATTTCGCGGGATAAAGCCAAGCATCGCCGCGTAGCGACAGAGGATGCTTTATCACTGGCATATTGCCTAGGTGACGGCGCGATCAACGCGCTGCTTTCGCTGTTCGGATACGGCAGCGCACAGCCGATCGACACGCCGGAACCGAGCCGCCCGATGATGATCGTGGCCGGAGCCATGAAGGAACTTGCCATCATTGGCGAGGCGGCGGCGGACGATCGCATCGATCACACGGAGCAAGCGCCCGTCGCTCTGGCGGCAGATCATCTTATCGCATTGGTAACGCCGCTGTCGAGCGCTGGGAGGGCATCATGAACCTCACGCGGATTGATGCTCCAGAGCTCGAGCCGAGAGAGGCCGCAATAGCCATGCGCAATCTTCCGCTCGCGCTTCGGGATAGGTTGATCGCCGATGCCCCAAACGTGATCGACGGACGCGGCAGGTATTGGCGGCGTGCCCATGGTGGAGATCCGCGATGACCCGGCTCCGCGTATTCCTAGCCCAGCGCAGACTGGCCCGCATGCTCCGTCAAAACAAGGCGGCAGCAGAACGCTACCGGCGCAACCGCGCTGCTCAGCTCAATCGGAGGACTGTATGAACCTCTCAGGAAAGGCGTGGACGCCAGAAGAAATGGCCAAGATGCATCAGTTCATCGCGGATGGCCTGACGCAGACTGAGGCATCGACCAAGTTCCCAGGCAGGACGATTGCGGCTGCTGAGCGAAAGTACCGCAAGGTTCGCTTATCGATGGGAATCATTCCGACGCCTGCCGCTCCGCGTATGCTGTACTGCAAGCAGACGGACGCTGAAGTAGAGGCGAGCGACACCGCATATTCCCGCTGGAGGTTACGCGACGCAAAGCGCGGTTGCCGCCTACTCAAAGAGGCGATGGACCAGTATTACGCCAACCATCAGCAGGCCGCCTAGACATGGCGGGGGGCACAGACATTGTGGCGCTTCCGTGGCCCCCTAGGGAGCTACATCCGAACACTCGACCTCATCACATGCAGCGCGCACGGGCAGCGAAGGCCTATCGCACGGTAGCCTTTTGGGCGGCCGAGATGGCAGGAGTGAGCGCGCCCACTGACGGCGAGGTCATGCTGTCGGTGACATTCAACCCGCCAGACAATCGCAAGCGCGATCTGGACGGGATGTTTTCCGCAAGCAAGTCCGGCTTCGACGGGATCGCGGATGCGCTCCAAGTCAACGACTATCGTTTTGCCTTCACCATCCGCCGCGCAGAACCGCTCAAGGGCGGTAAGGTAGTCGTATCGATCGGAGGTGCGCAATGATCGCGCGCCGCACCAACCCGGCAGGCTGGACACCTCGCGTGGTCGTCGCCGCACCGGTCCCACGCGTTCGGGATTACATCATCATTGAGCCGGCGCCTTCTCCTGTTCGAACCATGCCCCAGGTCCATGCGATCAAGCACGCTGTCGCATCGCACTATGGCTTGCAGATGGCAGACATGGCGACGGCTAGCCGTAAGTACACAGTTTCGCACCCGCGCCAGCTAGCGATGTATCTCAGCCGAAAGCTGACCGATCGCTCCTATCCAGAGATCGGCCGACTGTTCGGCGGCAGGGACCACACCACCGTCATGCACGCCATCCGCCAAGTGGAAGCGAGGATGGCGAAGGATCAAGAAACCCGCGCTGTAGCTGACGCGATTATCGCTCAATTCGGGGATGGTGCTAATGGGTAAGCGCTCATCATTCGACCGCGTGCCGCGAGACTTTTACCCGACTCCGCGTGAAGCCGTTCTGCCGCTGTTGCCACACCTATCTCCGCACACGCTGTTCGTGGAGCCGTGCGCCGGCAATGGGGCTCTAGTGGACGCCCTGATCGCCGCAGGGCATGTTTGCGCACGGGCATGGGATATTGAGCCCCAGCGCGACGATATCGACCAGATCGACGCCTTGACGCGCTTGGTGGGCAATATCGATTGCTTCATCACCAATCCGCCTTGGGATCGTCGGGTTCTGCATCCGATGATCGAGCATTTCAGCGATCAGCATCCGACGTGGCTTCTGTTCGACGCCGATTGGCAGCACACCCGCCAGTCTGCTCCCTACCTCCCGCGCCTCCGCAAGATCGTGAGCGTTGGACGGGTCAAGTGGATTCCTGACAGCAAGATGACGGGCAAGGACAATTGCGCCTGGCACCTATTCGATCGCCCGTCTGACGCCGCCGCGCTATTCTACGGGAGGCTTGCCGCATGACCCGCTACGAAGCGCTGATCCGCGCGGCCTCTAGGGACATGCTGGAAACTATCAACGCAAGCTGGTGGTCGCGCACGTCCTTCATCCCCCTGGAGACAATCCAAGGCTGGATAGCGGCACGTATCAAGGATCTAGACGATCAGGACATCATCCGGGCTCGGCCCGAGGTGGTGCCTGAGTGATCGCTGAGGCGCTCCGTCACATGCTGGCTGCTGGCATGCCCCACGAATCTATCGTGGCGGCAGTGGCAGACATGGAGGCGTCCATCGCCACCACAGATCCTGTGGCCGAGAAGCGCCGTGCCTATGACCGTGAGCGTAAGCGCCTTGCCAAGATTAATCATTCCACCGGAATTCCACCGGAGTCCGCGGAAACCGCGGAATTGGTCCCCGTCCTTGATAAAGAAACGTCCCCCAGACCCCCTAAAGAAATTAATCCTACCCCCCGGGTTATATCCACGCTCACGCGCAAGGCTGGCGGCTTTGGACCGCCGACTGATGTTGAGTTGGGCTTGTGGAATGAGTTCTGCGGGCAGCGAAAAAAACCACTCACGCAAAACGCCTACTCAGCGATCCTCGCCAAGCTAGCCGAGGCGGCAGAGGCTGGCTGGCCGCCCGGCGACCTGTTTGTCCGCGCCCTGGAGGGCGGTTGGGAAACAATCTTCGTACCGAAGGAATCGAAAAATGGGCGTTCAGGATCAAACAATTTGGCAGCGAGCAATCGGCAACGTGGTTCCGATCGGCAAGACGGCTTCCTCTCTGCCATCCGGCAAGCGGCCGATAGCTTCGGACCCAACGACTGCGGAGGAATGCCGCGCGCTTCGGGCTTGGGCTGAGAACCTGCCGACGAGCGTTCCGGTTCCAGCGACCGAAGAGCAGGCTACCCGGCATCTGGCCTTCCTCGCCTCGACACTTCCGTCGAAGAACGTTGACGAGGCCGCCGGCCGCATGCGGTTCGCCGTGTACCTGAGCATGCTTCGAGGCTACAGCGACGCCGCGCTTGCCCACATGTCGCGCCGGGTCTGCGAGACGCTCGACTGGTTCCCAACACCGCACCAATGCTTGGAACTGGCAGGCGAATACAGGCATGCGCCATCCGAACGGGTATTGGCGCTAGCGGCATGTAATCGGTTCGACCAACAGACGTTCGAGAACTGGATCTTGTCGCTGTCTGATGGCGACGAACCGAACCTGGACGTTCCGCCATTCTGGATCGAAAGCGCGCTCACCCGAACACTGTTGCGCAAGCTGGATGACGGAACCGTAGTCACCCGCGCCAAGTATCGGGCGATCAACCGTATCGACACGGCCGATGCCGCGTGAATGGCCAAATCACGGGCACCCGCCGAGAGACAAAACCGCCCCTCTCGGCATCCGCTGGAAGAACGGCAAGGTATCCAAGCACACCTACACCGCTGGCCAGCTCATCTGGAGACTTCGCGGAGACGATCACGACGTACTGACTTTCTGGCGAGTTAACGGACAGGACGATTTGGAGGAAGCGAGATGACGGGAGCTAATATTAAGCAAGCGGTTGGCGGGGTAATGGTCTCTGCTCCTCTATTGATACCAGCGCTAGCGTTCGGTTGGAGATGGATTGTTCTGCTGCTGATAGTAGCTGCATTATGTGTGTGGGTTGTAGTTGGTATTTCACTACTTTCCGACGACTAACTCATTTCAAAGGGTGGGGTATCATGGCAAAGGCAAAAGCAGGCAGGAAGCGTAAAGCTGGCGAACGCACGGCATCAGGCCGCCTGCGCCAAGCCTATGACTACGGATGCGATGGGGTGCAGCGCCGCCGCGCTCTGTACGCACGCCCCGCCAATGATGACGGCAAGGTGGTAGAGGATCACACATTCGACGCGATCGGTCGAGCCTGGTCCGCTGGCTTGCTCGAGATCGAGGGCAAGGACGCCGCTGCCATGCGTGATGCCGGCAGGGACTATGCAGCGCTGTTCTGGCGGATCTACGGCATTGGCAAGCACAAGGACAGCCTGTCCCGGTTCGTCGCCGGCAATGGTGGATCGGGTAGCAACGAGGAAGCGCTAGAAGCCGCGTTCAACGTGCGCAACGACGCCCTTCGTGCGCTCGGCCACAACATCAAGCTATGCGTGGAAAAGCTGTGCCTGGATGATCCAGACGGCAGCGACGCGGGGCCGAGCTGGCTTGACCGGATCATCTTCAGGACGCGCGGCGGAATCGCGATCGACCCGGCCGATAAAAATATTCTCGATTGTGCGATAAAGGGGCTTGCATGTTTCGTTTGACTCTGCTACGGAACGTGCTGAAATTATATCTGTGGTAGGTGCGCCTGCCACTCAAGGGCTCGCCGGGAAACCGCGCGGGCCTTTTTCTTTGGGCTTCGGCCCGACCAGCAAGCGTCCATCCGGCGCAGACTCATCCTCCCTATGCTGGCCTCGCGGTACGGCACTGGATGACTTGCTGGGTTAATCGAGTGACCGATATGTCAAAGAACGCGCGGAAGGCGATCGGCGGAAACATTCGCCGCGTAATCATCCGTGAGCGTGGCGACATTCGGATAAAGCTTGGACACATTATCGCGATGCGCGAGGCGGCAGACGCCACGTTAGGCGACGGCGGATCTGGCTTCTAGCCACATCGGGTTAATCGAGAGGTGAGCGATGGACTGGCGAGGCATCATCTGGATAGCCCTCGCTGCCGCGCTACTCGAAGCATCACGCCAGACAAGCAACATCGCTGATAAGCGCGCACGTCCGATACGGTGACACCTACCCCAAGGCAACGCGGACGCAAAGGCGTAGAGACACGCAAGCGCCGGCTGATGGCCGAGCCGCTATGCCGGGACTGCATCGCCAAGGGCCGAGTAACGGCAAGCACGGTGCCTGACCACATCATCCCGCTCGCTAAGGGTGGGCCTGACACGGACGCCAACATCAGGTGCCTATGCGGCCCATGTCACGACGCGCGCACAGCAGAGCAGTTCGGACACAAGGTCAAGGTAGAGACGGGAGTCGATGGATGGCCGATCTCAAGCTGATCATCAAAGCCGTCAACTCGCGATCATGCGGCGGGCCAGGGCGCAGGGCATTGGCGCTGTGCACAGAGGACGGAAAGACATTGGGTAAGCAGGTGCGATGCTCAGTCGAGAACGCAGTAGGCGAGCTGCCCACCATCACAGTGTCGTTCTACGTGGACGGTGACACCATCCGGTTCGCCGACAACGACGAGTAGGGGGTGGGTCAAACTCTGCAACTCGGCAGACGGACACCGCGCCCATAGCCCAGAAACATCGCTAATACAGGATTTGGTCATGAGCCGTAAGCAGCGGATCGACAGCAATGCCGCCGCCGTGAAGGTCATGGGTTCGGCGCTGCGCAAACTGGAGCCGCCGGCTCACGTTCGGATGCAGGAAGGCGATTGGCCGTTCTGGCATTCGGTGATCGCGGAGTTCGCACGGAGCGAGTGGACGGACCACCAGCTTGAGCTAGCCGCGATGCTGGCGCGGGCGATGGCGGATCTGGAGCGCGAGCAATACGACCTGAGGGCTGAGGGCTCGGTGATGAAATCCGAGAAGGGTACTCCGGTGGTCAACCCACGGAAGCAAGTTGTCCAGATGCTCGCCGGCACGATCCTGTCGATGCGCCGCAGTTTGTCGCTTCACGCACGCGCGCAAGGGGGTGAGGCGAGGGACGTTGGCAAGCGACGGGGCCAGGCGAAAGAGATCGAGGCGGACAATCCGCTAGAGCAAGACGAAGGGCTGTTGGCGAGGCCGCAGACCTATAACTGATGACCCGAGGTGAGCGTGTCGTCGCCTTCATCGAACGCTATTGCCTAGTCCCCGAGGGCGCCAAGGTCGGTAAGCCGATCGTGCTAGCGAGGTTTCAGCGTAACTTTATTCTGGCGATCTACGATGCACCCAGGAAGGTGCGCCGCGCCTATCTCGCGATTGCCCGTAAGAACGGCAAGTCAGCGCTGATTGCCTGTATCTTGCTCGCCCATCTGGTCGGGCCGGAAGCGCAGTTGAACAGCCAGATCGTTTCCGGCGCCCGATCGCGGGAGCAGGCGGCGGTCGTGTTCAATCTTGCCGCGAAGATGGTGCAGCTATCGCCGGACTTGCGGAAGCTGGTTCGCATCGTTCCCTCGGGCAAGCGCCTGATCGGTTTGACGATGAACACCGAATACAAGGCGCTGGCAGCCGAGGGAACGACAGCCCACGGCCTTAGTCCGGTCCTGGCGATTCTCGATGAGGTTGGCCAGGTCAAAGGGCCGCAAGACGATTTCATTGACGCGATCACGACGGCACAGGGTGCCCACGAGGACCCGCTGCTGATCGCGATCTCTACGCAGGCGCCGACTGACGGCGATCTGTTCTCGATATGGCTGGACGATGCCGAGCGGTCGGCTGATCCCGGCATTGTAAGTCATGTCTATACGGCCCCCGAGGGCTGCGAGGTTGACGACGAAACGGCCTGGGCAGCGGCTAACCCCGCGCTCGGCCTGTTCCGCTCGCTGGAGGATGTGAAGGAACAGGCGGCGCAAGCGAAGCGCATGCCGTCGTCAGAGAATACGTTTCGCGTGCTGACGCTTAACCAGCGCGTGAACATGATTTCGCCGTTCGTGTCGGCGTCCGTATGGAAGGCGGGCAACGAGGCGGCGGCGGATTGGGATGGCTCCCCGATGTACGGGGGGTTGGACCTTTCGGCCACGACCGACTTGACGGCCCTTGTGCTGACGCAGCGCCAATCTGGCGTAGTGATGGTGCAGCCGCATTTCTGGATGCCGGAAGCAAGCGTTGCAGCGGCGGCGAAGCGGGACCGGGCACCATACGACGTTTGGGTGCGCGATGGGTTCATCCGTACCACGCCGGGCTCGGTGATCGATTACGCATTCGTAGCGCAAGACGTGGCTAACATCTGCGCCGGCCTGCCGCTGCGCAAGCTGGCGTTTGACCGCTGGCGGATGGACCGGCTGAAAGGCGAGTTGGACAAGATCGGGGTCGAACTACCGTTGGAAGAATTCGGCCAAGGGTATCAATCAATGAGCCCGGCGCTCGATGCGCTTGAGGCGGACCTGTTGCAGGAACGGGTGCGGCACGGGGGTCATCCCGCTTTGGCGATGTGTGCTGCGAACGCTGTGGTTACGCGCGATCCTGCGGGAAATCGGAAACTGGACAAGGGCAAAGCTACCGGCCGCATTGACGGCATGGTCGCCCTGGCAATGGCGGAAGGGGTTGAGGCGATGGCGCACGAAATCCCTGCCGGGGTCCAGATTTTCGTATGAGCTGGTGGGACTCGCTCCGAAATTATCTGACCGCGCGTAACGAGGTCGGTTGGGCGAGCGACCTTCCGCCTGTCACGTCCCAACAGCTTGGCGCGGGCTCGGACTTCTATCGCCTGGTTTCCGGCGCAGATGGAAAGCTGAAGTATCCGAACGAGCAGAACGCCCTGACAATCTCGGCGGTCTATGCCTGCGTCAGCCTGATCGCGGGTGCCATTTCGGCCCTGCCGATGCACATTTACCGCCGTTCGCCCGATGGCGAGCGGGACATGCTGCCGAATGACGACCTTTGGTGGCTGCTCAACGAGCAGTTCACGCCGCGTTGGTCGGCTGCGGCGGGCTGGGAGTATCTTGTCCAATCGCTGCTGATGAAGGGCGACGCCTTCGCGCCGATCCAGCGCAGCGGCGCCCAGGTCATCGGTATCGAGCCGGTGCATCCCGATCGGGTGACGGTGGCGCTCGTGCCGCAAACGAAGCGGCTGATCTATGCGGTGGCGGCCGATCCGAACACGCCGCAAGTTGGTGGGTTCACGGTCTACGACCAAGACGACATGCTCCACATTCCCGGCTTTGGGTTTGACGGGTTGCGTGGCCTGTCGCCGCTCCAGCACCACCTTCGCATGACCGGGGCCGTAGCGCTGGCGACGCAGGATTACGCCGGCAGGTTCTTCGCGAATAGCGCTAGACCGGATATCATCATTTCGAGCGACCAAGATTTATCGCCTGACATCGCGGATGGCATCGCCGCCCGTTGGCAGGAGCGATATTCGGGCGTCGATAATAGCAGCAAGCCAGCCGTCATGGGCAAAGGCGCGACGGTCACACCGCTGACGATGTCGTCGGAGGACTCGCAGTTCCTGGAATCGCGGCAATTCCAGATCGAGGAAATCGCCAGGATCTACGGCGTGCCTCCGTTCATGATCGGGCACAACGAGAAAACCACTAGCTGGGGCTCGGGCGTCGAGCAGATGGGTATCGGCTTCGTCCGGTACACGCTTCGCCAGCACCTCAATAAATTTCACAATGAGATCAACCGCAAATTCTTCCGCACGTCGGCCAAGTTCGCCGAGTTCGACACGTTCGAGCTGGAGCGCGGCGACATGCTGACAATGTTCCAAGGCTATCGCGTGGCGCTCGGCCGCGCCGGTGAAAAGCCGATCATGTCGCAAAACGAAGTGCGGGATAAATTCAATTTGAAACGGATCGACGGGGGTGACTCTTTCGAGCCTGTGGCTGGAGAGACCAATGCGCCAACTGATCAACCTTCTGCGCAATAACGCCCGAAAGGGCGAGTTTCGCGCGGAAGGCAACACCCTCTACCTGTACGACGTGATCGTCTCGTCCAAGGCCGATGCTGAGTGGCTCGGCGGCGTGGACGCGGAAACGTTCGTTCAGACCCTTCGCGATATGTCGGGTGACGTGACTGTGCGGGTCAATTCGCCGGGCGGTGACGTGTTCGCCGGCCGCGCGATGGCCCAGGCTATCCGCGACTATCCCGGCGAGGTGACGGTCCACGTGGACGGCTATGCGGCTTCCGCTGCGTCGTTCGTGACAGCGGCGGCCGATAAGGTCGTCATGGGGCAGGGGTCATTTCAGATGATCCACAATGCCTGGACTATCGCGCTCGGCAACGCAGAAGAATTGCTGGCAACGGCGGATCTTCTGGAGAAGATCGACGGAACTATCGTGGAAACCTACGTTTCTGCGGCCGATCGGCGCGGAAAGGCGGTCGATGGCGCCAAGTTCGCCGAGTTGATGGCGGCGGAAACGTGGCTGACCGGCCAAGAGTCGATCGACCTTGGGCTTGCCGACGAACTGGCCAGCGATGCGCCCAAGGGCAAAATCGCGTGGGATATGAGCGCGTACAATACCGCGCCGGAAGCGACCACTGAACAGCCCAAAGTCGAAGCCGCAGATATCGATCTTCCAGGCTTCGCGGCGCTAGCAGAGGCGCTAGCCGCCCTAACCGTACAACCCAAAATCGAAGCGGAGCCGATTATCGAGCCCGCCGAAGAAATCGAGCAGATGAAGCCGAATTACGCGGCGGACATGCTGCTCCGACCCGCTCCCTAGCGCGCCGCGCAACCGGAGAACCACGGCCCTGCTTCGGCGGGGCTTTTTTTATGGAGAAGTGAGAGATGAGCATTCAGGCTCTCCGCGAGCAGCGCGCGGCAAAGGCGAAGACGCTGAACGAACTTGTCACCAATGATAAGTGGGACGCCAAGCGCGACCAGCCGATCTATGACGCCGGCCTGCTGGAGCTTGACGCTCTGGACGCCCAGATCAAGAACATCAACGACCTGAACGCGCGTGTCGCGGAAGATGCGCTGAACGCGAACGTCATCGTCGCGGCTGAGCGTCACGCGAAGGACGACGACTCGACCGCATCGGCGGTATTCGCCAAGTGGCTGCGCAACGGCGACAAGGGCCTGACCGAAGCCGACTGGCAGGTGGTTCGCAACACCATGTCGACCACGACCGACAGCGAAGGCGGCTACACCGTAGCCACCGAAGTCGCCAATTCGGTTCTCGACGCGCTGAAGGCCTATGGCGGCATGCGTGCGGTGGCCGAGGTCATCCGTACCTCGCAGGGTAACCCGATGCAGTTCCCGACTTCGGACGGCACTACGGAAACGGGTGAAATCGTCGCGGAGAACGGCACCGCGAGCGACGACGACATGGACTTCGGCACCAAGGCGCTGCCGGTGTACAAGTACAGTTCGAAGGTCGTGACGGTTCCGATCGAACTGCTTCAGGACTCGAATGTCGATATCGAGGCATTCGTTCGCGCTCGTCTCGTCACTCGCCTGGGTCGTATCACCAACACGCACTTCACGACCGGCACCGGCTCTTCGCAGCCGAATGGCATCGTGACGGCGGCGACAACTGGCGTCACTGCCGCGAATAGCACGTCGCAGGTTTCGGCGATCGTCTATGACAGCCTAGTCGACCTGGTTCACTCGGTCGATCCGGCCTATCGCGGCCCTAACTGCGTCTGGATGATGAACGACGCCAGCGTCAAGGTTCTGCGCAAGATCAAGGACAGCCAGAGCCGTCCGCTGTTCGTGCCGGGCTTCGAAGATAGCCTGCCGACCGATGGCCCTGCCGGCGGTTCGCCCGGTTCGGTCCTTGGGTATCGCATCCAGATCAATCAGGACATGGCCAGCATGGCGGCCAATGCCAAGTCGATCGCGTTCGGCGACTTCTCGTATTACAAGATCCGTGACGTGATGGCGGTGGAAATCCAGCGCTACACGGACTCGGCGTATGCGAAGAAGGGCCAGGTCGGCTTCCTCGCCTGGATGCGTTCGGGCGGCAACCTGATCGATGTCGGCGGGGCGGTGAAGCTGTTCGTCAACGCGGCTTCGTAAGCCAGATTGGGGCGGGCTTCGGCTCGCCCCTTTTCCATTCTGAAGGAGAACAGCCATGCCGCAGCGCGACATGACTTCCAATATGTCGGCGGCGCAGCTTATTGCTCCCGCCGTCATCGCGGCGGATAACACGCCCGCGTCGATCGATCTTGCCGGTTACGAAGGGTGCGCCATTTACCTGCACATCGGTGCTGGCGGCATTACCTTTTCGGGCACAAACAAGATCGAGTTCGTGCTGACGCACAGCGATGATGACTCGACCTATACGAATGTGGATGACACCGACATTATCGGCGCCCCCAGCATTTCGAATGGCATCATCAAGGCGCTCACGTCGGCGCACGCCACGGCAGACATCAGCGAGTTCGGCTATAAGGGCGGCAAGCGCTACCTGAAACTGCTTGCTGACTTCTCGGGCACGCATGGCACTGGCACCGCCATCGCGGCGATGGCCCTGCGCGGATTCCCGCTTAGCGCTCCGGTCGCATAATGAAGGCGCTTTCGCCCGTCCTTGTGACGGCACCGGCAGACCCGTTGCTGACACTGGACGAGGCGAAAGCGCACCTTC
>Ga0207702_10002373_pt1 | contig 17984 bp, 15 predicted proteins | sample KBSCornC62_FD_184302 | JGI IMG/M metagenome (GOLD analysis project Ga0207702, IMG submission 184302) | Corn rhizosphere microbial communities from Kellogg Biological Station, Michigan, USA - KBS Corn C6-2 (SPAdes) (version 2) | ecosystem: Host-associated > Plants > Roots > Rhizosphere > Soil ...
TGCGCAAAGCGGGTCAGACTTTGCCCGTCCCACTACACGCAGGGGTGAGGCATCAGGAAAAGTCTGACCCGCTTTGCGCAGTCGCTCCGATGGACAACCACGTCCCGACAGCACAGAATAACGGCGCTGGCGTCGGAGAAAACGACGCTTCGCTTAACGTTCAAACTGAAATCAAACTTTATGGCCGACAGATACATTATCGCCGCTGATCTCGCACACCTGCGGATCTATCGCTATTCTCAGGAACCGGGCCAGTTCACGCCCAGCCTACAGCCGGTGGACGCGTTCGACTTTCCGGATGGCCGCCGCTCCTACGTCAGTCGTGAGGCCGATGTGGCTGGGCGTTTTCCGGGCTCGCACGGACGGAGTCCAGGCATGTCCTCGGACGAGCGTCTGTCTTTGCAGGAAGAGGTGCATCGCCGTTCCGTTGAACTGATCGTGGAGCGGATCACCTCGTTCATGGAAAGTAATCCTAACTCCACGTGGGATCTGGCCGCGGGTTCCAATCTCCGTAATCACTTGCTCGAGACACTACCCGACGGCGTCAGGCGACGGCTCAACCAGGTCATTTCCAAAGATCTGGTCAACGTGTCACCCGCCGATTTGCGAACTCATTTCGCTCTCCGCTGAATCATTGCAAAATACGGCCCGCTCCCAGCGTCCTGTGCATCCTGCACCACTTTAGCGAGCAGAGCAATGGTCGCGGACACGTTGCTTAATCGCTCTGTAGTGCGGAGTTAAATACAGGAGTTGGGAGTGGCACGAAACCGGCGAAGGTGTTTCTGCCAGCTTTCACCTTTAACCCTCAATCATTTCGAACGACTATGAGCATGAACGTCTCCAACGATAAAACGATCAGCGTACTGCAAGGCCTGATTGAAACCAACCGCGATGGACAACACGGTTTTCGCACCGCCGCTGAGGATGCCAAAGACGCCGAGCTGGCGCGGGTCTTCACCCAGTTCTCGACCCAGCGCACCACGTTTATCGCCGAACTCCAAGATCGTGTTCGCAGCCTCGGCGGCGATGCCGACAAATCTGGGAGCGTGAGCGGTTCTCTTCATCGCGGATGGATCGATTTGAAGGCTGCGCTTTCATCGAACGAGCCTCATGCCGTCCTCGCCGAGGCCGAACGTGGCGAAGACGCCGCGGTGAAAGCCTATCGTGAAGCGCTGGAAGAAAACCTGGATCCGGTCAGCCGTGGCGTCGTCAGCCGCCAATATGCTTCCGTCCAAGCTGCGCACGATCGCGTGAAGGGTCTCCGCGACAGCGTCGCCTATAGCATGAAGCATTGATTTTCCGTTCAGAGCAACGGACGATAATAGTACTAAAGCAGGGCCGCGTTTCTTCAATCGGAAACGCGGCTTTGCTTTATCTGAGACGTGCTCCTCCCAAAGATTACAACGTCTCGGATCGCCTAGGAAAATTCCCCTCTCGCTCATCGCGGTTTCGGTCCGATAGATAAACCGACCGAGCTGCTTTATAGTGGCAAATGAACTCTCTCAACCGTACGTCGAAACAAGATTTCACTGCCCCGACCCAAGAACAAATTGCGTTGCGAGCGCATCAACTTTGGGTCGAAGGAGGATGCGTGCATGGTCACGATGTCGAGAACTGGACGGAGGCTGAACGGCAGCTTTCGGAAGAATTCAATTCCATGTCGAGCAGCGACCCTCTCGCGCGTGATCCTCTGGCTCAAGACCGCATCAAAGAACGGAACCGCATCAACCGAGACCCGCGGCAAACGGATCTAACGCCGGCGCGCGAGGATGTGCCCTATAGCGCCTTCGATTCCGAAGCCCCGCTCGCCACGAAAGTGGCAGAACAAGTGGTCGATCCCAGCGGTCCGGCTAGTCGCCGCAGCAAGACCTCGCTCGAAGTCGACACGCCTTAACCTACGCCGCTGTTTATCTCCAGACCCTTCGTGCGTGGCCTCTCACGCCTTCAAAACGAAGTCCACTTCGTCGCTTGAAGGCGTCGCGCCACAGATTCCCTCAGTCATTCTCTCCCACTCTCGATTCTAACGAGTCTTAGACCCGGGCCGGCCGACCCGGCGTATTTGCAGCGTCACTACAAGCAGTGACGCTGGCGGCAAGTCACCGTTGTCTCCCCAATTATTCTGCCTCGTCGCTGTCGACGGACTCCGCCTTCGGAATCGAGCCCCCAACCTCAATGCCTTTCGGGTGATTCCGATGGTCTTTGCGCTTACTGTGGCGGCGCTCGAGTAATTGGTCTAATTTTTCCGCGACCTCGTCGATCAGGCTATACACTTCCTTGCCGTCCGCAGACGCAATCAGATCAGGACCGCCGATCACGATTTGAGCGACGACGGTGTATTGATGCTCCGTCCCCAGCGTCTGGTCGAGTCGCACGCGCACTTCAATGCGGACAATGTGGTCGTTGCGAGAGAGAAGCCGTCCGAATTTTTCGCGCAGTGCTTGTTGCAGTGCGTCGGTCAACTGAAGGTGCACGCCCTGGAGAATCAGTTTCGTCTCCAGATCTGGATGTAGAGTTGGCTTCATCCTGTAATGGACCTTCAAATACGAGCGCCGTTTCGGATAGATTCTGGAATTTTCTAGTTTTTTTCCACGCGGCGGGAGCGAAATTCTTTCCGCGTGGTCGTTCGTTCGATGAAATCGTCGGAAGCCGTTCAGCCTGCACCGGTGCCGCCCACGCGGAATCTGGGCCGGCTCCGAACCGCCGCGAAAAAATGCCGCGCGTGCCCGCTTTGGCAGAATGCGACGTGCACCGTTTTCGGCGAGGGAGCGGCGGATGCGAAGGTGATTTTAGTCGGGGAGCAGCCAGGCGATCAAGAGGACCGCGCGGGCCATCCCTTCATCGGGCCTGCGGGCAAGCTGCTCGATCGCGCCTTGATCGCGGCCAAAGTGGATCGAACCGCCGCTTACGTGACCAATGCGGTTAAACATTTCAAATGGACCCCGGCCGGCAAGCGCCGGCTTCATGCTAAACCCAATGTGCGAGAAATGGCAGCGTGCCGGCCCTGGCTCTCCGCGGAAATTGAAAGCATCAAACCCGAATTGATCGTTTGCCTTGGCGCGACCGCCGCTCGCCAAGTCATGGGCCGGGAAATCAAAGTCACGCAGGCGCGTGGTGAATTTCTGGATACAGCGTGGGGCGTTCGCGCGCTCATCACCGTCCACCCTTCATCGCTTTTGCGCGCGCCCGCTGAGGCCGATCGCGAGCGCGACCTCGAACTCTTTGTCTCCGATCTGCGCAAAATTCGCTGACCAATTCCTTTTTCAACAACCGTTTCCATCCCGCTTCACGTGAGAAAACCTCGACCTCAGCCCACACCCCACGCGATTTCTCTTCACGCCGACCCCGAAGCGCTGCAAAGCGCGAAATCGGCCGGCCTGCGTTATATCGTAGACACGATGCCCGGCATCCGCCGGGAAAAAAAAGGGAGAGAATTCGTCTATCACGTCGACGGTGGAAAACGGGTCCACGACCCTAAAACGCTCGGGCGGATCAAGCGTCTCGCGATTCCGCCGGCCTGGACCGAGGTCTGGATTTCTCCTTATGAGAATGGCCACATTCAGGCGACGGGCCGTGATGCACGCGGTAGAAAACAATATCGCTACCACTCGGACTGGAGCAGCGTGCGCGACGAAAACAAGTACGAGCGCATGGTCGCGTTCGGTAAAGCGCTACCGAAAATTCGGCGCCGAGTCGCCGCCGATCTGCGCTCGCGTGGTCTCGGTCGCAACAAGGTGCTCGCCGCGGTCGTGCGTCTCCTCGAGACCACGTTGATTCGCATCGGCAATGAAGAGTACGCCAAGACGAACCATTCGTTTGGGCTGAGCACGATGCAGGATCGCCATGTGCGCATCGCACACGGAGATCTTCATTTTCAGTTTCGTGGAAAAAGCGGTGTGAAGCACGAAATCGACCTCCATGAGCCGCGCCTCGCGGCGATCGTGCGTCAAGCGCAAGACCTGCCAGGGCAGGATCTATTTCAGTACCTGGACGAAGAGCAGCAACCGCAGAAGATTTCTTCCGACGATGTGAACAGCTATCTGCGCGAAATCGCTGGAGAAGAATTTTCCGCCAAGGATTTTCGCACGTGGTCGGGCACGGTGTTAGCGGCGATGGCACTCGGTCAGTTCGAAAAGTTCGACACCAAGGCGCAGGCGAAAAAAAATCTCGTGCAAGCCATCGAACACGTTTCGGAACGCCTCGGCAACACGCCCGCCGTCTGCAAGAAATGCTACATCCATCCGGTGATTTTAAATAGTTATCTGGACGGAGCCACCGTCCGGGTGCTGCAGAAAAAAACCGAGAACGTGCTGCGCTCTGAAATCACCAAGCTGAGTGCCGAGGAGGCCGCGGTCTTAGCCTTCGTGCAGCAGCGTTTACAAAACGCCGCGCGCGCCGCAAAAGGGAATACGCTGACGAATCTGCTCAAGCGATCGTTGGCGTAAGGGATGCCAGCCTAGTTTTGGTTGGGGCAAAAACCGGATAGCGCGCAGGCAGCGGCCGTTTTAAGTTGAACCATGAATCCATCTCAATCGACAGAGGTCGCCAAACCCACCCACGAGCAAGTCGCGCTCCGCGCCGAGTTGCTTTGGAAAGCCAAGGGCACGCCCAACGGACAGGATGAGCAAATTTGGCTCGAGGCAGAGCGCCAACTCTACGACGAGGCGAAAGAAGTCTTTGCCAATAGCGCGACGAGCACACCGTCCTCGATCACCAGCAGCAACCAATCTCCCCCAAGCGTCGCCTCGGAAAAAATGGCGTCGAAGACGATGTCTCAAAAATCGTCATCCCGGCGAAAATAATTGCCCCGTCGTTCGAAGCGCAAAGGGGTGCCGAGCTTCGCCGCTTGCTGCCTGCGCCGAACACGGATTGCACCGGGAAATCTCCCATGCAATCGCGGATATAATCCGGTGTCTCAGTTGCGAGGTTTTTCATGGGGGGCGGCTTGTCGCGAGAAGGGGCAAATTTATCCTGTTCGGCAGTTACTATGAACAAACTATCCCTCGCGGCTGCAGCCGCATTTTTAGTGGCGGGAAGCGTTCCCGCTTTCGGCATCACGCCAACTTGGACGCAAAGAAGTTATGGATTCTATAGCGCGAATGGGCCGTTCTCGATCGAATATTGGGTCGACGCTTACGATGACACGCAGAGTCTGAACACCCTCACGACGGCGGGACGCGACGAAATATATAACGATTGGCTGACGGCAGGATCAACCGGAACGGGTTCCCATCGAGTTTCCCAAGGTTGGGGTTATACGAATGACGGCATTGTCGATGGCCAGATTTGGATTACCGACTACTGGGTAAACTATTACTACACGACCCAGTTCTACTTCTGAGTCGCTGCTGATTAGCCCCCAAAACAAACCGCGTCCGCTCTGGCGCGGTTTTTTTATTTCCCGGAAAAAAGAGTCACGGGTAACCCGCGCGTGTTGGTTTCCAGAGAGAAAATCGATCCAGCCAAGGGCTCGCTCTGACGTTGGGAAAAAGTAAGATTTTCCCACGCTGTCGTGATAAAGAGCGTCGACAGATTGGGTCCGCCGAAGGTGCACGAAGAAACTTGCGACACCGGCAGAGCATGACGGGCGATCACCTTTCCGGATTGTCCATCGACGCGCACGATTTCACCTGCACCCCAGAGCGCGATCCAGAGATGCCCTTCCTCGTCGCAAGTGAGGCCGTCGGGAAATCCGTTTGTATCCGAAAAATGGATCAGGGTGGACTCGTTCGATAGTCGGGAATCCCCCGCGGAAAAATCAAAGGCTTTCACGCGCCGCGTCGGCGTATCGACGTGATAAAAACGTCGACCATCGGGAGACCAAGCCAAGCCATTGGCCAACGTGAGACCGGTTCGTGCGCGATGAAATTCGCCCGATGCGCTTAGAACGTACAACGCGGCCTCGTGAGGGCGCTGCTTCAAACTCATCGTCCCGACCCAGAAATTTCCCGCCGGCCCGCATTTGCCGTCGTTGAAACGATGGGAGTCGTGAAGACCAGCGGGGGTGCGCGCAAAAACGCTGTGTTCTCCGGTCTGCCAATCGAGAAAGATGCAGTCTCTCTGTCGCGCCAAAAGCCAGCGTCCATCGCGACACGGCGTGGCGGCCCCTAAAAAACCGGCGGTCGCTCGGCTCGTGTTGAAACCGGTTCGAGGGTCCCAACGGTTGAGGGTGCCGACCGCAATGTTGACCCACCATAACGCATCCTCATACCAAATCGGTCCTTCTGCCAATTCCGCCCGTCCTGCAAAAGCAACCTGCACCGATTTCATATCGGCCAGACGAACCATCTGCACGGCGCCCTGCAAGCCTGGCTTTCGGCCGAACAAGCGCTTGACAAGGCGAAACGCTCCTCGTTTTACTGACCTTTCTTTTCTCATGAGCACGTCCGAAGCACAACCGCAGCGCAGCCTTATCCCGTCGGAGTTTCCTTTCACTGCTCCGCAGTTGATGGTCCGTTACGTTACCGATACTGGCAAAATCTTGCCGCGTAAGTACACCGGCCTCTGCGCCAAGCACCAGCGCGCTGTCACCAAGACGATCAAGCACTCGCGCAACATGCTGTTGGCGAAGTAAAGCGCCCCTTCCCTTTTTTCTAGGCCGGAGCATGTCTCCGGCCTTTTTTGTGCATGCACGCAGCCGCCCGTCGCTCACGTCGGTCTCCTCGAGCTAAAATTTTTAAGGGCAGCGCGCGCAACCTCACCCGTCTGGCCCGCGCACTCATGGCCGGTGAACTCGTCGCCGTCCCGACGGAAACCGTGTATGGTCTGGCCGGAGATGCGCTCAACCCGCGCGCTTGCCGGGCCATTTTCAAAACCAAGGGTCGGCCGACCAACGATCCCCTCATTGTCCATGTCCACAGCGCGAAGGACGTCGACGCGCTGGCCGAGCGATCGGAAGCCTTTGAAAAAATCGCGCAGGCTTTTTGGCCCGGTCCTCTCACGGTGGTCTTGCCGAAAAAGAAAATCGTCCCGGATCTCGTGACGTCGGGTCAATCGAGCGTGGCAATTCGTTGCCCAGCACACCCGCTGTTTCGAAAGCTACTTAAAGCCTGCGGACGGCCTTTGGCCGCGCCGAGCGCAAATCCATTCGGGTACATCAGTCCGACGACCGCGCAGCACGTCGCTGATGGTCTGGGGAATCGTATCGACTACATTCTTGACGGCGGTGCCGCGGCGATCGGCGTCGAGTCGACGATTCTCGATTTGAGAAATCCTCGCATGCCTCGCGTGCTGCGTCCCGGAGCCATTTCGCGCGCTGAACTCGAGCGCGTCCTCGGTCGTCGCGTTTCCGAGCGCCGCCAAGTGGCGAAAGCGAAAACCAGCGCGCCGGCCCCGGGCATGCTCAGCCGCCATTACAGTCCACGCACGAAACTCACCCTCGTGACGAGTCTCCGCGTATCCGAAGCCGCACTACAGCCAAAAGAAGCGTTCCTGTTTTTCCAAAAACCAACCCGGCTCAGTCGGGGCGTTAAAAATATTTTTTGGCTCTCCGAAAAAGGCAAATTTGGGGAGGCAGCGAAAAATCTTTTCGCGCAACTGCGTCGACTGGATCGCGCCGGATGGTCGCAACTGCACGCAGAGCGCGCGCCGGGGGAAGCCGGTCTGGCGCGGGCGATCAATGATCGGCTGACCCGCGCAGCGGCGCGCTGATCGCGCAGCCACGTTCGTGAGAACGCCCGCCTTTGCCGGACTATGCGCAGGGCCGCGTTCTTACGAACGCCGCCCCATGCGAGCGCCTTCCTATCCGCGTTTCAACACGACTTCCAGTTCACCCAGCAATCGCTCATTCTGTTCCGTCGTGCCGACGGTCACGCGCACCCAGGCAGGGAGCCCGTATCCGCGCAAAGGACGAACAATAATTCCGCGCCGCTGCAGGGCATCGAAAACCGCCCCCCCGTCCCCGACGTTGATCATGATGAAGTTCGCCACACTCGGAACGTATTCGATCCAAAGCCGCTTGAAACCGGCTTCGAGTTGACCGAGTCCAGCGCGATTTTCTTTCGCACAGCGTTCGGCGAATTCGCGATCATCGAGTGCGGCGATGGCAGCGGCTTGGGCAATAGCGTTGACATTGAAAGGTTGTCGCACGCGGTTGAGCAACGCGGCGAGTTCCGGACTGGAGTAACCGTATCCAACGCGCAACGACGCGAGTCCGTAGATCTTGGAAAATGTCCGTAGACATATCACCTTCCGGCCTTCCGCAATCAGCGGACGCAAATCCGGCGGATTCTCGACGAACTCCGCGTACGCTTCGTCGTAGACGAAAACGACGTGCTCGGGCAATGCGCGCACAAAGGTGAAAATTTCTTCCGCGGTGTTCGCCGTGCCCGTGGGGTTATTCGGACTGGGCAGAAAAATCAATTTGGTCCGCGGCGTGATGGCGGCGAGCAAATGTCCCAAATCGTGGCGGTGTTTCAGCAGCGGGACTTCGATTGCGCGCGCACCAAACAGCAGCGTGACCAACTTATAAACGGCGAAGGCGGGATTGCCCATCACAACATCGTCGCCGGGCCCGAGAAAAACATGGCCGAGCAGCTCGATGATTTCGTTCGAGCCATTGCCAATCGTGAGCTGCTCCGGCGCCAGACCGAGGCGCTGAGCCAGCTTCAGCCGCAGCGTCACGCATCCACCATCCGGATACACGTTCGCCTGCGTCAGCGCCCGCGTGGCCGCGTCCAGCGCGCGCGTCGACGGCCCAAAAGGATTTTCGTTGGACGCGATCTTGATGATGCCTGCCGGATCCAGGCCGAGTTCGCGCGCCACGTCCTCGATCGGTTTTCCCGGCTCGTAGATGGGTTGCGACAACACGGCTGGCTTGGCCAACTTCTGTAAAGTCATGGTCCGATAAGAACACAAATGGACAGCAGGGCGGAAGTCTTTAGTGAAAGACCATGCCTGTTGCGAAACGCTTTCTCCCCTTCTGTGCGATTCTTCTGGGCTTTTCCGTCGTACTTCGAGGCGCGCCCACCGCGAGGCCTCGCTATCAAATCGAAAGCGGAGAGATCGCCGGCGCAAAGTACACTTGGCTGCGGCCATCCAATTGGAATCAGCGCCTGTTGCTCCTCGCTCCGCGTCAGGCGCCCGAATCCTCTCCGCTCACTGCAGAGTTGAAGCCCAACGACCCTCTTTTTTCCTCGTTTCTCGAAGAGGGCTGGCTGATTGCGACCACGAGCTATCGCCGCAGTGGACTGATCCTGGCCGATGGAGTCGCGGATCTCGACGCGCTCCGAGCTGAAATCGTGCGGCGCAATGGTCCGCTTGATCGCGTGCTCGTCGAGGGCGACGGGATGGGCGCAGTGATCGCCTTGCTCTTGGCCGAACGAGAACCGGACAATCCCCCCCTCTACCAAGGCGTTGTCGCAGCCGATCCTATTTTTGAACTCCGCGAACGTGGTGGAAATGGCATCACGCTGCAGCCGAAAATCCCGGTCGTGTTTCTCAGCACTCGGCGCGAGTTCCACGCGGCAGAGCGGTACGCGCTCACCAACGTCCCCAAAACCGTCCGGCCATTCACGCCCGCACTCCTGCGAGTGAATCGTGATGGTGTTGGAAACATCAATGCCGCAGAAAAAAGTTTTGCGCTGCAGACACTCGATCGCTGGATCGATTCTGGCCGACCCGAGGTGGAAGGGTCGGATCCAACCAAGTCCTCCATCGATGCGACGCAGGTTCCGGACGAAAAGCCGACCCGCGTGATTTTCGACTCCGATCACCGAGGGTTCACTGCGCACATCAACGGGATCGTTAATCCTCGCGGCGACTTAGTGATCGACGCTCAGCCAAACGACTTCACCGCGATCGGCGTGAGCACCAATGCCTTTTTCCGAGTTAAAATCGGCAGTCACATCTTTCGAGTGCGCTTCGATAAAGATGAGAGCACGGTGAAACGCGGGGAATGGACTGCGTTCGTCGACGCGGACGGTTTCTACACGCTCTCTCGCCGCCAGCTCAGCGCTGCTAGATTCACCCAAGCGGCACTCGGAGATGAGGTGCATGTTGATGCGTACGCGGGGAGCGAGGCCGGCGAGCCTGCCGCTGAGGAAGGGGCAGAGAACGCCGCTCCTTGAATGTCTGGCCCGATGACCCACGTCGACGCGTGAGCGAGAACGCGTGGGGTCCCGCGCTACATCCCGAAAGCCCCCGTTCTCAAGAACGGGGCCACGTTTCGCGGCGTGCGAACTTAAGTTAGCGATTTCAAACCCGGCTCGGCACGCGCACGACTTTCATCCCCGCCGCGAGGGCCCCCTGAATGCCCGGCTCGGCGTCTTCGAAGACCAAGCACTTTTCCGGCGGTACGCCCATGCGTTTCGCTGCCGTCAGGAAAATGTCCGGTTTCGGTTTGCCCCGGCCCGGCGCGACATCGAGCGGGGTGACGATGATGTCGAAATACGGCGTCAATCCTGCCGCGGCCATCGACGGCCCAACAATATCCAGCGTCCCGCCAGTCGCGATCGCGCGCGGATGCGTCGGGCTGATTTTCCGGAGAAACGCAAAGACCGGCTCAATCGTTTTCAGCTCCGGAATGAATTTGAGAAACAACTTCTCCTTCTCATGCGTGACATGAGTGGCATCGAGGGCGATTCCATAGTGTTCGCCAAACAATTCGGCTACCCGGTGCGTTGGCACCCCGCCGAGGGAATAAAAGAGATCTTCGCTCAATGTTTCTTTTAATCCAACCCGGCGCATCGCCTCGGACCACGCTCGATAATGGAGCGGCATGGTGTCGATCAATGTGCCGTCTAAATCGAAGATATAACCCGCGAAATCACCTTGAGGAATGTCGAGCTGCATGAAGGTCGGCAGTCGACCGCCTTTAGCTCGTGATGGCAAACTTAGATAAATGACCCTAGACGGCTTTCTCCGAGGATCTGCGATTGCTCGTTGCGCCTGGGCTGAAATTTCGTAACAATCCAGGACACGGCGGTATACCGTTTTCCCCACAACCCGTTTTCACTAGCTGTTCTTCCGACACAGCGCGTGCTACCAGCTCTTCCATTTGTTGCGGTTTCTCGGGCCAGGCGGGCGGCGCTGGTCCTCTGTGGGATTGTGTTTCTCACCGCGGCCAAGGTGCCTGAAATCTCTCGGCTCGATACCACGCCGCTTGCCTCGCGCACGCTCGTGGTCGCCACGCCAACCGACGCGTATCCGCTCTCTTATGCGAACGAGTCAGGACAAACGGTCGGCTTCTCCGTCGATTTACTCGACGCCGTCGCGCACACGGAAGGGCTAAAAATTCGGCGCGTCAGCGCGCCCATGGACGAACTTTACCGGCGCTTCGACAATGGTGAATTCGACCTCATCAATCTTTACTCGGTTCCGATCCAGCAGCCACTCGCCGTCGACAGCTCTGACCCGTTTCTTGTCTTTCATGGCGCACTCTACATTCGGAAAAATCTAGACGACGTTCGCACGCTCGCTGACCTCTCGCAGGTCGACATGATTATTGTCGGTACGAGCAGCATCGGTGAGCAAATGATTCACGACCACCACGTGGTCCCGCGCGAAATTCGCCGCTGCAACACGATCGACGAAGCCTTTCATTTGATCGAGCGGAACGAGGCCGACGTTGTGTATGCCTCGCGCGCCATCGCCGCGTCCATCATCGAGCGCGACCACCTCAAAAACGTGCGAGCCTTGCCCATCGTGCCGCAAGGTTATGAGCGTCGACACAGTTTCGCGGTCCACAAAGGCGATCCGCTCGGAGTGCTGGCAGCGCTGAACGATGGCCTGGCGACGACCAATCGCGACGGCGAGTACGCGCGCATTTACCACGCGTGGTTTGGCCGCTACGAAACGCAGGTCTTCACGCGCGAAGAAGCGATCCTCTACGCGACCATTTTTCTGGCTCTAGCGTTGGCGGTCACCATTTTCGCTCTGATCCGCCAGCGCGGGTTGCGTAAGCGAGTCTCGAAACAAGCGCGGTTACTCGTCGAAAACCAAGCCCTCCTCGCGGAAGCCCAGCACCTCGCGCACCTTGGGCACTGGCGTTACGACGCGATCCGGCGAACATTGTTTTGCTCGACGGAAATGCTGCGCATTTTCGAGCGCGATCCCAAGCACCACCTCCTCACCTACTGGCGGTTGCTCAGCCTCGTGCCGAAAGGATCGCGCGCTGGTCCATCGCACGACGCGAGCCGCATTGGTCGACGGCACGGAGGGCGAACTCACGCTCGCCGTTTCACCACGACCCGATCAGCGCAAGGTGGTTCACATTAAGTTGCAGGCGGTCCGAACCGAAGAGGGCGCCATCTTTGCGGTGGTCGGCACGGTTCAAGACATCACGCAGCAGAAAATTTTCGAACAGGATCTGCGCAATCGCGAACAACTCCTGCGCGCCATTTACGACAACGTCCCCTCCGCGCTCGGGGTGGTCGAACATGTGGGAGACACCTTCCGCTTCATCTCCGCGAATCCCGGTACGAGCAAGCTATTGGGCCTGGAAGGCCGGCCCGACCTAGCCGGACGCTCCTTCGCCCAGCTCAATCTGCCCGATGACGTATCCGCATTCTGGCTACAATGGCTCCGACGCGGGATCAGCCATACCGATATTCTGAAAACCGAAGCCAGCTTCGGAGATGGCAAAAAATATCTGAGCCTAACTCTGATTCCACTTGGCTTTGGGCGCGCCGGGTATCCGCAACTCTGTTTTCTCGCGGAAGATATTTCGGAGCGAAAACAGCTCGACGCGGAAATGGCGCAAGGCCGCCGGTTGCGCGCGGTCGGCGAACTCGTCGGCGGCATCGCGCACGAATTCAATAATCTGCTCACGCCGATCTTGCTCAAAGCGGAATTGCTTAGCGCCGAGTGGCAACACGAGTTGCGCTTGCGGGAAGAACTCGCGAGCATATCGCGAGCCGCCCAGCGCGGAGCCGACCTGACGCGGCGACTGCTCGCATTCGGGCGACGTTCCGATCCCGAGCCCGCCGAACTCAAGTTGCACGCGATCGTGCGCGCCAATGTCGACCTGCTCCGACCCACGATCGATCGTCGGATCGAGTTGATGAACGAAATTTCCGAGGAGCTGCCCACGCTTTACCTGAACCCCGGCGACTTGCACCAGATCGTGTTGAACTTGTTGCTCAACGCTCGCGACACCCTCGTCGACAAGTTGCATCAAACGAATCCCGAATCATGGCGCGCCGCCATCCACCTCGAAGCGAGCGCGCATGGGAGCCACGCGATGGATCTCACGCATTGGGAAAAAGCCGAACCGCCCGCCGGTTGGATCCGCCTGAGCATTCGCGACAACGGCTTGGGCATGCCGCAAAGTGTGCTCGAGCGAATCTTCGAACCATTTTATACGACCAAGGAAGTTGGCAAAGGCACCGGCCTCGGCCTCGCCACGGTTTGGCACCTGGTCAATCGCATGGGCGGAAAAGTAAACGTGCAATCCACGGTGGGCGAAGGCACGGAATTTCTCATTTGGCTGCCCATCATTGTTGCCCCCAAGCCCGCCGCCCCGCGCGTGGACACACGGCAACCCTTTCCGCCCAAAACCAGCCTTCGCATTTGCTTGGTCGAGGACGACGATCTGGTGGCCCACACGGTCGCGCACGCGCTGCGCCGGCAGGATCATCTCGTCACTCACTTCCGTCACGGTGGGGAAGCGTGGCGCCACCTCAGCACTCACATGACCGAGTATGATCTGCTGCTCCTCGATCTCGATCTACCCGGCATGCATGGAATCGAAATCGCGCGTCGCGTTCGCAACCTGCGCTACTCCGGAAAAATCCTGGTTGCGAGTGGTCGATTGACAGAAGAAGAGAACCGTGAATGCGAGACGGTGGGCGTCGACGGTCGGATCGAAAAACCGTTCACCCCGCAGAAACTCGCCCAAGTGATCCAGGCCTGCCTCGTCGCACGCTGAAGCGGGAGGGAGCCGCGACTTATCGCAGACTCCCATCAGCCGCGTAACGCTAGGCGTGCTTTCGGCTTTCATGGCCACGCTTGGAATACCCGCTGATGGTTTGGCCGCACTCCTCATAGCTGCGCGTCTTAACGCGCGCACGACATTCAATCCAACCTGGGACACGTCGATCGAGATTTCTCAGTTGAAACCCGAGCGTTAAAACGCGCAGCTACCGATCTGCGAAGAAGGCCAGATTCCGCGGACAAAAGTCCACTCCTACTGTCTACACCTGCGCCCAACGCACGATCGCGTTGCGAAGATCTTTCAACTGCGTCGGCTTGCTGATGTAATCATCCATTCCGGCAGCAAGGCAGCGTTCGCGATCACCCTGCATGGCGTTCGCGGTCATCGCGATGATCTTCACCTGCGAATGACGGGGGTTCTGACGAATCTTCTTGGTCGCCTCATAGCCATCCATTTCGGGCATGTGGCAATCCATCAACACCAAGTCGTAATCACCGCGCTCCATCGCTTCGAGCACCTCGATGCCCGTGGCAGCGAGCTCGGCCCGATAACCCAATTTGTTTAACTGCAGCAGTGTGACGCGCTGATTGACCGCGTTATCCTCCGCAACCAACACGCGGATTTCGCTCGCGGGAAGACGTGGCACCGGTGAGCGCGTGCCGATTTCGCGTTTCGGCGAAAGCATTTCTTCGGCGGTCTGTTTCGTTTCGCCGACGGCGATCAACAACGCCTGCAAAAGCTCGGGCTGGCGAACGGGTTTCAACATCACATGCACAATCCTGGCTCGTTCGAGCTCGCTGCGATTGAACGCGGTGTCCCACGAAGTGCACAGAATCAGTCGCGCGCCGCGGAGCGCGGGATCGCCTTCAATCGCCTTTGCCAGCATAACGCCATCCATGTCCGGCATTTCAAAATCAAGGGTCACAAAATCGAAAGGCTGTCCGACCACAATCACATCACGCATGGCCGTGAGCGCAGCCTGCGCGTCGCGCGCTTTCGCCGTGATCATGCCCCAGCCGCCGAGGTAGTGATCCATGATCCGACGATTGGTCGCGTTATCGTCGACGATCAAAATACGGCGATTGCGCAACGCCTCCGCCGGAATGATCGGTGAGCGACTCGGACGGTCCGGCTGCTTTTCAAAGGTCAGCGTGAACCAGAAAGCAGAGCCTTTGCCCGGGGTACTGCGCACCCCGATGACTCCGCCCATCAAGTCGACCAGCTGCTTACTGATCGCCAGACCGAGGCCGGTGCCGCCGAAGCGACGCGTGGTCGACGAGTCGGCTTGAGAGAAGGGTTGAAACAAATGTTCCTGCTCGGCCGGGGAAAGCCCGATTCCCGTATCCGTGACCTCGATACGCAGGCGCACTTCGCTCTCTTTCTTTTCTTCGCAAGAAACGTGCACCCCGACCTCGCCCGTCTCGGTGAACTTGATCGCGTTGCCCAAGAGATTGAGCAGGATTTGGCGAAGACGCCCCGAATCGCCGCGGAGATAAATCGGCAAATCGAGTGGCACGAAAGCGACGAGTTCGAGATTCTTGCCCGCCGCACGCGCTGCAAGCAGCTCAACCGTTTCGTCGACCGTTTCGCGGAGATTGAAGTCGAGTTTTTCGAGCGAAAGTTTGCCGGCTTCGATTTTCGAAAAATCGAGGATATCGTTCAACACCGTGAGCAACGCGTCCGCACTGTTGCGGATGGTCTCCGCGAAGTCGCGCTGCGTTTCGTTCAATGTTGTATCCAGTAAAAGATTACTCATCCCGATCACCCCGTTCATCGGCGTGCGGATTTCGTGGCTCATGTTCGCGAGGAACGCGCTCTTGGCCCGCGTATTCGCTTCAGCCGCATCGCGAGCGCGTTTCAATTCCTCTTCGATCATCTTGCGTTCGGTGATGTCGCGGCCCACGCCCAGCACGTAGACCGAACTCGCGGCCGAGGTTCGACGCGCGCTGATTTCCACCCAGATTACGCGATGGTCCCGCGTGCAAAAACGCGCCTGCGTCGTGATCGTGCCGCCTTGCTTCGCGGTGCCATTGAGAAATGGCAGCGCGTCCTCCCGCTCTTCCGGCGCGAGCAGTTTTTGCAGGGTCATGCTCAGCGCTTCCTTCCGAGTGTAGCCGAAGATGCGTTCGCCGGCGGGGTTGAAGGAGGTGAACTTGCCTTTGCGATCGAGGGTGAAAATGAAATCGCTCGCGTTTTCGACAATTTCACGATGGCGGTCTTCGAGCTGAGATTCCTTCTCGACCTGTTGGCGAATCTGCGCGGTCTGTTGAATAACGCGCCGGCGCAAAAGGCTCGCCCACGCCAGAGCGAGCATGATGACGCAGCCGAAACCGCTTGCGACGATGATCGCGTGTTTCGGCGTCCACCAGGAAGGCTCTTTGACCACGACCACGTCGGCCGGCGACCGAAGCTGAAGACGGAAACCTCGCGAGTTCCGGTACTCGTCGAAGTCGGTCCGGTAGACGCCCGTCATCGCCACGCGCGCGCCAATTTGAATCGGCAGCGGCGGCGGGTTCGCAGCAATTTCCAAATCGGCCTGAAACACGACGTTGTCCGTCTGGACGATGAAATTTCGTTCGCCGGGGCGGACCACGATATCGAGCACGGTCGCAGCAATGCGCACCAGACGTCCGTCCAACTCTTCGTTAACCAACCGCGGACCAACCGAGAGAGGGATCGCGACCGGCTCGGCGCCAGAGCTGAGTTTTCGATAAACGGCATCGCGCAGCACCACCCGTGTGCCTTCGCGCCCAGGAAAACCAACCGCATCGACGCGATCGCCTTGTTCGAGTGGGGCGGTATCCCGACTCAAAACCAACAAACCTTCATCGCCGTCCTGGATCAGCAAGTATCGACCGGGTGAATGGTGTAGCACCACGCCCGTCACACGCACCCGGCGGTTGAGCGACTCGAGCGTCGTGAACTCACGCAAACTCGCGATCGATTGTGCCGGCACGGCAAAAACGTCCGACAAAGGAACCTCGTCGATTTGGATGGATTGAGCTAACGGCGACCACAATTCCACGCCGAGAAGCTGCCGGTGATCGTTGGGGATGGCCGAGCAAACCCCTTGAATCGAAACCACAGCTCCTTTGACTTGGGCAACATCTTCTGACGGCGACAAGAAGGCGGAGAATCCACCGGCGGAAGTCGTGACGGAAACGCGCGTCCACAAACCGTCTTGTGAGACATCGCGGACGTAGCCGCGCAGTTCGACCCACTGCCCCTCTTCTACCCCGGTTAATGCTTGCTCGAGCGTGATGCGGCGCGCGATCGGTAGCGAAGCATCGCCGGTCACCGTCCAGCTCGTCGCCGTCACGACGGGGGCGAAGGCTCCGGCCGCGGTTACCCCGTTCAAATCGATTTGTTTGCCGGTTGCGGGTGGCACATCGGGACCACTGCGCATGATCCGTACGCTGCCACTGCTGTCGTGAATAAAGAAAAATTTAGAGCGAGGATTCGACCAAGTGACGACGCCCGCAATGTGGACCGGATGCGCACGGGCCGCCTCATCCAAACCGAGTTCGAGAACCTGTTGAGCAAAATGGATCGTCGCGGCTCGGCCTGACGCGGTCGCGACTTCGCTGCCGGCCGAAAGGCGTTGGAAAATCGCTTCGGTCAAGACCGACTCGCCATCGGACTCGTTCGGGAAACCGACCGCTTCGATGCGATCTCCTGGTTTCACGTCGGCCGCTTCCTCGGTCTGAACCACGATCTGTCCGGTATCATCGCGCAAGACGAGAGACACGCCGCGGATTCGCGAACGGATTGTCCCGACCACCCGCACCTTTTGGTTCGGAGGCAACTTCGACCACCCTAGCGCGGTGGAGGGTGGGCTTTCGAAAATAGGTTCGTCACCGAGATCGTGCAGAGCTTTGAGACTATCGAAACGATTGAGCCAGGTTTCGTTCGCCACGACCCGGCCCGATTCGTCGCGGCGCGTGGTGAAGAGGGCATTGCTGACGCGGACAACTTTGCCCGTGAGATCTGGCGCCGCCTGAGGGGTCGCCATAAAGACGCGAGTGAAAATATTATGACCTCGGACGACGATATTGTAGAGCTCGTGATGCGGATCGACGTCAGCCTGTCGACTCACGTAGCCCTCAAGTGACGA
>Ga0207702_10002381_pt1 | contig 17950 bp, 17 predicted proteins | sample KBSCornC62_FD_184302 | JGI IMG/M metagenome (GOLD analysis project Ga0207702, IMG submission 184302) | Corn rhizosphere microbial communities from Kellogg Biological Station, Michigan, USA - KBS Corn C6-2 (SPAdes) (version 2) | ecosystem: Host-associated > Plants > Roots > Rhizosphere > Soil ...
GATACACCCGCTTGTGATTGACCACAAGCCCTTCCCGCACCAACATCGCCGTCAATCGCCGATACCCGAACCGCATGCGCTTGGCAGCCAGTTCTTTCAACCGCGCCCGCAAGCTCGTATCCCGCTCCGCTTTCCGCGCTCGATACCGATACGCCGATCGTCCCATTCCCAGCAGCCTGCAGGCGTGCCGCTCGCTCATCTCGTACCCTACTTCCACGTAGCTCACGACTGCCCGAAGTCCCGCAGGCTCTACCAGTTTTTTGAGACCACGTCCTTCAGCGCTCGGTTATCCAGCGTCAGCTCGGCTACTACGTGTTTCAGCTTCCGGTTCTCGTCTTCCAGTTGCTTCAGTTTCTTGGCTTCGCTACTGTCCATCCCTCCGTACTTCGCCTTCCAGCGGTAGTAAGTCTGCTCCGTGATGTTGTGTTGCCGGCAGAGATCCGCCGTCGACAATCCTGCTTCGCCTTGCTTCAGGATCGCGATAATCTGCTCTTCGCTGTGTCGTGTTCCCTTCACGCTGTTCTCCTTCCTGGCTCAGCATGTCACCTCGGCTATGCCAGCTTCCGTGACAAGTCTGGTTCGGGAGAACTCACATTCTAGACGGTCCAGTTTTTTGGGGCTGGGTCACTAGCACTTTCATTGTCCTGATCTTCTCCCTCAACGAACTCTACATCTGGGTCGTCATCGTCATCGCTCGCCGATTCACTGACTGCGGGCATGCTCATCGGACACGAGAAGACCATCGAGGGTAGTGTCAAAACGAGATCCTCGTCAGCGGCTACGGGAACGTCGAGTATGGTACTTCCATCACCGAACCAATACAGGAAGCTCATTAGCATGTCTCTCGAACGAGACATTCCGCCATCCTTTAGCGGACGAACGCCGCAGACGGTGCATCCGTGCGCTACTAGCGATAACTTCCTTTCCGTCCATACTAAAAATGAGGCGACTCTTCACCCGCGCATGATAGAACGGAACACTCCGAAATGCTGTCGATATGCCAAAGTGCCAATGCACCTGTCGTTTCGTAGACAATCCCTGTAACTGGCGGCTCCCCTTAATCCCTGGCCAATTGAACGATATCCGTCCTTGCGGCCCATTCTTGGGCACCCACCATGCTTGACGTTGGTTGGCCATCGTGTAGTTTTTTGAAACCCTTTGTCTCAAAGAGTATTCCGAGGGCCTGATTAGCCAAATCGGCAAAAAGCCGGCGCGCATCGTGCGGTTCGATTTTAAGCGCAGGCCAACCACCGTTGAGAAAGTCAGTCGCTCGTCGTGACTTTTGACCAGTTGTGCCCATCTTTTGGAAAGACAGACATCCTTTCGCATGTTCAAGTGAAGGATGACTTCCACTGATCTTGGCTTGACGATTGTCGGCGTTATAGTACAAACAGCTTGGCAGGCGACGAACTTCGAGCCAATTCGATATCAAACGTTCGGGCGCCGAGATAAGAGTTTTGCCATGAATCAACTAAGATCGAGCCAAGCTTGCGTCCGATTGCCATTTCGCAGTGGATCGTGACGGGCCTGCGCTGGACTGCCTGAACCGTCGTGGCGTGTCTATGCTGCGTCTGAGCCCACAATACGGCCTGGACGAACGAGCTCAAGACGTAAGTCGTCCGCCATACCTTCCGGTTTGCCCGTGATACTTCCATGCCCCTCGCCAACGTAGGAAGGCGTCGAAGCGGTGTGGGCAGAAAGATGGAGATTGCGCGTTCCTAATCCTTCAGCGTGAAGGCAACGAGCGTATCACCCAGTGATTCTTCCGTGATTTTCGGATGTCCGCCGGCAGCGATTACGAGATACTGTTTCCCGCTTTGTTCGACCAGATAAGTCATAGGCATCGCGTTACCACTGGCCGGAAGCGCGGCCTTCCACAACTCCTTTCCTGTTTCCACGTCGAAGCCGCGAATGAAAGAATCGGTCGTGCCGGCGATAAACACGACCCCTCCTGCGGTAATGATCGACCCTCCAAGACTGATCGAACCCGGTGGAATCTGTTGCGCGTGCGGGCCACCGAAATTCTGCATTGAGCCTAGCGGAATTTGCCACCGAATTATTCCTTCGGTCATGTCCACTGCCGTAAGGGTCCCCCAGGGTGGGGGAGTACACGGAAGGTCCGAAGGTGATTGGAGAAATCGTCGGTACAAACCGTAAGGTGTCCCGGTCTGATCGCCATAGTCGCCATCATCGGAGTGCGAGCCAGGCGCTTCATACTTTGCACGAGGAATTAGTTTGGCTTGAGCTACGAGGTTGTTTGTATTGGTCACGAGCAGCTTGTACTGAGGATCAAACGCATATCCACTCCATGTCATACCGCCAAGATTTCCTGGCACCATCAGCGTGCCTTGCAGACTGGGAGGAGTGAAAACACCCTCATTTCGCAACTGCTTCATCAGATTGCGGCAAGCCTCGCGATCCTCGCCTGTCGGTCCCCAAGCTTCGTCGGCGGACATGGTTTGACGGGCCAACGGGGGTGGCTTAATCGGAATAGGCTGGGTGGTCGAGGAGTGTTCACCCGGGACATCGCTTCGCGGCACTGCTCGTTCTTCAACTGGCCAAACCGGCTCACCGGTATCGCGGTTTAGTACGTAAAGCAGCCCGGATTTGTTGCCTTGGATTACGACCGGAACTTCTTGTCCGGCGAGGTGCAGAGTAGTCAGCAGCGGCGGCGATGCGCTGTCGAAATCCCACAAGTCGTGATGAACAAGTTGGAATCCCCACACAAACTGGCCGGTTTTCCCGCGGAGAGCCACAATGGAGTTGGCCCACTTGTCATCTCCTGGGCGCAGTCCTCCGTAGTAGTCCGGACTTGCACTTCCTGTGGGTACGAAAAGCAGATCGCGCTGGACGTCCACAGCCATGATGGACCATGCGTTGCCCGCACCGCTTCGCCAAGCCGCGCTCTTGCCCTGCGCGAGCGCTGTGGCAGGATTTGGAGGAAGTGGATCCCAGCTCCAGCGCAAAGCGCCGGTGCGCGTGTCATAGGCCCGAACCACGCCGCGTGCCATATCCACGCGGTGGTTATCGTCAATAGCCGACCCGACGATGACCAAATCGTCCATGATCGTGGGCGGCGAAGTCATGTGATACCAGCCCGGATCATAATGCTTCACATCGCGAAGACCGACTTGACCGGCTTGGCCAAAATCCATACAGGGAGCACCACTCAGCGCGTCGATCGCGACCAGGCGCGCATCTTGGGTCGACTCAAAGATTCGGCGACGACACGATTGTCCCTTGTCGCGAGTTACGTCGAGCCAGGTCGAGACACCACGATTCACCAACCCGTCGCCGTAGTCTCCATCCAAATCGATTTTCGGATCGTAGGCCCAGCGTTGTTTGCCTGTTTCTGGGTCCAGAGCAATCACGCGATTAAACGGCGTCGTGAAATAGAGCGTTCCATCGACGAGAATAGGCGTGGTCTCGAAACCGCTCCGCTTTCGGCCATTTCGTCCCTCGGAAATGTCACCAGTGTGAAATATCCAGGCAACCTTCAGCTTCGCCAAGTTTTTACGGTTGATTTGGGCAAGCCTCGAGTACCGCATGCCACCAGGATCGTTTCCGTACGCCGGCCACTCCGAAGTCTTGGGATCTTGTGCATACAAGTTCGGACAGGCGACTACAACGGAACAGACGACCCAAAAAAGCAAAACCAAACACCGACGCCTTCCTTCATCCATAGGCAGGCATTCTAGATGAACGATCAGCAGAAAAACAGAATTCGTCTCGAGCCAGGGGAATGCCTAGTGAGTGGTCGACAACCATCACCTTTAGGATTACTTCTGGTTGGCTCGTTATGCGCTCGGGATACGAAAACGCATGCCATCGCTCAGGTCCGAGGTGCTCTCGTGTCAAAAACGCGAGTATGCCTGAAGACACAGGACACACACTTTGAAAAAACCGTCGCCTAGCTTACCGCTGACCAGAATAGAATGGAAACCTCTGCTAGGTTTCGGTCGGGGATCTATGACTACGCGCCGAGAATTTCTCCTGCAAACAGCGGCTGCAGGCGAGGGGAGAGGTCCGCGTTGCAATCTGCTCAGCCTGCGGAACTGAGTTTCAATATGTGCCGGATTCAGACTGGCTAAAGGTAATTTTTCCCGGGATGCGAAACCCGATCTAAGAGGCGATCCCGCAGATTGAAGGGAAAACTCTATGACTTTGAATGTCTTGGTTTGGACAGCGGTCACACTTCTTGCCCTGTATTACGTCATTAGATTGGCAATCGAAGCAGCAATCTTTCGTGTTATCAGACGCGCACCGTCAGAGTTGCTGACGGAGAAAATCGCGCAGCTTCTTCACGACATTTTGATGGCTGAAGTTTTTGTTGAGGCTGGCGCACACAGCGGCGAAGTGCGGTTGTGTCGAAGACTGTGTGCCATTATCTCTGCCGGAATCAGCATGGAGAGGGACGGGCCGAAACTGGAGACCGAATAAGGGCCATGCGGGCAGACGTTTGCACCCCAACAAAAACGCCCGCTGACCGTGCGGAATCAGCGGGCGGCTCCACTACTTCTGAGGAAGTGCGTCACCTTTTGGGAAAACCAGAGTACGTGTTCTGTTGTGGGCGCCGAAATACCGTCGATTATGTATGCTGGCGAATGTTCTTACCTTAGAAACGCAACCGCGGCCACCAGCAGCAGACCGAAGATAGCGGCGCAGAAGTAGCGCAGCCTCAAGGGTGCAGGTGCCGCTCATGCCTTCACCATTGCCAAAATCACTGTGTCAGGTACGCCCACTGTTTGAGCGCCTTTAGTGTCTCTGGCGATGTGTCGAAAGCCCCGGGCGCCCCTTCGATCTTCGCAACAATGACCTTTGCCGGCAGCTGTGCTTCCACAAGGGCCAATACTTGCTCGTTCGTCATTGGCTTGCCAGCTTTCTGCGGCCCGCTCTCCTGTTTCCCCACCATGTATGCAGGGTCTAAACGTTCGGGTACAAGCCCAGCTAGCGCGGCCCTCCGTGCCTCTACTCGCACATGGGAATAGCGCTTTTTCATGCCGTGCGTGATGTGGCCGGCAATTGACTCGATTGTTTCCTCCGAAACGTTTGGATCTTCACAAAGGCGGGTAATGGCGGTGTGCCTCAGATCGTACTGGCGCAGGTTTTCGACCCCGGCAAACTTTAGCATTTCCCACCAGGCAGTCTTGAAGCTTGTACGCGGGCGATTGGGGTCGTGCTTGTGGGTTCTGGGATCGTGCCGGGGAAAGACGTAGTGCTCAGGCAGCACTGAGCCTTTTCTGGCTGCAACGGCGAGTACTTCTCCACATGTACGCTCCGCGATATCGTTGAGCGGAATTGTCCGAACGCGACCTCTATTCTTAGCCGCTTCAGGATTGACCGAAACAGTCTTCTTCTCCAGGTCAATATCTTTTCGGCGAAGCGTCTTTATTTCCTCTGTGGTGTTAAGGGAAAGCAAAGTGAAGAGGTAGGCAGATTCCCACCGCGGATTGCAGGCCCCTGCCCTAAGCAGACGGTGCTCCTCTTCTTCGCTGATTGCACGCCCTGGGGATTCCTTGGGCAAAGGCAATGGGGTAAACCCAAGTCCTACACGGTCCCAGGTGCCGCAGTGCTTGAGCAACTGCTGAACCAAGCAGTAAGGAGTTGAAGGCGGGCAGCAATAGAGTTGCCATCCAGCGAACGGGCAACAACAGCGCCATGCAGACGAATGTGATCACCAGTTACTACATCCCCTGGCCGCAAGCAGAAGCAACTCAGACGGAGAACTTCAAGTCAGGGGACACAAGAGCGCTGAAACTGAAAGTGGATTTTGATCGCCACGAGGCAAGAGTTGGCGAAGCCTTAGCTTGTCGAGTGGAAGCAGAGCGGATCGGATTCGCTGGTTACGGCATGATGATCGCGGAGATCGGATTGCCGCCGGGCGCGGAAGTCGATCGCGAATCGCTGGAAGAAGCCAAACGGAATGGCGTTGACGGCTACGAAGTCCAGCCAGACAGAGTTGTCTTTTATCTCTGGCCGAGCGCGGGAGGAAGCAAGTTCCAGTTTATCTTCCGCCCTCGCTTTGGCATAAGCGCAATGAGTGCACCGTCGGTTCTATATGATTATTACAATCCGGAAGCCAATGCGCTGTCTTGCCGTTGAGGTTCACCGTCCAGTAGAGTATTCAGGCCTCAGTTCTCGAGATCCGTTAGTCTTGAGAAATTTAAAGTGCGAGTTTAGATTTCTCAACAGTACCAGTCGTTCATTGATGAATCCGCGCCTTCGACAAGTCTCGTATAGTCCAACGTGCGCCTATACTTCCTCGCGGCTAGACTGGCACCTGCGAATGGTGCGAAGCTTCAGCTGTCCAGCAGGCCCCTGCTTGCTTATTAAGACATAATGCCGTATCCTTTAATAGCACGGGAGCTTATTAAAGGAACCCTTCATAACGCGAGTGGTCGCTGAAAACAAGTCGAGGCTGGGGACCTACGTCACAACCGCGGTCAGTGGAGAGCCAGTGCAGGCCTTCATCCCGCCGGGGCTGCCGCCCAATCCGCCTGTGGAATTGGCGGGGCTGTACCAGCGTCTCGACCGTGCTAACCAAGCGCTAGGCCGACTCGATGGCCTCACCACCTTGCTTCCAGACACGAAGTTCTTCTTGTACCTGTATATCCAGAAAGAAGCACTACTGTCGTCCCAGATTGAAGGAACGCAATCGTCGTTTTCGGATCTATTGCTGTTTGAAAGTGACGCTGAACCAAGTGTTCCGGTTGACGATGTCGAGGAAGTCTCAAACTACGTCGCCGCGATGCAACATGGGCTTCGTCGGATCGCGGGCGGCTTTCCGCTCTCGCTCCGACTCATCCGCGAAATTCACGGCATCCTGTTGCGTGGCGGACGTGGAGCCAACAGAACCCCCGGCGAATTCCGCCGGTCGCAAAACTGGGTCGGCGGAACGCGTCCCGGCAATGCTGCGTTTGTTCCTCCTCCGCCAGAGCGGTTGATGGAGTGTCTCGACAGCCTTGAGCGCTTTCTCCACGACGAAGAACACAAGTTGCCCATTTTGGTCGAGGCCGGATTGGTTCACGTGCAGTTTGAGACCATTCACCCCTTTTTGGATGGTAATGGCAGACTCGGGCGTCTATTGATCACACTCTTGCTTTGCTCCAAGGGCGCATTGCGAGAGCCTCTTTTGTACCTCAGCCTGTACTTCAAAACGAACCGCGACCGGTACTACGATCTGCTTCAGCGTGTCCGAACGGACGGTGCCTGGGAAGAGTGGCTGGCTTTTTTTCTCGAAGGGACGGAGATCACGGCGCGCTCCGCCGCTGAGGCTGCAAAACAGATTCTGACTCTCTTTGCAAAAGATCGAGATCGCATTCAAGCAATCGGACGCGCTGCGTCTTCCGCATTGCGTGTTCATGAGTACCTACAGAAGAAACCACTAGTCGGTATTGGTGTTGTTGCCGAGGCGCTTAAACTGTCCATCCCAACGGTGACGGTTGCCTTCGATCACCTGGTTCGCCTCGGCATAGCCAAGGAAGTCACCGGAAAACGCCGGGCCCGCGTCTTTGGGTACTCACGTTATCTGAAGATCCTGAGTGAAGGAACAGAACCCCTTAAGCGGTAACAGCGACCTTCGTCATTCCGCATTCGAACGGTTGTGAGGCACCGACCGAACGAACTAGAACCCTGTTCGAGCTTGTGCGAAGAACATCCGAATCAGCTCGGGCGTATCGCACCGCCCTAAGCCGAAGGCTTAGGGATGGTGTCTCTTTGGAAAGCGAAGTGGTTTTTTCTAGTACGGCGACTGCTGCGACAAATCTGCATCAGTCCCGGATTGCCGTCGCCAACGACTAGGCCCCGCAAAAACGCGTGCGCCATTCACAATTTCATACTACATTGACTTTGTGAAGCGCCAGCTTCAATTTCGATTGTCGTTACGACTCCGTCGATCCCGACTGAGTTATTGATCCCTGCTCAAAATTAAGCGTTTAGGCCCGTGGCGGAACTGGCATACGCAGCTGCCTCAAGAGCAGCCTTTCTGTGGGGTTCAAATCCCACCGGGCCTACCAGATTTCTGTCGTTCTTTGACAATTCAACGGAGAGTGGGCCGGACGGTAAGGCACTTGTCTGCTAAACAAGGGTTCTCGCAAGAGGCTAGCGGGTTCGACTCCCGCACTCTCCGCCATCGCGGAAGGTACTGCTGAATGGTCGGCAACTGGTCCTGAAAACCAGAGCGTCGTGATGAGCGATGGGCGTTCGATTCGTCTACCTTCCGCCAACTTTGCACAGGTGCGTGAGCCCGGCCGAAACGGACCGGCTGTAACCCGGTTTCCCCGAGTGGGACGCGGAGGTTCAAATCCTCCCCTGTGCACCATGTGCCAGCGTGCGCGAATTGGAATAGCGGCCTGTCTTAGAAACAGGTGTTTGAGAGTTCGAATCTCTCCGCTGGCACCAACCTCTTTCTGTGGATACGACGCGGTCTGGGAGAACTATAGTCTCGGATCAACAGGTTCGCTTTCCAAGGCAAGAACTCCAAAAACGCACTCGTGAACTCGGCGAAGTGGCTCCTCGTGGACGAAACGCTCCAACGCTTCTATGCCCAGCGCGAATTCGCGAAGAGCGAGCGATCGCTTTGCACCTAGGCCTCGACTCTTCAATCTGCTCAAGTTCTGCGGAAGTATGTATTCAGGCCCGTAAATGATTCGCAGATACTCACGCCCACGAACTTTCACAGCTGGTTGCGCTAAACCTTTCCCGCCCTTTGCGACGAACTCCAGAGGCTTTACGACCATACCCTCGCCGCCCCGCGCCGTAAGTTCCTCCCACCACTGAATGCCCTTGGCTTGATCGTCAGTGTTAGTGAGATCGATCACCTGAAATGGCGTTGCTAGCAATAGTTCCGGGTCAGCTTTGCAGATACCGGCGAGCGTTTCCATGTGCCAGATGTGGTCTTTCGATGTGTGCACTGCACCTTCACTGGCGAGAAGATGGAAGGGAGCGAGCTTAAGATCTGCGAGCGAGTTTACCGTCCAGCAATATTGCCGGTAGGCATCGACGTATCGCTCAGTTGCTTCGCCGCGCTGTTTATAGCTTTCGAGAAGCGAAGCCGCTTCTGGAATTAGTTGCGCCTGGCTCAATGCCCCGATCGCGGCTGGCAGTGCAGCTCGTGCTGCCGCTCCGGTTGGCGCGTACTGCTGCCGCAACAACTCTTGTGCTTTGGCCGACCATGGCATGAGTTCGCAGTCGAGGCACACCCAGTCTGTTTTGAGGGACTCCCAGAGCCCGGATCGTTCGATGGCGCTTCGAACCCGCTCAAGAAATTGGCACTCCAACGAAGCGTCGTTAAAGAAACGCCGGCCTGTGCGCGTGTAACAAACCCCAATTTCACCTTCCAGGATTCATCGCGGCCAGCACACGATGGCGAACCGTGATGGCCAACTTCTCTTTCTCGATGCGCTTCCGCTCGTCTGCTCGCTCCTTCGCGACTTGCTGCGGAGACGGCGTATTGGGATGGTGCACACGGCAATTGGGATCGGCGCAGACCTTCACCGTCTGTCCGCGCTTGCCGCCGTCCATGACAATGGCCTCGGCCATCTTGTCACAGGGCTTCTGCGTGGCTGGCAGCTTTGCCGCTGACCCGTTGGCCTTAGCCTTCTTGACTTCCAATTCGACGTATTGATTTCGTCCCAAGGGTGCGCCTTCGCGGGAGTTCCACGCGGACGAAATCTGCACAAGGGTTGGTTTGCTTTCGAGCGTCTTCGCCACGTGAGCATCGATTTTTGACCGGAAGCACTGCGGATCGGTGCATTATGTGGAATCTGGGCAAATAGCAAGTCTTTCCTGCTGGCTCGCAGCCGCCCCGCCGGCCGCGCGGGTAAGCAGGCCACACAGAGACTGCTTCGACCGGAATGTCAGGCCGGACCTCAATCTCGTCCAAGGTGCCGCTAATCAGCACGGTTTTGAGCATAGCGCCTCGAAGGAGTAGACAATCTACTGCCGCTGCGGGTAGAGTGTCTACATCCATGAGCGAGAAAGACCAAATGTGCAGACCGCATGCTTGCGATGCCACCTCCGACGGAAGCTCTCCCATGACTCGCCGGCACTTCCTGGGCACCGGCTTGGTGCTGGCCGCATGCGCGGCGATGCCGGGCGCGCCCGCCATCGCCGCGCCGTCCGGGCGGGCCCGGCCCGGGACCGCGGCCTGGCCGCGCGAGGGCGACTGGGACGGCCTGAGGCAGGCGGTCGGTGGCCGGCTCAGCAAGATCGTCTCGCCCTGGGAGGCGGCGGCCAAGGCGCCGGACAGCCCCGAGACCTTGGCCTTGTTCAAGGCGGTCCGCAACAGCTTCCACAATAGCGAGACGCCGGCTTTCACCCAGAGCCTGGGCTGGATTGATGCCTGGATTTCGAAGCCGAGCGAATACATGGTGGCCGCCGAAAGCGCGGCTGACGTGGCCGAGGCAGTCAAGTTCGCCACGGCGCACAATCTGCGGCTGGTCGTGAAAGGCGGCGGGCACAGCTATCTCGGCGGCTCCAACGCGCCAGACTCGCTGTTGATCTGGACCAAGCCGATGCGAGCGATAGAACTGCACGACGCGTTCGTCCCGAAGGGCTGTAAGAGCGCGCCGGAGACGGCGGTCAGCCTGGGGGCCGGCTGCGTCTGGCTGGAGGCCTACGATGCAGTGACGACCAAGGCCGGGCGCTATGTCCAGGGCGGTGGCTGCGTCACGGTCGGGGTTGGAGGGTTCGTGCAGGGCGGCGGCTTCGGGGGTTTCTCGAAGGGCTTCGGTACTGGGGCTTCGAACCTGCTTGAGGCCGAGGTCGTAACGGCGGACGGCCAAGTGCGGATCGCCAATGACTGCACTAATTCGGATCTATTTTGGGCACTGAAAGGCGGCGGCGGCGGGACGTTCGGCGTGGTCACGCGGCTGACGCTCAGAACATACGATTTGCCGCCGACCTTCGGTGGCGTGATCGGGACGATCTCTGCCGCATCCGACGAAGCCTATCGGGCGCTGGTTGAGGGGTTGCTGCGATTCTACCGCGACAGCCTTCTGAACCCCCACTGGGGCGAGCAGCTCAGGTTTCGATCGCAACGTCGCGTCGGCCTCAGCATGGTCTTCCAAGGCTTGAGCCAAGCGGAAGCCCAGGCGACCTGGAAGCCGTTTTTTGATTGGGTCACGGCGCGGCCGGACGACTATGTCCTGAGCGGGCTGCAGTTCCTGGACTTGCCGGCGCGGCTGTTCTGGAACAATGCGATTCTGAAGGACCTTCCGGGCGTGGTGAAGCTGGATGACCGTTCGGAGACAGCACCTTACGCCTTCAAAGTCGAGAGCGATGTTTGGGACGGCGACGCCGACCAAGCCGGCCAGGTCCTCCACGGCTATCAATCAACCTGGCTCTCGAAGGACCTTTTGGAACCAGCACGGCGACCGGCGCTGGTCGATGCGCTGATCCGCGCTGCGAATGGCTGGGGTGTCTCACTCCACTGCAACAAAGGCATGGCTGGCGCGACCCCGCAGGCTCAGGCGAGAACGCTGGACACGGCGATGAACCCCGCGGTGGTCGATGCCTTCGCGCTCGCCATCACCGGCGGCGAGGAGCCGGCGGCCTATCCCGGCGTCGCCGGCCACGAACCGAATATTGCCAACGGCCGGCGCGACGCCATGCAAATGAAGGCCGCCATGGAGCCGCTCCTGGCGCTTCTGGAAAAGCCGGCATCCTACGTCTCGGAGACCGACTATTTCGAAGCCGACTGGCAGCAGGCGTTCTGGGGCGCCCACTATGCGCGCTTGAAGCAAATCAAGCGGCGCTACGACCCCGAAGGCTTGTTCTTCGTTCACCACAGCGTCGGCAGCGAGGACTGGAGCGCGGACGGGTTCACGCGCTCAGCCTAGTCGCCGGGTACTCCTTCTCCACCGCCCGAAATGACGAGCTGCGTCACTTTGGCCCGGAAGCGACGCGCTAAACGGCGGTAATTCCTTGCTTCGACTTTCTTCGCGATCCACCCTCAATTCCTATTGCAAAGGAGAAATGCAATGAAGAATGGACTCTCTGCAATGAAAAGAGCATTCGCTTTCGCGTTCGCGCTTGGCATCTCAAGTCTGGTTGCGCCAGCGAATGCCGCACCTGACCTAACTCACTGTACCGATAATTCCCGGGAATGCCTGGTCGCATCCGCCATGAGTTATATCAACGCATTGATCGGATTGGCCCCTGCTGCTTCAATGCGGCTATCGACTAATGTCCGGCGTACGCTTGAAGGCGCCAGGTTTCCAGAGGGGTTTGTCGAGACAGTTGGTGAGTCAGCGATGAGATCGGGCCTCGGCCCGCCCGATCCTGCCGATCCTCAATTACAGAAATATCTCGCCAAGCAGAAGTTGACTTTTCAGGAATATCTTGCCCAACAGACGCACTATAAAGAAATCAAGAAATATATCGTCCAGACGATTGTCGTCGATGAGCATGCTGGGCAAGTCGTAATCGTTTGGGGTGGCGCGACTGAGCCGAAGCCAGGAAAATCCATGGAGCGCTTCAAGATAGTGAAGGGACTCATTACTGAGATCGAATCTTTGGATATCGATCGAAAATTCACTGACAACACGCTCGGATGGCCGGCGATACAGCCGTGCCTGAAGTCCGGCGATGGAGGTTTGGTGCCGTGCGACAAGTAACTTACTCTGCAATTTTCGCTCTATCTGCTGCGCAGGACTTCAGACGCTCGATTCAATAGCGTACGAGTCTCAGAGGGGACAAAGATGAATCTCAAATCCGGTCCAAGAATCCGTAAGTTCACGGCGCTCATGTGCGCCACCGTGTTAGAAATTATTTTGATACCGCCGGTGGCGACGGCGATTCAGGAAGCAAGCGTTTCCGGAGGCACAGTCTCAGGGGTTATCAAGCATGGCGTTGTGTCCTTCAAGGGAATTCCTTTCGCCGCCCCACCCATCGGGTTGCTGCGCTGGAAAGCGCCTCAACCGGTTTTCGGCTGGAGCGGAGTCAAGAAGGCCGATGCCTTCGCCGAACCTTGTGCACAAAGTTCCGACGAGGGCGTCCAGGGCGGCGAGGAATCGGCGCCAACGATCCAGTCACCATGGTTTCCGTCGTCACGCTTCTGGGAGCAATGTCGCTGCTGGCATGCTACTTTCCGGCACGTCGAGCTATGCGCCGGAACCCCGTGACCACGATTCGCGAATTGTAAGCTGCGGTTCGGACTCGACGCTAATTGTGTGAATTAATCTGGCTCTCCACTTCCAGCGCCGTGACTTCGCGACTCCGTAAGGGTCGAAGCTGGCAATGCCGGCCGAACAGATGTGATCTGGACCAACTCGGCGCCGAGCTGACGCGGCGTTGGACCTGCAGGCGTCGGCACATCCGATAGCTTCGATAGAAGGTTTTCGTAGGCCGCCACGCCATCCTCGACCGCGGCCTGCTCCGCCTCGCCGAGCGGAATCTCCTGGAGCAATCGCAGCAGATGTGTCCTGCCCTCTAACAGCAGGGCGGCAGTCGAATCCTTTGGCATATAGAAATCACACTTCGCACAGGCCATACGATGCTGGCACTGGTCAAAGAAGTCGTAGGTGCAATAGCCGTGGCCAAGATCGTAGAACTTCCACGGCTCGGTTGCTGCGAGCCCGCTGCGAACCACATCCTGATCGACGAGGACTTCAATGGCACGGAGGTTGCGAGCAAAATAGCCCGCATCGGCATAGGACTTTGCAACCTTCAAGGGAGTGATCTTCGCATAGTGCTGTGTCGCCGTTGGAGTGGAATGGCCAAGCCACTCCTGCAACTCGAAGAGCGTCATCGGTTCCCGCGCGTTATATAGCTGTGAAGCAATGGTGGAGCGCGCGCGGTGACTTGTAATGTTGCCGCGCACGTCGGCAAAAGGAACGCCGGCCTTTTTGCAGAGGGCCGGAATGAGCCTCTTGTTGAGATAGCCCATTCCTACTCTGGTCAGGCGAATTAGAAAAAGAAAGTCGACCAGTTCGCCAGTCTTCGGATCGGGGAGTTTTGCTCCCCGTGGGCGCACGTTTTCCCAAGCGGCAATAGCTTCGCCGACAATCCGATCTACAGGCTTGGTGAAGGCGGTGGAGGTCTTGTTGACTGGAACATCCAGCAGACAGACGGCGTTGGCTGGCAGGGGATCGCCAGTGCCTGGCACCGTGACATCATCCCTCTGCCACCGAATGCAGCCGAGGCGCAGACGGACAATCTCGTTGCTACGAAGGCCGGCGAAGAGCCATGTGATGGCAAGTGCTCTGGTCATCTCTATCGGGTAGCCAGTTGATGGAAATGAGACGTGCCGGGGATCGCCTTTTTTCGGCAGATCGTCGATAGTTAAATTAAGGCCGGCCCAAATGAGCTTGGCCCAAACGTCGTCAGCGATGGCCCGCGGGTTGGGCCCTACCAGTGCAAGGATGCTCTTGGGGGTGACCATGCTTCGCATAGGATCAAATCGTCGTGGGATCAGCTCCCACTCTTGGATGTCACGAAAGAACACGCGAAGGATAGAAATGCGGCCAGCCCGAGTGCTGGGCGCGAGAATCTGGCCGCGGCTCTTTACATGGACCGGATCGACGCTGCACCAATCGCCGCCATGCCACTGACAAATAACAGATACGGCTTCGGCGGCGAGCTCCCGTGTCCAATCGGCCGGCGAAATGATCTCGGGATGCACCTTGCCAAGCCACCTGCCAACGTTGAGCAGGAAATAGTAGCTCTTGTTCCTGTTCTTGCGCGAGTACGTGGCTCGGTCGTACCAGATGCGGCTCAGCCTGCGCCACTCGGCTGGCACACCTAGAGTCAATGCGGGCGATAACTTTTTATCCTTAACCGGACGCTTGATCTCCATCGCTTCAGGAACCGTGCCCATGCTTGCCAGGACTCGCGAGAGTGCCACCACGCAATAACTTCCAGTGCGCGGCGGCCTGCGCGCGATCACCTCTTTTAGGTCTTCGATCTTCAACTGATCAAGGTGTGGACAGCGCCTATACAACAGAGCCTCGAAAATGGTGCGCAGGACGAGTGCGGCTGTGCCTGTTCGCATGTAACCCCACTCGCGCAATAGGCCCTGCACGCGATCCGCTACCACCTTCATGTACTCGCGGCCAAAAACCTTGCGGGCCAGGACGACATAAACGATATGGTTCTTGCTGAGTCGGTGGAGATCCGAAAATCCGCAAAGCAAATAAGCGACTGCAATGACATGCTGGTACTCCACCTTTTTATGTCGCTCGATAGTCTCGATCCACTCGTCGGTTGTCCATCCCCAGAAAGCCCGTCTGCGTTCTGCCATTTCGCGAAGGAAGAACAGGAGTACATACTTACGGAATAGAGTTCTGATGCCTGTGTAGTCGAGTGCATCGTTCAGAGGCTTCACCAGCCGATCGAGTGTCTCTCCGAAGTCCATCGTCCGACCGTAACGATAGAAGCGGTAGGCTTCGGCATAGCGCCCGAGCATATCCTTTTCGAGAGGAGTGAGGGCGCTGGAGCGGTCATAGCGATCCAGATCGATAGGCCACACCCAAGGTCCGTCATCGGCCTTCTTCGGCTCCTTCTTCTCCGGTCCCCACTGTGCGCGCGCTGCACGCTGGAAAAGCTGGGCCCGCTTGTCGGCAGGCAACTTCTCAAGCCAAGGTCCAATGTTGTTCGGCCACGGCTTGCCGTTTTTCCGCGGCCCTCGTTTCCGCTTCGTAGTCATCCACTCACCTCCCCAAGCATCTGTGCGCGCCGCGAGTGAATCTGAGCCATACTTGCCGCCAACTTCGCGGACAGGTCTCGACCACTGAGGTGGATATAAAGCAACGTGGTCTGAATGCTGCGATGGCCCGCGAAGGCGGCGATTTCGTGTATGTCCCAGCCAGCGCGGGCAAGATCGGTTAGACAGAGATGGCGCAGTGTATGCGTACTGAATCGTTCGACATGAGCGCGTCGCGCTACTCCGAGGATGATCTTCGACCAACTCCATATGGAGATAGGCTGTGCGTAGTTGCGACGTGACTCTGAAAGGAAGAGCGGTCCGCGCCTCTGCCCTAATGTGCGCCGATGCTGGAGATAACCACGGAGCAGTTCGCTACTGGAAACGGAATATGGAACGATTCGCTCGCGGCGTCCCTTGGTGGTCTCTGCGCGAATCCTGAGCGTGCGCCGTGAAGGATCGATATCGTCGGTACGGAGACTGCACAACTCCTCCCGCCGCAATCCGGCATCGTAGGCGAAGGCGAGCATGACGCGGTTGCGGATCGGCTCCAGACGGGCTACGTGGAGAATCGAGTGCCAGTCGTCCTCGTTCGGAATCCACGGCAACTTGTGATGCCGCGCAATTAATGGCTTGCCTGTGTGGCTGTGCCTCGCTGGGTTGTTGGCGCGCACTCCTTCTTCCATCAGATATGCGTGGAACAATCGAACGACAGTCAGTAGCTGCTGAATCGTCGCGTTCGAGAGGCGGGCGCCATCGACCTGCAAACTGGCCAGATACAGTCCAACTTCAGCGCGCGTGACCGCTACACAGGAAGAATGTAGTTGTTCGAGGAATCGAAAGTAGCGTTCTAGGCTACGGGAATAGGCATCGAGCGTGTTGTAGGCCAAACCGCGATGAGACTGAAGAGTGATCCAGGCGCGGGCATGGGGATCGCCTGCAGCCGATGGGCAACGATCCCAGCGAATAGGGTGAACGACAAAGTCACCAGCCAAATGAACCTCCTGTTGGAGGTTCCAGAAGAACAGATGGCTGGATGGCTGCGACTCACGCGGTCGGCGGGGCGGCTGCGAGCCAGCAGAAAAGACTTGCGGTTGCCCAGATTCCACATAACATACACGAGTCTTTGCGCACGTCGGCGAAGAGCAGCTTGTTGAATCCGGTTCGCTTGGGGCAGTTGGCACAGGAACCCGCCTCGGGAACGAGCTTGTCGTCTTGCTTGTCAAAGGGCGCGGATGCCAGTTGCAGCAGGATGTTGGACTCGATCCAGACGGCCAGTTCCCGAACGGGAATCAGGACTTGGCTGTTGCCTTCGCTCGTCCACATGCCACGAAATGCGGCGGCGAAGGCTTCCTGTTGTTGCGAAGCCGGGAGCTTCGCGATCAGCAGAGCGTGGCCAATCGTGATCTGATCTTTCAGGAAGGCCTCGGCCACAGGCGGAATCAGGTCGGCCAGCTTGATCCTGCCGTAAAACATAGGCTTCGCTCTTTCCGGCTCGGGCAGCGATGTTAGCGATGGTGTAGGCAGGCTCTCCAAGTTGCATGAGGGAATTGAAGCCAAGGGCTTCTTCCAACGGATGAATGTCCTCGCGTTGCAGGTTCTCCACGACTTGGGCTTCGATGGCTTCGGCGTCGGTCAGTTTAACGATGCGGACAGGAATGGAATCGAGTTCCGCAATTCTTGCGGCCCGCAGGCGGCGTGCTCCGGCCACGACCTCGAACTTGCTCGGCTCCAATTCCCGCACCAAGAGAGGCGCAAGAACTCCCTGCGTTTTGAAACTGGCTGCCTTTTGTGCCGTTCGACATTTTGTGGCCGAGACCGCCAAACGACGCACCCGAACTGGTGGTGCCCCGCTCCGAAGGGCACATAACGCCTGAGTGCCGAGCTTCAGTGCACAACGCCGCTGCCAGAACGTGTCGAGGCTATCAGACTCGGCTAAACTTCAATCTCTGTTTTGCCCGTCACACTTCCAGAATTCGCTTGGCGATTCGCGTCACAGCAATTTCGATTCATTCACTCGTTCGACTGCGAATCGTAGGAATGCCGCCGCATCAGTCTGCCGATTCATCTCGTCGCCATACGCCCATCTCTCGGCCTCTTCTATTAGGTCTGTCCACTGTGGATAAGTTGCTTTGACCCAATGACCCGATACCTCTTTAGAACTCGGCTGGCCATGAATAACTGTGTGCAAAATGCGGCAAAGATTCAAAACTAGATACGACTGATAGTGGCTATTTGAGAGCCATGCGCTGTCATTAGCTTTCGGCACCCATTCTTGGAACAAATCTCTCGCGCTGGCTTGTCGCA
>Ga0207702_10002390_pt1 | contig 17874 bp, 14 predicted proteins | sample KBSCornC62_FD_184302 | JGI IMG/M metagenome (GOLD analysis project Ga0207702, IMG submission 184302) | Corn rhizosphere microbial communities from Kellogg Biological Station, Michigan, USA - KBS Corn C6-2 (SPAdes) (version 2) | ecosystem: Host-associated > Plants > Roots > Rhizosphere > Soil ...
CGGCGGGCCGCGCCGGGTGATCGGCGTCGTCTCGATGGACGCGTTCGCCGTCGAGCTCGACGGCGAGGAGCCGGTGGGCGCGCCGGTGACGATCCTCGGCCACGGCGTCCTGGCCGAGGCCCACGCCCGCGTCGCGGGCACGATCAACTACGAGCTGACCTGCGGGATCAAGGCCGATCCGCGGCGCGCACGGAAGGTGGTCGTCGATGCGTGAGCTTGTCGACGGCCTGTTCGCCGGCGACGAGGCGTGGATCGTCGGCGGCGCCGTCCGCGACCGGGCGCTCCGCCGGCCGCTCATCGACCTCGACGTCGCGTTACGCGAGCCGGAGCAGGCCGCGCGCAAGCTCGCGAGGCGCGTCGGCGGCGCGCCCTTCCTCCTCTCGGAGCGCCATGGTGCGTGGCGCGTCGTCCTCGCGGACGGTCGCACCGTCGACTTCACGCCGCTGCCGGGGTCGATCGAGGACGATCTCGCCAAGCGCGACTTCGCGATCAACGCGATCGCCGAGCGCGCCGGCGGCGACGAGACGGTCGACCCGTACGACGGCTTCGGCGATCTCGCCGCCCGCCGCATCGCCGCGATCGGCGACGACGTCTTCCGCGACGACCCGCTGCGCCTGCTGCGCGCCGTTCGCCTGGAGGACGAGCTCGAGCGGTTCCGGATCGTCCCGGGTACCGAAGAACTGATCCGCCGCGACGCCGCGCTTGTCGTCGAGCCGGCGGGCGAGCGCGTGCTGGCCGAGCTGCTGCGGCTCTCGCCGGCCGGCTACCGGCGCCTCGACGAGCTCGGGCTGCTGGCGCCGCTCGGCGGCGCGGTCGACGAGCGGCTCGAGCGCTGGGACTCGGCCGAGTACCGGCTCGTGGGCGTCTTCGGCGACCGGCTGCGACGGCTGCCGATCTCGAACGAGCTCCGGCGCTTCGGCGCTGCGCTGCGGCGGGCGGAGCGGCCGGAGCGCGACGCGCGCTCGATCCATCGCTTCCGCCGTGCGACCGAGCCGTGGGCGCTCGAGGCGCTCGCGTTCGTCGATGCGCTGGAGCTGCGCGACGCGGTCGAGGACGCGCGGCGCGCCGAGCCGTCCGAGCCGCTCGTTCGCGGCGACGAGCTGGGCGTGCCGCCGGGGCCCGAGATCGGCCGCCTGCTCGCGGAGATCGACGAGGAGCGGGCCGCGGGTACGATCGGCAGCAGGGAGGAAGCGCTGGACTATGCACGACGCCACGCAGGAGCGGTTCGGGAAGACGGCTGAGCAGCTCGCCGCGCTACAGGACGCGCGCGCGGCGGAGCTCGGGCAGAAGGTGCTGCGGTTCGTCTCGCCGTCGGGCGACGAGCGGGCGCTCGACGCCGGCAGCGGAGCCGGCGCGCTCGCGTTCGCGCTGGCCCCGCACGTCCGGGAGGTCGTGGCCGTCGACGTCGTCCCGGAGCTGCTCGAGCAGGGCAGGCGCCGCGCAACGAGCGTTGCGAACGTCGAGTTCGTCGAGGGCGACGCAACGAAGCTGCCGTTCGAGCTCGGCTCCTTCGACCTCGCCGGCTCGCTTCGGAGCCTGCACCACATCGCACGGCCGGAGCTCGCGGTCGCGGAGCTCGCCCGCGTGACGCGGCCCGGCGGCCGCGTGCTCGTCGTCGACCAGCTGGCGCCGATCGACCCGGCCGCCGCGGCGCAGCTGAACGCGTTCGAGCGGGCGCGCGACCCGTCGACCACGCGCGTCCTCGCCGATGTCGACCTCCGCGGACTGTTCGAGGCGAACGAGCTCGTGCTCGTCCGCAGCGAGCAGCAGCGCGAGCCTCGCGATCTCGACGCCTACCTCGAGCTGGCCGGGTGCGAAGGCGAGGCGCGCAAGCGCGCCGAGGCGCTCGCGCCCCGCGGCTACACGGCCGAGCTCGGCTGGTACCTCCTAGAGAAGCGCTAGCCGCGCCATTTCATGGTGCAGCCGACCGGCGGCGTCTCCGCGACCGGCGGGTCGTGCCCGGCGAGCAGCGCCTCGAGCGCGTCCCGCAGGTACTGCTGCGAGACGGCCGTCTCGTCGCGGCTGTCGTCGATCGCGCCGTGGTAGCGGAGCCGGCGGTCGCGGTCGTAGACGAAGACCTCCGGCGTCCGCTCGGACGCGAGCGCCCGCGCGACGGCCTGCGGCTCGTCGTAGAGGTAATCGAAGGCGAAGCCCCGCTCGCGCGAGCGCTTCTGCATCTCCTCGAACGAGTCCTCGGGATAGGAGTCGGCGTCGTTCGAGTTGACGGCGACGACGCGCACGCCGCGGTCGGCGTAGTCGACGGCGATCGCGGACAGCCGGCCCTCCCACGCCTGCACGTACGGGCAGTGGTTGCACGACTGCACGAGCACGAGCACCTCGTAGCCGGCGTACGAGTCGAGCGAGTGGCTCTGCCCGTCCACCGCGGGCAGCTCGAACGGCGGAGCCTCGGCTCCCAGGGCGACGCTCATGCCAGGGCCTCCTCGAGTTGCTCGCGCGACGGAACGGGCGAGACGCGCCCGTCGGGCAGGTGGTAGATGCGGCAGTTCAGCGCCGGCCGCCCGCGCGCGCCGGCGGGATCGACGTCGCGGCCGTCGACGCGGATCGTCGGCGAGCCGGGGAAGGCGAGCTCCTGCGCCTCCTCCTGGGTCAGCACCTCGCGCTCGACGAGCTCGGCCTCGACGCCGCGCGCCTGCACCACCTCGCGCAGCAGGTCGCGGGCCTCGGGGTGGGACGGGCAGTCGCGCCAGAAGAGGAAGTCGATCCGCACGCCGCCAGGTTAGGCGACGGGATCCAGGTGAGCGAAGGCGTCCCGGAGCGCGCCGCGCTCGGCCGCGTTGCTGGTGAAGGAGTCGGCCAGCCGCTGCTCGCCTTCGGGAGTCAGGCGCAGGTGGGCGATCCGCCCGTCGTCGACCGATCGCTCGCGCTCGACGAGGCCTGTCTCCTCGGCCCGGCCGACGAGCTCCGTGACCGTGCTCTGCGCGAGCTGCAGCCGGTCGGCCAGCTCCGTCACCGTCGATTGCTCGCTCCCGTCGGGCGCGCCCTTGATCATCAGCAGCAGCAGGTAGCGCTGCGGCGTCAGGCCGGCCGCCCGAGCGTTGCGCTCGGAGATGCGCATGAAGCGACGCAGAGCCGCCCGGAACTCGGCGACGGCGACGACGTCGGCTGCGGGGGGCGCGTCGGCCATGCCGCCAATCCTAGTCGCCGGCCGGACGGACTCCACGGCCTGCGACCTTCCTGACGAGCCGCGGCGCGAGCGCCTGGGCCAGCGGCGCGATCCGGTACCAGCGCGGGACGAAGATCTCCGCCCGGTCGCGCTCGACCGCCGCGAGCATCCGCTCGGCCACGAGCTCGGGCTCGACCACGAGCGTTCCGAGCCGCGCGCCGAAGCGCTTCCGCTGCGGGAACCCCTCGGTCTCGACGAAGCCCGGCAGGATCGTGTGCACCCGCAGTCCGCGCGGTCGCAGCTCGGCGGCGATCGAGCGCGAGAACGCGAGCTGCGCGTGCTTCGATGCGGTGTACGGGCCACCGGAGCCCGCGGCCACGGTGCCGGCGACCGAGACGACGTTGACGACGTCCGCCGGAGCGGCGGCCTCGAGGGCCGGCAGGAACGCGCGCAGGCACCAGACGCCGCCGAGGTAGTTCGTCCGCGCCACCTCCTCGATCCGGTCCGGGGACGAGCTGAGGAAGGTGCCGCGGCCGGGAACGCCCGCGTTGTTCACGAGCAGCGAGACGCGCGGGTGGCGCTCGAGGATCGCGGCGGCGACGCGGTCGACCGCCGAGCGGTCGCCGACGTCGCACAGCTCCCACTCGGCCCCGAGCTCCTCCGCCAGTGGCCGCAGCCGCTGCTCGCGCCGCGCGAGCAGCACGAGCTCCCAGCCGCGCCGACGCAGCGCTCGCGCGACGGCGGCTCCGATTCCGCTCGAGCCGCCGGTGACGACAGCTAGCGGCGGCACACGCGGGCGACGCGCGTCGCCGACGCGGTCTTGCCGCGCCGGTCGGTGACCACCGCCCGCAGCACGTGCCGGCCGCGCTTCGCCTTCGCCGTCCGCCACCGGCGCGAGAACAGGCCCTCGCTGCCGTGCCTGACCGTCCCGAGCTTGTGCCGGCCGTCGAAGAACGAGACCGAGCGCACGCCGCGAGAGGCGCCGGCGATCACGAAAAGCGGCTCGGTCTTCGCGACGCACGCCTTCGGCCGCGGCAGCAGCCACGTCAGCGTCGGGCGCGCGACGGCGTGCAGCCGCACCGCCCGGAAGGCCGTGTTCGGGAGAATGTTCCCGGCCTGGTCGATGTTCTTCGACTCCTGGTAGTCGGAGGCGACGGCGATCAGCGGCGTCCGGCCGAGCTTGATCTTCGGCGCGCCGTCGAGCGGCCACAGGATCAGCCCCGTGCCCGGGTCGTAGAAGGCCGCGAGCAGGAGCGTGTTCCTGTAGCCGATCACGAGGGAGAGCGGGTCGACGCCGGCGCCGCGATCGGTCGCGACGGCGGCGAGCAGCGGCCGGCCCGGCGTCACCACCTTCGTCAGGAAGCGGAAGCGCGGCGGCGTGACGTCGTTCTGCCACGCGTGCAGCAGGTACTGGCCCCGCAGCGGGTCGTTCGTGTACGGGTCGGCGCGCGAGTCGACGGAGACGAAGTAGCGGCCCTCGTGCGGGAAGTCGGCGGCGGCGGCCTCGTTGTCGAACTGGTACTCGAAGGTCAGGCCGTTCACGTTGACCGGCGTGCCGGGGTACCCCTGGACGTCGTTCTCGTTCAGCGAGCCGAGGAACCACGGTTCGACGAGCGAGTTCGGGCTCGACGCGAGCACGGCGACGCCGGCGTTGGCGACGTGCTCGCTGACGCGGACGGTGTAGACGTGCTCCGCGCCGTCCTCGTTGAACGGCTCGCCGGTGTAATCGGGCGGCGGGCCGAACGGCCACTGCGGGAAGCGGTACTCGCTGACGTAGCTCGTGCCCTTCCTCGTGTCGCCGACCTGGTAGGCCTTGATCGTCTCGCGCGGCGCGCGGCCGACCTGCGGCTCCTGCAACGAGAAGTAGTACGGCACTCGGATCCGGTCGCTGCCGCGGGTCAGGACGACGAAGCCGTAGTCATCCCCGGTCGGCGCGCCGCTCGAGCCGGACGCGACGACCGGCAGGTCGACGGTGCCGCCGGGCGAGATCGTCACGGACGAGGTCGCGGGCGCGATGGCCGAGCCCGCCGTCGCGGCCTGCGGCTGGACGTCCACGTTCCAGGTGCCGCCGCCCGTGCCGGCGTCGGTCAGCGAGAGCAGCAGCGGCTTGCGCGCAGAGTGGCCGTCCGTGTTCAGGTAGCCGAACGAGAGCGACGAGGGCTCGGCGAAGAGCTTCGGGTCGTTCGCGGCGGCGACGTCGATCAGGCCGCCGCCCTCGAGCAGCACCGACGCTTCCTTGATGCGCGCCGTGTCGCCCCAGGCCGGCTGCGCGGAGGTCATCAGCGCCGACTTGACCTCGCCCGGCGTCCACGACGGGTGCTGCTGGAGCAGCAGGGCGGCCGCGCCGGAGACGTGCGGCGCCGACATGCTGGTCCCGTCGAAAACGGCGAAGTTCGAGCCGGCGAACTCCTTCAGCGTCGACGAGAGGATCTGCCCGCCCGGGGCCGCGACGTCCGGCTTCAGCTTGTGGTCGAAGTTCGTCGGGCCGGCCGACGAAAAGCTCGTGATCACCCCGCTGCGGCCGGTCTGGATCTCCTTCGGGTCGCTGAGCGCCGTCGCCTTGAAGGTCGTGCGGCCGCCCTGCGTTGCGAGGTACGCGCGCAGGTTCGCGCCGTCGAGGTCGCTGATCATCCCGCCCGGCAGGCCGAGCTGGATCGGGACGAAGTTCGCCTCGCCGGCGCGGTTGTCGACGAACACGATCCCGGTGCCGCCCGCCTGGCGCACCCGCTCGACCTTCGACGCGAACGTGCAGCTGCCGCGCGAGACGAGCGCGACCATGCCGCTCAGTGAGCCCGATGGCAGCGAGGTGAAGCGCGGGTCGTTCGGGTCGAACCCCGGCGGCGAGCAGAGGTGGCGCTCGACCGGCTGGCCGTTCGTCCCCTGGATCGTGCCGACGTCGACGATCGTCTGGCCGGCGATCCACGAGGCCGCAACGTCGAAGTTGAAGGCGAACGGGATCTGCTGCAGGCTCGCCGCCGCGCCCGGCCCGGTGACCTGCAGCTCCGGGCCGAAGACGTGCAGGTTCGAGACCGCGGCGACCGAGATTGCGGCCGGCGCATTGCTCGGCGAGCCGACGGAGCCCAGGCCGAAGTCGTCGCGGTCGTTCCCCGCCGAGATGACCGGCACGACGCCCGCGTCCGCGACATTGTCGAGCGCGTCGATCAGCGCGTCGGCGGAAGGGTCGATCTCGGGGCCGCCGCCGGAGAAGTTGATCACGTCCATGCCGTCGTTCACGGCCGCCTCGAAGGCGAGCACGATCTCGGGCGTGAACGCGTCGAGGCCGCCGGTCGGCACCGGCACGTCGAAGACGCGGTAGTTGCCGATCTGCGCGCGCGGGGCGATCCCAGAGAGGCCGCTGACGGCCGGGTGGTCGGGGCCGGGGCCGACGACCGTGCCCGCGTCGCCCGCCGCGATGCCGGCGACGTGCGTGCCGTGGAACGAGTCGGCGCGGTTCAGCGCGAGGTGGCCCTGCCGCCCCGAGCCGGGGCCGGGGAACGCCCGCGCCACGATCACCTTCGGCGTCGTCCACTTCGTGCCGCCCTTCGGGAACCCGGCGGGATACGTGAAGCCGTTCGGGTCGAAGTACGGGTTCGCCTGGTCGACGCCGTCGTCGACGACGCCGATCTTGATCCCCTGCCCACGGCCGCCGGTGCTCGCCCAGAACGTGTCGGCGCGGATCACGGACGGGCTCTTGTTCGTGTCGAGGTGGTAGCGCGCGCTCGGGTAGACCTTCCGCACGGCGCCGACCTTCATCAGCCGCGACAGGTCGCGGTAGCGCAGGCTGACCGTCATCCCGTCGAGGACGATCCGGTAGTGGTACGAGATCCGCGCGCTCGGGACGGCGCGGCGGATCTGGCGGGCGGCGACGGCCTGAGCACGCGCGAGGCGCGCGAGGTAGGCCCGCGACGCCGACGAGGCGCTGTCGAGCTTCTTGCGCGGGCCGAAGGCGAACAGGCCCGGGCCGTAGCGCTGCGCCAGCGGCGGCAGGCGCAGGCCGACGAGCACGCGGATGCGCCCCTGCTGCTGGCCGCTCGGGATCCGGATCACGCCGTGACGGACGCGCCGGAGCGTCGCCTCGCCGGCGCGCGGCAGGCGGATCGCCCGCAGGTCGGCGGAGGCGGACGCGGCGGTAGCGAGGAGGAGCAGCGCCGCAGCCAGCGGGAGAAGGAAGTAGCGGCGCAAGGAGACCAGGGTACCTCAGATTCCGCAGGACTTAGACTCGCCCAGATGGGCCAATTCGAGGGCAAGCGCGGGCTGGTGCTCGGGGTCGCGAACAAGCGCTCGATCGCCTGGGCGATCGCTAAGCGGCTCGCCGACGGCGGTGCCTCGCTCGCCTTCACGTACCAGGGCGAGCGGATCGAAAAGGGCGTGCGCGAGCTCGCGGACTCGGTCGACTCGCCGCTCGTGACCGAGTGCGACGTGCGCTCCGACGGCGAGCTCGAGCGGGTCTTCGGCGAGGTGGGGGAGGCGTTCGGCGGGCAGCTCGATCTGCTCGTGCACTCGGTCGCTTACGCGGCCGCCGAGGACCTCGAGGGCCGCTTCACCGACACGCCGCGCGAGCGCTTCTGGATGGCGCTCGACATCTCCGCGTACTCGCTGGTCGCGTGCGCGCGGCTGGCCGAGCCGCTGATGGAGGCGGCGGGCGGCGGCTCGATCCTGACCATGACCTACCTCGGCGGCGAGCGCGCGGTGCCGCACTACAACGTGATGGGCGTCGCGAAGGCGACGCTCGACTCGTCGATGCGCTACCTCGCGTGGGACCTAGGGCAGAAGAACATCCGCGTGAACGCCGTCTCGGCGGGCCCGGTGCGCACCCTGGCGGCGCGCTCGATCGCGGGCTTCCCGACGATGGAGTCGATCGTCGAGGAACGCTCGCCGCTGCACCGGCCGATCGACTCGGACGATGTGGGCGCGGCCGCCGCGTACCTGCTCTCCGACGACGCGCGCAACGTGACCGGGACGACGCTGTACGTCGACTCGGGGTACCACGCGATGGGCATGTAGGGCCGACCGCGCGGCGAGAGGAACCCCGCCGCGCAGTCGGCAGACGTTACGGCGTGACGGGGTGCGTGCCCCAGTCGCCGCCGCCCTCCTGCAGGTCAGGCGTGTTCGTGACCTGGAAGAGGCCGCTTCCGTCCGCATTGACCGTGTAGAGGTCGAACTGCTCGGTCGGAAGCAGGGTGTGACGCGAGAACGCGATCTTCCGCCCGTCCGGCGACCACCCTGGGCCCGAGCAGCCGATCGAGCTCGGGTCGGAGCGAGGGCCGCCGCAACCCGGCACCGGGATCTTCCGGAGCCCGCTGCCGTCCGAGTGCGCCACCCAGATCGTGCTCCGGTCGGTGGCGGGGAAGTGAGCCGAGAACAGGATCTCGTTCCCCTGCGGCGACCAGCTTCCGCTGCAGAAGTCGAAGTCCGTCCCGGCCTGCGTGATGTGCGTCAGCCCGCTGCCGTCCAGCTTGACGGTGTCGATCTCGTAGCTCGTGTCGTTGGCCCGCGTGATCACGAGCCGCTTGCCGTTCGGCGAGTAGTCGCTCGGGCAGTCGTCGCCGTTCGGGTCAGACGTGACGCGCTGGAGGCCGCCGCCGTCGGACGAGCGGACGGTGTAGACGCCGTTCAGGCTCCCGTCGGTCTGGCCGTAGCCCTCGCACGCGAGCCTCGAGCCGTCCGGCGACCAAACGCCGCAGAAGAGCGCCAGCTCGGGGTAGTGGTCGAACGGCAGTCCGAGGTCGGTCGTGGCGCCGGTGTCGACGTTCAAGAGCAGCTCTTGTCCCGACGGCTGCAGGGTGAGCGGGACCAAGCGACCGTCAGGTGACCACTGGCCCACCTCGGCGTTGTCGTAGAGGAGCTGGTGCTTCGCCCCGCCTGGATCGACGGTATAGACCTGCTCCGTCCCCGTCGCCGAGTTGTCGACGTTGACGACCAGCTTTCCGTTCGTGCCGCCCGGCTTCGCCGTCGCGGGAATCGCAGCGACCGCCGCGATTCCCGCGACGAGAAGGGCGAGCGTGATCAGCTTGCGCATGGTTCCGTCTCCTTTCTTTCACCCTCAGGGGACCATCAGCGTCCCGGACAAGGTCATGACCTGCATGTCGTCGGCCGTTGTGTTGACGGCCGTTCCGCTCCAGTCGAAGTCGACCCGGAAGGCGTGCCCACCGTTGCCGAGCGGGCAACGAATGCCGGTGAAGTCCGTGACCAGGACCGCGGCAAAGACGCCGGCGGCGAGCGCCGCGCGAGTGTTGTGCATCTGGGTGCCTCCTCTCTCGTGTCCGCAGCTGTCTGCTGCGGGCCCGAGGATGTGGAGCGCCGCTACCGAGCTGCTATCGAGTCGTTACCGTCCGCCGGGCGTGCTCGATTTCCGGATCCTCGGGCCGCTCGAGGTCATTGCCGACGGCGCTTCTCTCCGGCTGGGCGGGCCGAAGCAGCGCGCGACGCTCGCGATCCTGCTGCTGAACGTGAACCGAGTCGTCTCGGTCGACCGGCTCGCAAACGATCTCTATGCCGGCGCGGCTCCGGTCACCGCGGTCACGCAGGTTCAGCGGCAGGTCTCCGAGCTGCGGAAGCTCTTCGGTCCCGCGCACGGGATCGAGACGCGGCCGCCCGGGTATCTCCTCCGGCTGGCGCCGGAGCAACTCGACCTGCACCGGTTCGAGCGTCTTGCGGGAGATGCCGGCAGGGCGTTGGAGAGCGGCGACGCGCGACACGCGACCGAGCTGCTGCGCGACGCCCTCGAGCTCTGGCGCGGCCCGCCTCTGGCCGACCTCGAGTACGAATCCTTCGCGCAACCCGCGATCGCGCGGCTGGAGGAGATCCGGCTCGCAGCGGTCGAGCTACGCGTCGACGCGGAGCTCGCGCTCGGTGCGCACGCGCACCTGGTTGGCGAGCTCGAGCAGCTCGTGGCCGAGCACCCGCTGCAGGAGCGCCTCGCCGCGCAGCTGATGTTGGCCCTCTACCGCTCGGGGCGGCAGGCTGAGGCGCTGGCCCTCTACCGCTCGACGCGAAAGCGACTGGTCGAGACACTGGGGCTCGAGCCGACAGAGGCGCTGCAGGCTCTCGAGCGCGCGATCCTCGCTCACGAACCGGCGCTCGAACGGGCGGCCACCACCGCCGGGGTGGGCGCCATCCTGGTCGTCGCCTCCGCTTCGGAGCGGCTCGAGCAGCTGCTCGCGGTTGCCGAGCCGCTCGGGCTGCTCCCGGGTCGGGAGCTGATCGTCGCCGGCCTCCTCGGGCACGAACGCGAGCTCGAGCAGGAGGCGGCCGCAGTGAGCGCGCGGCGGGCGTTGCTCACGGCTCCCAGTCGCGGGGCTGTGTTCACCACGCGCGACCTGCCCGAAGACGTGGTGCGTCTCGCCGGCGGGAACGACGTCGAGCTCGTGCTGCTGGAGGCACCGGCCGCACTCGACGGCGAACGTGTCCCGTCCGAGCTGGCGTCGATCCTCGAGTGCTCACCCGCGGACGTCAGCGTGCTCTCGGCGCGCGCAGGCGAGAACCCCGGGAACGGTGTCTTCGTGCCGTTTGGCGGCGGGGAGCACGACTGGGCGGCGCTAGAGCTCGGAGCCAGGCTCGCGTCGGCGACGGGCGTCTCGCTCGGCCTTGTCGGGACGAAGGCGGAGTCGTCGAGCGGCAGGCGCGACGCGAGTCGCCTCCTGGCCGACGCGGCACTCGCGGCACAACGCGTGGTCGGCGTCGAGACCCGCCCGATTCTCGCGGAGCCGACCGAGGAAGCGCTCGTCGACTCGGTGGAGAGTGCCGAGCTGGTCGTGGTCGGCATCTCCGCACGCTGGCGGCGCGATGGAATCGGCGCTACCCGCCGCGCACTCATGCGCCACGCGCGCGCGCCCGTGCTTCTCGTCCATCGAGGGCCACGGCCGAGCCTCCTGGCTCCGGGCGAGGCCCGGACGCGATTCACCTGGACGCTGGAGGCCTAGGCCGGCTTGCAGAGCTCGCCGAGGTCGAGGAAGCCGAACTCGGCCTGCTGGACCCGGCACCCGACCTTCGGCGACAGGTACTCGCCCCAGACGAAGCTTCCGAAGACCGCCAGCGGCGCCATTCGGACGAGCTGCGCTTGGATGCGCCGGTAGGCGGCGAGGCGCTCTTTCCCTCGAAGCGCGTGTGCGCGCACGCCTTCGCGACGGAACTCGGGCGCGCGCCACGGCCCGGGGCCGAGGGGCGACCCGAAGGCGCTGCTGCCGAGCGCCTGGTCGACGAACGGCGCCGGATCGAGCTCGTCGGCCCCGATCGTCGTGAAGAACAGGTCTGCGCGCCGGTACGACCCTGGGCACTGCTGCGAATCGATCACCGAAGCGGTCATTCCGATCCGCGCGAGGTCGGTTCGCACGATCGCGGCGAGCTTCGGCAGCCGCGGGTCGAAGCAGATCGAGATCACCGCGTGCCGTCTCCCGCTTCCTGCGAGGCGGTGAGCGGTCGCGACCTCGGGTCGAGTCTGCCCAGAGCCGAACCCCGGTACCGCCGGCGGCACGATGTCCGCGGCCGGCGCGTCGGCGAACGACGCTGCGAGCGCGCGCCGGTCGAGGACGTCGTCGACCGCGCGGCGCAGGCGGACGTCACGGAAAAGCGGGCGAGCCGTGTTGAACACGATCGCGTCCACGAGGGGGGCGTCGTACGGGTAGTACTGCTGTTTGCCGGCTCGGGCCGCCACGCTCTCGGGGCCCTTGCGCTGGTCGAGCAGCCCGCCGGGCTCGAAAAGCGGCGTCGTGTTGTCGAAGTCGTGCGGGAGAAGGTCGAGAGCACCGTGATCCGCCTGCACGACAGCTGTGGGCGTTGGAGTGTCGTTGGTGTAGACGATCCGCTCCGCGCGTCGCGGGCGACGCCCCGAGTAGTAGGGATTTCGTTCCAGCACAGTCCGGTTTCCCTGGATCGACGCGATGTAGTAGGGCCCGGCGCTCGGAATCGGCTTCTGCGTGAACCCCGGCCGGTAGACCGGGATCGAGAGAGGCACCGGACAGAACGCGAACGTCGAGAGCCGGGTGAGGAAATCGCCCGCAGGCTTGACGAGCGTGATCGCGAGCGTGTTGCCGTGAGCACTGACCCCCGAGATGTGGGCAGTCTTGCCCGCCCGGTAGGCGGTCACGCCTTGGATGTCCGACGCCAGTTGCGGCCCGGCCGAGTACATGTTCTTAGCGGAGAGCGAGCGCTCGAGCGTGTGACGGAACGTCTCCGCTATCACGGGCTCGCCGGACGGAGGCGAGAACCGGAAGCCGGGCCGGATCCGGAAGGAGTAGGTGCGGCCGTCGGGTGAGACGGTCGGCATCTCCGCGGCGATCTCGGGTCGCAGCCGCGTCCCGTCCGGCCCGGCCGAGTCCGGGTAGTACAAAAGGTTCGCGCACGTGGCGTACATGAGCTGACGAACCGATCCCTTTCCGCCCATCGGATCAGGGTCGACGGCAGAGTCGGTCGGGGTCGACACGCGTAGCTCCTCGCCCTTGATCGCCGGCAGCGGCGTCGGCGCAGCGGCGGCCGCCGTCCAGACGAGGCCGTCGTGGTAGGCCGCTGTCGTCGGGCGCGTGTGCGAGCTCAGCGTGCGTCGCCTGCCCGAGACGTCGTCGAGCGAGGAAACCGTGTCGGATGCGGTGTTCGCGACCCAGAGGTGGCCGCTTCCGAACGAGGCGCTCTCGGGATCCTCGCCGGCCGGGAGACTCGTCTGGATGCTGAGGTCGTCCTCGCTCAGCTTGAAGACGACGCTGTCCGGAATGATCGTGGCCCACACCGATCCTCCGCCGACGGCAAGGTCGCTGAGCCAGCCGTGGAGCTTTTGCCGCAGGACGCGGTTCGTGCTGGGGTCGATCTTCCAGATCCGACCGCTGCTCGGGTCGCCTGCCCAGATCGCTCCATCCGCGGAGAGGAGATACCTCCCCGCACCCGCGAACCGACTGACGACGCGCCCCGTACGCGGGTCGACGCGCACGACGCCATTACCCCGGCTCACCCAGAGCGACCCGCCTGCATAGACGACGCCGTCTGCGTTCGTGCCGGTCGGGTCGCCGCGGATCTCGAAGCTCCCCGTGGCCCGGCCGGTGCGCGCGTCGAAGCTCAGCACCTCTTGTCCCGCGTCCTGGACGACCCACACGGAGTCGTCGGCGGTAGCGATGTCGCCCGGCACCCACGGCAGCTGGTCGATCCGGGTGACCCTGCCGGTGGGAAGCGACACGCGCACGAGGTTCTGGTTCGCGGTAGTGACCCAGGCCGCGTCCCTCGAGAAGGCGATCGAGCCGATGCCGCTCTTGAAGGCCTGCGACCCGACCCGGCCGACCAGGCGCTGCGAGCGAGAGTCGATCAGGTTCAACGCGCCGGGATCGAGCGCGATCGATGGGCCGGCCGCGGTCTTCGCCTCGTTGCGGCCGTGGGACTCCGTGAGGAGGATGCCGGCGATGACCGCACCTGCCGCCGCGAGCGCGGCGACGCCGGCGAGGAGGAGTCGCCGTCGACGGACCTTCCGCCGCACGAAGGTCTTCCCGCGGAGCGCCGCTCTCGCGGCGGCGGCCAGCTCGCCGCAGGTCGAGTAACGCTCATCCGGCGACTTGGCCAGGGCGCTCGCGAAGACGGCATCGAAGGCCTCCGGCAGCTCGGGCCGGAGGTCCGAGAGGCGTGGCGGCGGCTCGTTGAGGTGGGCGAAGACGACCGAGAGCTCGCTCTCGCGGTCGAACGGCCTCACGCCCGCCAGGCACTCGTAGAGGACGCAGCCGAGCGAGTAGAGGTCGGCGCGCCCGTCGATCGCCCCGCCTTCGATCTGCTCTGGCGGGACGTAGTCGATCGTTCCGACGAAGCCTCGCTCTCCGGTCAGGCTGCTGACGGACGACACATGTCGCGCGAGGCCGAAGTCGCAGACGTAGGCGTGATCTCCGTCGGCTCCGGAAGTGACGAGGATGTTGCCCGGCTTCACGTCCCGGTGGACGAGCCCCGCGGCGTGGGCCGCGTCGAGCGCGCCCGCCACCTGCCCGACGAGATCGACCGCCCGGTCGGCGTTGATGCGGCCTTCGCGGCGGAGCACCTGGCGGAGGTCGGAGCCCTCGATGTAGGACATCGCCAAGAAGAGCGTCCCGTCCTCCTCGCCAGAGCCGACGGTCGCCACGACGTGGGAATGGCTGAGCCTCCCAGCGAGCTCGGTCTCTCGCAGGAACCGGCGGCGGAACCGCTCGTCCCGCGCCAGCTCCGGCGCGAGCACCTTCAGGGCGACGCGTTCGCCTGTCTCCGTCTCTTCGGCGACGTAGACGGTCCCCATCGCCCCTTCTCCGAGAAACGACTCGACGCGAAAGCCGGCGACAACAGAGCCTGTGCGAAGCTCAGGCCGCATCTCCCGATCAGCTTGACGAGCAGCGCGATCAATCTCAAGCGCCGGGCTGAGGGATCGCCTCGCGGGGTCTTCGCCTGGGCTCGAGCTCGTCGGCCGAGAGATCACCCCATCGGGGCGACGTTCTTCGGCGGTCGCGAGGCGAGGGTGGCGGGCGAGCTTCGCGGTCGGACTCAGCCCCGCGGAGGACCGAGCCACCGCGGGAGAGGAGGCTGACGATGACGTCCGATCCCACCGCCGAGTTCTTCGCGGAACTCGACGCACGCGGTCACGAGCCGCTGCTCAGGAAGGCGACCGGGACTGCTCGGTTCGACGTCGTCGACGACGGTCGAACTGCGCGGTGGCTGCTGACCATCGACCAGGGCGACATCCGCGTGTCGCGGAAGAACGCCGCCGCCGACTGCGTCGTCCGCGCGGACAAGACGCTCTTCGACCGCGTCGTCATCGGCGAGCAGAACGTGATGGCGGCCGCGATGCGAGGCGAGCTGGAGGTCAGGGGCGACCCGAAGCTGCTCGTGCTCGTGCAGCGGCTCTTCCGCCGACAGGTTCCCTCCGTGAGAGCGCCGGGATGAGCGACAGCCTCGTCAAGATTCTCGACGGCAACACCTTCGTCGTCAGCGACGAGCGGGGGGACATCGAGGCGTCCGCGGACGATCCCACCGGCCTCTTCTCCTACGACACGCGGTTCCTGTCGCGGTGGGTCCTGACGATCGACGGCGAGCGGATGAACCCGCTCTCCGTCGACGATCTCCAGTACTTCGAGACGCGCTTCTTCCTCGTGCCGGGGACCGGGACGGTGTACGTCGACGCGAAGCTGTCCGTGATCCGTCGCCGCGCGGTCGGCAACGGCTTCCACGAGGAGCTGACGATTCTCAACCACGCCGACGAGCCGGTCGACCTGACGGTGCGCGTCGAGGTGGGGTGCGACTTCGCCGACCTGTTCGAGGTCAAGGACGCGCGCGACAAGAAGGGCGACTACTCGGTGCGGGTCGCGCGCAACAGGCTGCTGCTGAACTACGACCGTGGGACGTTCGGCCGCTCGACGGCGATCTCGTCTTCAGCGCCCGCCCGGATCGACGAGGGCGGGCTCACGTTCGAGGCCCGCATCGCGCCGCACGACGAGTGGAGCACCGAGCTCGACGTCTCGGCGCTCGTCCTCCGAGACCAGAAGGGCCGGCGATCGTTCCAGGACCCGAAGCGCTCGGGCGCGCAGATGCGGCGCAACCTGGAGCGGTGGATCGCGGACGCGCCGCGCTTGGAGTCCGACTCGGACTCGCTCAAGGCGACGTACCGGCGCAGCCTCGTCGACCTTGCCGCGCTGCGGTTCTCGCCGCAGATCGCCGGCGGCCGGAGCCTGCCCGCGGCGGGGCTGCCCTGGTTCATGACGATGTTCGGTCGGGACAGCATCCTCACGAGCCTCCAGGCGCTTCCCTTCACGTCCGAGCTCGCGGCGACGACGCTGCGCGCGCTCGGCGACTGGCAGGGCGTCGGCGTCGACGACTTCCGGGACGAAGATCCGGGCCGGATCCTGCACGAGATGCGGTACGGGGAGATGACGGCGTTCGAGGAGCGCCCGCACTCGCCGTACTACGGCTCCGCGGACGCGACGCCGCTCTACGTCGTCCTGCTCGACGAGTACGAGCGCTGGACGGGCGACCGGGCGCTCGTGCGCGAGCTCGAGGGCGAGGCGCGGGCGGCGCTCGACTGGATCGACGAGTACGCGGACCTCCAGGGGACCGGCTACATCTGGTACCAGCGGCGGAACGAGCAGACGGGGCTCGAGAACCAGTGCTGGAAGGACTCCTGGGACTCGATCTCCTACAGGGACGGCCGCCTCCCCGGCTTCCCGCGCGCAACCTGCGAGCTGCAGGGCTACGCGTACGACGCAAAGGTCCGCGGCGCGCGGCTGGCGCGACTCGTCTGGAAGGACGCCGCCTTCGCCGACCGGCTCGAGCGGGAGGCGGCGGACCTCAAGCGGCGCTTCAACCGCGACTACTGGGTCGACGACGGCGAGTACTTCGCGCTCGCGCTCGACCCGGACGGGAACCAGGTGGACGCGCTCGCCTCGAACAACGGCCATCTCCTCTGGAGCGGCATCGTCGACAAGTCGAAGGCGAAGGCCGTCGCGCGACACCTGCTCGGTCCGCGGCTCTTCTGCGGCTGGGGCGTCCGCACGCTCGCCGAGGGGGAGGGGCGCTACAACCCGATCGGCTACCACGTCGGCACCGTCTGGCCCTTCGACAACTCGTTCATCGCGTGGGGCCTGCGCCGGTACGCCTTCAAGGACGAGGCGGCCGTGATCGCCGCCGGGATCCTCGAAGCCGCGGAGTTCTTCGACGGCCGCCTGCCGGAGGCGTTCGGCGGCTACGAACGCACCAGGACGATGTACCCGGTGCAGTACCCGACCGCCTGCAGTCCACAGGCCTGGTCCACGGGAGCGCCGCTCCTGCTGCTGCGTACGATGCTCGGTCTCGAGCCGCAGGGGGACAACCTGATCGTCGACGCGGCGCTGCCGAGCGCGATCGGCCACCTCGAGCTGCTCGACATTCCGGGGCGGTGGGGCCGCATCGACGCGTTCGGACGCGGACGGGTCGACGTGGAGCGGAGAAGGCGATGAGCGTGCGGGCTACCGCGCAGGGCTCGGTAGCACGCGAAGGCCGTTTGCGGCGCTCGCCACGTCGAGCCCGACGAGGTGCCAGCCGCTCGACCCGACCCGGCTTTCGGCCGGGTGCGTCAGGCGCTCCTGGTGCACGCGGCGGCCGTCGACGGTGACGACCACCCGCACGGGCTTGCGCGCCGTCAGCCGCAGCCGGATCGGGCCGTCGGCCCAGAAGGCGGCGTGGCGGTAGCGCGGCGACGACCCGCTCCAGCCTTCGCAGAAGACGACCTTCCGCGTCGGCTCTGGCACTGGTGAGGAGCCGCCCGAGCGGCCGCGCTCGAGCATCGTCACGCCGTCGTCTCGCCTGACCTGCCCGAAGCCGTGCCGCCGCAGCCCGCGCCAGGCGAACCAGCCGGTGTCGCCGGTGAGGCCGCGGTGGAAGGCGACGTAGCGGATCCCGAGCCGCCGTAGGAGCGCGTCGTCGCGCGGACGCCAGTCGCCGCAGTTCAGCGGGGCCAGCCGCAATGAGAGTCGCGCCGCCGCCTGGGGCGCGATCGTCGAGTAGCCGGCAGGGCGCTCGCGCCGCGCGACCTGGTCGTACCAGAGGTAGACGCTGCCGAGGTGCACGTTCGGGTGCAGCACCGGCAGCTCGAGCAGCCGGCCGGCCGCGGTCAGCCCCTTGTACGCGCCGGTCCCGCGGTCGGCGGCGGCGGCGTCGTAGATCGACACGCGCAGGTCGGCGGCGACGAGCACCAGGAGCACCGCCACGAGGATCCAGCGCAGGCGTGCGGCGGCGACGGCGACGAGGGCCGCAACGCAGAGACACGCGACCGGCATCAGCCGCTCCGG
>Ga0207702_10002392_pt1 | contig 17865 bp, 19 predicted proteins | sample KBSCornC62_FD_184302 | JGI IMG/M metagenome (GOLD analysis project Ga0207702, IMG submission 184302) | Corn rhizosphere microbial communities from Kellogg Biological Station, Michigan, USA - KBS Corn C6-2 (SPAdes) (version 2) | ecosystem: Host-associated > Plants > Roots > Rhizosphere > Soil ...
TCGAAGTAAAAAAGATCAGCGCAGGAGGCGCCGTTAACGATTGGATTAAAGGTGACGATGAAAGGATTCGACGGCGTAGGACTACTCTAAATCTGCTTTATCTGGATTGTAGTAGTAACGGAATCGCAAGGCGAGATAAGGACCTTTAAAGTCATTGGGCAAGGGCGGGAATGGGTTCGAATTGGTAATACTTCCCCAAGCGGGGCGATCCAACGCGACATCGCCGGAACTCGCAACCAAGCGCAGATCTGCAACCTGACCATCCTTCGTGATTGCGAACTCGATGGCAAGCTTGCCTTTCTTCATCTCTGCCGATTCCGGGATCAGAATGTACCAGTTTTGCTTTACCACCTGCAGAATGCGTTGCAAGTAAGGACCGAAGTCAACCCCCTGAGTGTCGCTGAGGATATCCAGCTGTCCGAGTTGCCGGCCCTTCTGGCCAGTGCCAAGTCCAAAGTCGCCGCCCTGGCCGCCACCGGCTCCGCGATTTTCCGCGGCCGCCTGCGTTGCCTGCTGGATCGCTGAACCCGCAGTCATTGGGCCCCCATACTTGCTGAAATTGGGACGAGTCGGCGTCTGTAATTGCGCCGTCTGGTTACTCTGAAATTGCGGCCGCTGCGATGGTGCCTGTTGCCCTTGCTGAACCGGCGACTGACTTTGTGGATTCGGCTGAGGCGGCGCAGGTTCTGCAGCCCGCGGGCCCGCCGGACCCGGCGCTCCCGGAGGCGGTGTTGCCAGAATCTTTTTCAGCTCGTTGGTATCCAGCTGCGGATGCCGGGATGTCGCGATCCGGTCTTTATCGGACATAACGTTCGTGTTCGGCTTGCGAGTTGGCTTCTGCAGATCCGGCGGCAGGGGCAGGAACGTCACATTCTTGTCTTGCATCGGATTGATGGGCACTACCATGGCTCGATGAATCCCCATCGTTCTTTCGATCAGCGGCAGATTCCACAGCACAATAAACAACAGCAGGTGGGCGATGATGGAAATCCACGCGGCTTCCCGCCTGCGCGACCGCGCCAGATCGTCTTGCAATTGGATTAGTAAATGCGGGACTCGCGCATCCAGCTCGCGGTAAGCCGTCTCCCAGTCATCGCTGTCATAGAGGCCGAGTTGCTCAGGCTGCGGTTCCGGGGACGGAGGTGGCGGAGGCACCGGATCCTTGAATGGAATTTGCGTAATCGGCATGCGCTGGATTTAGGTGCCTGTCATTTAGACACGAACTACACTGACGGCGTTGCATCTGGGCATTGCTGGAGACATGCTCTGGGCGCGCAGTGCGTTTCCGCCAAAGTTACTTCTATTCTCGCATCTTTCCCTCGATTTCGCTCCCCTAATCGGGCTGAGACTTCGGTGTGTAAACATATGTAAATGCAGGGAGAGAGCTAGGACGAGGAGGATAAATGCGGGACGACAGCCACCCTGTCCTGAGCGAACTCGCATGGGTGTCCGGCGGCTGCAGGCGGCCCTGCGCAGTTGGCGTCAATGCTTGCTGTGATTGATCTCCGTAAGGCCAACTTTGTTCCCGTGCTCACGAATACTGGCCACGATTTCAAGCGCCAAAGCCAGAGCCCGCCGCCCATCTTCCAGCGGAACAACCGGCGCGGACCGCTCCCGAACTGCCTGCAAAAATGATTTCAGCTCGGCATGCAGTGGCTCCTCGGATGCAACCGGAGGCTTGCCCACTCCGATCTGAGGATTTACCGAAGGGGTTGCTGGTGCAGCGCCGTCCGATCCAACCGTGAAGACGAGTACTTCCTGACGTCCGTAATCCACGGAAACGTACTGCCGGGGCTGGAAGAACCGCAGTTTGCGAACTCGCTCGGTGGAAACCCGGCTGGCCGTGAAGTTCGCGATGCATCCTGACTCCAACTCCAGGCGCACATTGGCGATATCCACCTTGCCAGAAAGAATAGGCAGCCCGACGGCCCGCACTTCTTTCACCGGAGACTTGGCGAAAGCGAGCACGATGTCCAGATCGTGAATCATCAAATCGAGAACCACATCGACATCGAGGGATCGCGGCGTAAATACGCTAAGCCGGTGTACTTCAAAGAACATGGGGCGCGTGAGGATGGGAATCGTGGCCCGCACCGCCGGATTGAATCGCTCCAAGTGGCCGACTTGGGCAATTCTGCGATGTTTCTTGGCCACTGACATCAGTTCGTCGGCATCGTCGAGGGAAGTCGCCAGCGGCTTCTCGATCAGCACATCGACGCCCGAGTTCATCAACTCTCGCGCAACTGAAAGATGCCGGACTGTTGGAGCAGCCACCGTAGCGGCCTGCACTTCACTGTGCGTGGTGAGTAATTGCTGCACCGATCCGAATGCCTTGCATCCGAACTCGCGAGCCACCGCGTCGGCGCGAGCTGTGTCGGGATCAACAACTCCGAGCAGACGAACCGCCTCGCCTTGTAACTCCAGTTCCTTGTAGACTCGGGCATGGTTGCGCCCAAAAACGCCTACGCCCACAACGGCGACAGAGATCGGATTGCGCGCTGGCAGAAAATTTCTCGCTGGGCCGGTTGCCGGAACCAAATTGTACCCGCAAAGCAGGGAAAGAGCATCTGCAGATGGTGACGGGTGCCCATCCCCCTCCGGTTTTGGGAGAAGTGAGATGCGGAATCTGAATGAATCTTAGGTGGTGATACAGCATTCTCAACCACCGAAACATTGAAAGGAAATCATCGCCCCATGAGGACGATCGCACTGCTGACCATATCCAACATCTTTATGACCTTCGCCTGGTACGGACACCTCAAATATCGCGAGGTGCCGCTTTATAAAGTCATAGTCGTAAGTTGGATGATTGCCTTCTTCGAATACTGCTTTCAAGTGCCCGCGAACCGCATCGGTTCCTACGAATTCAGCGCCGCGCAACTGAAGACGATCCAGGAGGTGATCACCCTGACTGTCTTCGCCGTCTTCTCTATCATCTATTTGAAGCAGCCGTTGCGCTGGAATTATCTCGTTGGTTTCGTGCTCATTGTTGCGGCAGTCGCGGTCATTTTTCGTAAGTGGTGAGATTGGTGGACGGCTCCGTCTCGAACAGCTATAAAGAAGTGCGCTACACAGCGACTTCACCGCGAGATAAAAAAGTGCGCTACCTTCTGCTTATGATCGCAGCTAGTCTTCTGGTACCCGGCATCCATGCCGCAGATGCCAAGTCGGCGATTGAACACGTTCTGATCACGCAACAAGAAGCGTGGAACCATCACGATCTCGACGCCTTCATGACCGGCTACTGGAATTCGTCTGACATGACATTCTTCTCGGGGGCCACAGAAACCAGCGGCTGGCAGGGCACGCTCGATCGCTATCGAGCAACCTACGGCAGCCCCGGACACGAGATGGGCAAACTGGACTTCTCCGATCTGCGAATCGAAATGCTGGGAGACAAGGGCGCTTTCGTCCGCGGCTCCTGGCATTTGACGATGCCGGACGGAAAGACACCGCACGGTAAGTTCACGCTGGTGTTCCGCAAGTTCCGGGAAGGATGGAAGATCATCCACGATCACACATCGGCTGCCGAATGAGTCCGGGCCGGCACGATCCGCTTCGGCGGCGGAGCGCTCGCTTCGCTCGCGGGGGGACGAAGGCGTCCGCCCCTACACGCTACTTCTTAACCCGGACTTGGACCCGCGTCCCGTCCGGAATCTTTCCCTGCAAATCGACTACACCGTTGCGCACCATGCCTTCGAATTCCTGCGGAGATGAAAGCTGTCCTGAAGCTGCGTTTGGGGACGGCGTTCTGCTGCGCCCCATACCTTTATCCATAGCTTCATTCGCCAGCTGGTCCGCTTCCTGATTGTGTTCGCGCATGGCGTGTCCAATGGCGAACCACTCCAGGCGCGCAATCAAATCCTTGGCTCGGGCATGCAAATCCTGCAGCGTGGGATTCTTCACCTTGTAAATGCCCTTGATCTGGCGCACCAGCAACTCTGAGTCGCTGATGACCTTGAGCGCCTTCGGCCCATGCTTTAGGGCGTACTCCAAAGCCGCGATCAGACCTTGATACTCGGCGAAATTGTTGGTTTGATGCCCGAGATATTCGCTCAGAGCAGCGACCTTGCGGCCTGATTCGTCCTGGATTACGACCCCGTATCCGGCAGGACCGGGATTGCCTCGAGCGCCGCCGTCGCTGTGAGCCACAAGATAGTGTTCTGGAGGATTTTCTCGCGGCTCGAAAAAGTTTTTTGAGCCTGACGGATAGGAAGGCATGTCTGAGTTTACCCTGCCCTTTGGCATGCAACCACGCTGCAGAAATTAACGCCCAGCAGCCAGCCGAGTGGCCAATCGAGCTGGCAATCCGGCTTCGAAGATGCGGTCTTGCGCGCTTTTGAGGTTGTAGGGGGAGCGATGAAAATGCACGACCATTGCCTCTGTGTCGAATAGACCGAAGGCGGCGCGCCAGTCACCGTCGCGCGGCTGTCCCACCGATCCTGGATTAATCAGGTATCGTGCCGAACTCTTGAGCTGCAGCGCTACCGATTCGGCCTGTCCCACGGTTTTGTACTCGGGGCGAAATCCATCAGCTGAGGAGCCATTGGCAAAGAATCCCCCCTGCAGATGGGTGTGGCCGAAGAAGGTGAGAGGCGTGCTAAGCGTAATCAGCGGCGCCAGTGCATCGCCCAGCGAGACCACATATTCGTCTTCATCGTTAGGCGAACCGTGGACAAGCTGAACCTCGGGATAAGCCGGCAGGGAAACAGGCCCGTGCGGCAGAGCTCGCAGCCATTCCAGATTTTCAGCGGTCAGCGCATTACGCGTCCACAGTGCCGCGGCCGCTGCCATGGGATTGAAATCCTCCAAATCCATTCCGCCCGTGGCAGCCTTGTCGTGATTACCTCGGACGAAGGTCTTTCCGATCTCGCGCGAACGATCTGCCACCTCGTTGGGACTAGCGCCGTAGCCAACGATGTCACCCAGGTTCACGATGATGTCAAAGGAAGGAGCACTGGCGAGGCACGCATCGAGGGCCTCGAGGTTAGCATGGATGTCGCTCAGCAGCAGTATGCGCAAGGAGCACCGGACAAGTTGCCGATTATAGCCCACCCGGCGCATTGATGACCGGACAACGAGCCCAGTGCCCTGCCCCGACCTGAAGCAGCGGCGGCAACGCGCTTGCACAATCTGCAATGCGGGAGTCACAGCGTGGTTCGAAAGCACATCCCGAAGGCAAAGCATGGAGCGCGGGAACTGTGCCCGTAATCGTTTCCAGAGGACGACCTCGATCAGTCTTGAGATCAGGGACAGCATGCAGTAGTCCACGAGTATAAGGATGAGCGGCGGCCTGAAAAATGTCCCGCTTCGCCCCCAGTTCCACCAGGCTACCGGCGTACATGACTGCAACCCGATCGGCAACCTGGGAAACGACGGCCAGATCGTGCGAGATGAACAGCATGGCAAGGCCGAACTTCGCGCGCAACTCGGCCAGCAGATCCAGGATCTGAGCCTGGATGGTGACGTCGAGCGCAGTCGTAGGCTCATCGGCGACCAGGAGCAGCGGACGGTTTACGATGGCCATCGCAATCATGATGCGCTGGCGCATGCCTCCCGAAAGCTGGTGCGGATAGTCGCGCGCTCGCCGCACTGGCTCAGGAATCGCAACGTCGTTCATGGCATCGACTGCCCGTTGCCAGGCCTCTTTCTTCGAAATGGCACGGTGAGCCAAAACCGTCTCGGCAATCTGCTCTCCTACCCGCATCACGGGATTTAGAGCAGTCATCGGCTCCTGAAAGATCATGGCAATAAGCGAGCCGCGCAACTGCCGCATCGTATTGTCGTCGAGAGAGATCAAGTCACGCGCAACGTCATTCGCGGAAAATGTGATCTCTCCTGTAATGCGTGCCTGCGGCGGAAGTAGTCGCATGATGGCTAGCGAAGTGACAGACTTTCCGGACCCGGATTCGCCCACAAGTCCGAGCACTTCGCCGGGAGCAATGCAGAAGCTCAAGTCGCGAACGGCGGGAAGAAAGTAAGAGAATGCAGGGACAGCCGCCCCGGGCTGCCCGTCCGGCCTCCGGACGGGGCTTCCCTTCACGGGGAATCCAATGTTGAGATTACGCACTTCCAGCAGCGCAGGCACTGGTGCCATGTTAGCAGCAACAACCGGGTCGGCTGGCGGTGGCGGACAGCCCAGTGGCTGTCTACGTGACTGGTTACTGGCCTAAAATCAGCGGCAAGCCATTCTTGGGATTGCCGACCACAACGACTTTCGTGTTCGGACTCTTCGCCAAAGTCTCCGTCGCTTCGATGCCTTTCCATTCGAGCAGCGAGGGCGTGATTCCCTGGGCTACGATTTGTTGAAAATCGCGTACGCCTGCGGCCTCGATGCGCTTTCGCTGCGCCTCCTGCGTTTCCTTTTGTAGGCGGAAATTCATGGCTAAGGCTTCCTGTTCCGCCTGTTGCTTGGCCTCGATCGAAGCTTTCAGCGTGGCGGGGAGTTGAATATCGCGGAGAAGAACATTTTCCACCGTGATGCCCCGCAGGTTCAGTGCTTGGGTGATCTGATCGAGAATTTGCTTGCCTACCATCTCGCGTTCGCCCGTGTACAGAGCATTGGCGCTATGTGAGGCAGTCGATTCCCGAATCGCCGAGCGCAAGGTTGGCTCTACTACCACAGTTTCGTAATCGGCGCCTATTTTTTGAAATACTTCGGCAGCACGCTCTGGATTCAGGTGATAAATCAGTGAGGTATCGAGGCTCATCATGAGGCCTTCGCTTGAAGGCACGCTTGCCGACTCTTTGAGCGTCTGCGTTTGGACCGACAATTCGTTGTTGGTCTTGAGCGGATTGATCAAGTGAATGCCTTCGCCGAGAGTCTCGTTGGTGACTCTGCCGAACAGCGTGAGCACCCCGACATGCCCCGTCCCGACCCGCGTCACGGAAGCGAAAAGCAGGATTACGATTATGAATGCCGCTACCGCGAGCCCGATCAGGCGTAGCAAGTTGCCGCCAGAGGCTCCGGTGTCAATCACTCGCCCGCGAGCTGGATCAAAGATGGTCATCGCTATTCTCCCCGAGGGAAGTTTAGGGGCAGAGGCGATGCCCAGATAAGTGTCTAGGGGGCTTCGGGCTGCAGGATTGGCGGTGGTTTAAGCAAGGGCGCCTGAACCCAGAAGGCTGGCGCCTGAAGCACTGAATCTTGCCCTGCTATCGCCGCATCTCTTACAGTATTGTTATGAGCAAGATTCACATTCCGACGCCTTTACGCCAATACGTAGGCAAGCAGGCTTCCGTGGACGTGCAGGGCTCGACCGTTGGCGAGGCGATGAACGCGCTGGTAGCGCAACATCCCGAGCTGCGGAAACACCTTTACACGGAAGACGGCAAGTTGCGGGCCTTCGTAAACCTGTATCTCAACGACGAAGATATCCGCTACCTGCAGAAAGAAGCGACCGCGCTTAAAGACGGTGATAATATCTCGATCGTGCCTTCAATCGCAGGGGGCGCGGCCTGAGCGGAAACTTTGAAGTGAAACCTGCCTTCACAATGCGCTGTTGTTGCTGTTGTCCCTCCTGTCGCTAGCAGTGCGGTTCGCCCATTCCGCTTGGAATCTTGAATTACGGCGCGGAGTAACACGAAGCAAAATTCAGAGGACATTATGGCTACCATTACCGAGCTTCCAGTGACCTTGAGCAAAGATGAAATCCTGCGCTATTCGCGGCACTTGATCATGCCCGAGGTCGGGATGGAAGGGCAGCAGAAGCTGAAAGCCGCGCGCGTACTGTGCATCGGCACGGGCGGACTGGGGTCACCGATGGCGTTGTACCTGGCTGCCGCCGGTGTGGGAACGCTGGGGCTTGTCGATTTCGATGTGGTGGATTACACCAATCTGCAACGGCAGATTATTCACTTCACCGCCGACGTAGGGCGCAAGAAGCTGGATTCCGCGGCCGACAAGCTAAAGGCGATTAATCCTTATCTCGACCTGCGGACGTTCGATACCAAACTGAGCAGCGCGAATGCGCTCGAAATGTTCCGCGACTTCGACATCATTGCGGACGGCACCGATAACTTCCCGACGCGATATCTGGTTAACGACGCGTGCGTACTCACCGGGAAACCGAATGTTTACGGATCCATCTTCCGTTTTGAGGGACAGGCAAGCGTGTTCGCAACCGAAGAAGGACCGTGCTATCGCTGCTTGTATCCCGAGCCGCCACCGCCGGGATTGGTTCCGTCGTGCGCTGAAGGTGGAGTGTTGGGAATTCTGCCGGGCTTAGTTGGAGTGATGCAGGCAACGGAAGTGATCAAGCTGATCCTTGGTGTGGGCGAGCCCCTCATTGGCCGCTTGCTGCTGGTGGATGCTTTGGGAATGAAGTTCCGCGAATTGAAACTGCGTAAGAATCCAGATTGCCCGGTCTGCGGCACGCATCCTACGGTTACCAAGCTGATAGACTACAACGAGTTTTGCGGCATTCGAGGAGAGGAGAAGCCCGTGGGCAGCGGAGTTCCCGAGATACAAGTGGAGGATTTGAAGCGGCGTCTGGACGCGAAAGAGGATCTGTTCGTGCTCGATGTGCGCGAGCCGCACGAGTACCAGATCTGCAACATCGGCGGCTATCTGATCCCCCTGAATGATCTGCCGAAGCGCGTAAATGAACTGGACTCCAGCCGCGAGATAGTCGTGCACTGCAAGATGGGCGGACGCAGTGCCAAGGCGGTGGCCTTCCTGCAACAGGCAGGATTCAGCAAGGTGCACAACCTGGCGGGCGGGATCACGGCCTGGGCGGACCGCGTGGATCCGAAGGTGCCTAAGTACTGAAAATATTGTCATCGGGTGTGAGTTAAGTTTCAGTTTAGGGAGCGCAGAAATGCGCTCCGTTTTTGTTGGCACGATCATTGCTGAATATCGAATACGAGCGCATAATAGCCAGTCTCTTCATCATCTCCCCCTTTGAACAAGATCCTTTCGGAGGTCTCTTATGCACAGAAAGGTAGTACTTGCACTTATTGTTCTGTGTCCCAGTGTGCTGATCAGTACCATGAGGGCGCAGGACACTGCCAAGCCGTCGCAGAGCGCCCAGAGCGACGCAGTTGCGCAACCGACATCGGGATCAAGCCGCACCACACCAAGAGGATTCGTTCTGGAAGACGGGACACCGGTGAAATTGCGAATCAACCGCACGATTTCCTCTGCGGACGCCCACGTAGCTGACACGGTTGATTTCGAGGTTCTAGACGAAGTCAACGTGAATGGCACCGTTGTGATTCCCAAGGGAGGTCTTGCTTTCGCTACAGTAACCGAAGCTCAGGGCAAACGACGGATGGCGCGCGGTGGCAAGTTGGACATCAATATTGACTATGTGAAGCTCGTCAGCGGCGAGAAGGCTGCCCTGCGCGCGGTTAAGGATCTGAAGGGTGGCGGGCACACCGGAGCAATGGTGGGAGGGATGGTTGCGACAAGTCTCGTCGTCTTTCCAGCCGCGCCATTCTTCCTTTTCATGCATGGAAAGGACATCACAATACCGAAGGGAACTGAGGTGACGGCTTACGCTAATGGAGACATGAAGCTAGAGCTTGCGAAATTTCAATCCGCTTCTGCGGTCCAGCAAACATCCGGCAACGCTCCCGGCGCAAACTCTTCGTCAGCCAAGCTCCAGATCGAATCGAATCCTTCGGGTGCAGATATCGAGGTGGACGGGAGTTTTGTTGGCAATACTCCTTCGGAGGTACAACTGGCCGAGGGAGACCATATCGTCGCGGTTAAGAAGGCAGGATTTAATAATTGGGAACGGAAAATGAAGGTTAGTAGCGGTAGTAATTTGCACTTGGCCGCTGAATTGGAGAGAGTTGCGGTGCAGTAGTTCGCGGTTAGGGTTGTTCCATGAAGAATAAAAGGGGAGCGCTGAGCGCTCCCCTATCGTTTTCCGAGCGGAGTGACTACTTGCTCGATCCTGCCTGCATTTCGTCGCTGGATTCTCCGATCTGCAGCGCATACTTCTTGCCTTGGAAGCGAGCGCCGGCAAGAGTGCGTTTTCCATTATCGCCATTGTTCAGAATGGCGGCATTGCTGGGTGCGGGCGCACTCAGATCGACCACCTTCGCCGGCACTTTCGCTAATACGTTCTTGCCTTGCGAGATCGTGAGTTGCACATCGGAGCCCGTACCTTGCCACTCAAGCTTGTAATCGCCCGCCTTCAGATTGGTTCCATTGATGGTTGCGGGACTCAGCAAGGTCATCTGTCCCTTGCTTGCGGCAAACGCGCTGGAGGCCACTAGCAGGGCCAGCCCCATGATCAGAGTCTTCGAAACGGTTGCGAACTTCATAGCTGCTCCTTTTTCTTCCCCGGATTATCGGGATCGGTTTGGGGCGGCCCGGTTCGCAAATCATGGGAGAAAACACTTTGTCTTTCCCCAGGAATCGCCTACAATGCTTGCCGCTGGGGTTAAGCGCACAAGCTCTCAAGCTTGCGCTTCCGCTATGGGGGTTCCCTCACCTGGGCCGCCAAACCGAGCGTGAGAGAATCCCCAAAACCCCGCTAGTAATTCTTTAGAAGACCAAAGTCACCTCTGCTTCGGCCCTTTTGCCCACCCTTGCAATACGCTTGTTCCGCGCAGCAAGTTCCTTTGCGATTCTGTACGTTTGACGAATTAGTTTTACGCGGGGTAGCAAGAAATCCCAATCAATCTTTCTGAAGAAGTACACAGATGTTTTGTTGGGGCTGGATAGCGCCGCATTTTTCTGGAACGGAGAACGCGCTGATTACGTATCGTCAGGTGTCCATAGTTGTCGTGTGTTTCGTTGCCGACGTCTTGATCATGCGAGGAGGCGCTGTTACGCGTACAAGCCAATGATTGAATTGATACATCTGCGCAAGGAGTATGACGCGCTGTTGGCCGTGGATGACGTTTGTCTCACGGTGCCGCAAGGAGAAATCTTCGGGTTGATCGGCCCAAATGGCGCGGGAAAGACCACGACGATTCGCATGGCGGCGGGCTTACTGGCGCCGACAATGGGTCGCGCAATGGTGGCGGGCGTCGACGTGGCGCAGGAGCCGGAACGGGCGCAGCAATATATCGGATATCTCGCGGACTTCTTCGCTTTGTACGAGGATCTGAAAGTGTGGGAGTACCTGGACTATTTCGCCCACGCTTACAAACTTCCGGAGAGCGAGATTTCTTCACGAATCAACGAAGTCATCACGCATGTGAATCTGGAGATCAAGCGCGATGAGATGATCCGTGGCCTGTCGCGCGGCATGAAGCAGCGGCTCGGGATTGCGCGCGCCATCATCCATCGTCCTAAAGTGATGCTGCTGGATGAACCGGCCTCGGGGCTGGACCCGAAGGCACGGTTGGAGTTGCGGAACCTGCTGCGGTCGTTGCGCGATCAGGGCGCCACCATTTTGATTTCATCGCACATTCTTACCGAACTGGAAGGCTTCTGCACCTCCATCGGGATCATGGAACGAGGACGATTGGTGCGCAGCGGGAGCATCGAGCAGGTGACGGCCGCCGCCACCACGGCCCGACTGGTCCGCCTGACCTGGGCCGGAGATTCTGCGGCGATTGTGCAACAGAAGTTGAAGAATGATTCGAGAATCTCTGAGGTGAATCTGGCCACGGGCAATGGAGCGTTTCGGTTCAGCGGAACGGAAGAAGATCTTGCAGCTGTCCTGGCCGGGCTGGTGGCAGGCAATGTGCGAGTGACTTCGTTTGGCGAAGTCAAGCAGACGGTCGAAGAGGTGTACATGAGGCTTTCGACCCACGAGGTGATGTGATGGCCGGAATCTGGAGTAACCCTGAATTTGTGCGGCAACGCCGGGCAGAGTTGCGGCCGGGGCGAGCGATGACCGCAGCGGCAGTGGTGGTCCTGATGTGCATCCTGCTTGGTCTGGCATGCTGGAGTTCGCAGCAGAATCAGCTGCTGAACCTGCAACGCGCCGCGGCGCAGTATGGAACGCAGGCATGGACTCAGCGGCTGGATGTTTTGCAACAGAATTTTGCGCGCAACACATGGCTGCTCTTTTTTCGCTGGCTGGTTGGATTGCAGGGCGTAGCCCTGACGTTCTGGGCGTTGTTTTCGTGTGCCCAGTCGGTATCGGGAGAGCGCGATCGCAAGACGTGGGATTTTCAGCGGACAACCCGGCTCACCGCGGCCGAAATCTTGACGGGCAAACTGCTGGGCGAGCCTGTCCTGGTGTACTTCGCGGTGTTGTGTGCGGCGCCAGCCACGGTAATCTCTGGGCTGGCGGCAGGATTATCAATCGGCACGGTGTTTTCCATTCTCATTTTTCTGGCTGTTGTTTCTCTGTTTTTGGGCTTGGGAGGAATGTGGCTTTCGACGCTACTGGAGAGCCGCTCGCGGGGAGTGGGATTGATTGCAGCGTTGGCCCTATACGGATTTACGCTGGGCCTGTTTGGCATGCATGCCAGTGGCCTGCCCGGATTGGCCGCCATGAGTCCTCTGACCGGGTTCGTCGATCTGCTGGGCCACAGCCCGAACTCGTCGCTGGCGCGCTCTTCGGCCGTTTTGTTCGGACATAACGTACCTTGGCTGCTGATGAACATTCTGCTGTGCGGCTCGTTTGGCGCGTGGCTGTGGCTGATGCTGGTGCGCAATCTGAAGCGGGACTATCCGGAAATTCGTCCGCTCTCGCGCTGGCAGGCGGTAGGCTGGGCTGCGTTCTTGAACTTTCTGATCTATGCACTGCTGAAGCCCGGCACCGAGGCGCACGAGGGATGGTTCTTCGACGCCAAGATCGTGGCTCTTTTCGTGGTCGCGATGAATGGGCTTTTCCTGTTCCTGATGGGCTTGGCGACGTTGACTCCTCAGGAAAGATTGAAGGTATGGCGACGCACGACGGGCAAGTCCACGCTGTTTGCCGACGACGGGCTGCCTTGGCCATGGCTCAGCATCTCCGCAGTAGTGGCTTATGCGCTGATGGTTTGGGGACTGACGGCATGGAATCACACGCTTCCACTCGAGTCGTCGACATTGCAAGGCGCCGCGATTCGGCTACTCATTGTGCTGGTGTTCGTCACGCGGGACGTCCTGTTTCTGCAGTGGTGCATGCTGACGCGTTTGCGCCAGCCGGTAGTAAAGGGCGTCTTGTTTCTAGCTCTGTACTATGCCGCTGCGGCCGTAGTCACGGGGCTGGTTGCCGTGTCGTCGGAGCATGCGGCTCGTTTCACGCTGGCGTTGCTCACGCCAGTGCAGGTGTTCGACCCTGAGATTAAGGGCATCGCATTCCCGGGATTCACGTACGCAGGGCTGCTGCTGCAGATCGGGGTGATCGGCGTTGTGCTTATGGCGATCAACAGCCGGCTCGTGCGGCCGATGCGCAGCAGAGCGGCGGCATAACAGATCAATAGATCGGCAGATTACTCGTGCAGCGTATACTCCTCCGGACTCTTCCGGAGGTCAGCATGCTTCGAGCAATCTGGATTCTTTTCGTTCTGTTCTTGCTATTCGCGGCCGTGGCGTTGGGGCAGACAAACGGCTCTAGCTCCGCGGCGGCCGCGAGTTCAGCTTCCGGAAGCGCGCCTGCCTTCGACGTGAACGCGGCGGTCGAGACCTATCTGGCAAAAATGTCTCCCGCCCAACGGGCGCGCTCAAATGCGTACTTCGAAGGCGGTTATTGGCTGAGTGTCTGGGACTTCCTTATCAGCGCCGTGATCATGTGGTTGCTGCTTCAGCTTGGCTGGTCGGCCCGCATGCGTAATCTGTCACAGCGGATTACACGATTCCGCCCGCTGCAGACGGCGCTTTACTGGATCCAGTTCATCATTGTGACTTCTGTCCTGACGTTCCCACTCACGGTGTACGAAGGCTATTTCCGAGAGCACAAATATGGTTTGCTGAACCAGACGTTCGGGCCGTGGATGAAGGATCAGCTGGTGGCGCTGGCTGTAAGTTTGGTCCTGGGAGCAATTCTGATTGTGCCGCTGTTTGGCTTGGTGCGGAAGCTCGGTCGAAACTGGTGGGTCGCCGGAGCAGTCCTGATGGTTGTGTTTCTTGCCTTCGTAAGCCTGATTGCCCCCGTTTATATTTTTCCTCTCTTCAATACTTATAAGAAGCTAGAGGATCCGAGCATTAAGAATCCCATTCTGAGCTTGGCCCGGGCGAATGGAATACCCGCGAAGGATGTGTATGAGTTCGACGCATCCCGGCAATCAAACCGTGTGAGCGCGAATGTAAGTGGGTTTGCAAACACCCTGCGGATTTCTCTCAATGACAATCTGCTGAAGCGCTGCACGCTGCCTGAGATTGAAACCACGATGGGGCATGAGATGGGTCACTACGTCTTGAACCATGAGTACAAGGGCCTGGTGATGATGGGCGTAGTCATGGTGATCGGGTTTGCATTTGTGAACTGGGGGATCAATTTCTCGCTGGCGCGCTGGCGTCAAAGATGGGGCGTCCAAGGGATCAGCGATGTGGCAGTGCTGCCGCTGGGAATAATGGTGTTCTCGGTTTATTTCTTTCTCATGACTCCGGTGACCAATAGCATCACTCGCATCATGGAATATGAGGCGGATATGTACGGTCTGAATGCGGCGCGGCAGCCGGATGGTGAGGCGAATGTTGATCTTTTGCTGGGAGAATACCGCAAGATGGACCCGGGGCCGATGGAGGAGTTTATCTTCTTCGATCATCCCAGTGGTCGTACGCGCATCACGGCCGCGATGCGGTATAAAGCTGAGCATCCGGAAACTGCATCGCAGGAGGAAATGGCGAAACCCTTCCAGAGCGCTCAGTGATGCATCCTGGGAGCAGTTTTCACAAGCAGACGAACGGCCGCGGGGCCTCTCCTCTGCTCGAAAGCGAGGAGAAACCCCGCGAGGCCGGATCTACTATTTTGCGACTGGCGGCGGCACAACTTCCTGCAGTCTGGGGTTTTCGCGCATCCGGCTGAATTCCTCGTCTTTGTAGACGTTTGCCAGGTTGCGATATCCCTGCTCCTTCGCTCTCTTCAGGCACTCCAGGCAACCTTCCGTATCGCCGCGCTTGGCATACGCCTTAGCCAGCGCGTAGGCATACTGGGCGCGCTCTTCAGGACTGGAAATTTGTGCCGCGATTCCTACCCTTGATTCCTGACGGAACGCATCCGGATCGATTTCCATGGCACGGATGTATTCAGCAATAGCGCGATCGAGTTTCTTCTGGCTGAACCAGGCTGCACCCAGGTTCACGTGGTAGGTCGAGTGGGTTTCGTCGAGAGCCACGGCTTTCTTAAAGTATTTGGCGGCGCCGCCGTAGTTCTTCTTCATATATTCCACCGCACCGATGTTGTTGATCGCCTCGGCATATTTGGAGTTGCACTTGGAAGCCTTTTCAAAGCTCAGGCGAGCGGCTTTCAAATCTTCTTTCTTCAACTGAGCGAGTCCGAGTTTGTTGTACAAAACCCCGTTTTTGCGATCCTTCTTGACCGCGGCTTGGAAGTAGTCGATCGCCAAGTCGTAATTCTTCTGCGATCGTGCCAGATCCCCGGCTTTGTCCAACTCGGCGATGCTCATGGCACGCATGTTGACTGTGGTCATTTGCTCTGGAGAATCTATCGCATAACTGTATGTGCCCAGGCTCACTAAAATGGCCATCGCGAAAATTGTGAGTGTGATGTTACGCATAAGCTGCCTTCCTTTCTTCGGGAGCTGCCTCTGTCCCGGGTTCGTCACCTCGGCGATGGGCTCTCCGCGATTGCCCTAGTTATGGCGCCGATCGAGCCGGTCTACAACGCTATATCCGCTACAGAACGGTTACCGGCGCACGAGGTTGAGTGCAGGCCGGGACATGTTGGTAAGGAACAGGCAGTTAGATTCGGTGTTGCGTTTTTACTCAGCACCTTCGGAAGGAGACAAAAGGTCGGGGTTACAGGGGTTACATAACGGGTTGCATGAACTGGACCGGCAAAACAGGCGTATAAGTAAATCAGAAGGCGCGCAGTGCACGGGCAAGGGGAGGTTTGGTGCCTTCGATTACGGCAGAGTCGATAAGTTGGGAAGCCGAGCGGACTGAATTACACACCGTCTTGCAGGCCCCAATTTTTGTTCGTTCCCCGGCGCTCAGTCACCTGCTTTCTTACCTTTGCGAAAAGACCTTCGCGGGCGAGACCAATGAAATTAAAGAGTACTCAATCGCACTCGATGTGTTTGATCGGCGGGATTCGTTCGCTCAGGACACAGATTCGATAGTCCGCGTGGAGGCCAACCGCCTGCGCAAGCGACTGAGTGAGTACTACGCTCGGGATGGAGCGGCCGACCCCGTTCGCATCACAATTCCCGTGGGGCAGTATGTGCCGAGGTTTCAGCATGTGGCAGTGCCGGAAAGCGCCGGTACTGAGCCTCAGCAGTCTGAGACTCACCGCAATTCGCTGCGCCCTGAATGGTTTCGGCGTAGTTGGGTCATCGCCGTGAGCATTACTCTGCTGGTGGCAGTAATCGCTGCAGGATTCTGGGTCCGTGAGAAATCCAAACCGCCACCGATCTTTTTTCCGGCTGCCCAACAGCCCCGTGAGCCGACCATCGGTCTGCCTGTGGGAACAGAAGTACACATCCTGGCGGGCTCCACGCGCAAGTATGTCGATCATGCAGGCAAGGTATGGAATCCTGATGCTTACTTCACCGGGGGAAGCGCGGTGGCAAGTTCAGTGCAGCACATCTGGCGCACCCAGGATCCCATCATTTATCGCAACAGTCGCCAGGGAGATTTCTCCTACAACATTCCTTTGAAAGTGGGAACGTATGAACTGCGCCTGCATTTCGCCGAGAACTTCTACGGCCCAGAGAGTTCGGGCGGCGGGGGCGAAGGGAGCCGGACGGTGACGGTATCAGCCAATGGAGAGATTCTGCTGCACGACTTCGATGTGCTGGCGGACGCCGGGGGCGAGCGAACCGCTGAAGTCAAGGTTTTCCCGAACATCTCTCCCGCGAGCGATGGACAATTGCATCTGACCTTTTCTTCAGGACAGAGCGGCAGCGCTATGGTATCCGCCATTGAGATTCTGCCGGGAGTTCGTGGCCAACTCCGGCCAGTGCGCATCGTAACTCGGGACGTACCTTATTACTCGGACGACAGCCGCTGGTGGAGTCCCGACACGTATTTCAAAGGAGGGCAGCTCAGAGCTAGCCAGGAGCCGGCTGAGGCCACAGATGATCCGGAGTTCTACGCAATTGAGCGCTGGGGGCATTTCTCTTATGCCATTCCCCTATCGCCAGGGAAGTACACAATTACGTTGCATTTCATCGAACGCAACACCGCAGAACGAAATGAACTGCCAGCTTCTGGGCGGGACGATCGCACGTTCAATATCTTCTGCAATGGCAGGGCGATTATTTCGAATGTGAATCTCAGAGACGAAGCAGGCGAGAACCGGCCGCTAACGAAGAAGATCAGAGGCGTTGAGCCGAACGCGCAGGGCAAGCTGCTGCTGGAGTTTGTGCCCGTGACGCGGTACGCGACTGTGAGCGCGATTGAAGTAGTCCCGGAGTAACGACGTTCAACTAGGGACAGCCTCTCACGCTGTCCAGTCGAGCGCAGCTCGACCGGCCTCGGACAGCCCAAAGGGGGCTGTTTCTATGTGGCTATTGCTTGGCCAGAATTCCCATTCTCTTCCCCACGTTCTTCAGCACGTCGAGCGCTTTCTCCAATTCTTCTTTTGTGTGAGTGGCAGTCATAATCGTGCGAATTCGCGCTTTGCCTTCGGGGACGGTTGGGAACGCAATGCCGGTGCCCAGGACGCCTTCTTTGAACAGTTCGCGGGAGAACTCCATGGTCAGCTTGCCGTCCCCGATGATGATCGGGGTGATCGGAGTTTCGCTGGCCGGCGTGGTTTTGCCGCCAATGTCGAATCCGAGCAGCCCGAGTTCTTTCTTCCAAAAGCGGGTGTTCTCCCACAACTTCTCCATGCGCCCGGG
>Ga0207702_10002394_pt1 | contig 17849 bp, 16 predicted proteins | sample KBSCornC62_FD_184302 | JGI IMG/M metagenome (GOLD analysis project Ga0207702, IMG submission 184302) | Corn rhizosphere microbial communities from Kellogg Biological Station, Michigan, USA - KBS Corn C6-2 (SPAdes) (version 2) | ecosystem: Host-associated > Plants > Roots > Rhizosphere > Soil ...
CCCGGTGCGTGGCGAGATCGAACGCGACCGACAGGCCTTTCTGTCCTGCCGCCAAGTTGCGCCGATAGAAAGCGTTGGATTCCTCGGCGGTCGAGAAGCCGGCATATTGGCGGATCGTCCAGGGCCGCCCGGCATACATAGACGCCCGCACACCGCGCGTGAACGGCGCGAAGCCGGGCAGGCCGGGGTCGATGCCCGTGATATCTTCCTGCGAATATAGAGGCTTGACGATGATACCTTCCGGCGTGTGCCAAGTGAGGTCGCGACCCTTGACTTCCTTGTCAGCCAGAGCCTTCCAGTCGTCAGTGCCGGCCAACGCGCGTCTCCATCAACTCGACCAGCACTCCACCCATGTCTTTGGGATGGACGAAGATCACGAGCGTTCCGTGCGCGCCAATACGCGGTTCGCCTAATATCGTCGCGCCTTTGGCTTCCAATTCGGCCTTGGCGGCATGCACATCAGGCACTTCGAAGCAGACATGATGCTGCCCGCCTGCGGGATTCCTGGCGAGGTACCTGGCGATCGGGCTGTCCTCACCCAACGGCTCAAGCAGTTCGATCTGGCTGTTGGGCGTATCGATGAAGCAGACGCGCACTTTCTGCGCGGGCAGATCGAACGGTTCGCGGATCACCGTGGCGCCGAGCAGGTCGCGGTAGAGCGCGACCGCCTCTTCGATCGACGGCGTCGCGACGCCGACATGGTTGAGCGGGCCGAGTTTGATCATCCAACGCGCTCCCCTGCCCCGATGATCTCCTCGCCGGTCAGGACAGGAGCAGTCAAAGTTGCCGCACCGTCAGCCTCCGCCTGCTCCATCCGACTCACGAAGCCATCCGGATCGCGCACGCCGAGCGACTGGATGACGTCGGGACCAAATCGCCACCACTGGACTCGCTCGATCCGCTCGATCAAGGATTCCGAAAAGCGGTAGCGGATCAATCGGGCCGGAACACCCCCGACGATTGCATAAGGCGGCACATCGCGCGTGACGACGGCATGCGCGCCGACGATTGCGCCATCGCCGATCTTCACGCCCGGCTTGAGCGCGACACCATCGCCGATCCAGACGTCATTCCCCACCTCGATCGGATCACTGCCCAGATCGAAGTCATGCGGTTCGAAGCGCTGGCTACCGTTTGAATTCAGATAGTCCGCGATCCCGCCGAGCGGCTGCGGATGGTGCGAGAATGGTGAACTGGATATCCAATCGACCGGATGCTGCGCCCATTGGGACACGAGCGACGCGATTGAACAATAGCGCCCAATCCGCATCGTCGACTCGAAGCGTGAGAGAGAATAAGTGAAGGCGCCAAGCGCAAGCGGGACGACCCAGCCCGTGCACAGGTGGGAATAGGCCTCCAGCCGCGCTTCGGGATCCACCATGATCTCTTCGCCTACCGCCCAGCGACGGCGGCCGTAAAAGCCGGTGTGCACATAACGGCTTTGCAGCAATAGCAGCAGGCCCTTCGTAATTCGGACCCGCACCGCACGGGACGAAGCATGCTTCACCATTCCGGCAAGGCCTTAAAGCGGAATGTTGTCATGTTTCTTCCAGGGATTTTCGAGCTGCTTGTCCCTGAGCTTGCGCAAACCGATCGCGATCCGCCGCCGCGTCGAATGGGGCATGATCACCTCGTCGATGAAGCCCTTGGATGCCGCGACGAAAGGATTGGCGAAGCGCGCTTCATATTCGGCGGTGCGCTCGGCGATCTTCTCGGGATCGCCGATATCCTTGCGGAAGATGATCTCGACCGCGCCCTTGGCGCCCATCACCGCGATCTCGGCGGTCGGCCAGGCATAATTGAGATCGCCGCGCAGATGCTTGGACGCCATCACGTCATAGGCGCCGCCATAGGCCTTGCGCGTGATGATGGTGATCTTGGGCACGGTCGCCTCGCCATAAGCGAACAGCAATTTGGCGCCGTGCTTGATGATGCCGTTATGTTCCTGGCTGGTGCCGGGCAGGAAACCGGGCACGTCGACGAACGTGACAATCGGGATCTCGAACGCGTCGCAGAAGCGCACGAAACGCGCGGCTTTCTTAGAGGAATTGATGTCGAGCACACCGGCCAGCACCATCGGCTGATTGGCGACGATGCCCACCGTGCGCCCCTCGATCCGGCCGAAACCGCACAGGATATTGCCGGCATGGGTCGGCTGGACCTCGAAGAAGTCGCCTTCGTCGACCACCTTCGCGATCAATTCCTTCATGTCGTAGGGCTTGTTCGCGCTGTCGGGGATCAGCGTGTCGAGGCTGGCTTCCTGCCGGTCCCACTGGTCCTGCGTCGGCCGTTCGGGCAAGGCATGGCGGTTGGAGAGCGGCAGGAAATCGAAGAAGTCCCGCGTCGCGAGCAAGGCTTCGATATCGTTCTCGAAGGCGACATCCGCCACGCCCGATTTGGCGGTGTGCGTGACCGCGCCGCCCAGTTCCTCCTGCGTCACGACCTCGTTGGTGACGGTCTTCACCACGTCGGGGCCGGTCACGAACATGTAGGACGAATCCTTCACCATGAAGATGAAGTCGGTCATCGCCGGCGAATAGACCGCCCCGCCCGCGCACGGCCCCATGATCAGGCTGATCTGCGGCACCACGCCCGATGCCAGCACATTGCGCTGGAACACCTCGGCATAGCCACCCAGGCTGGCGACGCCCTCCTGGATGCGCGCGCCACCCGAATCGTTGAGGCCGATGACGGGCGCACCATATTTGAGCGCCATGTCCATTACCTTGCAGATCTTCTGCGCATGGCGCTCCGAAAGCGAACCTCCGAAGACGGTGAAATCCTGGCTGAAGACATAGACGAGCCGGCCGTTGATCGTGCCCGATCCGGTCACCACGCCGTCGCCAGGGATGACCTGATCCGCCATGCCGAAATCGACGCAATTATGCTCGACATACATGTCGAGCTCTTCGAACGAGTCCGGGTCGAGCAGCACTTGCAGCCGCTCGCGCGCGGTCAGCCGTCCCTTGGCATGTTGCGCGTCGATGCGCTTCTGACCGCCGCCCAGCTTGGCTAAAGCGCGCTTTTCCTCGAGCTTCTGCAGGATCGCCAGCACGTCATTCTCTCCAACCGGATGGTAACGCCTGAAACTTCTTTATCGGCGAGGTCAAGCGGGATCGGCTCCCAGGTGCGTTCCAAGCGCGTTGGATATCTATACGATCGTCCTCGACCATCCGGTCAAGCCGAAGCAGGAACGGAATGACAGCCGAAATAGTCGTCGTGGGAGCTGGAGCGGCGGGAATCGCCGCAGCGCGCCGGCTGCACGACCGGGGCCGTTCGGTCCTGCTCGTAGAAGCCATGGAGCGTGTCGGCGGCCGTGCGCATACGGTGAATGTCAAAAATTTGCCGCTCGATCTGGGCTGCGGCTGGCTCCACTCCGCCGAACGCAATCCGCTCGCCCGGCTGGCCGAAATGATGGGCCACGGTCGACCATTCGCGGGCCGCGTGGCAGGATCAATTGCGCAATCTGGGCTTCTCCGCAGCAGATCAACGCGAAGCCGGGCGCGCCTATGAGGAGTTCGAGAACACCCTCCGCAAGGCAGCGCCGGCAAGCGATCGTGCGGGCGACGCCATCCCACACGATCATCGATGGCGACCCTATCTGGATATGCTGAGCGGGGCCTTGAACGGTGCCGAGCTGGACCGCGTATCGGCCCGCGACCTGCTCGCTTATGACGATCATGCGTCGGAGGAAAATTGGCGTCTTCCTCAGGGTTACGGCACATTGATCGCCGGGATGGCCGGCACCTTGCCGGTTCGATACGGCACGAAGGTGACCGCGATCGATCACGGATCGACACCGGCGCGAATTGGAACCGACAAAGGATCGATCGAAGCGCGCTCCGTCATCGTCACGGTCCCGACCGACATATTGGCGCGGGGCGATATCCTTTTCTCGCCAGCGATCGAGGAGCATCTTCATGCTGCCGCCTGTCTGCCACTCGGTCATGTCGACAAGCTCTTTCTGGCGATGGAGGACGCCCAGGCGGTGCCGCCCGAAACGCATCTGCTCGGCAATCCGCACGACGCGCTTACCGGTAGCTATTATCTCCGTCCCTTCGGCCGGCCCGTTATCGAATGCTTCTTCGGCGGGATAGCGGCGCGCGCGATGGAGCAAGCGGGCGATGCGGGTCGCTTTGCTTTCGCGACCGAAGAGCTGGGTTGTTTGCTCGGCGCGGATTTCGCGCGGCGGCTTCGACCGACCGCGGGAAGCTGGTGGTGCAAGGAGGCGAGCATCGGCGGCGCTTACAGCCATACCCTCCCCGGCCATGCCGAAAAGCGCGCTTTGCTCGCCTCGTCACCGAGCGACCGCCTCCACTTTGCGGGCGAGGCCTGCTCGGCCAGCGATTAATCGACCGCGCACGGCGCCTGGGAAAGCGGGATCGCCGCGGCCGACCGGGTGGAAGCTATGCTGGCGCGTTAGCCAGCGTGGGAGCGCGGCCGCCTTTCCAGCCGATCACCGCCAGCGCCGCCGCGACCCCGAACGCACCTGCGATCAGGAAGGCCGGGCCATAGCTTCCGGTCTCGCTCCGGATCAGGCCCGCCGCGAAGGCGGCGGTGGCCGCGCCCAATTGGTGGCCGACGAATACCCAGCCGAAGATGATCGGCGCATCGCGCTCGCCGAAGGTCAAGGTGGCCAGCTTCACCGTCGGCGGCACGGTGGCGATCCAGTCGAGCCCGTAGAAGATGGCGAAGGTGGTCAGGCTGCCCGCCCCGAAATCGAGGAAGGGCAATGCCATCAGCGACAGTCCCCGCAGGCCATAATAGACGAACAGCAATTTGCGCGGATCATAGCGATCGGTGAGCCAGCCCGATCCGGTCGTGCCGAACAGATCGAACAAGCCCATCAGCGAGAGCAGACCCGCGGCCTTTACCGGTGGGATGCCATGATCGCCGCAATAAGCGATCAGATGTGTGCCGACGAGGCCGTTGGTCGTCAGCCCGCAGACGAAGAATGTCCCGAACAGCAGCCAGAAGGTTGGCGATGCGCTCGCCTGTCGGAGCGCCGAGAAAGCCAGCATCACGCTCGGCGCACCCTTGGGCGGCTTGGGCGGCGGTGAGTCCGCGGCCGCGCCGAACCGCTCCGTGCCGATATCGCCGGGATGCTCGGGCATCAGCAGGGCCACGACCGGAATCAACGCCGCGCAGCCCAGGCTGACGAACCAGACCACCGGCTGCCACGCACCCTGGCGCGACAGCCAGGCCATGAAAGGCAGGAAAATGAGCGATCCGGTCGCGGTCGAGGCCGTGAGCGCGCCCATGATCAGGCCCTGCCGCGTCGCGAACCAGCGGTTGACCACCGCCGCGCCCATCACGGAGGCGACCGCGCCACTGCCGATGCCGGAGATCACGCCCCAGGTTGCGACATATTGCCACGGCTCCCGCATCCAGAGGCTCGCGAACGTCGCCGACGCCATCAGCGCGAGACCGCCCATCATCGTGCGGCGGATGCCGACTGTCTGCATCAGCGCCGCGGCGAAGGGGCCGACCAGACCGTAAAGGAAGATACCCACCGCCGCCGCGGTCGAGACGGTTTCGCGACTCCAGCCGAAATTGGCCCCGATCGGTACCATCAGCACGCTCGGCGCGGCGCGCAGACCAGCGGCAACGAGCAAGGCCGCGAAGGTGACGCCCGCGACCACGAAGGCGTAACGCTGACCGAACGGACGACGCATATCCGAACCCCTTTTTGTAAGGAGGGACGTGGGTCCCCGCCTGTCCGCTGTCAACGCAAGCGCCCTAATAGATTTGGCTTAGGTTCGGAACGAAAGCCTTGGCCCAAGCTTTACCGCGCGATGCGCAACCGTGGCTGCGACCGCTGACCCATGGCCGAAAAGCAGAATCAGGACACGAACGCCGACGAAGGCAAGGGTCGCCAAGACGAACCCGGCAACGACGGCAAGGATGCCCGAAAGGACGAAGCCGGCAAGGAAGAGGAAGAAGACAAGGGCCCGCCGCTCTACAAGCGCCCCATCTTCTGGATCGTCTTTGCGGTCGTCGCCGCTGTGCTGATCGTCGGCGCGCTATTTTACTGGTCGCACGCGCGCAAATATGCCTCGACCGACGATGCCTTCGTCGACGCCCATATCGTACGGATCGCCGCGCAGACTTCGGGCCAGCTCACGCGCGTGATCGATCGCGATAATCGTCATGTGAACCAGGGGCAGCTGCTGGCGGTGATCGAGCCGGGCCAGCCGGAAGCACAACTCGCGGAAGCCCAGGCCGGCATGAGCCAGGCCGACGCCGCGATCGAACAAGCCCGCGCCAAGGTCGCCTCCGCGCTCGCGACCGAGCGGCAGGCGGCCGCCAATGCGGTCGCGCCCGCGGCCCAGGCGCTGCGGGCGGCTGACGATTATCGCCGCTATGCCGCGCTCAGAAAGCTCGATCCCGCCGCCGCGGCCGCGACGCAGGTCGAGCAGGCCCGCACCGAATCGCAGGCACAGGCGGCGCAGGCAGATGCCGCGCAGCGCCAGGTGGATCAGGCGCATGCCGATCTGCTCGCGGCGCGCAAGGACGTGAAGGCGGCATTAGCCCAGCGCGCCGCCGCGCAAGCACGCGTCCAGCAGGCGCAGGTGGTCAACAATTATCTGCGGATCACAGCACCCGTGAACGGCCAGGTGGTCAACCGCCAGGTGGATGTCGGCTCCTATGTTTCGCCGGGCCAGCAACTGCTCGCAATCGTGCCCGACGAAATGTGGGTCACCGCCAATTTCAAGGAGACCCAGCTCAAGCATATGCGCATCGGCCAGCCGGTCGAAATCAAGATCGACGCTTATCCGGCGGTCAAATTCCATGGCCATGTGGATTCGATCCAGCACGGCGCGGGGCAGGCTTTCGCGCTGCTGCCGCCCCAGAACGCAACCGGCAATTATGTGAAGGTGGTGCAGCGCGTGCCGGTGCGGATCCTGTTCGACGGTTCGGAATGGCGGAAATATGCGATCGGGCCCGGCATGTCGGTGGTGCCGACCGTGAAAGTGCGGTGATGCCCTCGTCAAAGATCCTCCCCACTTGTGGGGAGGGGGACCGCCGCAGGCGGAGGGGCCTATCCCCCGGCGACGGCGCCCGTCGGGATGCCCCTCCACCACGCTGCGCCCACGGCTCGCCGACTTCGCGGCTGCGACATGCCCCCGGTATGTCGCTGATCGACGCTACGTCCCCCTCCCCGTTCCGGGGAGGATTTTAGATGGCCGCCGCCAAATGGACCGACGAGCGGTCGGCCGCGGGCAGGCATAATCCCTGGCTGATCGTCGCGATCATATCGATGGCGACCTTCATGGAGGTGCTCGACACATCGATTGCCAACGTCTCGCTCAACCATATCGCAGGCGGCCTCTCGGCGACCGAGGACGAGGCGGCCTGGGTGCTGACCTCCTATCTGGTCTCCAACGCGATCGTCATTCCCATCTCGGGCTGGCTTGCCGATGTGATCGGGCGGAAGCGTTACTACATGCTCTCGGTCGGGCTCTTCACCCTCTCGTCCTTCCTGTGCGGGATGGCGCCGAGCCTGGGCTTCCTGATCTTCGCGCGCATCTTCCAGGGAATTGGCGGCGGCGGGCTCGCGCCGTCCGAGCAATCGATCCTGGCCGACACCTTCCCGCCGGAGAAACGGGGGCAGGCTTTCGCGGCCTATGGCGTCGTGGTGGTGGTCGCGCCGGTGCTCGGGCCCACGCTGGGCGGCTGGATCACGGACAATATCGGCTGGCACTGGATTTTCCTGATCAACGTGCCGGTCGGCCTGCTCTCGTTGTTCCTCGTCCAGACCTTCCTGTGCGAACCCGAGGCTCTCACGCGGGACCGCAAGCGCAAGCTCAAGAACGGGCGGATCGACTATATCGGTTTCGCGCTGATCGCGCTGGGCCTCGGCTGTCTCGAACTGACGCTCGATCGCGGCGAGCGCGACGACTGGTTCGGGAGCGGCTTCATCACCATGACCGCGATCGTCGCGGCGCTTTCGATCATCCTGCTCGTCGTGTGGGAGCTGGCGCGCAAGGACCCGATCATCAATCTGCGCCTGCTCGGCAACCGCAACTTCGCGATCACGATCACCTTCATGCTGACGACCGGGCTGGTCCTGTTCGGGACGACTGTCTTGATCCCGCAATATCTGCAGCAGGTGATGGGCTATAATTCGACCAATGCCGGGCTGGCGCTCACCACCGGCGGTTTTGCGACGATCATCGCGATGCCGCTAACGGGCGTGCTGACTGGCAGGGTCGATACGCGATTGCTCCTGATCCCGGCGTTGTTGCTCCAAGTGGTCGCGCTCTACATCATGACGGGCTGGAACGGCGCCATATCCTTTGGCGATGCCTCGCAGGCACGGCTGATCTCGGCGATGGGGCTGCCTTTCCTGTTCATCCCGATCAATACGGCCGCTTATGTCGGCCTGCCGCCCGACCAGACCAACCAGGCGTCGGCGCTGCTCAACGTCGCGCGCAATCTTGGCGGCACCTTCGGCATCGCCACCGCTCAGGCGATGCTGATCGAACGGAGCCAGGCGCACCAGGCGCGGATCGTCGAGCAGCTCAATCCGCTCAACCCCAACTACAATGAGGGGCTGGGGCAGATCACCAAATCGCTCGGCAGCGCGGGCAACGACATCACCAGCTCGCTCGGCGTGCTGTATCAGCAGGCCCAGCAGCAGGCGGCGGCTTTGTCCTACAACGACGTCTTCCACGTCTTCATGATCTTCGTGCTGGTCATCACTCCGCTCGGCCTGTTCGTGCGCCAGGGCAAAGCCGCGGGCGCGCACGGATGAAGCGGTTCGCGCCCCTGCTCGCGCTGGCGCTCGGCGGCTGCATGGTCGGGCCGAATTATCGGGCGCCGGAAACGCCCGCTCCGGCGACGTTCGGTGAGACTGCACCCGGCCAGCCGAGCTTGCCGGGCGGCAGTCTGGACGGCTGGTGGAAGGCCTATCACGACCCCGAACTCGACCGGCTGGTGGACATGGCCCTTGCCGACGGGCTCGACATCAAGACGGCGGCGGCGCGCATCGGCGAAGCACGCGCGCAGGAGCGCGTCGCTCGTTCGGGCCTGTTTCCGCAGGTCAATGCCGACGGACAGGTGCAAAGCCAGCGCTTCAGCAAGAATGCGGGCCTTTCGTCGCTGGCGAGCGCCTTCGGCGGCGGCGCGCAGGGCGGCCAGCCAGGGGGCGGACAGAGCGCGAGCGGGATCGGGTTGCCTGGCGGGTTCGTCACCACCTACTCGCTCGGCTTCGACGCGAGCTGGGAACTGGACCTGTTCGGCGGCACGCGCCGCCAGATCCAGGGCGCGTCGGCGCGGACCGAAGCTGCTATCTGGAACGCACGCGACGCGCAGGTGAGCCTGGTCGCCGAAGTGGTCGACGATTATTTCCAGATCCGTCAGGCGCAGGCGCGGGAGACGGTCGCGCGTGCCGAAGTCGCGCGGCAGGCACGCAATCTGCAGATCATGGGCGAGACCGCGCATGTCGGGCTGGTTCCCGAAGGCGACACGATCCGCCAGCGCGCGCAGCTTGCTGAGGCCGAGGCTTCGGTCGGCCCGATCGTGGCGGAGGGCAAGAGCGAGATGCACGCGCTCGCCATCCTGCTCGCACGCACGCCGGATTCGATGATCCTTGAGCTATCCCGGCCGGGTGCGGCGCTGCCGACCCCGCCGATAGTACCGCCCGGCCTTCCCTCGGATCTGCTCCGCCGCCGTCCGGACGTGCGCGCGGCCGAACGCAATCTTGCCGCCGCCACCGCCGATATCGGGGTCGCGGTGGCCGACCTCTATCCCAAATTCAGCCTGACCGGACTGGCCGATCTCATTTCGACCAGGCTGTCCAACCTGTTCAGCAGCGATAGCGTACAGGTCAACGGCAGCGCCAAGGCGGTCTTCCCGCTTCTGGATTTCGGCCGGCGCAAAGGCTCGGTCGCGCAGCGCAAGGCACAGGCGGACGAGGCTTATTACCAATATCAGCAGACCGTGCTGGGCGCGCTCGAGGATGTCGAGGATGCGCTGATCCGGATCCGCACCGAACAGCAGCGCAATAGGCAATTGCGCGGTGGGCTGGCAGATGCCGAACGCGGGCTGGCGGCAGTCGACGCGCGCTACAAAACGGGGCTCAACGATTTCACCACCGTACTCAGCGCACAGCAATCGGTCTTGCAGGACCGCGATCAGCTCGAACAGAGCGACGCGCAGCTTCGGCGGGACCTGGTTTCGCTCTACAAGGCGCTTGGCGGCGGCTGGGAAAGCATGCCGCCGATCGACGAACATATGACCGCGGCACCCGTCTATGAAGCGCCCAAGAAGGGGAAGTGAGCCCGTTCAGAGCGCCAAGCCGAGCTGTTCCATCTCCGCCTGTTCGTCATTGAGCGCCGAGATCTGCAAGCCGAGCAACCGGATACCAAGCGGCACCGGGCAAAGCGCCGCGAGCAGCGCATGGCCGGCGGCCCCGATCGAGACGCGATCGTTGACTGCCGTCGCGAAACTGCGCGCGCGGGTGATGGTGCGGAAATCGGCGAATTTGACCTTCAGCGTAACCGTGCGGCCCGATGCGCCCGACCGTTCCAGCCGCACCATCAGCGCTTCCAGGACATTCTCAAGAGATTCGGCTAACTCCTTGGGATCGGTCATATCCGTGAAGAAGGTTCGCTCCGCGCCAACCGATTTCAGGATACGGTTGGGACGCACCGGCCGATCGTCCATCCCGCGTGCCGCACCGAACAGATAATCCGCGAAGCTGCCGAAATGGGCCTTCAGGAATTGGATGCTTTGCGCCTTGAGATCCGCCCCGGTCTCGATGCCCAGCGTCCTCATCCGCTCGGCGGTCTTGGGTCCTACCCCGTGGAAGCGCGACACCGGAAGGCTCTCGACGAAGCGCGGGCCATTGGCGGGCGTGATCACGCACAGCCCATCGGGCTTGTTATGATCGGACGCGAGCTTGGCGATGAACTTGTTGTAGGACACGCCTGCCGAGGCGGTGAGACCAAGCTCGGCCTTGATCCGCGCCCTTATTTGCTCCGCGACCGCGCGCGCGGATTCGGCGCCGCTGACGTCCAGATAGGCTTCGTCCAGCGAGAGCGGTTCGATCAGATGGGTATAGTCCGCAAAGATCGACCGGATCTGGCGGCTGACTGCCGAATAGACGTCGAAGCGCGGCTTGACGAAGATCAGATCGGGGCAGCGCCGCCGCGCGCTGACCGAGGGCATCGCCGACCGCACGCCGAACTTGCGCGCCTCATAGCTGGCGGCAGCGACCACGCCGCGCTCGCGCGCGCCGCCGACCGCGACGGGCTTGCCGCGAAGCTCCGGATTGTCGCGCTGTTCCACCGAGGCATAGAAAGCATCCATGTCGATATGGATGATCTTGCGCGGTTGCGATTCCTCCATCCGCCCACTTTAGCGCAGGCGGAACAGCGAGGGAACATCAGTGCGGGGTCTGCACCGACGTCAGGTCGCCGGTATTGCCCGTCGCGGTCGTCCCGGGAGCGGGTGTCCCATCGGGGCCGGTCGCTTTCTTCTTCCTGGCATTTGCCTTGGCGCTGGCCGAGGTGCCCGTCGCGGCCGACATGTCGCTGTTATTCGTCGATCCGGTTGCGCCCACGCTGGTACCTGTCGCGGCACTGACGCCGGTGCCGGTGTTGGTGTTCGCCCCGCCGGCCAGCGTGCCGGTGCTCCCCGCTGTGGCACCCGTCGCGCCCTTCGCCGTAGGTGGCGTACCGGTGGTGGCGGCAGAGCTTCCGGGTGCCGTAACCGTGCCGCCGGCGCTGCCGCTCGCCACCTGCGCGCTGACGGGCAGCGCGAGCGCTGCGGCGGCGATCAAGGCCAATATACGCATCTTCTCTCTCCTCGCGGGCCTGGCCCGCATGGCGAGAAAACGAATGCCGGACCCGATCGGTCCGGCTTCAAGCCAGTCTTTCGGGAACCGCCTCGGCCTCTTCAAGCAAGGTGCGGCGTTCGGCCATCGCCTCCCACGGAAAGACGAACCATCTCTTGTCGGTCGAACGGTCGATCGTGCGCGAACGATAATCGACCTTGGCGCGCGAGCGCAGATTGTCGATCAGCACTGCGACGCGCACGGCTTTCTCGTCCGCGCCGTGATCGATCAGCGAGTTGCGCAGCGCCTCGATCGTGCCGCCGCTGTCGTTGATGTCGTCGACCAGCAGGATCGTGCGCCCTTCGCGCATCGCGACCGCCAATTTCTCCATCAATTCCTCGGCGAAGCTCGGAACGCCCGAACTATAATCGACCGAGAGCAGCGAAATGCCGGTACGGTGCGAAAGATAGGCGGCCGGCACGAGCCCGCCGCGGCCGATGCCGACGATATGATTGGGTTTCCACCCGTCCGCTTCCAGCGCGGCGGCGACCGCCTGCACGTCGTTGACGAATTCGGGATAGGGAATGAAGGCGAGATCGGGTTGGGTCATGCGGCGTATGCGTCGATCGTCTGGAGATGGCGGGTGACTGCCTCGTCGGGCAGGAAGGAACCCAGGAAGCTGTTGCGCGCGAGCGTGACCAGGTCGTCCCGCCCCACATAAGGAGAGATCGCGCGATAATTGTCCGCGACATAGCCGCCGAAATAGGCTGGATCGTCCGAGTTGATCGTGGCGCGCAGGCCGTGCTTCAGCATCGCCGGGATCGGATGCTCGGCCACATCCTTGACCACGCATAGCTTCAGGTTGGAAAGCGGACAGACGGTCAGCGTCATCCCTTCCCGCGCCAGCCGCGTCACGAGGTCGGGCGCCTCCATCGCGCGATTACCGTGGTCGAGCCGGTCGATCTTGAGCAGGTCGAGCGCCTCGCGCACATAACCGGGCGGCCCCTCTTCGCCCGCATGCGCGACGCGCTTGAGCCCTTCGGAGCCGGCGGCGGCAAAGACGCGCGCGAACTTCTCGGGCGGATGACCGAGTTCCGAACTGTCGAGCCCCACGCCCGCGATCCGGTCGAGCCAGGGCTCGGCCGCCTGCAAGGTCGCGAAGGCGGCGGATTCGTCGAGGTGGCGCAGGAAGCAGAGGATCAGCTTCGAGGTGATGCCGAACTTCTCCTCGGCGCGCTTCATGCCAGCGAGCAGGCCGTCCGCGGCGACTGCGAAGGGCAGTCCCCGATCGGTATGCGTCTGCGGATCGAAGAAAATCTCGGCATGGCGGACGCCATCGGCATTCGCGCGTTCGAAATAAGCGAGCGCGAGGTCGTGGAAATCCTCCTCGGTGCGCAGCACATTCGCGCCCTGGTAATAGATATCGAGAAAGTCCTGGAGCTGCGTGAAGCTATAGGCGGCGCGCAGCGTTTCGACGGACTCGAAGGGAATGTCGATGCGGTTGCGCCGGGCAAAGGCGAACATCTGCTCGGGTTCGAGGCTGCCCTCGATATGGAGGTGCAGCTCGGCTTTGGGCAGACCTGTGATGAAGCTGTCGAGATCAGAGTCGGGCATGGTGCTCCCCGGCCGGTACGAACCCAAGCCTAGCGCAGCGCGCAGGTCCCCGTATAGCCACGCATTTCTGCTTGCGGCCGGATTGCTGCTGACCGCCGCGCACAAGCCGCAACCGCCATCGGGAGATCTGGTGCTGGATGCCGCCAATCCGGTGATCGCGGTCGAGATCGACAAGGTTCCGATGCGGCTGCGGGTCGATCTGGACCGCGAGGACAGTATCGAACTCAATCCTGCCTCGGCCGCGCGCCTGCCCGTGAAGTGGGAGGAAGGCGCGGAGATGGAGGTGGGGCGCGTGCGGCTCGCCAACCATGTCGCCGGCGTGCTGTTCAAGGTGAACGGCCGTATCGTCCCGGCGGAAGTTTCCCGGCATGACCGCGATTGCTGCCAGGACGTGGACGGCGCGATCGGCCCCGATTTGCTGCCTTTCGCGACCGTGCGCTGGCGCGATGCCGCGGCCCCCGCTCCTACCGCCAGCCGGACGCTGCCGCTCGCCACGGACGAGAATATGGGTCTTTCTGCGGCTACCGAGGCGGGCAAGGTCCGCGTGCGTTTCGCGCTTGGGATGCCCGAGACGATCGCGACCGCCGCCGCGGGCGCCGAGCTGGCGCGGCTTTGGGAAGGACATTGGGACGGCCCCGAACAGCGCGTTACGCTTATATTCGGCGTCAAGCGCCCTGCCCGCCCGATGATATTCACGCATCCCGGAACGATCGCGGGCTTTCCGCTCGATCGGCTGCCGGTTCGCCTGTCGGACTTTGGCGGCGACGCGAAGCTGCCTGCCGACCCTAAGCTGGCGGGCGAAGTGGTGATCGCACATCATCTTGCCCGCCAACGTGCCTGGCCGGCGGTCACGCTCGGCAGCGACCGCCTCTCGCGCTGCGCGGAGATCGTTTACACCGCGATCCCACGCAGCCTGACCCTCAATTGCGCGTTCGAGGCGCGATGAAGAAGCTGCTTGCGTCGATCGCCCTGGCCGCGGCCCCGCTCAAGGCGGCGGTCCCGGCCTATACGCCCGAACTCGAGGCGCGCGTCTTCGATCGTGCCTGGGATCTGGTAGCAAGACATTATTGGGACCGCGCCAAGACGGGCGAGGCCTGGGCCGACGCGCGCGCGCATTTCCGCCCCCTCGCGCTCAAGGCGCCCGACCGGCCCGCTTTCTACACTTTACTCGGCGAGATGCTGGCGTCGCTCGGCGACAGCCACGTCTATGCGATCGATCCGCTCCAGATCGCGATCGGCAAGGCGCGCGACGCGGGACAGGCGGCCGAGGGCTTCGGTTTCACCATGATGCCCGACGATAATGGTCATTGGCTGGTAACCCGCGTCGTCGCCGGCACCTCGGCAGCCAAAGCGGGCGTTGAGATCGGATGGGAAGTGCGGGGCGTCAACGGCAAGTCTGTCGACATCGACTATCAGCCGACCGACACCGAAGTCGCGAGCTTCGATTTCGTGGACGAAAATGGGACGATGCACCGGCTCCGCCTGACCGCCGCGATGCAGGATCCGCAGCCGGTCCGGCGCGCGGTGCGCCTGGCGGGCAATGTTCTGCTGGTCTCGCTCGACGGCTTCGATCCCGGCGACGACAAGTGGCTGGCCCGCACGCTGGACGACGGTCCACCCCCGTCCGCTGTGATCCTCGATCTGCGCGACAATGACGGCGGCGATGCCGATGTGCTCGCCAGGGTCGGCGGATTGTTCTTTGCGGAAGATCGTCCGCTGGTGCAGCGGATCGAGCGCAAGACCAATGTCCAGAAACTGCACGGCACCGGCCGTCGGGCCTATCTCGGCCCGTTGGCGGTATTGATCGGCCCCGACAGCGCGAGCGGTGCGGAGGCGTTCGCGGCCCTGATCGACGAAAGCGGTCGCGGCATCACCGTGGGCGAGCGTACCGCGGGCGCGCTGACTGGCGCATCCGAATATAGGTTGCCCGACGGCGGCCAGCTTTCGGTGGCCGAATTCGATATCCGGACCCCGGACGGCAAAAGGCTGGAGGGCGTGGGTTTGCAACCCCGTATCCCGATCAAGCCCACGCTCGCCGATCGCCGCGCGGGCCGCGATCCGGTCCTGGACCGCGCATTGATCGCGGTGAAGAGCCGCGAGCTAGCGCTGCGGCGGTAATTGCGCGTCGGCCGGCGCCGGCACCCAGCTTCCGCCGATCGCCTGGATCAGGCTCACCACCGCCATTTGCCGGTCGACGATCGCCGTCGCCTCGGTCTGGCGCGCCGAAAGCGCGGTCGTCTGCGCCGTGATCACGTCCGAATAGGCGATCTGGCCTGCGACATATTGGTTCTGGGTGAGCGCCTCGACCCTATTGGCGGACGCGGCGGCATTGCTGCGCTGTTGGGCGACATAGGTCAGGATCCGCACCGCGGCGAGCTCGTCCTCGGTCTGCTGGAAAGCCGTCAACACGGTCTGACGATATTGCGCGACCGATTGGTTATAAGCCGCGCGCGCCTCGGCAACGCGCGCGGAACGCGCGCCGAAATCGAGCAACGTCTCGACCGCGGTCGCCCCCAACGACCACAGGCTGCTGGCGGCGGTGAAGAGCGAACCCAGCCGACTCGCCTGCGTACCGAGATCGCCGCTCAGGTTGACCGTCGGGAAAAAGGCGGCGCGCTGGACACCGATATTCGCGTTGGCGGCGGCGACGCGCCGTTCCGCCGCCGCCACATCGGGGCGCCGCTCGACCAGGGCGGAAGGCAGGATGCCCGGCACGTCGGGTACGGCCGGTGCCCAGGCCGCAGCAGCCAGCGCGAAGGTCGAGGGATTCTCGCCCACCAGCACCGCGATCGCATGCTCGAAGGTCGCGCGCTGGCGTTCGAGGTCGGCGGCATTGGCCTGCGCGCTTTCAAGCTGTGTCTGCGCCTGGAGCACATCGACCTTGGCGGCCACACCCTGATTGTATCGGTTGGTCGTGATCTGGAGCGCTCTGGCATAGGCCGTCACGGTCGCGTCGAGGATTGCTTTCTGACGCTCCAAGCCGCGCAATTGCAGATAATCCGCAGCCAATTCGCCTTGAGCCGACAAAGTGGCATTGGCGAGATCGGCCTGACTTGCCTGAGCGAGCGCCTTTTGCTGGCTGACGGTGTTGCGGATCTGCCCCCACAGATCGGGCTCCCAGGTCGCACCCAGCGTCACCGAATAGCGGCGGCTGCCATTGCTGCCGCTGCTTACCGTATTGCCCCCGATGATGGTGGTCTGGCCGCTGCCGAACGAGCCGGCCTGGGTCGCGCTCCCGGTGAGATCGACCGTGGGGAAGAGCGAGGCGCGTGCCTCGCGTACTGCCGCTCGCGCCTGATCGTAGGCGGCGACCGCGGCCGCGACATTCTGGTTGTTGACCGCAACCCTGCTTTCGAGGTCGTTCAACACCGCATCGTTGAACAGCAGCCACCATTGGCCCTTGGCGACCGCGTCGGCAGGTGTGGCCGGAGCCCAGCCCGGTGCTTCCTTGAAAGCGGCCGGCGTGACCGTGCCGGGGCGCCGGTAAGGCGGCGCGAAGCTGCACCCGGCCAGCGCCAGGATGAGGGTAAGCGAGGTGAGCGAGCGAAGCTTGGTCATGCGGTCTGTATTCCATGGGCGTCGTCGTGGCGCGCCAGCAGGCGTTCGTGCGGGGAGCGGCGGCGGAAACGATCGAGCGCGAGATAGACGACCGGCGTGGTCAGGAGCGTGAGGAACTGGCTGGCGATAAGGCCGCCGATAATCGCGATGCCAAGCGGACGGCGCAGCTCCGCACCTTCGCCGAAGCCGATCGCGAGCGGCAGCGCGCCGAAGGCGGCGGCCATCGTGGTCATCAGGATCGGGCGAAAGCGGAGCAGGCTCGCCTCGCGGATCGCGGCCATCGCGGAAATCCCGCGCGAGCGCTCCGCATCGAGCGCAAAGTCGATGATCAGAATCGCGTTCTTCTTGACGATGCCGATCAGCAATATGAGCCCGATCAGGCCGATCAGGTCGAATTCGGACCCCGTGATCATCAGAGCGATCACCGCGCCCACGCCCGCCGACGGCAAGGTCGACAATACGGTCAGCGGATGGATCGCGCTTTCGTAGAGGATGCCCAGCACGATGTAGATGACCACGATCGCAGCGATGATCAGGATCGGATTCGACTGGGTCGATTGCTGGAAGACCTGCGCGGTCCCTGCTGCGGCGCCATGGACCTGGGTCGGCAGGTGCATCGAGGCCATCACCTGCTGGATGCGCGCGATCGCATCGCTCAGCGCATAGCCGTTGCCGGTGGAGAAGCTGATCGTGGCCGAGGGCGCGGCATCCTGGTGGTTGATCTGCGCGGCGGTGGATTGGGTCGACCAGGTCGCGATGCTCGACAAGGGCGTCATCTGGCTGGCGCTGGTGTTGACCGCGGCACCCGTGGCGGCATTGCCGCCCTGCCCCGTACTCGACACCGGGGTCGATCCGCTCACGCCCGCGCTGGTGCCGATCGTGGTCAGGGTCGGGG
>Ga0207702_10002396_pt1 | contig 17842 bp, 17 predicted proteins | sample KBSCornC62_FD_184302 | JGI IMG/M metagenome (GOLD analysis project Ga0207702, IMG submission 184302) | Corn rhizosphere microbial communities from Kellogg Biological Station, Michigan, USA - KBS Corn C6-2 (SPAdes) (version 2) | ecosystem: Host-associated > Plants > Roots > Rhizosphere > Soil ...
GGCCGCGGCGGCTTCCTCTTCCGCCGAGGCGAGCTCTCCCTGAGCAGCCTGCAGCTGGCCGGCCAGCGACCCGGCTTCTTCGCGTCCGGCGGAGACCTTCTGCTGCAGGGCCGAGATGTCGGCCGCCGGAGCAGGGGCAGCCGCTAGCGCGAGCGGCGCCAGCAGTGCACACAGGAGGGCGACGAGAAGCGTGCGGCCCCTCGCCTTTGTCGCGAGCTTTCGCGCCACTGAGGCGTCGAGGCTACGCTAGCCCTCAGGCACGTTGCGCGTCGCGGCGTAAGCCGCAATCGCCAATGCAACTGCCGCAACCCCGGCGCCGATGCGAATTTGACGCCGGTAACGACGGCGCACGTACTTGACCGCGAAGCGGATCGCCACCTTGCCGAGCCTGTCGTAGGCCATCTACTCCTCCTCCCCGCGCTGGCGGATCCGGTAGGCCATTCGCGACTGCAGGGACCAGAGCTCGATGAAACCAGGCGAGGCGGTCTGCGAAAAGAGACCGCCGGACTCGGCGAACGAGGCGAGGTCCGCGTCGTAGACGGCGTTGGGCGAGCTGCGCGTGACAACTCGCACGCTGCCCTTGAAGAGCTTGAGGCCGATCGTGCCGGTCACCTGGGCGTTGACCGCGTCCATATATGCGTCGAGGTCGGTGCGCAGCGGCTCCCACCAGAGCCCGGCATAGACCAGGTAGGCCCACTTCTGATCCAGGCTCGGCTTGAGCTGGTTCTGATGGATCGTGCCGACCAGCTTCTCCAGCTCCTGATGGGCGGGAAGCAGAATCGCCGCCGCCGGAATCTCGTAGATATCGCGCACCTTGAGGCCGACGATGCGATCCTCGATGTGGTCGACGATGCCGACGCCGTGCCGGCAGCCGGCCTCGGCGGCGCGTTCGAGCAGCTCGACCGGGGCCAGGCGCTCGCCGTTGAAGGCGACCGGAATGCCAGCCTCGAACTCGACGGTGACGATCTCGGCCTCGTCCGGTGCCCGCTCGGGCCTGGTGACCAGCTGGAAGACGTCGTCCTCGGGCGCGTGATCGAGATCCTCGATCCAGCGACCCTCCGAGGAGCGGCCCCAGAGGTTGTCGTCGATCGAGTAGGGCGCCGCCTCGGTACCGCCCTTGACGGGGATGCCGTGCTCACGGGCGTAGGCGATCTCCTCCTCGCGGCCCATCTGCCAGGAGCGCACCGGCGCGATCGTCTTCAGCTCCGGCGCCAGAGTGGCGACGGTGGCCTCGATCCGAACCTGATCGTTGCCCTTGCCGGTGCAGCCGTGGGCGATCGTGTCGCAGCCGCTGCGCCGGGCGTACTCGACAGCGAGCTTGGCGATCAGCGGCCGCCCGAGCGCGGTGAAGAGGGGGTAACCGCCACCGTAGAGGGCGTTGGCCTTGATCGCGGGCAGCACGTAGTCGTCGGCGAACTCCTGACGGGCGTCGACGACATGGCACTCGAGCGCGCCCAGCTGCTTTGCCTTGTCCTCGATCACGGCGTAGTCCTCGCCCGGCTGACCGAGATTGACGGTGAGACAGACCACCTCGGCGTCGTAGGAGTCCTGGATCCACTTCAACATCACGCTCGTATCCAGTCCGCCCGAGTAGAGCAGCAGGACCCGGCGGACCTCGCCGGGATCGGCCTCGTAGGAGGCGGTGCGTACGTCTGCGGGCGAGCCCGAAGCCACTAGGGGGCGCCGATGCCGCCGCTGCCGTTTTCTTCTTCGGGCGGGGTCGTGGTGGTCGGAGTCGTTTCTTCAGGCTCAGTGGTCGTTTCCGGCGTCGTCGTCGTTTCGGTCGGAGTCGAAGTCGTGGTCTCGGTGGTCGAGCCTGTCGTCGTTTCGGTGGTAGAGCTCGCTTCGCTGGGGACGGTCGTCACGGTCGAGGTGGATCCGCTGTCGCCGCTGCTGCCGATCACCACGACCGCGATCACCAGGCCGACGATCACCGCGATCAGGCCGGCGATCAACAGCCGCATGTTGCCGTGCGGGCGCTGCTCGTCATCAGGCTGGCGCATCATCCGAGTCGGGTCCTCGTGCATCGTTTACTCCTCGGGTCCGAGTATCGCGTCGAGTATCTCGCTGGCATCGGCGAGGTCGAAGCCACTGCGCAGGCGCTCGGCGATCTCCTCGCGACTGCTTCCCGAGACCGCCATCTGGGTGGCAAGCAGGCGGGCGCCGGCGGATCCGGAACGCGGACCGGCCGGCGCATCGGGCTCGGGCACCGAGGTAACCGGCCTCAAATGCGGCTCGCGCTGGCCCGGAGCGGGAGGATCGAGCTCGTCGGCGAGGGCGCGCAGGCGCTCGGCGACGATGCGATCGGCGCGGGCGCTGGCCTCGGAGAGCTGACGGCGCGCCTGCTCCTCGGCGTCGTCGATCACCTTGGCGGCCGCCTGCTCAGCAGCCTCGACGATCGCCGCCAGGCGCTCGGCCGTGCCGCTGGTCAGCGCGCGGGGCTCAGAGGGACGCTTGCTCATGAGTCGCGTAGCTTAGGAGCGCGGCGGAGATCGTGGCGACGGCCCGCTCGATCTGGTCCGAATCGACCGTCAACGGCGGCAGCAGGCGCAGGGTTCCGGGCTCGGGCACGTTGACGATCAGGCCCCGCTCGAGCAGGTCGGCGCCGACCGCGGCCGCGTCGAAGCCATCCTCGAGGCCGACGCCAAGCATCAGGCCGCGCCCTCGGACCGCCTCGACGCCGTCCAGGGCGAGCAGGGCGTCGCGCAGCTTCGCTCCCTGCTCGCGCACTCGGCGGAGCAGGGCCGCGTCGTCGACGATCTCGAGCACCGCCAGGGCGGCGACACTGGCAAGCGGGCCGCCGGCGAAGGTCGATCCGTGATCGCCCGGCTCGAGAATCTCCCCAGCCTCAGGGCTGGTTAGGCACGCTCCGATCGGCATGCCGCCGCCAAGAGCCTTGGCGCTGGTCATCACGTCGGGGCGGACCGGCGTCTGCTCGAAGGCCCAGAGCGAGCCGGTGCGACCGATCCCGGTCTGGATCTCGTCGAAGATCAGCAGGGCGCCGCTCTCGTCGCAGGCCTGGCGAGCCGCGACCAGGGTCTCGTCGCTGAGCGGGTAGATCCCGGCCTCGCCCTGGATCGGCTCGATCAGCACAGCGGCGGTGCTCTCCCCCACGGCCGCGTGCAGCGCGTCCCCGTCATCGAAGGGGACCGCTCGGAAGCCGTCCAGCATCGGCGCCAGGTCGGGATTGGCGGCTAGTGCCGGGGTGGCGGAGAGCGACCCATAGGTGCGACCGTGGAAGTCGCGCTCGAAGCTGACGATCTCCGGCGCGGAGATGCCCCGCCGGTGAGCGTGCTTGCGGGCGATCTTGATCGCGCACTCGTTCGCCTCGGTGCCGGAGTTGGCGAAGAAGACGCGGCCGCCGAGGCTCGACGCCGAAAGACGCTCGGCGAGTCGCACCATCGGCTCGGTGTAGAAGAGGTTCGAGGTGTGCATCAGGCGCCCGGCCTGCTCGCGTACCGCCTCGACCACCTCGGGGTGACAGTGGCCAACCGAGCAGACCGAGATGCCGCCGAGGAAGTCGAGGTACTCCTTGCCCCCGGCGTCCCAGAGCAGAGCTCCCTCGCCGCGCACGAACTCGACCGGCGCCCGCTTGTAGGTGCGCATCAGGTAGCGCTGCTCGAGTGCCTGGAGATCGGTCAGGTTCACGAGGTCACCATCGTGCCGATGCCGGCGTCGGTGAAGAGCTCGACCAGCAGCGAGTGCGGGCGACGACCGTCGATGATGTGCGCGGCTCCGGCCCCGCCCCTGATCGCGTCGGCGCATGCCGCCAGCTTTGGCCGCATCCCACCGTCGATCTCCGCAAGCTTGCCCTCGACCTCCTCCACCGTCGCTCGCGCGATCAGCGAGTCTGTGTCCGCCGGATCGGACAGCCAGCCCTCAACGTCGGTGAGGAAGATCGCCTTGTGGGCGCCGAGCTTGGCGGCGACCTTGCCGGCCGCCTCGTCGGCGTTGACGTTGTATGACTGACCGGCGCGATCGGAGGCCGCGGAGGCGATCACCGGGATGTAGTCGGCGGCGATGTGATTGAGCACGGCGACGTCGACGTGCTCGATCGAGCCGACGAAGCCGACCTCGTCGGCGTTGGCGACCGGGGCGACGCGAAAGAGGCTCCCGTCCTCGCCGGAGAGTCCGACCGCCGGCTGTCCGTGGGCGTTGAGGCGCTGGACTATTTCGGAGTTGAGCTTGCCGACGAGGACCATGCGGGCGATCTCGACGGTCTCCGCGTCGGAAACGCGCAGCCCCTCGTGGAAGCGGACCTCGAGGCCGAGGCGGTCCATGTACTGGCTGATTTCAGGGCCGCCGCCGTGGACGACGACCGGGTTCATGCCGACGTACTTGAGCAGGACGACGTCGGTGGCGAAGGCCTCGCGCAGCGAGTCCTCGCGCATCGCCGCGCCGCCGTACTTGATCACCACCGTCTGACCGTGGAACTGCTTGATGTAGGGCAGCGCCTCGAGCAGCGTCTCGACGTTCACCTGCGCGGCCCGCGACTGGGGCGCCTGCTCGGTCATCTGCCTCCTCCTTCTCTCACGTCGTGTACTCCGCGTTGATCCGCACGTACTCATAGCCGAGGTCCGAGAACCAGACGTGGGCGCCGTGCTCGCCGCGGTCGAGACGCAGGCCGATCTCGGCCTCGGCGACGTCGGCGGCGAGCTCGCTGTTGTCGATCGCCTCGCCGCCGATCTCCTCCAGGTCCTCGCCGGCCAGCGCCATGCCGGCGGCCTGTGCGATCCGCCCCCAGTTCTGGTCGCGGCCGAAGAGCGCCGTCTTGACCAAGGGCGAGTTGGCGATCGCCCGTGCGACCCGCTCGGCCTCGTCCTGCGAGGCCGCCCCCTCGACCTGGACGCGTCCGACCCGCGAGGATCCCTCGCCGTCGGCGACGACCTCGAGCGCAAGCTGCAGCAGCACCGCCTCGAGCAGGCCCGCCGGCAGCGGTTGGCCCGAGGCGCCGGTCGCCTGCAGCAGCAGTGTGTCGTTGGTGCTCATCTGGCCGTCGACCGTGATCCGCTCAAAGGAGGCATCGCAAGCGGCCCGCAGGGCGGCGTCGGGGTCCTCGACGACGGCATCGGTCTGGACGAAGCAGAGCATCGTCGCCATGTTCGGCTGGATCATGCCGCCGCCCTTCGCCTGGGCGGAGATCGTCACGCCGTCCGATGTCCGCAGCGTGCAGCGCTTCGGCCAGCGATCGGTGGTGAGAATCGCGTCGGAGAAGGCGACGCCACCCTCGGTTGAGAGGTTCCCGGCCGCGTCGCCGATGCCTCCGAGCACGGCCTCGACCGGCAGGGGGACCCCGATCACGCCGGTCTCGGCGACCGCAACGGCCTCCGGCGGCAGGCCGAGGTGCTCCGCGGCCACGTCGCACATCGCGATCGCATCGGCGTAGCCCTGCTCCCCGGTCTCGGCGTTGGCGTTGCCGGCGTTGACGACGGCGGCGCGAATCCCGGCTTGGTCGCAGCGCTTGCGGCAGACCCGGACTGGCGCGGCGGCAGAGGCGTTGCGGGTCAGCAGGATCGCCGAGCTGACCCACTCGGCGTCGCAGACCAAGAGACCGATGTCGGTCTTGCCGCCGCCCTTGAGCCCGCAGTGGGCCCCACCGGCGCGGAAGCCTGGGGCAAGGCGCGCGGGATCGAGCTCCTCGATCCCGGCCGGCGCCTCGACCCAGCGCGACCTGAAGAAGCCGCTCACAGCAGCCCCATGGTCTCGTCCAGACCCAACATCAGGTTGAGGTTCTGCACGCCCTGTCCGGCGGCGCCCTTCCAGAGGTTGTCGATCGCGGAAAAGGCCAGCACCCGGCCCCGCTCCTCGACCGTGACATAGACGTGGCACTCGTTCGTGTCGCGCACGTCCCGCAGTCCCGGTGGGCCATCGACGACGTGGACGAAGGGCTCGCCGGCGTAGCGCTCACGATAAAGCGCCTGGACCTCCTCCTTGGAGATCGGCTCGCTCGTCTGCGCGTAGCAGCTCGTCAGCTCGCCCTGATCGAGGGGCAGCAGATGCGGCACGAAGGTGACCGGCGCCGGCGAGCCCAGCGCCGTCAGCTCCTGTTCGATCTCGGGCCTGTGGCGGTGACCCTCGGTCTTGTAGGCGAAGGCGTTCTCATCCATCGAGACGTAGTGCATCGCCTCGCCCCCGCCGCGCCCCGCGCCGGAGACTCCCTGCTTGGCGTCGATGACGACGTCGGCGAGCAAGCCGCGCTCGGCCAGAGGCGCCAGCGCCAGCACGCTGGCGGTCGGGTAGCAGCCCGGCGTGGCGACCAGCTCGGCGTCGCGCAGCTGCTCGCGGTAGAACTCCGTCAGGCCGTAGACGGCGCCCTCGAGCAGCTCCGGCGCACCGTGCTCGCCATACCAGAGCTCGTAGGTGGGCAGGTCGCGAAGCCGGAAATCGGCCGAGAGGTCGACGACCAGAGCGCCAAGCCCGCGCAATGCCGCGACCGCGGGAGCCGAGGCACCGTGTGGGTAGGCGACGATCGCCGCGTCGATCTCCTCGATCTCGTCGAGGTCGAGCTCGCTCAGCTCGAGCGGCACGCGATAGCGCGGGTAGAGGCTGTCGAGCCTCTTGCCGGCATCGCTGCGCGAGGTGACCGCGACCAGCTCCAGCTTCGGGTGGCGCCAGACGATCTGCGCGGCCAGCGCCCCGGTGAAACCGGAGGCGCCGGCAACCAGCACCCGCGCGGTGGGATCGCCCTCGATCGGCTGGGGAAGCGAATCAGGCACGCAACGACCCCCCGATCTTCTCCAGCGCGGCCTCGATCGCGGCGCGCTGCCCGCTGACCTCATCGTCGGTGAGGGTGCGGTCGGCGGCCCGGAACTCCAGCCTCAGGGCCAGGCTCTTGCGGCCCTCGCCGACCTGCTCGCCCTCATAGAGATCGAAGACATCGGCGGCGTGCAGCAGCTCACCGCCGCTGCTCATGACCGCCTGGCGCAGCTCGGCCGCCGGCAGCTCGATGGGAACGACGACGGCGAGATCCTGGCTGGCCGCGGGGAAGGTGGTCACGTCCTCGTATGTCTCCTCGCCGGCCGAGGCGGCAGAGACGAGCGCCGCCAGCTCGACTTCGAAGCCAACCGCGGCCTCGATGTCCCAGGCCCGGCAGACCAGCGGGTGCAGCTCGCCGATCCATCCAGCCCCGGCTCCATCGACGCTGACCGAGGCCGAACGACCTGGGTGCAGGAACGGCTCCTCTTTCTGCCGGCAGGCGATCGCGGCGCCGAGCTGCCCCGCGAGAGCCTCGAGGACCCCCTTGAGGGCGAAGAAGTCAGCCGGCTCAGCGGGGCCGCGCCAGGACCCCGCCGTCAGCGGTCCGACCGCCAGGCAGCCGATTCGGTGCGGCTCGCGATCTGGCGCGGGCCGCTCGCCGGCAAACTCACCGGCGAGAACGTCCGCCCCGCTTTCGCGCGTGTCGAGCGCGGGCTTTAGCGGGCTCGTGGGATCGGGCAGGTAGACCCGGCCGGACTCGAAGAGCGCGACGGAGTCGGTGCCGCGGGCGAGGTTGCGCTGGGCGACGTCGAGCAGCGAGCCGAGCACGGTCGTCCGCATCACCGACTGGTCCTCGGACAAAGGGTTGGACAGCACGATTCCACCGGCCCGCTCGTCCTCGGCGGGAATCCGCAGGCGCCCCGGCTGTCCCGGGTCGGTGAAGCTCCAACCGACCACCTCGTCGAAGCCGAGATCCCGCATCGCGTCCTCGACCCGGCGCCGCAGGCGCTGCCCCCGGCCGAGACCGCCGACCCGCCCCGCCACCGCCGGCAAGGTGCTGGGAAGGTGCTCGTCGAGACCATGGATTCGACCGACCTCCTCGATCAGGTCGACCTCGCGGGTGACGTCGCCGTCGCGATCGGGCGGCACGGTGACCTCGAGGTCCTCGCCGCTCACCTCGACCTCGAAGCCGAGGCGCTCCAAGTATTCGACCTGATCGGCCTGCGATATCGCCATGCCGAGCAGGCCCTCGACCCGCGCGCCGCGCAGGCTCAGGCGCCGCGAGGCGGGGACCCCGGCGGCGACGTCGATCGTCCCGGGCACCAGCTTGGCGCCGCAGAGCTCGACCAACAGCCGCGAGGCGATCCGCTGCGCCCGCATGCAGAGCTCGGGATGAAGCTGCTTCTCGAACCGCGAGGAGGCCTCGGAGCGCAGCGAGAGCATCCGCGAGCTGCGCAGGATGTTGGTGCCGTTCCAGTTCGCCACCTCGAGCAGCACCCTGGTCGTCTCGTCTGAGACCTCGGAGACCTGGCCGCCCATGATCCCGGCGATCCCCGAGGGCCCGTTGCGGTCGCAGACGAGCACGGTCTCGCGGTCGAGGCTGCGCTCGACGCCGTCGAGGGTCGTCATCTTCTCGCCCTCCGCCGCGGCGCGCACCGTCAGCGCCCCACCGGGGACCTTGTCGAGGTCGAAGGCGTGCAGCGGCTGCGCGGTCAGCAGCATCACGTAGTTGGTGATGTCGACGACGTTGTTGATCGCCCGCTGGCCCGCCGCGGCGAGCCTGGCCTGCAGCCAGGCGGGGGAAGGGCCGATCGTCACCTCGGTGAAGACCCGGGCGGTGAAGCGCGGACAGAGGTCGGGCACCTCGACCGCGACCGAGGCGTAGTCGCCGACCTTCCCTTCGCCCTCGGCCGCAGCGTCATCGGCCCACGGCTCGGCCGCCAGCGGCGCGGCACTGATCGCGTGCACCTCGCGGGCGACGCCGTAGACGCCGAAGCAGTCGACCCGGTTCGGCGTCACCTCCAGCTCCAGCACCGGCTCCGCGATCGGCAGCACCTCGGCCAATGGCGTCCCGGCGGCCAGCCCGTCGTCTTCGAGCACCATGATGCCCGGGGGTCCCTCCCCCAGCGCGAGCTCGGACGCGGCGCAGATCATCCCCATCGACTCGACCCCGCGCAGCTTCGCCTTGCCGATCTTGTGACCGCCGGGAAGGGTCGCTCCGGGCAGCGCCACGGGAACGGTCTGTCCCGCGGCGACGTTGGGAGCGCCGCAGACGATCGTGCGCTCACCGTCGCCGGTGTCGACCGCGCACACCCGCAACCGATCGGCATTCGGGTGCGGCTCGGCGCTCAGCACCCTGCCGACGACGAAGCCTTCGGCCGCAGGTGGGCCGACTGTTCCGACCCGCTCGACCTCGGTGCCGGTCATCGCCAGCCGCTCGGCGAGCTGCCCCGGCTCCACACCCGGGTCGCAGTACTCGCGCAGCCAGGAGTAAGGCACCCTCATGAGAACTGCCCCAGCACGCGCACGTCGTTGTCGAAGAAGCGGCGCAGGTCGGGCACGCCGTGGCGCAGCATCGCGATCCGCTCGACCCCCATGCCGAAGGCAAAGCCCTGCACCCGCTCTGGGTCATAGCCGTTGGACTCGACGAAGCCGAGCACGTTGGGGTCGACCATGCCGGCGCCGCCGACCTCGATCCAGCCGATCCCCTTGCAGAGGTTGCAGCGCTCGCCGTCGACGAGCGAGCCGGTGCCTCCGCATTGAAAGCAGGAGACGTCGAACTCGACGCTGGGCTCGGTGAAGGGGAAGAAGTGCGGCCGCATCCGCGCCTTTCGGCTGCCGCCGAAGATCGAGCTGAGCATCTCGGTCAGCGTGCCCTGCAGGTCGGCGAGCGTGATCCCCTCGCCGATCGCCAGGCCCTCGACCTGGTGGAACATCGGGCTGTGGGTGGCGTCGGAGTCGCGGCGGTAGACCTTGCCGGGGGCGATCATGAAGATCGGCGGCGACTGCGCCTCCATGCCGCGGATCTGCACCGGCGAGGTGTGGGTGCGCAGCAAGACTTCGGGATCCGACTGGACGTAGAAGGTGTCCTGGAGCATCCGAGCCGGATGCCCGGGCGGGTGGTTCAGCGCCGTGAAGTTGTAGTAGTCGTGCTCGACCTCGGGCCCCTCCATCACCCGGTAGCCGAGGCCGACCATCACGTCCTCGATCTGGCGGGTGGTGCGGCTGATCAGGTGGGTATGGCCGACGGACCGCGCCGGCGCGCCCGGCAGGGTCACGTCGACCCGGTCCTCGGCCAGCCGCGACTCGAGCTCGCCTGCATCGAGCGCCTCGCCGCGGGCCTCGATCAGCGTCTCGAGCTCCTTGCGCGCCCTGTTCGCGGTCGAACCGACAGCGCCACGTTCCTCCGCGGGCAGGTCAGCGATGCCGCGCAGGATCGCGGTCAGCTCGGCCTTGCGCCCCAGGTAGCGGACACGCAGCTCCTCCAGCTCGGCGGTGCCAGAGGCGGCCTCGATCGCCGCCGTCGCCTCCGCGCCGATCTCCTCGATCCGGTCAAGCATCTGGGGCGACCTCCGGCATGGCGAGCGAAGATATCTTCTCGGCGCAAATTGCGGCCACGGCCGCCACGTTGAGCGACTCGGCGCCGCCGGCCCGCAGCGGGATCGTCACCCGCGAATCGCACGCCGCCAGCACCTCCGCGGGCAGCCCCTCGCGCTCGGCGCCCAGACAGAGTGTCGCCGCCCCTTGGAGCGAGACCAGTCCCCCACCGCCATGTGCGACGAGAGCCGAGCGCGGGGAAGGCGTCTCGGCGACCGTGCCGCGGGCGACCGGCTGGCCGAAGATCGAGCCCATGCTCGCCCGCACCGCCTTGGGCGAGAACGGGTCGGCGCAGCCGGGCCCCAGGACGACGGTGCCGTCGAGCAGCGCATGCGCGATGCGAATGATCGCGCCGACGTTGCCGGGGTCGCCAACCCCGTGCAGGTATATGCAGGGTGAGCCGCCGGGGTCTGCCCACCGTTGCGCCCAGACCGCGATCGCCCGCGTCCCCGAGCCGAGACTCGAAGCCGCGGCAAGCAGCTCGGGATCGACCTCTTCACCCCCGAGGCCGCTGCCCGCCGCGGTGAGCAGGAAGCGCGGCTCGGCGCCTGCGGCCATACCGGCCTCGACGAGGTCCTCCCCCTCGCTGACGAAGGCGCCCTCGCGCTCGCGCTGCTTGCGCTCGCGCAGCTTGCGGACCAGCTTCAGCTTTTCGTTGTGAGGGCTTTCGATCATTCGGCGGTGTCGACTTTTTCTGGTCGGGGCTTTCTTCTCCTGGAACAAAAAAGCGGGCCGTGAAGACGGCCCGCCCGGGAAAGTGGAGTGATTGGCTGCGGCTAGGCGGCCGCACCCTCCCGGGCTAGCTCCACAAATCGGCGAAAAGCATCGCGATCGTTGACCGCGATATCGGCCAGCATCTTGCGGTTCACCTCGACTTCGGCCTTGCCGAGGCCGTGGATGAGTTCGGAATAGCTCATGCCCTCCAGCCGCGCGGCGGCGTTGATGCGGGTGATCCAGAGACGGCGGAACTCGCGCTTGCGGTTGCGCCGGTCGCGGTAGGCGTACATCCCCGAGCGCTGCACCTGCTCTTTGGCGAAGCGGTAGGAGGAGTGCTTGCGGCCGAAATAGCCTTTGGCTTCCTTCAGTACTTTGCGGCGCTTCTTGCGCGCGTGGACTGAGCGCTTGACCCGGCTCACTTGCCGCCCCCGAGCAGGTGCCGCACCGTCTTGGTGTCAGACGGGGCAATCTCAACCGGCCGCGCCATCCGTCGCTTGCGCTTCGGCGACTTCTTCTCGAGGATGTGGCTCGAGTAGGCCCGCCGCCCGCGCAGCTTGCCCGTCGCGGTCTTGCGGAAGCGCTTCTTGGCGCCGGAATGAGTTTTCATCTTGGGCATCGGGTCCGCTATTGAAGCAGACGCGCGCCGCCGAGCGCTCGCTCTATTGCAGGTGGAAGGCGACGCGCAGGGTACTGTGGCGCCCGATGCGCATCGTCTACGTGGTCGGAACGCGGCCCAACTTCGTCAAGACCGCCCCCGTGATCGCCGCCCTGCAGGCACGGATACCGACGGGCCGCCACGCGATCGTCCACACCGGGCGGCACTACGACCGGTCGATGTCCGAGATCTTCCTCGAGGAGCTGGGTGTGCCCGCTCCGGACCACATGCTCGAGGTCGGCTCGGGCAGCCACGCCCAGCAGACGGCCCGAGTGATGGAGCGTCTGGAGCCGGTCCTGGCCGACGAGCGTCCCGATCTCGTGGTCGTCCCCGGCGACGTCAACTCCACCGTCGCCGCGGCGCTGACCGCAGCCAAGCTGCAGATCCCCGTTGCCCACATCGAGGCCGGCCTGCGCAGCTTCGACCGCACGATGCCGGAGGAGCTCAACCGAATCGTCACCGACCAGCTCGCCGAGCAGCTCTACATCCACAGCCCGGAGGCCGAGGACAACCTGCACGCGGAGGGTATTTCAGCTGAGCGCATCCACCTAGTCGGCAACACGATGATCGACACCCTGGTCGCCCTGGAGGGGCGCTTCCGCGGCGCCGGCGCCGCAGCCAAGCTCGGCGTCGAGCCGGGCGGCTTCGTCCTCGTCACCCTGCACCGCCCCGCCCTCGTCGACGGTCCCCTACTGAGTGAGACGATCGCGCAACTGGCGTCGCTGGCGCGCGAGCTGCCGGTCGTCTTCCCAGTCCATCCGCGCACTCGCTCGATGATGGAGTCAATCGACGCCGAGCACCCCGGCCTGCTGCTCTGCGATCCGCTCGGCTACCTCGACTTCCTCTCCCTGCTCGCCGACGCCCGCGCAGTCCTCACCGACTCGGGCGGCATCCAGGAGGAGACGACCTACCTAGGCATCCCCTGCTTCACCCTCCGAGCCAACACCGAGCGCCCAATAACCCTCACCGCCGGCACCAACGAGTTGTTGGGCCTGGACCCCTCAGCGATCGCCCAGATCCCTCTAGCTCTAGCGCAGCGTCCTGCACAGCCGCCGGAGCCTCCGCCCCTCTGGGACGGTCACGCAGCGGAGCGCATCGCCGACGTCATCGCCTGACGGGCGCCCGGGGGCGAGTTCCCCGGGAACTCCCGGCGAAGCCGGCCCGGGGAACTCGCCCCCGGGCGCTCTTTAAGCCTCGGCGTCGTCAGCCGATTTCTCGGCTGGGTCAGCAGCGTTCTCAGCCGATGCAGCGTCCTCTTTGGCGGCCTCTTTGCCGGGCGCCAGCAACATGCTCATGTTGCGCCCTTCTTGAAGCGGCTGGGACTCGATCACGGCGAGCCCGTCGAGGTCCTCGTAGAGGCGCTGCAGCAGCGCCCTGCCCCGCTCGGGATGGGCCTGCTCGCGGCCGCGGAACATAATCGTGATCTTGACCTTGTCCTGGTGGCGCAGGAAGCGCTCGACATGGCCCTTCTTGGTCTCGTAGTCGTGGTCGGCGATCTTCGGCCGCAGCTTGATCTCGCGAATGTTGACCTGCTGCTGGTGCTTGCGCGCCTGCTTTTGCTTCTGCTCCTGCTCGTACTTGTACTTCGAGTAGTCGAGCAGGCGGGTCACCGGCGGTTTCGAGTTGGGCGCCACCTCGACCAGGTCGAGGTCGGCTTCCTGGGCGCGTTTGAGCGCCTCGTTGATCTCGACCACACCGAGCTGCTCGCCGTCCACCCCGATCAGGCGGACTTTGGGCACGCGGATCCGCTCGTTGATCCGGGTCGTGTCGCGCTCTGGTGGGCGCCGGTCGAACCTTCGCGGGACCGGCACTATCTAAGTGAGGTGTGGAGCTTCAAGCGGACGAGAGGTTGGGAGGCTGGCACGGGACGCTCAGCGGCGCGGGGTGTTTGGCGTGCCTGCGATCAAGTGTCCGGAGTATAGACAGAGCGCACGCGCTCGGCGAAGGCGGCCACCGGCATCGCCCCCAGCTCGCCCTCCTCGTGCGATCGCACGGCAACCGCGTCGCCCTCCTGCTCGCGATCGCCGACGACGAGCATGTATGGGTAGCGGCCCAGCTCGGCGTCGCGGATCTTCTTGCCGACCGACTCGGAGCGATCGTCGGCCTCGACCCGCACGCCGGCCTCACGCAGCTCGGCGAGAACGCGACCGCCGTACTCGTTGTGGCGATCGGAGACGGGCAGGACGATCGCCTGCACCGGTGCCAGCCAGACCGGGAAGCGGCCGGCGTAGTGCTCGATCAGGATCCCGGCGAAGCGCTCCATCGAGCCGAGCAGGGCGCGGTGGATCATCACCGGACGATGCGCGGCGTCGTCGGCGCCGACGTAGCTGAGGTCGAAGCGCTCGGGCATCTGGAAGTCGAGCTGGCAGGTGCCGCACTGCCAGGAGCGGCCGAGCGCGTCGGTGACGTGAAAGTCGATCTTCGGCCCGTAGAAGGCGCCATCCCCTGGATTGAGCTCGTAATCGCGGTCCTGGCGGTCGAGCGCCTCGGTCAGCGCCGCCTCGGCCTTGGCCCACTGCTCCTCGGCACCCATCGACTTCTCCGGCCTGGTCGACAGCTCGACCCGCACGTCCCCGAAGCCGAAGCGAGCGTAGAGCTCGTCGATCGCCTCGCAGATGTCGGCAACCTCGTCGGCGATCTGCTCCTCGGTGCAGTAGACGTGGGCGTCGTCTTGGGTGAAGGCGCGCACCCGCAGCAGCCCGTGCAGAACCCCCTCGCGCTCGTTGCGCGAAACCCTGCCGAACTCGGCAAGGCGCAGGGGCAGCTCACGATAGGAGTGGCGCTCGGAGTCGAAAACGAGACAGGCGCCTGGGCAGTTCATCGGGCGCAGCGCCAGGCGCTTCTCATCGGACTGCATGAAGTACATGTCGTCGCGGTAGTTGTCCCAGTGGCCCGAGCGATGCCAAAGCTCCTCGTCGAGCACCTGCGGCGTGGCGATCTCCTTGTAGCCGCGCTTGCGCAGCTGGGCCTGCACCTCGGCTTCGATCAGGCGCAGCAGCGTCGTCCCGTTGGGCAGCCAGAAGGGCATCCCCGGGGCCTCCTCGCGCAGCATGAAGATGCCGAGCTGGGGCCCGAGGCGGCGGTGGTCGCGCTTCTTGGCCTCCTCGATCCGCTCGAGGTGCTTGGCCAGGTCCTTCTTGGAGAAGAAGGCGGTGCCGTAGATACGGGTCAGCATCTGGCGCTTCTCGTCGCCGCGCCAGTAGGCGCCGGCGAGCGAGCTCAGCTTGATCGCCTTGATCCGACCGGTCGAAGGCCCGTGCGGGCCGCGGCAGAGGTCCTCGAAGGGACCGTTGCGATAGAGCGAGACCGCCTCCACCCCTTCGCTCTCGATCAGGTCGCGAATCAGCTCGACCTTGTAGTCCTCTCCCTGACCTTCGAAGATCTCGATCGCCTCGGCGACCGGGACGTCGCGGCGCTCGAAGGCCTCATCGGCCTCGATGTGGGCGCGCATCGCCGCCTCGATCTTCTCCAGGTCGGCGTCGGTCACCTTGACGTCAGAGGGGAAGTCGAAGTCGTAGTAGAAGCCGTTCTCAATCGCCGGGCCGATCGTCACCTTGGTGCCCGGGTAGAGCTCCTGCACCGCCTCAGCCATCACGTGGGCCGCGTCGTGGCGGATCAGGTCGAGTGCTTCCGGGTCGCGGTCGGTGAGGATGCCGATCTCGACGCCGTCGGGCAGAGGCGCGGAGAGATCGCGCAGCTCGCCGTCGACCCGGATCGCCAGCGCCGCCTTCGCCAGCCCCGGCCCGATTGCCGCAGCGGCGTCGGCCCCCGAGGCACCGCTGGAAAGCTCCAACGGCGTCCCGTCGGGCAACTTGACCGTGATCTTCTCCGTCGCCGCCTCGATCCGGCCATGCTACCCACGCCCTACTCCTCACTGACTTCGCCTCTAGGCGCCCGATGCACCACTAAAAGGCGAAGTCAACAGTCACGGAGCTAGCGTGGTGCGCCCTGACGGGCTTGGCGGACGGCGATCAGGGGGCAGGGACTTTGTCCCCGAGCGTTTGGAACTTCCCAGAGCACATAGGGCGATGCGACCTTTAGACGGCGCAGGCCGATGAACGGGGGGACGACATTGAGCGATTCCGAGACGATGAAGCGAACGCCTTGGGGCGGGCGGCTTTTCGCTTCTTCCGTTGCCGCGATGCAGACCCGGCCGCCGCGCAGCTCCCACGCGATGTAGGGCGTGCCGTGTTCGTTCTCGAGTAGCTGCGCCGACGCGAGGACCAGGGTCGGGCCTTTGCCGACATCGGCGCGCAGGCCGGTCAGCGCCGCCGAATAAGAGCTCGGACCGATTGGTGCGTTGGCGAGCGCAAGCAGCGAGCAACCGGCGGCGGCCAGCAGGTACAGCCAGGACACCGGACGCCGCAGCAGGGGCAGGACGATGACCAAGGCCGCCAGCGGCGCCCCGACCTCGATCGCCTTGGCGGCGGTGTATGGAGTCCCACCCAGGCGGGCCGCGGCGTAAGCAAGGGCCGCCGCGGCGAGACCGGCGATGAGGGCGGACTCGCGGCGGCGCCAGCAGAGCACCAATCCGTAGAGGAGGAGGATCGTGGCGAAGGCAGCGCCGGCGTAGTAGCCGAGCGCCGGAACCGCGCCTGCCCCGGGGGTGAGGCGGAAGTCCCCCGAGGGCCAGATGCCGAGGCCCTCGAAGGGCGAGATCTGGCCGAAGAGGTTGCCGAGGCCGGGGCCGTTGGGGTCGAAGGTCTCGAAGCTGTGGAAGTCGATCATGCGGCCGATCTCAGGGGCGATCAGGACGGCGAAGAGGAGGACGGCGAAGGACAAGGCACGAGCTGGCGAGGGACCAAGCCCTCGGCCCGCGGGTCCTGTCACCGCAGGGGACCCCCCACCCCCTCCGGTCGCTAAAGCGTCCTCGGGGGTGGGCCCCCCTACGGTGCCACCCGCGGGAGGAGCGCTTTTGATCCGCGCTAGAAGAACCTCGGCGAGCAGCCAGACGACCGCCGCGCCGCCGAGCCAGATCAGGCCCGGGAAGCTGTAGGTGTAGACGGAACCTACTGCCAGCAAGGCGGCCGGGACGAAGCGGAGAGGCAACCCCTGCCATTCAGAGTTCTGGGATGACTCACGTAGAGCGAGGACGAAGGCTAGGAAGAAGAGGGCCTGCATGGTCTCCTTGAAGGAACCCTGGGCGTAGTAGGAGGCGACCATGTAGGTGAGGCCGACGAGGAGGGCGGCGGGGATGCGCAGGGGCCAGGACTGATCTCGGAACGCCGTCAGGGCCGTCAGCGAAGCGAGGACCGCGACGGAGATCATCAGGCCGCTGAAGCCCTGGACGAGGCCGATGCCAAGGCTGTTGTCGAGAGCGACGACTATCGAGTGCGGACCGAGGGGGTAGCCCTGGTGGAGCAACTGGGAGGACTGGCCCTCGGCGAGTCGTTCGGCTGCCAGCAGGTGCTGCGACATGTCGGGGTTGAAGCTGGTGCCGAGGATGCCGAAGTGACCTTCGGCGACGAAGGGGATCGAGGTTGCAAGCAGCGCCAGAAGTGCGACCGGGGCACCGACGCGCAGTGCCCCTCCCCACTCGTGCAAGCGACCCCAGAGGCAAGCGACCGAGCCCAGGAACAGGGCGAGGACCAGAACCGCGGAACCCACTCCGTGTCCAGGCAGGCGCACGGTCGCCCAGCACAGCGCGCAGAGCAGCGCCAGCCCGACGGGCGGCGCCAGCCACGACCATCGGCGCACCCCACAGAGCGCGATCGCCGCCTGGCCGAGCGCCAGCGAGGCGCCACAGATGAGGAGCACGGCTGCATAGGTCCCGACCACGAGGCCGCGAGCCTAGACTGCGAGCATGGCGTTCGTTCCGCCGGCCCGTCATCTGCTGCGCGCGAGGGACCTCGCCGACGCTCGTTACTTCGAGCCGCTCGACGTAGATGACCTGGCCGCCGCGGCCGGACTCTCGCGGGCGCACTTCAGCCGCGAGTTCAAGCGTGCCTTCGGCGAGTCACCCCACGCCTACCTGCTGACCCGCCGGCTCGAGCGAGCGGCGGCACTCTTGCGAACGACCGACCGCTCAGTCGCCGACATCTGCCTCTCGGTCGGCCTGCAGAGCATCGGCTCATTCACGACGAGTTTCAGCCGTACCTACGGACGCTCACCCACCGCCTACCGCGCCGACCATCCACCCGCTTCTCGGGCAGCCCTGGTTCCGGGCTGCCTGGTCCG
>Ga0207702_10002397_pt1 | contig 17842 bp, 17 predicted proteins | sample KBSCornC62_FD_184302 | JGI IMG/M metagenome (GOLD analysis project Ga0207702, IMG submission 184302) | Corn rhizosphere microbial communities from Kellogg Biological Station, Michigan, USA - KBS Corn C6-2 (SPAdes) (version 2) | ecosystem: Host-associated > Plants > Roots > Rhizosphere > Soil ...
CGGGGACGCAGAGAGCTTTTTCGGCAGCGCGAAGACGGTGAACATGTACGTTTCGCCGCCACCTTCGGGACAGATCTCATAGCCCGTCTTGCCGAAGCCGTTGCGGCCCACGACGGCGCTTTTGGGGGGCGTGCCGGCTTCGATTTCCTCCAAATCCGGACTCAGCCCGGCAACCGCCCAGTCGAAGAAGAGCTTCCCTTCCACCGGCTGGACGTTCATCGCGAAGAGGACGAGTTCGGCGGTTCCCTGGGGAACTCCCCGCCAGCTGAGCGCCGGCGAAGTGCCCTTGCCGTCGCAGGTGTAGGTGGCCGGCAACGCCTGCGGGCCTGCGCTGGATGACTGGCTCGACGGGCTTGCCAAGGTCATGCTCGCAACGGTCGCTTCGCGGCGCTGTTGAGGGGTGATGCCGGGCTCTGGCGCTCCTTCTGGCTGGGCGATCCGGGAACCGTGCTTGCCCCCCTCCCCCGTGCTGTCCTGATTCCCCGGCGCTGACGCGGAGCCGGCCTGCCCCGCCGCGGGATCTCCAGCTTCGGACCCAGTACCGGTCCCTGCGGCGCCGGAGCCGTTGGCGCTCACCGGGTCGCCCGCGCCGGAGCTCCCGGCTGTATCCGCCGCGGTGCTGGCCGAGCTCGAGCTGTCGGAGGACCCCCCACCGCAGCCGCCGAGCACCAGCGCCGCGACGACGAGCGCCAGGAGGATCCTGGCGCTCGCCATCGGGGAACTCGCTAGGAGGCGGTGAGCGCTTCGCCCCTGTGCCATTTGAATGCTTCGGTCGGGAAGACCCCGTTCCATTCGACCGATTCGCCGAGCGCTTCCAGTTCGGTCCCGGTCGCCGCGAAGCTCGAGGGGCTGAACGTGGCGCTTTCGGTGGTGTTGTTGATCAAGCCGCCGGCCGAGCCGGTGACGTTGGCCCAGATGCCCCACAGCGGGCAGAACCAGCCGCCGTAGAGGATCCAAACGTCGACTTCTTTGACCACCAGGTAGTTGCTGGTGCCGACCGTCTTCAGTTCGGACGGCCAGGGGAATTCTTCTGCTTCGATCGCTTCCACCGTGCAGGTCGAATTCGTGTAGCAGTTGAACAGGGGCAGGTTGGTGATGTTCCCTTTGCCGGTCCCCGCGCTGTTCCAGATTTCGACTTCGTAGAGGAAGTTGGTGCAGGTGGTCGTCATCCCCCACATCGAGAGGCCGCTTTTTTCGGCCCCGCCGAGGATCGTTTCCGTGCCTTCCAGCGCTTTTCCGTTGAACTTCCAGGCTGGTGCCGCGCTGGCGCTGGAGGCGAGTGCGGCGCTCAGCATGAGTGCCGCGAGCAGGGCCCCCAGGGCGATGCGCGCCGTCCTGGGCCTCATCGCCCGGCCTCCGTGCACGTTTCGCACGCTCGGTGCTGTTGCATGACTTGTATCTCCTGTCTATTGCTCGATGGACTGGAAAAACAGCTACTGCCGATGGAACTTTCGAGATGGGGCTAGCGTCGTCGGCGTTCTCCTCCCCCGCTTGAGCAAGCCGTTGCCACCCGCAAAAATTCCTTCCTAAAGTCTTCAGGCGTACCCTGAAACCCTCCAACAGGTACCACATCTGGGCGCGGTTCGCCACCCCAAATGGCTAGGTCGGGCTTGTTGCCGTCCTGGAACGCGTCGAACGCGCGCAGGCGCCCTGCGGCTCAGGCGCGGGAGACGTACTCGCCGCTGCGCGTGTCGACGCGGATCGTCTCGCCCTCCTCGATGAAGAGCGGCACCTGCACGACGACGCCGGACTCGAGCGTCGCCGGCTTGCTGCCACCGCCGGAGGCGGTGTCGCCCTTTACGCCGGGCTCGGTCTGCGTCACCTTCATGTCGATCGCGCTGGCGACCTGCACGTCGCTGGCTCGCTCGTCGACGAAGAGCACTTCGACCTCGCCGTTGGGCAGCAGCCACTGCATCGCGTCACCGGCCAGCTCGCGGGGGATCTCGATCTGCTCGTAATCGCGCGTGTCCATGAAGACGGCGGCGTCGCCGGAGTCATAGAGGTATTGCATCTTGCGCGACTCGGTCCGCACCGGCCTGAACTTCTCGCCAGCACGGAAGGTCTTGTCCTGCACCGAGCCGTCTTCGATCCGCCGCAGCTTGGTCCGCACGAACGCACCGCCCTTGCCGGGCTTGACGTGCTGGAACTCGATGATCCGGAAGATCTTGCCGTCGATCTCGATGTGCGAGCCATTGCGAAATTCGTTGGTGCTGATCACGGCGGCGAATCCTAGAGAGCAGTTGCGCCGCGCGACTTCTCCGCGGCGCAACATGGCGCGGGGGGATCGATCCTCTAACGTGCCGGCAGCCATGATGCGAGCCCTCATAGCCGCCATCTCCGTCACCGCGCTGGCGCTGCCGCCCGCCGCGGCCGCCGCGGAAGAAGGGCCCAGCCGGGCTCAGTACGTCGAACAGGTCGAGCCGATCTGCCAGGCGAACACCGAAGCCAACAAGCGCATCCTCAAGAACGTGAAGACAAAGGCGAGGAGCAGGGTGCCGGCGAAGCTGAAGCAGGCCGGCGGTCAGTTCATCCACGCCTCCGCGGTCTTCGGCAAGACGGTGGAAAAGCTCAGCGCGGTACCGCGCCCCAGCGCCGATGACGCGCGCCTGCTCAAGTGGTTCACGCAGCTGGGCATCGTGCAGGCCAAGCTGCGCGCCCTCGGCGTCGCGCTCAAGGCCGACGAAGAAATCAAGGCGGCGCACGAACAGATCCGGGTCGAACGCGCCAGCAACGCGGCCAACAACTACAGCTTCGTCTTCGGCTTTCACTACTGCCACCTGACCCCCTCGCGCTTCGTCTGAGGGAACCGAGCATCTCATCTCCCGCTTACTTCGGCCCAGCTTCGCTTTCGGCCGCGGTGCTGGTGGTCAGCGCTCCCGCGGCGTCGCCCGAGAGCACCCGGCGGACGAGGCTCGGCGCCAGGATGCGGGCCACAGCCGCGAGGGCATAGGGACGGGGCACGTAGCGCTCGGCCTTGCCACCGGGCCCGGCCTCGAAGATCGCCTCGGCGACCTTCTCCGGCTTCGACACGACCCAGCGGGACAGGGCCTTTTCGCGCAGCTCGGTCGCCGGAAAGCCCTCGGTAGCGATGAAGCCGGGCAGGACCATGCCGACGTGGACGCCGTGGGCGCGCTCCTCGGCGTAGAGCGAGTCGGTCCATCCGATCAGAGCGAACTTGCTGGCCGAGTAGGAGCCGGTGCGGGCGCGGGCGACGCGGCCGGCGGTGCTGGCGACGTTGACGATCGCGCTTGGGACCGAGGCATGGAGGAGCGGCAGCAGCTCCTCGGTGAGGCGGACGACGGCATCGAAGTTGAGCTGCATGTGGCGCTGGACGTTGGCGTAGCCGCCCTCGGCGAAACCGCTGCGCCAGGAGCCGCCGGCGTTGTTGACCAGCAGCGTCAGCCTGCCGCCTTGCTCCTCGAGGGCGGCGCGGACCCGCGCCGGCGCATCCTCGTCGGTGAGGTCGGCGGCGACGTAGCTCGCCTCGCAGGGCAGCGACTCGGCCAGGGCGCGGAGGCGCTCCTCGCGGCGGGCGACGAGAATCAGCTCGGCGCCGGGCTCGCGGGCGAGGCGGCGCGCCGTCGCCTCCCCGATCCCACTGGAAGCTCCGGTGACGAGCGCCGTTATTCGGGTAGAGCTCACGGGCGGAAAGCTATCCGCTGTGGCGGATCGCGGACGTCTGTATGAATCGACATACTGCCGGCCCTATGTCCAAAACCCCCCGACTACTCGACAAGCTCCTTCGCGCTCCAGGCCCCTCGGGCTACGAGGCGCCGGCCGCCGCCGCCTGGCGCGATGCCGCCGCCTTCGCCACGATCTCAGCCGATGGCATCGGCTCCTCGGTCGCCCGCGTCGGCGACGCCTCGCCGCTGCTGGCAGTCGTCGGCCACATCGACGAGATCGGCCTCGTGATTCGTCACATCGACGAAAAGGGCCTGCTCTGGTTCGCGCCGATCGGCGGGTGGGATCCGCAGATCCTGGTCGGCCAGCGGGTCGAGGTGCAGGGCGCCAATGGCCCGGTGCTGGGCGTCGTCGGACGCAAGCCCCTGCACCTGCTCGACGCCGAAGCGCGCAAGAAGGTGGTCGAGTTGAAGTCGCTGCACATCGACGTCGGCGCGTCTGACCGCGACGAGGCCGAGGCTCTGGTCCGGGTCGGCGACCCCGTCGTGATCGCCGCTGAGCCGCTCGCTCTGAACGGGGAGCGGCTGGTCTCGCGCTCGATGGACAACCGGCTCGGCGCCTACGTCGCGCTGGAGGCACTGCGCCGCTGTCACGAGAGCGGCTCGCTGAAGGGCAGCTTCGCCGCGATCGCCGCGGTGCAGGAGGAGATCGGCCTCTTCGGGGCCCGCACCTCCGCCTTCAAGGTGCAGCCCGATCTGGCGCTGGTCGTCGACGTCACCCACGCGACCGACGCCCCCGGCGTCGACGAGAAGGAGCTGGGCAGCCACGCGCTCGGCTCCGGCCCGGTGATCTACCGCGGCGCCACCCTCTCGCCCAAGGTCTCCGAGCTGCTGATCGAGGTCGCCAAGGAGGCCGGGATCGAGCACACGGTCGGCGCCACCGGCAACTCGACCAGCACCGACGCCGACGGCGTCCAGTTCGCCCGCTCGGGAATCCCCACCGGCCTCGTCTCGATCCCGCTGCGCTACATGCACTCCCCGGTCGAGATGGTCGACCTCGCCGACGTCGAGGCCACGGTCGCCCTGATCGTCGCCTTTGCGGAACGCGTTGACGCCAGTATCGACCTCAGCCGCTAAGAACTAGTTCGCTACGTACACGGCGTCGCGGCCATTTGCCTTCGCCGAGTAGAGGGCCGCGTCGGCACGGGCGACGAGGTCGTCGGTGTTGACGGTGTCGGGCTTGGTCACGGCGGCGCCGATGCTGATCGTCACGCCGACGCCGGCCGGCCGGCGCTTGCGAACGGCTTGTCGCAGGCGCTCGGCGACGCCGACCGCATCCTTCTCGCTCGCCCCGGGGAGGACGACGAGGATCTCCTCGCCGCCGATCCGGTAGATCGAGTCGCCGGCCCGCAGCACCGCTCGCATCGTGTAGGCGACGTCCTGCAGAACCGCGTCGCCGGCGGCGTGGCCGAGCTCGTCGTTGACCCGCTTGAAGTGGTCGAGATCGCAGAGCAGCAGCGCGTGGGACTGGCCGCCTTTCCTGCGGTCGCAGGGAGCGCCGTCGAGCTCGGCGAGGCGCTGCTCGAGCGCGTTGCGGTTGAAGAGTCCGGTGAGCGGGTCGAGGGTCGAGCGGCGCCGGTGGGCGCGATCGGACTCGACCAGGGCGCCGGAGAGGATCACGGTGCTGAGGACGAGAGCGACCGCTGCGACCAGGCTCTGGTGGTGCGCGGCGGCACTCGCCGGGTCGACCGCGACCGTGCTGAGCAGGAAGACGACGAGCAGATAGGCAGTGCCGACGACCATGCCCCAGGGGTCGAAGCGGGCGCCCAGGGTGACGGCCGGCAGCGCGAACCACATCAGCACCGGGCTGGTCGGCCCCCCGCTGGCGATCACTGCGCCGCCGAGCAGCAGCGGCAGCGCTCCCCAGGCGGCCGCGACCCAGAGCCAGGGTCGCTCGCTCGCCCGCATGAAGCGATCCGCGACCGCAAAGCCGGCGAATCCCCCCGCCAGCGGCGCCAGCCAGAGCCAGCCGATCTCTGGGCCCGCGGAGGCGAGCGCCAGGGCGAGGATCGCGAAGCAGGCGGCGCGGTAGCGGCGCACGCGCTGCTCCATGTCGAGCAGGCGCTCGCGCCGGGCGTCCTTGCGGGCGGCCGCCAGCAGCTCCGGCCTTGGCATCGCGGTTGCGTTCACCCTGCGCTTATCGGCCGCCCCGGCCGGTGCAATTAGCGTTGCAGCAGACTTGCCGGGTTCTAGTCGACCAACCGCAACTGCTTGGGCAATCCGCTGAGGTTGCGACAGCCATCGGCGGTGACGGTCACCAGGTCCTCGATCCGCACGCCCAGCTCGCCCGGCAGGTAGATGCCCGGCTCGATCGTCACCACTTCGCCGGCCTCGAGCACGTCCTCGGAGCGTTGCGAGACGCGCGGCTCCTCATGGACCTCGATGCCGACGCCGTGGCCGAGCCCATGGCCGAAGCGCTCGCCATGGCCGGCGGTGGCGATCAGCTCGCGGGCGACGCCGTCGACGTCCTCGGCTTTGACGCCGGAGGCAACAGCCCCGAGCGCTGCTTCCTGTGCAGCGAGCACCGTCTCGTATACGGCACGCGCCGCCTCGCCGGGCTCGCCCGTGGCGAAGGTGCGGGTGCCGTCGGAGCAGTAGCCGTCGAGCTTCGCGCCCATGTCGAAGACGACCAGCTCTCCGCGACCGATCTCGCGCTCGCCCGGTTCCGCGTGAGGCAGTGCCCCGTTGGGCCCGGCGGCGACGATGGTCGGGAACGACGGCTCGGCGCCCTGCTCGCGCATCCGCGCCTCGGCGGCGCGGGCGACCTCGATCTCGGTGCGGCCGGCAAGGCCGCGCTCCAGCGAGAAGCGCCAGACCTCGTCGGCGAGCTCGGCGGCGGCGGCGATCGCCCCCTGCTCGGCCTCGTCCTTGACCCGGCGCAGCTTCTCCACCGTGCCGGCGGCGCCCTCCAGCGCCACTCCGTCCGGCAGTTTCTCCTCGAGGCGCTTCAGCGTGCGCACGGCCATGTGGTGGTCTTCGAAGCCCACCTTGCCGCTGAGCCGTGAGGCGATGCCCCCCAGCCAGTCATCGGTGACGGTGACCACGTCCCAGCCCTCGACCTCGGCCTCGGCGCGCTCGGTGTAGCGAAAGTCGGTGAGGAAGACGCGCTGATCGGCCCCGCAGACGCAGGCGCCGTTGGTGCCACCGAAGCCGGTCAGGTAGCCGACGTTGACCAGGTCGGTGACGAGGAAGCCGTCCAGCTCGCGCTCGGCCACGAGAGCCGCAAGGCGATCGGCGCGGCTCGCCATCAGCCGGGGCCGGCGCCGAGCTCGCGGGCGAGCAGCTCCAACGCCTCGCGGTAGCCCTCGGGGCCTTTGCCGAAGATCTTGGTCAGGACGAGGCCGTCGAAGACCGAGAGCTTGCGCCACTCGTCGCGCGCCTCGACGTCGGAGAGGTGGACCTCGACCGCGGGGACGCCGGTGACGTCGAGCGCGTCGGCGATCGCCCGGCTGTAGTGCGACCAGGCGCCGGCGTTGACCAGCGCCGCGTCGGCCTGCTCGGGGACTCGGTGCAGGTACTCGCAGAACTCGCCCTCAGAGTTGGTCTGGAAGAAGATCGCTTCCAGGCTGAGCTCGTGCGCCCAGCGTTCGATCTTGGTCTCCAGCTCGCGCAGGGAGAGGCCGCCGTAGACAGCCGGATCGCGGCGATGGAGGATGTTGAAGTTGACCCCGTGCAGGACGGCGACGCGGTTGTGGGACGTGGTCATCGGTAGAGCTCCTCCACGGCGTCCCTGACCTTAGCCGGGTCGACCAGCTGCCCGACCCGGGGCTCTCCCGGCTCGGACAGCAGGACGAACCCGACTCCGGCCGCGGTCTTCTTCTTGTCGCGCTGCAGGGCGTCGAGCACTGCATCGACGGAGATCGCGGGGTCGAGCGCGACCGGGAGCTGGTGCCGGCGCAGAATCGCCTCGACCTCGTCGCGGAGCTCGGGGGCATCGGAGAGGCGCAGCGCGGCGAGCAGGCCGAGGCCGACCGCCTCGCCATGGCGGTAGCGCTCGTATCCGCTGGCCGCCTCGATTGCGTGGCCGACCGTGTGCCCGAGGTTGAGCACGGCGCGCTGGCCGGCGTCGCGCTCGTCGGCGGCGACGACCTCGCACTTGTAGAGGGCGCAGGCGAAGACGAGCTCGGCGAGCTGGCTGGGATCGAGAACCTCGAGCGCGCGGGTGCGGTCCCAGAGATCGCCGCCGGCGAGCAGCCCGGTCTTGAGCAGCTCGACGAACCCGGCCGCCAGCTCCGCGGCCGGCAGGCTCGCCAGCGTCGCCGTGTCGGCGAGGACTGCCGCCGGCAGCTGATAGGCGCCAGCGTAGTTCTTGCCCTCGGGCAGGTCCACCCCAGTCTTGCCGCCGTAAGCCGAATCGACCTGGGCGACCAGCGTGGTTGGGACCTGGACGACCGGGACGCCGCGCTGGTAGAGGTGGGCGCAGAAGCCGGCCAGGTCGCCGACGACGCCTCCGCCGAGGGCGACGACGTGGTCCTCGCGCGTCATCCCCAACCACGCCAGCTCGCGCAGCACCCGCTCGGCCTCGGCCATCGTCTTCGCCGTCTCGCCGGGCGGCACGACGACGCGGCCCGCCAGCGGCTCGAGGCGGTCCGCGTAGAGCGGGCCGACCGACTCGTCGGTGACGCAGAAGCGCTGCCCAGGCAGCGGCCAGGAGCCGGCGCCCAGAATGCCCGGGCCAACGAAGACCGGGTACTCGCCTGAGGCGCTCGCGGCCCAGAGCATCTTCGTCCCCGGCGGCAGCTCGGTGAGGGCCAGCAGCGATGGCATCGCGCGAGAGATCAGGCCGCGGTCGCCGGGCGGGATCACCGCGTCGGCCAGCGGGCGGTAGAAGGGCTGGCGCTCCGCGAGCAGGCGCTCGACGCCCTCCGCATTGTTGGCCAGGGGACGGTCGCTGCGGGCGATCCGCCGCCAGGCCTCGCGGGCGTCGACCTGCAGCCAGACGACCACGTGACGCCCGAGCGCCTTGCGCACGCGATCGGAGAGCACGCTGCCGCCGCCGAGCGCAATCGCACCTCCGTCCGCTTCCTCCAGCAGCTCACCGACAAGCTCGGCCTCGCGAGCGCGAAAGGCCTCCTCGCCGTCCTCCTCGAAGGCGCGGCGGATCGACTTGCCGAAGGCGTTTGCCATCAGGTCGTCGATCTCGGTCGTCTGCAGCCCGGCGTCGCGGGCAGCGGCGAGCGCGGTGCTCTTGCCCGCCCCCATGAAGCCGATGAAAACCAGCGCCGGTTTCATTGGATGCGCCCCCCTTCGACCACCTCTGAGGGGGTGAAAGGAGGGTTCATCCGCGGAAATCGATCCGCTTCTTGTAGGCGTCGACCGCGGCGAAGACGTCATCGATGTGATCGCCGCCGAACTTCTCGCGGTAGGTACGGGCGAGGACGAGGCAGACCATCGCCTCGGCGACGACGGCCGCGGCCGGCACCACGGTCGAGTCGGTGCGCTCGCGCAGCGCCTGGGCCGGCTCCTTGCTCTCGGTGTCGACCGATCGCAGCGGCTTGGTCAGGGTCGAGATCGGCTTGATCGCCGCTCGCACCGAGAGCGGCAGGCCATTGGTCATGCCGCCCTCGAGGCCGCCGGCGTGGTTGGTCTCACGGAAGTAGCCGCGCTCCTCGGACCAGAAGATCTCGTCGTGCGCCTCCGAACCGGGACGTCCGGCGACATCCCAGGCTTCGCCGATCGAGACCCCCTTGACCGACTGGATCGAGGCGACGGCGCCGGCGAGGCGCCCGTCGAGCCGGTCTTCCCAGGAGATGTGCGAGCCAAGGCCCGGGACGAGCCCGAAGGCGCGCACCTCGAAGGTGCCGCCGAGGCTCTCGTTGGCCTTGCGCAGGCGGTTGATCTCGGCGACCATCGCGGCGCTGGCATCGGCGTCGAGGCAGCGCACCGGGTCATCGTCGACCGCGGCGAAGTCGTCGGGCCCGAGATCGTCCCGCTCCGGTGCCTTGACAGAGGCGATCTGGGTGACGTGGCTTTGCACGCTGACACCGAGCGCGCTGAGGAAGCCGCGGGCGATCGAGCCGGCGGCGACGCGGGCGGCGGTCTCGCGGGCGCTGGCGCGCTCGAGCACGTTGCGGATGTCGTCGTGGCCGTACTTCTGGGCGCCGACCAGATCGGCGTGGCCGGGGCGCGGCAGGTGGACCTCGTCGACCGCGGCGTCGACCGGCCACGGGTTCATCCGCTCCTCCCAGTTGGCGTAGTCGCGGTTGGCGACGAGGACCGCGATCGGACTGCCGAGAGTGCGCCCGTGTCGCAGACCCGAGCGGATCTCGACCGTGTCGGTCTCGATCTTCATCCGGCCGCCGCGGCCGTGGCCGAGCTGGCGCCTCGCCATGTCGGCGTCGAGCGCCTCGCGGTCGAGCTCGAGCCCGGCCGGCATGCCCTCGACGATCGCGACGAGCCCCGGCCCGTGCGACTCGCCCGCCGTTGTGAATCGGAATCCGCTCATCAGGGCGCCAAGGCTATCGGCGCGGCGCTCAGCCGCGGGCGGCGGCGCGCATGGTGTCGAGTGGGGCCGGGCGGCCGGTCCAGGTTTCGAGCGAGAGGGCACCCTGCTGGACGAGGATCTCGATGCCGTCGACAGTGGTTGTCCCGGCCGCCGCGGCGGCGCGCAGCAGGGCCGTCGGCTCGGCGCCGTAGACCATGTCAACCACGGTTTGGCTCGACCCGAAGGCGTCGGCAATCAGCGGCAGCTCGGCGAATGGGTCCTCCCCCGCGAGGCCCACCGCGGTCGTGTTGACGATCAGCTCGTAGGCGGTCTGGTCGGGCGCCCCCACGGCCGAGCCGCCGAGTTCCTCGCAAAGGTGCTGGGAGCGCAGCTCGGTGCGGTTCCACACCTCCACCGCGGCGCCCTCGCGCAGCAGGGCCCAGACGATCGCGCGCGCGGCGCCCCCGGCGCCGAGCACCAGCGCCCGCGTGCTGTCGGGCAAACCGGGGAGCGACCGCAGGAAGCCCTCGGCGTCGGTGTTCTCCGCCCTGATCTCGTCATCGACGAAGAGCAGCGTGTTGGCGGCGCCGATCTCGCGGGCGGTCTCCGAAAGCTCGTCGGCGAGGAACAGCGCGGCGCCCTTGTGCGGAACCGTGACGTTGGCGCCGGCGAAGCCTTCGCCGGGCATCGCCCGCACCCTCGCCTCGAAGACGTCGGGAGCGACCTCGATCGCCTCATAGCTCCACTCTTCGCCCAGGCCCAGCTCGGCGAGCGCGGCGCTGTGCATCGCCGGCGAGCGCGAATGCCCGATCGGGTAGCCGAGGACGGCGAGCCGCGGCACCGCTATTCCCCGCAGTTGGTTGGCGAGTTGCCGCCCGCGGCTTCGCGTGCCGAGTTGTAGCGGGCCACGTCCGCTTCGAATTCGGCTTCGGTGCTGGAGAAGGCGAGCTTGTTGCAGGCGCCGGGCTCGACCACGTAGAAGAGGTAGGCGCCCTTGGCGGGGTGGGCGGCGGCTTCGATCGAGGCGAGCCCGGGGCTGTCGATCGGCCCGGGCGGCAGCCCGGCGTGAGTGCGCGTGTTGTACGGGGAGTCGACCGCCAGTTCGGATTCGGTCAGCGGCTTCGTGTAGTTGCCGGTGGCGAAGCGGGTGGTCGCGTCGATGCCCAGCGGCATCCCTTCGTGCAGGCGGTTGTAGATCACCCGGGCGACCTTCCCGCGATCGCCTTCGCTGACCGCCTCGTGCTCGACCATCGAGGCGATCGTGACCACGTCGAAGATCGTCAAGTTCTTCGAGCGGGCGTACTTCATGTCGACCCCGGCAATGCGCCGCTTGAAGTCTTCGAGTTGCGGCTGCACGAGTTCGGCGGCGCTGGCGTGCTTCTTCAGTTCGAAGGTGTCGGGAAAGAGAAAGCCCTCGAGGTCCTTCGCGCCCTTGCCTCCGTACTTGGCGGGATTCAGGTACTTGGAGTGCACACTGGCCTGCTCGTAGCTGCCACGCAGGCCTTCCTGCTTGGCGACTTCGGCGGTCTGGGTGCGCGTGTAGCCCTCGGGGATCGTCACCGTGATCGTCTTCAGCACCACCGGGGCCGGCGGCGGCGTGCTTTTGTGGAAGTGCTTGTAGGCGAGAGCAGCGATTGCCGCGACACCGAGCAGGACCGCGGCGAGGCCGAGTGTCACACCGAGCCGGCGGCCATTCGAGCGCGGAGGCCGCCGGGGTCTCGAGCCCTCCCCAGTCGGTCCTGCCTGCTTTGGCCGCGGGGGAGGCGGCGCGGCGGCGGGTGGCGCGGCCGCCGACGGGGGCGGTGGGGCCGCGGCCGGTACGGGCGCCGTCGCCTTCACGCCTTGCTTCGCCTCGCGCTTGGCCCGACGCTCTTCGCGCTCGCGCCGCCGCTGCTCCCGTTCGGACGCCTCGGGGTCCGCGTCGTCGCTGAAGAAGTCGTCACTCATCGTCACTCTCTTCGATCGCGGCGCGCCCAGCTAGGTAGGCCTGGAGAAGGTGTGCGGCGGCAAGCGAATCCGGGGCCGCCAAGGCGCCTTCGCGCTTGCTGGCCTCGGCCATGCGGGTGGTCAGCCGCTCGTCGTATGCCTCCACCGGGATGTCGAGGATCGCTTCCAGTTCGGTGCAGAAGGTCCGCGTCAAAGCTGCCTGGCTGCCTTCCTCGCCGCTGAGGTGCAGCGGCAGGCCGACGACGACGCGCTCGACCTCGTACTTAGCGACCAGCTCAGCCACCGAGCGGGCCTCGGAGGGCTCGATCACCGGCAGCGGCGTCGAGAGCGTGCCGCTCGGGTCGGAGATCGCACAGCCGGTGCGGGCGGTGCCGTAGTCGAGGGCGAGGATGCGCACCTAGACGAGCACCCCCTCGACCATCGCCCTGGCCGCCGCCAACGCCTCCTCGAGCCTGCTTGCGTCCCTGCCCCCGGCCTGCGCCATGTCGTCGCGACCGCCGCCCCCGCCGCCGACGATCGGCGCTATCTCGCGGATGATCGACGCCGCCGAGACCCCTCGCTCGATCGCGTCCTTCGAGACCAGCGCGACCAGCCCGGCCTTTCCTCCGAAGTCACCCCCGAGGACGACGACCGAGGGGCGGCCCAGCTTCGACTGGACGCGATTGGCGAGATCCAGAAGCTGCTTCGTCTCGGTGGCCGCCGCGGCCTTTGCCTCGACCAGCGCCACGACCGCGCCGTCCGAGCCGCGGACGGCGACGTCGGCGGCGCGATCGACCATCTTCCCGGCTTCGGTGCTCAGCTCCTCGCTCTGCGCCTTTCTTGCCCCCGCGCCCGCCTCGCGCAGGCCCTCGGCGGCGCGGCGGGCTGCTGAGAGCGGGTCCTGCGGCGAGCCGAGCAGCTCGCCGACCTCGTCGAGGCGCTGCTCGCGCTCCCGGAACCAGTCGATCGCGGCGGGCCCGCTGAGCGCCTCGATCCGGCGCACGTTGGCTGCGCTCGAGCCCTCGGAGGCGATCTTGAAGATGCCGATCTCGGCGGTGTTGGTGACGTGGGTGCCGCCGCAGAGCTCGCGCGAGACGCCGTCGACCTCGACCACCCGCACCCACTCGCCGTACTTCTCGCCGAAGAGCGCCATCGCGCCGAGCCGCTCCGCCTCAGTCCGCTCCATCTCGATCCAGCGCACCGGGCGGCTCGCCTTGATCCACTCGTTGACCCGGTCCTCGATCGCGACCACGTCCTCCTGGGAGAGGCCTTGACCGTGGGTGAAGTCGAAGCGCAGCTTGTCGGGACGCACCGCCGAACCGGCCTGGCGCACGTGGCTGCCGAGCCGCTCGCGCAGGGCGGCGTGCAGCAGGTGGGTGGCGGTGTGGTTGCGCATCGTCGCGTGGCGCGTCTCACGATCGACCTCGGCAACCACCGGAATAAACGCGGTCTCCTCTGCTTCCGCGGGGGCGCGCTCGTCATCACCGGCGATCTCGCGCCCCCGCTCCCGCGTCCGGGGACCGCTCCCCTCTATCTCGACCACCTGGTCTTCGCCAACGCGATAGACGTCGAGGACGCGGGCCTCGCCGCCCTCCCAGCTCAGCGTCCCAGAGTCGGCGACCTGGCCGCCGCCCTCGGCGTAGAAGGGGCTCTGCTCGAGCTTGACCAGGGCGCGTCCGTCCTCGCGCTCGACGGCGGCCAGGCCGGTGGTCGAACGCAACATCTCGTAGCCGACGAAGTTCGTCGGCGGCGCGGAGCCGGCGAAGGCGATCACGCGCTCGTGGCGATCCTCTGAGCCGTGCGCCGTTGCCGAGCCGCCGCGCGAGCGCTGGCGCTGCTCCTCCATCAGCTCCTCGAAGCCGCCGTCGTCGACCGAGAGGCCCTGCTCGGCGAGCAGCTCCTTGGTCAGGTCGTAGGGGAAGCCGTAGGTGTCGTGCAGCTCGAACGCGTCCGCTGCCTCGATCCAAGAGGTCTCCGACTGCTTGGCCTCGATGACCAGGCGCTCGAGCAGCTCGCTGCCCCGCTCCAGGGTGCGACCGAAGCTCTCCTCCTCATCACCGACCCAGCGGGCGATCGTCTCGCGCTCCGCGACCAGCTCCGGGTAGGTCTCCCCCATGATCTCGATCGTGCGCTCGGCGAAGCGGCCGAGCCAGGGGGCCTCGAGACCGAGCGTTCGGCCCTGCTGGATCGCCCGGCGCATGATCCGGCGCAGGATGTAGCCCCGGTCCTCGTTGGAGGGGACGACGCCGTCGGCGATCAGGAAGGCACTGCCTCGCGCGTGGTCGGCGACGATCCGCATCGCCCTGGTCACCGCGCCGCCCTCGTCGTAAGGGCGCCCCGACATCTCCTCGGCCAGGTCGATCAGCGGCCTGATCAGATCGGTCTCATAGACCGAGGGGACGTCCTGGAGGATCGCCGCCATGCGGTCGAGGCCCATGCCGGTGTCGATGTTGCGCATCGGCAGCGGCGTCAGCGAGCCATCGGCACCGAGGTCGTAGGTCATGAAGACGTGGTTCCAGAACTCGAGGAAGCGGTCGGTGTCGTCGCCGGGCCGCTCGTCCTCGGCGCCGAACTCGGGGCCGCGATCGAGGTAGAGCTCCGAGCAGGGCCCGCAGGGTCCGATCGGCCCCCCCTGCCAGAAGTTGTCCTCGCGGCCGAGGTGGACGATGCGCCCGTCGGGGACGCCGACGCGCCGCCAGACCTCGATCGCCTCCTCGTCGGGCCCGAGCCCGAGCTCCTCGTCGCCGCCGAAGACCGTCACCCAGATCCGCTCCGGGTCCATGCCGAAGCCCTCGGTCGAGAGCTGCCAGCCCCAGGGGATCGACTCCTCCTTGAAGTAGTCGCCGAAGCTCCAGTTGCCGAGCATCTCGAAGAAGGTGAGGTGGCGAGCGGTGTTGCCGACCTCCTCGATGTCGGTGGTGCGGAAGCACTTCTGCACGTCGGCCAGGCGCGGCGCCGGCGGCTTTTCGCGGCCGAGGAAGTAGGGCTTGAAGGGCTGCATGCCGGCGGTGGTGAGCAGAACCGAGGGGTCGTGGGCCGAGGGCACCAGCGAGGCCGAGGGCACGATCTTGTGCTCGCGCTGCTCGAAGAACGAGAGGTAGGTCTGGCGGATCTCGGCGGCTTTCATCGATCGCAGAGCCTAAGGTCTCAGGCCGAGGCGGCGATCGTGCCGTGGCCGACGATCGCCTCGCCGCGCAGCAGCACCGCGGTCTGGCCGGGCGAGGCGCCGGCGAAGTCCTCGCCCAGCTCGACCTGCAGCTCGGCGTGCCTGCCAGTGTCCGCGGCGGGAACGGCGGCGGGGACGGGGCTCGAGCGATAGCGCAGTCGCACAGCGTCGATCGCGCTGGCCTCGCGGTGCAGGACAGCGTTGCGGAGGCGGACCGTGCGGGCCATCAGATCGCGACGGGGCCCAACGGTGACCGTGTTCGTCGCCGCGTCGGTGGCGAGGACGTACATCGGCTCGTCGGCGCCGCCGCCTATCCCCCGCCGCTGGCCGACGGTGAAGTTGTGGTGGCCGCGGTGTCGCCCGATCGCCTTGCCGGAGCGATCGACCAGGTCGCCCTCGCGCTCGCGCAGGCCGCCGTGGCGGCGCAGGAAGTCGCCCTTGCCCTGGCCGGAGAGGAAGCAGAGGTCCTGGCTCTCGGGCTTCTTCGCCACCGCCAGTCCGTGTCGCGCAGCGATCTCGCGCACTTCGGGCTTGGTCAGGTCGACCAGGGGGAAGCGGACTCGACGCAGCAGGCCCGGGGGCAGGGCGGCGAGCATGTAGCTCTGGTCCTTGTTGGCGTCGGCGGCGGCGGCGAGCAGCGGACCGTCGGTGTCCTCGACGATGCGCGCGTAGTGGCCGGTGACGAGATAGCTGGCGCCGAGCCGCTCGGCGAGGTCGACCATCGCCGCGATCCGCACCTCGCCGTTGCAGGCGATGCAGGGGTTGGGCGTGCTCCCCTCCGCGTAGCCGGAGACGAACTCGGCGACGACCCGGCGGCGGAACTCCTCCTCCAGGTCGAGGGTCAGGTGGGGGATGCCGAGCGAATGAGCGAGGGAGCGCGCGCCCAGCACGGCCTCGGGAGAGCAGCAGGCCTTGGCGCCGTCGGTCCGCGGGTCGGCCCAGAGCTTCAGCGTCACCCCGACGACCTCCGCCCCGCGCTCCTGCTCGAGCAGGGCCGCGACGGCGCTATCGACGCCACCGGACATGGCGACGAGGACGCGCTCGGCCCGGTCAGCGGTGGGCTGCCGCTCGGTGGAGTCCGTCCCCCGGTGGGTAGAGGAGCGGCTCGATGTTGCGCTTTGCCAGGTGTCTGGCGGGCGGCCGCGGGGGGCGAAAGCCAGAGTCTGGGCCGAAGCAGCGGCCTGAGCCAGGGCACGGTGCAAAGCATCGGCGGCGAGCTGCGCCGCGTGACGCTTTGCCGGCGTCAACCCACCCAGTGCATCATCGATCTCGTCCGCGCCGATCCTGGCAGCGCTGAGAACAGACGAGCCGTCGGCCATCTCGGCGACGGCGGCCGTAGCTGCACGGGTCGCGCCACAGCCCTCGGCGTCGACGCTGACCCGGACGACGCAACCGTCCTTGACCATGAGCGAGATCCGTGACAGGTCACCGCATGCGGCGCCCCCCGCCGCGCCGGTGAAGGCACCATCCTCGACTGGGCCGAGGCGGCTGCGGTCGTGCAGGTAAGCGTCAAGCAGCTCCCGATCCATAGCTACAGGGTAGGGGCCAAAGAATGGCCCGGGGGCCCCGGTCGCCGCACCTCCGGCTACGCAGCCTCCAGCATCGCCCGGAGGTCTGCCACCACAGCCTGGCCTTCATCCCGCAGCTGAAGCCAGGTGATCCGCGTCACCCGCCAACCGCCTGCGATCAGCAGCCGGTCCTTTTCGCGATCGCGCTCGAATGCCAGGTCGGTCCCGTGCACCGCGCGGCCGTCCAGCTCGACCACCAACCGCTGGGCCCGCCATAGGCAATCGACTTCGAAGAAGCGTCCTCGCACCGCGATGTGAGCGTTGCGCAGTGGCTCGGGGAGGTCGGTGGTGGCGAGCAAGAGCCTGAACCGCTGCTCCAGCTCTTTCCTCGTCACGCCGCGAGCGGTTGCGTTCCGCCGAAAGACCTGGCGCACGAGCGCGGTTCCCGGTCGCCGCGGATAGCGGTCCAACAACGCGGGGATAGAGATTGCGTCCGTCAAACCCAAGATCTGGGCCTCGTTCAGCATGTGCTCGACCTGGCTTTGCGAAGAGCGGCCGGCGAGGTCGAGAACGGTCCGCGAGAGGCCCGTGACCGGGATTCCTTCCACGATTGTCTTCTCGTCCCCCCGAATCTGGCCCCGATGCGCGAGGAGGCCGGGCCTCGGGCGAAAGCGCCTGGGCCGCGTCACCTCCGGCCAAGCACCGGATCGCGCGACGATTCCCCAAAGCTGTCCCGCCGAACGGTGACTAAGGATGGTCCCCTCTCCGCCGGCGAGAACCGCCGCCATCCATCTCCCTTCCAGGCTGATTCGCCCATGCCCGACCGCATAGACCCCCCGGTGAATGGGATGCAGCTGAGCGCTCTCCAATCGCCTCTGAATAACCCGCGGACTGAGCCCCAAATCCAAGAGCTGAACACGAGCCACGACCCCATGCTGCTCCTCGGCTAGGGCTGACACCGAGCGCGCCAGCGCACGCGGACTGCATTCGCACCCGTTGAGGTTCTCAATGCAGTCCGCCTGCGGCATCGCCGATGAGGGTGAACCGAGGCAGCGCGCCGGTGGCGCGCCATGGGTCAATTTTTCGTCACGCAGGGCGCAAAAAGGAGGCTCCAGCCCGCCGGTACCGCCTCTGGCTT
>Ga0207702_10002400_pt1 | contig 17836 bp, 14 predicted proteins | sample KBSCornC62_FD_184302 | JGI IMG/M metagenome (GOLD analysis project Ga0207702, IMG submission 184302) | Corn rhizosphere microbial communities from Kellogg Biological Station, Michigan, USA - KBS Corn C6-2 (SPAdes) (version 2) | ecosystem: Host-associated > Plants > Roots > Rhizosphere > Soil ...
ATATGTGCCGGCCGTGAGTATTTCTGCCGACTCGCCAAATGCGGATGAGCGGCAAGCGCGGGGTGCTTGGAGAGCAGTTCCGTTCTGGTATCGGCGACACGCCATGCCTCCGCGACCTGCAGCCAGCCGTAGATCACGTGAAGGTCGGGAGCGCCTCGCACAAACCGAAATCGGCCACCGACGGCTTCGACCGCTCTGAACCAGCCGTAGAACAAGAACAGATCGCGAGAATCGACGCCGTTATTGATCAGGTGCCGTTGTGCCGCTCCGCTTTGACCGAATGCTGCACGCCAGCCTCGGCCCCGCTGGGTGATGTCGGCGCTCAAATCAGGATCGAGGTGCACGTTCGTGCGTCCGTTTATCCGGCCGCCCGTTAGGTCGCTGGCCAGTTGCGCTAGATCGATTCCATCGTGTCGCAAGCTGGCAAGTGGCTGCTTGTCACCGACTGAAGGAATCGGCAACGAGAGCAGACGTCCATCCGGGAAGATCGGGCTCGGCACGCCCCCGTTGCTGGAATCGAAACCCTTGCGGCTGAGGATGATCTTCATTGGCCGGCGACGACCATGTCTTGTGCCTCGACCAGGATCACGGGCGGCACACCCAAGTCCAACCCGCACACCTCGAATGTCGAGGCGACCCTGGCAGCATTCGGCGAGCGCAGCGCGTCCGGTGGAACGATCCTGCCAGTCCCTGGCACGCGCCAAACGACGTCCCTGAGACGACCGACATCAAGTCGATGGTCCGACTTGACGCCCTTCTCCTTGAACGACACGAAACCTTCGAACAGGCGGATGTCGCGCGTCCCGTTTCGCTCAAGCATCGCGCGGAGCATGTAGGCAGCGGAGATGAAGACGCTGCAGGCGATACCCGTGTGCCAGTAACGTGTCTGAGCCCCGCGCCGCTCGATCGACCGCCCCACCGGATTGCCGTCGGACGAAAAACAGGCAGAGAGTGGCGCTTCGAGGACCAGATTGAGAGGAGCATCGCTATCAACTGCGAGCTCTGCCAGTCGTTGCCTTGCTCCCGCAAAGGAGAGGCAATCAAGCCGGCCATCTGGTTCTAGAATCCCGCAGCTCTTGTTCTGTGAGAACCCTACGTCTACAAACACCCAATCGCCGGACCCAGGGTGAGCTTCGTCCATCTTTCCTGCTCGAATCATCGGTCCCCCGCTGTCGGCACCTGCCGAGTATCCGCGTATCGCACTGCTCAGCCAATCTAGCTGGTAAGGAAGCCCTAGACAGCCGCTTGCCCGAGATCCCAGATGCCTCGGGTCAGCAAAAAACACCTGCCAATCCTTACAGTTAGCTCGCATTCGGCAGCGCGTCTACTGCTACCCCACATAGGTTATGCTTGCTGCACATATAAGAATGGTCTCCGACCGGTCTCGCCGGCTCGGCACGAGGGGAAATGCTAGCCGCACCGGAACAGCTCGCGCGCCAGAAGATCGATGATCTGCTGCACGCAGCCGGCTGGATCGTCCAGGACATGGCCGATTTCAACCGGAACGCCGGCGAGGGCGTTGCCGTTCGCGGTTTTCCGCTGGCGAGCGGCCCCTGTGACTACCTCCTGTTTGTCGCCGGCAAAGCCGCTGGTGTGATCGAGGCCAAGAAGGCTGGCGTAACGCTCAGCGGTGTCGCTGAGCAATCGAGCCGCTACATGGGAGGCGTGCCGGAGCACGTCGCCAGCTGGTCGAAGCACTTGGTCTTCGACTACGAATCGACGGGCGAGGAGACCTACTTCCGCGACGTTCGCGACCCGAAGCCGCGGTCGCGCCGGGTGTTCGCCTTCCACAAGCCGTCGACGTTACATGAATGGCTAAAGGACGAACGCACACTGCGCGGCCGTCTTGCGCAGCTACCACCGCTCGACAAGGCCGGACTGCGCGACTGCCAGATCGATGCCGTGCAGGGTCTGGAGGCCTCGCTTAAGCGCGACGACCCGCGAGCCCTGATCCAGATGGCGACGGGAGCCGGCAAGACGTTCACGGCCTGCACGTTCAGCTGGCGCCTGCTCAAGCACGCCAAAGCCAAGCGCATTCTGTTTCTGGTCGACCGCAACAACCTCGGCGACCAGACGCTCAAGGAATATCAGAACTTCGAGCCACCCGGGTCTGGCCGCAAGTTCACGCAGACCTACGTCGTCCAGCACCTGCACAGCAATCGGGTCGACAAGGACGCCAGCGTCGTGATCACCACGATCCAGCGCCTCTACGCGATGCTGCAGGGCAAGGAACTCGACGAGGCGGCCGAGGAGGGCTCGGGCTTCGAGACATGGTCGAATCACGACGGTGAGCTGCCGCCGATCCGCTACAGCGAAGACCTGCCCATCGAGACCTTCGATTTCATCGTCGTCGACGAGTGTCACCGTTCGATCTACGGTCTCTGGCGTCAGGTGCTCGAATATTTCGACGCCCACATCATCGGGCTCACCGCGACGCCCTCGGCGCACACGCTCGGCTTCTTCCACCAGAACCTGGTGGCTGAATATCCCTACGAGCAATCCGTGATCGATGGCGTGAACGTCGGCTTCGAGGTGTTTCGGATCAAGACGCAGGTCGGCGAGCAGGGTGGCATCGTCAGCGCCAAGTATCACGTGCCGATCCGAGACCGACGAACACGATCGGTCCGCTATAAGCAGCTTGACGACGACCTGCCTTACACCCAGAAGGAGCTCGACCACTCCGTCACTGTGCCGAATCAGATTCGCGCAGTGTTGCGTTGCTTCCGTGAGCGGCTGTTCACCGATCTGTTCCCCGGACGCACCGGCGAGTGGGTTCCCAAGACGTTGATCTTCGCGAAGGACGACAACCACGCGGAGGAGATCGTCCACGCCGTGCGCGAAGTGTTCGGCCAGGGTAACGATTTCGCGAAGAAGATCACCTACCAGACCACCGAGAAACCGAAGGAACTGATCGCCGCGTTCCGTGTCGATCCTTTTCCGCGCGTCGCGGTAACCGTCGACATGATCGCCACCGGCACCGACATCCGGCCCGTGGAGTGCCTGATCTTCATGCGCGACGTGAAGTCGCAGAGTTACTTCGAGCAGATGCGCGGTCGCGGCGTGCGCAGCATCAGCGACGCGGACCTCAAACAGGTCACGCCGGATGCGCAGACGAAGACGCGGTTCGTGCTGGTCGATGCCGTGGGCGTGACCGAGAGCCGCAAGACGGTTTCGCAGCCACTAGAGCGCAAACGCACCGTCGCGTTCGACAAGCTGATCGACCAGATCGCGCAGGGCCGACGCGATGACGATGCCGTGTCCAGCCTCGCCGGCCGTCTGGCCGGGCTGGACAAGCGCATCGATGAAGAAGATCGACAGCGAATCGCGCAAGCGTCGAACGGCCGCAGCCTCAAAGCGCTGGCGACCGAATTGCTGCGTGCGATCACGCCCGACACGGTGCAGGCTGCCGCGATCGATCAGCACGGTCCTTACGCTACGCCCGAGCAAATCGACGCCGTGGCGACCGAACTCAAAGACAAGGCGTGCGCACCACTGGACGACGCAGCCTTGCGCAACCTGATCAAGACGATCAAAGAGAAGACCGACATTGTCGTCGACGAGCTGACCACCGACACCGTTATCGCCGCGGAATACGATCTCAAGCAGGCTGAGAAGCGCGCGACCAGCTTCCGCGAGTTCATCGAGACCAACAAGAACGAGCTGCTGGCGCTGCAGATCCTCTACGGTCAGCCCTACCCGAGACGCCGGCTCACCTACGCAAGCATCAAGGAACTCGCGCAGCGCCTCACCGATCCGCCGTATCACCTGACGACCGCGGACGTCTGGCAGGCCTATAAGCGGCTAGAGGCGACGCTGGTGCGCGGCGCACCGAGCGACAAGGTGTTCCGACGTCATCTCGCTCGTGCGCTTCGCGACGGGGCAAGCCGACCTGCTGGAGCCCTACGCCATGCGCGTGGATCAGCGTTTCAACCTGTGGATCGGCCGGCAGAAGAAAGCCGGCCATGATTTTAACGAGGAACAGATGAACTGGCTCAAAGCGATCAAGGATTACTTGGCTGCCAATGTTGAGATCGATCCTGCTGATCTGATGCGGGATCAACCGTTTTCGGATTGGGGCGGCGTCATCGTGGCACGCAAGCTGTTTGGTGTGGAGTTGAATGCCATGTTGGATGAACTTAGCGAAGCCCTGGCCGCATGAATGACGTAGACCTGCCGGCGAGCTGGGCGACTGCCCAAATTGGAGACGTGACCGAGGTGAATCCACCTGGGTCAACGACCGTCGCTGCCGAGGATGCCCTAGTCAGTTTCGTTCCGATGGCTGCCGTTTCGGAGCTATCGGGGCACATCGACCTCTCGACGAAGAAGCAATTCGCTCAGGTCAAAAAAGGCTTCACGCGGTTCAAGAACGGGGATGTTCTGTTCGCCAAGATCACGCCATCCATGGAGAACGGGAAAATTGCGGTTGCGCGTGAGCTTGAGGGAGGAATTGGCTGCGGAACGACGGAATTTCATGTCATCCGCCCTGAATCGGGCGTCGAAGCAGACTACCTTCGGTTCTACTTCGTCCGCTCGGCGTTTCGCCAAGAAGCTCGAAAGAACATGCAGGGGGCCGTCGGTCAGCAGCGCGTCCCTGCGGACTTTATCCGTGAGGCGCAAATTCCACTTGCGCCCACGGGCGAACAGGCGCGCATCGTTTCAAGAATCGAGGAGCTGTTCAGCCGCATCGACGAAGGCGAGCGCGCCCTGCAGCGCGTGCAGAAACTGGTGGAGCGTTACCGCCAGTCCGTCCTCAAAGCCGCCATCACCGGCGAGCTGACGCGCGAGTGGCGCGAGAAGCACAAGGGCCGATTAGAGTCGGGCGAGGCGCTGCTACAGCGCATCCTCAAGGCTCGCCGTGAGGCGTGGGAAAAGGCCGAGCTTGCCAAAATGGAGGCTAAGGGCGTGCAGCCCGCCAACGACAAGTGGAAGGATCAGTATGAGGAGCCATCGTCGCCCGATACAACTTACCAAATCCATCTTCCGAATACGTGGCTTTGGTCAAGCCTCGGGCAGTTGTTCCAAGTATCCGTAGGCTCAACGCCATCGCGGAAATCCGGTGAGTATTGGAATGGCACCATCCCATGGGTAAGTAGTGGTGAAGTTGCATTCTGTCGCATAAATAAGACTGAGGAAGCAATCACGGAGCTCGGCTATGAGAATTCTTCGGTCAGATTGCATCCGAAGGGGACAGTCCTCCTCGCGATGATTGGCGAAGGAAAGACCCGGGGCCAAGCTGCGATCCTGGATATTGACGCTTGCCACAACCAGAACGCGGCCGCAATCGGCGTCCCGGCGACACCGATACCACCTGAGTATGTATATCGGTTCCTCGAGTATCACTACGAAAGCGTGCGCGGGATCAGCCAAGGAGGAAATCAGCCTGCCCTTAATAGTGAGCTTGTAAGACGAATTTCGATCCCTTTGCCGCCGTTGGCGGAGATTGCGGAGATATGCAGTCTCGTAGAACGACAGCTTGGCGCCATTGCTCACATAGCAGACGATCTGGAAAAACAGCGTCAGCGCATCAAAGCTCAACGTCAATCAGTGCTTCGAGAAGCGTTCAAGGGAGCGTTGGTGCCGCAAGATGCCAAGGAGGAACCCGCCTCTTTGCTAGTTGAGCGCATCACCGCAGCACGACGTCTAGGTGACGCAACACTGACGGGTCGCCGTAAGAGGAAGGTCGCCACATGAACAACGACCACACCGGACTCGTATCCAAGGTCTGGAACTATGCACACGTCTTGCGCGACCAAGGCATCGGCTATGGCGACTACGTCGAGCAAATCACCTTCCTCCTGTTTCTCAAGATGGACCAGGAGCGCTCCGAACTGCTCGGTGAGGCATCCATCATTCCCGCGAAGTGGCGTTGGGACAAACTCGCGAAGCTGACAGGGGACGACCTGGAGCTGCAATACCGGCACGCGCTGGAGAACCTCGCGAAGGAGAAGGGCCTCATTGGCACCATCTTCCGCAAGGCGCAGAACAAGCTAACCGACCCTGCAAAGCTCAAGCGCGTGGTCTCGCTGATCGACGCGGAGACCTGGATCGGCATCGGCGTTGACGTCAAGGGCGCGATCTACGAGGGCCTGTTGGAGAAGAACGCGGCCGAGGTGAAATCCGGTGCCGGCCAATATTTCACACCGCGACCGCTCATCAACGCGATGGTCGAGGTGATCGATCCTCACATCGGCGAGACCGTGCACGACCCGGCCTGCGGCACGGGTGGATTTCTGCTGTCCGCCTACGATCACATGAAGGGCCAGTCGCAGGATCGCGCGCAGCAGCGCAAGTTGCGCGAGAAGTCCCTGAGCGGAACGGACATCGTTGACGAGGTGGTCCGGCTGTGTGGCATGAATCTCTACCTGCACGGCATCGGCAATGGTGAATCGCCGATCAAGTCCGGCGACGCGCTCGCGACCGACCCTGGCGATCGTTACGATGTCGTCCTGACGAACCCGCCGTTCGGCAAGAAGAGCAGCTACAAGGTGATCGGCGAGGACGGCGGCGTCGACACCGAGCGCGAAACCTACGAGCGCGGCGACTTCAAGTTCACCACGAGCAACAAGCAGCTTAACTTCATGCAGCACATCTTCACGATCCTGGAGAGCGACGGGCGTGCAGCCGTCGTGCTGCCGGACAACGTGCTGTTTGAAGCCGGCAGCGCAGGTGAAGGCATCCGCCGCCGGCTGCTGGAGCAGTTCGACTTCCACACCCTGCTGCGCCTACCCACCGGCATCTTCTACAAGCAGGGCGTCAAGGCGAACGTGCTGTTCTTCGACAAGCACCCGCCGCGCGCCGACGGCAAGCCGAACACCAAAGAGCTGTGGATCTACGACTACCGCACGAACATCAACCACACGCTCAAGAAGAATCCGCTGCAGCCGGCCGACCTCGAAGATTTCGTGTCGCGCTACTCATCCGGCAATCGCGCAAAACGCAAGGAGACGGAGCGCTTCAAGCGGTTCCCCGTCGCCGACCTGCTCAAACGCGACAAGCTCAACCTCGACATTTTCTGGCTGAAGGACGAGAGCCTCGATGACGTCGACAGCTTGCCGCCACCCGACGTGATCGCTGCCGAGATCGTGGAGAACCTTCAGGCGGCGCTGGAGCAGTTTCAGTCGGTAGCGGATGAGTTGGGCCAATTAGACACACAGTAAATCGAGGAGAGCATGCGCATTAGCGAGGTTGTTGTTGTGTGATCAGCATTGTGTAGGGCATGGGCCTTCCAACATCGAGGCGCGCCGATGGGCTTCCTCCAAACCGCCGTTCCGCCCGAGATCCAAACGAACACTGACTGGCATGCGCTCATCGACACCGACGACGTCGACAATTTGTGGGCGCTCAGCACGCGCCTCTTCACTGCATCGCAAACCAAGGGGGAAGACTCTGCCTCGCCAACCAACGCCCTTCTCCGCCTGCTGTCGGCGGCCACGTCGCTCCGGCTCACGGATGGCGGAAAGCCTCCGTTTCAACCGATGGTGGTTTGGCATGGGGATAACAAGCGAAGCGCTTCCATTGAGGATTTTGACGTAGCCGACATTGAAGCGCTTGCCGCCGCCGCATCAGTTGCACCGACGGCACTCCTGCGGGCACGACTGGCCGATGTCGCAGCGACGGCAGGGGTAGAACTCGATGCGCGCCAATGGCGCAGCGGCGCTCTAGCGGTTCAGTCGTATCTCGAACTGGCCGAGCGGCACCTCTTGGAAGATAACGGCATCGGCGTCTTGACGGAATTTGTCCGTGGCCTGCGGCTCGCGTGGGTCTACTGCCGCAAGGACGAGGACATCCACACCCGCTACTGGGCATTGGTTCAAAAAGCCATTTCAAAATCACTCGATAGTGACGCGCCTGGCCTTGGGCTGCTGTTGGTGGAAGAGGTGAAACGTGCTCGAAAGGACCTGATGGAGCCGGTTGCCAAAGAACTGGAGTCAGCGGCGGCGCGCTTCAACACGCAATCGAATTTCGATATTGGAGCACGGTGCTTCGAGCTCGCCCACCAACTTTGGAGCCGCCTCGGCAAACGCGAGGACGTCAAGCGCTGCCATCTTGCCCAGGGGGAAGCGCTGGTCGCGCGCGCGTCGCTCGGGAAAGGCGCGGCGATGGCAAAGGGCATTTGGCTTGCCGAGGGCATCGAAGTGTTGCGACAGGCCGGCGCGGATCCGGCGCGAATCACGCAGCTTCGTCATGAGCTGGCCGAGGTCCAAAAACAATCGCTCGGGGATTTTCAGCTCATCGAGCACTCGTTAGACGCGACGGAAATCGTCAAGGCCATCGAGGCGCATGTGGTTGGCCCCACGCTGATGGACAGCCTCCTGCAGATCACGTTTGGGTTCTGGAACTGGCCGAAGTTCGACAAGGTTCGGCAGGACGTCATCGACGCCGCCAACAAGCACCCCCTTAGTCACCTGTTTTCATCGCAGCACGTGGATGCCGAAGGCACGGTCGTCGCGCAACAGAAAGCATTCGATGCCAGCGACCCGGAAACGATTTACCAAGCCATGGTGAAGCACGTCCACGACTTCGACGTGCCGCTGCGCGCGCGGCTCCTGGTGCTGCGCTCGGCGGACATCGTGTTTTGTGGCCACCACCCTGGATTGGCGCACCTCTTGGAAATCCTGCATGCGTCTCCCGTTGTGCCCGCCGGCCACGAGCAATCGTTGGCGCGTGGGTTGCTCGCGGGCATCAACGACGACTGGCTCGAAGCCGCTACGTATTTGATTCCGCAGGTCGAGCCGTTCGTGCGCTACCAGTTCCGCCAAAGAGGAATTTTGACCCTCGCCATGCGCGAGGACGGAGTCCAGTCGGAAAAATCGTTGACCGAGCTGCTCGCCAGCGAGGATGCGGCGAACATCTTGGGCAAGGACCTCATCCTTGAACTCGACACGTTGATGGTTCATCCCATGGGCTACGGACTTCGCCACAAGTGGGCGCACGGCTTGGTCAACGACCGACAACTACTCACCCCAGGCGTTCTCGCATTGTGGTGGACATTCTTGCGGTTGATCCTCTGGCCTTGGGCGGTCGAGCGCCACGAAGCCAAGAAGCAGCAGCCAAAATCATCGTAGGTCAGCGCATTGCCGCGTCCTAGGAGCGAAGCCCCACACATCAACTCAATCTGCGGCTGCTACACGCTCGTCTATGCTTGGTCGACGAAGCTGACGACCGAGCAAGCTGCACCCCGGGTAAATTGGACCGCACGCAACCTCTGCATCTGCGAGTTGAATCTTTGTGTAGCACTGAGTGTCACTAGCTCCGGATCGCAGCCAGTATCGAGGCGTGGCCACCTTCTCTCACGTTCGCTTCGGACAGCGATGCTGTGCGCGGATTCGAGAGCCGGAAGAGCTTGGGGTATGCCGCCAACTCCGGCACCGCACCCCTCCACAATTGCTCGCCCCGGGCGATAACGATCGTCGCTTGCCGGTCAATCGCGTCGCGCACGAGGTCGAACGAATACTGCTGCGAGGGAAGTCGAACGTGTCCGCACCCGAACGACTTCGACCGGTAGGGGAAGAACTCGATCGACAGCAGCCGCTGCGCGACTACATCGAGCGGAACCAGCTGGGTGAGTGGGGCGACCAGTGTGCGCCACCAGCGCACCGAGGAGCCGACATACGGGTGTGCCGGCGAACCCTCCCTAGTGGCGTAGCACTGACGCAGCGAGGCTCGGAATTCGGTGTCGTCGCCGATGCCTGGATTGAGTAGCAAGACGACAATCTGTGCGGATCGCGGACCGAGGAACGGCTCCGGCACTGCGCATAGATCGATGCGATGAGGGTGATCGCTTCTCAGCTTCTCATTGAAGACTTCTACAGCTAGGCGGTCAGCTGGCAGCACGAAAGGCGCGCGCGACGGCAGGTCAAGCCAAGGGTTTGCAATCTCCGGCATGTCTCTCATGATCGCGATGTGTAGGTGTCGAGCTTCTCGGGCGAGAATAGGTTGGCGTAGGTGGCAGCGTCCTGCGCTCCCCCGTTACACACGCCGCTGGTCGCGTGAATGTCGTCGCCGTAAATTTCGTAGAACGTTCCATCCGTGAATGCCAGGAACAGCAGGACCTTCGGGCTGTGGGGTCGCTCGGCGATCACGACGGCAGACACGGTTCTGCCGATCATGTCTTTCAGGCCGCTCTTCACCGTTGCTCTCCAGGTGAGCTTCGCGAGCCGTGAGCGTGGACCTGCAGCGTCTCCGCTACTGAGATGGTGCTGCAAGCGTGCGGGAACGCGCCAGGCAGCGACGGTAGAACAGTGCGCGTCGTTTTGCCCTCATCGTTCCACGACGATCAGGACACGCGAGATGCCCCCAAAAATACCCCCAAAAAGTGCTCACTGGGGTCGGAGCGTGCGAGCCCCTTCGGCAAAGTATCGTTGTTAGTATCGTTGTTGCCCAACCCCAGAAATAAAAAAGGACCTACATCGCTGTAAGTCCTTGATTATTCTGGCTCCCCGAGACGGACTCGAACCGCCGACCCAGTGATTAACAGTCACTTGCTCTACCGACTGAGCTATCGGGGAATTGTGAAGCGGAGCCGCCTATTTTGGTGAGAAGGCGGGTCGGCGTCAAGCCTCAGGTGAGGGTGGCCTTCCTTGGCCGTGCGGGCGTCCTGGCTGCCTCTCTCGAAAGGCTGGCTTGGCGAGCGGTTTTGCGCGGATTTTCCGGTCGGTGGAGCGTGCCTGGGCGATGCCTAGTCATCGCGGCGAATTTCGGCCGGCTTCGACCAAATCGTCACGCCGCGACGCCGCCTCACCCCTTCGGCAATCCGGCGCAGGCGGCGTTGGCTTCGGCGGCGGTGGGGACGCCGCGGCGCGGTCGGCCGCTGTTGTTGACCACGACGCTGCTGGCGTGGGTGGGGCCGCGGGCGTCGCAGAGGGTGAAGGTCAGGTTGGTGCCGGTGGCGCTGCCATCCAGGCGGTAGGTGACGTGTTCGCGTCCGGTGCTGGTGGCCAGCGCCACGGCGGCGTGGGGCTGTTCGACCTGGAACAGGGGTTCGCCGGGGTCGTGACGGGCGTTGTGGTTCGAGTCCTGGAACACGATCCAGCCGTGCTGCCACCAGGGGGCGGCGTCGCAGCGGACCAGGTCGCTGCTCGGGCAGACGACGACGTCGTCGCCGCGGGTGACGGCGGCGTTGCGGGCGAGGTTGAGCGAGGCGATCAGCGCGTCGTGCGTGCTGCGGGCGCGGCTGTTGGCAGAGACGGCGGCGAACGTGGGCAGGCTGGAGGCGCACAGGGCGGCGATCACGGCGACGACCATCAGGCATTCGATCAGGCTGAAGCCGCGCGGGGCGGCGGGTTGCTGCGTGGGGGACATGGCGATCGGCTCCGGTTGAGGTGCAGGCATCGTAGGGAGCGGCCGGAGCGGAGACGATGTGGGTTGGGTGTCAGCTGATGTACGAAAGTGGCGCGGGCGGGTGTGGGATGCGGCGGCAGGGAGGCGTCGGCGCCGACCGAGAGCGGCGGAACTGGCGCCCGTCTTGGCGGTAGGCGAGGTGCCAGGCGTGCTCCTGGCTCGAAACGCGGATGCTTGCGCTAAAAGCCGCATCAGGCGGGCCGCGTGCGAACAACAACGAACGCCGTTCGGTCCGCACCAGCAACGAGCGCAACTGCATCGCACGCGACATCCAGCGCACCCTCGCATTCGCTGCCATCGTCCACGCGCCAGCCCACGTCGCGGCCGCCACTCGCACCCCACGCCGTCTTGCATTGCCTTCGCCACACCACCACATTCTGCGGCACGCGGCGGTATCATCCGCTGTTGATCGCGCGGTGCAGGTCGCTGCGCGCATTCGTCGTTTTTTGTTGCTGCGCGCAGTTGCGGTGGAGTTCTGCATGGCCGATCGTTTTCAGCTCGTTTCTCCGTTTCAGCCGTCGGGCGATCAGCCGGCTGCGATTCGCAAGTTGATCGACGGATTCAACGCGGGGCTCGCGCATCAGACGCTGCTCGGCGTGACGGGGTCGGGCAAGACGTTCACGATCGCGAACGTGGTGCAGGCGGTGCAGAAGCCGACGCTGGTGCTGGCGCCGAACAAGACGCTGGCGGCGCAGCTGTACGGCGAGTTCAAGGAGTTCTTCCCGCACAACGCGGTGGAGTATTTCGTCAGCTACTACGATTACTACCAGCCGGAAGCGTACGTGCCGTCGAGCGACACGTTCATCGAGAAGGATTCCAGCATCAACGAGCACATCGAGCAGATGCGCCTGTCGGCGACGAAGGCGCTGATCGAGCGGCGCGATGCGTTGATCGTGTCCACGGTGTCGGCGATCTACGGCCTGGGCGATCCGGGCGAGTACCACCGCATGGTGCTGCACCTGGTGCGTGGCGACCGCATCGACCAGCGCGAGCTGCTGCGGCGCCTGACGGAGCTGCAATACGAGCGCGGCGATTACGAGCTCAAGCGCGGCAGCTACCGCGTGCGCGGCGAGGTGGTCGACGTGTTTCCGGCGGAATCGGAAATCGAGGCAATCCGCATCGAGCTGTTCGAAGGCGAGATCGAGAATCTGGCCATGTTCGATCCGCTCACCGGCGCGGTGCTGCGCCGCGTGCCGCGGTTCACGCTGTATCCGGGTTCGCATTATGTGACCACGCGGCGCACGGTGCTGGACGCGGTCGAGACGATCAAGGTGGAATTGAAGGAGCGCCTGGAGCAGCTGTACCAGGCGAACAAGCTGGTCGAGGCGCAGCGGCTGCAGCAGCGCACGCAGTTCGACATCGAGATGATGGCCGAGATCGGCTATTGCCAGGGCATCGAGAACTATTCGCGCCATCTGACCGGCCACGCGCCGGGCGAGCCGCCGCCCTGCCTGTTCGACTACCTGCCGGCCGACGCGCTGCTGGTGGTCGACGAATCGCATGTGACCGTGCCGCAGCTCGGCGGCATGTACAAGGGCGACCGCTCGCGCAAGGAGACGCTGGTGGAGTTCGGTTTCCGCCTGCCGTCGGCGCTCGACAACCGGCCGCTCAAGTTCGAGGAATGGGAACGCCGCGCGCCGCGTGCGATTTTCGTCTCGGCCACGCCGAGCAAGTACGAGATGGAAAAGTCGCGCGGCAACGTGGTGGAGCTTGTGGTGCGTCCGACCGGGCTGATCGATCCGGAAGTCGAGGTGCGCCCGGTGCGCACGCAGGTCGACGATCTTTTGACCCAGGCGAACGCGCGCATCGCGATGGGCGATCGCGTGCTGGTCACGACGCTGACCAAGCGCATGGCGGAAAACCTGACCGATTACCTCGAGGAACACGGTATCCGCGTGCGCTATCTGCACTCGGATATCGAGACCGTCGAGCGCGTCGAGATCCTGCGCGACTTGCGCCTGGGCAAGTTCGACGTGCTGGTCGGCATCAACCTGTTGCGCGAGGGCCTCGACATGCCGGAGGTGTCGCTGGTCGCGATCCTCGACGCCGACAAGGAAGGCTTCCTGCGTTCGAGCGGTTCGCTGATCCAGACCATCGGCCGCGCCGCGCGCAACCTGCGCGGCAAGGCGATCATGTACGCCGACTCGATCACGGCCTCGATGCGCACGGCGATCGACGAAACCGACCGCCGCCGCCAGAAACAAGTCGAATACAACCTCGCCCACGGCATCACGCCGAAAAGCGTGGTCAAGAAGATCACCGACATCATGGAAGGCGCGCGCAGCGACGCCGAAGCCGAACGCCAGGCCGGCGGCCGCCGCGGGTCAAAGCGCGTGGCCGAGCCGGCGCTGGACTATGCCTCGCTGTCGCCGGAGCGGCTCGCGAGCGAACTGAAGAAACTCGAAGCGAAAATGTACAAGCACGCGCAAAACCTCGAATTCGAGGAAGCTGCGAAGACGCGCGACGAATTGCAGCGGGTGAAGGCGTTGGGGTTGATTGGGTGAGGGGTTCTGAGACGCTGGAATGAGGGCGCAGAAGCGATGGCGCCGAAGCGATGGGTTAGGTCAATGACAAACGCGGGATTCCAGCTTTCGCTGGAATGACGAGTAAAAGAGATTCCAGCTTTCGCTGGAATGACGAGCAGAAGAGAGGAGCGCTCGTGCTGCGAGGTGCTTCTTTCTTTAGCTCGTCATTCCAGCGAAAGCTGGAATCCCGCTTCTGATTCACCACGAAGCGTCACGCGACGCATCGTCGCCGCACGAACTGTGCGCGAAAACACGCCTACCGCTGCACAACCCCTCGCGCCACCAGAACGTCCACCAGCGCGCGCGTGTAGCCCGGCTTGTCGCGGTAATCGAGGTGCGAATCGTCCGGCAATTGGAACTGCGTAAGCGCAGGTTCCGCGCCGCCGTCGATCACGGGCGCCGGCGAATCGGCCACGAACCGATCCCAATACTCGGCGGGTGGGTAGCGCAGCGCGTCGATGCGGCGCAGGGTTTCGCCGGTCGGCGACTGGTAGAAAATCACGCTGCCGCCGCGCGCCTGGATGCGGCGCGTCCATTCGTAGACTTCCGGCAGGCCCGTGCGCCAGGCTTCGGGCGTCGCGTCGCCGTGCAGCTGCTCCGACTGTTGCAGCACCTCGGCGAAATGGCGTTTCGCGGCGGCGACGTCGGTGTGACTGTAATCGATGTCGCCGCTGCGATCCGCGTGGAAGCGGAAATACTCCGGCCGCGGCGGCGCGGTTCCCGCGAGCAACCGCTGTGCGCTTGCGACGACACCCAGATCCGGATCGGCCACGACTGCATGCTTCTGCCACAGCGTCAGCAGCGTGCGATGCACACGCCAGCTCGGCGCCCATTCGTGCCGGTGGTAGTCGATGAGCGGCTGTTGCATGTCGCGGTAGGCGGGCACCAGCGCGTTCGCTTCGAGGTCGCACAGCACCACGCCGTGGAATGCCTCGTCCATGGCCAAGTCCCGCAATGCGGCGAGCGGGTAGTGCGCGTTCTGCGCCAGCATCAGCGGGCGATAGCGCGGCAGGAGCTGCGCGAGCAGCTTCATGTCGATGCCGAATTCGATGCGCGAAGCGCCGAGCAGCACGAGCGGAATTTTCGCCCCGGCGCGGTCGGCGCGATCGCGTTCGATCGACCAGAGCTGCGCCGAATCGCGGATGTTCGGTCGATAGCCCTGCGCGCGCCAGTAGCGCTCGACAGCACCGACCAGCGCGGCGGCGACGAGCAGCGCCACGAGCCAGGCGAGACCCCAGCGCGGCCCGGGATGCGCCGGATCAGAACTGGAAGTAGATGAACGCATGCGTGTCACCGGGTGCGAGCACGATCGCCGCGAGCAGGAGTCCGAGCGCCGCGCCGAGCAGCGGCGCCGGCACGCGCGCGGGCAGTGCGCGCAGATCGCGTTCGCGCATCAGCCAATGGGCGCCGACGAGTGCGGCGAACAGCAGCAAGGCGAGCTGCTGCGATACATCCAGCGCCGCCGTGCCCGACGCAAACAGTGAGCGCGTCGCCGCGGCTCCGGCAGCGAATCCCGGCGCGCGGAACCAGACCCACGCGAGGACGACGAAAAACAGCGTGACCAAGCCGTACAGGAAACGCAGCGGCGCCGCCGCTTCGCGCTCGCCCCACACGTGCTCGCGCAACGCGCGCTCGATCGCGAGATACGCGCCGTGCAGTCCGCCCCACAGCACGAACGTCCACGCCGCGCCGTGCCACAAGCCGCCGATCAGCATGGTGAGCAGCAGGTTCGCGTACGTGCGCGCGCGGCCGCGGCGGTTGCCGCCGAGCGGCACGTACAGGTAATCGCGCAGCCAGCTCGACAGGGAAATGTGCCAGCGGCGCCAGAAGTCCGAAAATCCGATCGCCGCGTACGGCGCGCGAAAATTCACCGGCAGCTCGAATCCGAGCGCGAGCGCCGCGCCCAGCGCACAGGTCGAATAGCCGGCGAAATCGCAGTAGATCTGTCCACTGAACGCGAGCACGCCGGCCCACGCCGCCGCGCCGGCTGGCGGTGTCGCCGCACCGAAAAACGCATCGGCCACGGGCGCGAACACGCCGTCGGCGAGCACGCATTTTTCGAACAGGCCGAGCACGAGCAGCGCCAGTCCGGTTCCCAGTCCCGCGCGCGTCGTGCTGCGCGGGGTTTCGATCTGCGGCCGCATTTGTGGGAAACGCGTGATCGGTCCGGCCACGAGCTGCGGGAAGAAGGCGACGTACAGCGCGTAGTCGCGCCAATTGCGCGTCGGCGAAAATTTCTGCCGGTAGATGTCGATGCAATACGACAGCGAATGGAACGTGTAGAACGAAATGCCGATCGGCAGCACGATATCCGGCGGCGCCGGTACGTAATGCACGCCGCCGAGCGCGAGCACCGCGCTGAGGTTCGCCAGCAGCCAGCGGTTGTATTTGAACAGCGCCAGCACACCGAGGTTCACGATCAGCGTCGCCGTCAGCCAGCGCTTGCGCGCGCGTTGCGACGGCGCGGTGTCGATGCGCTGCGCGATCCACCAGTCGAGCGTGGTCGAGCCGAGCAGCAACAGCAGGAACGGCGGATTCCACGCGGCGTAAAAGAGGTAACTCGCGCCGAGCAGCAGCCACTTGCGCGCGTTCCAGCCGCGCAGGGCGTTGTACGCGGCGAGCACGGCCGCGAAAAACACCACGAAAGTGAAGGAATCGAACTGCATGCGGCCCCGTCCGCCCGGCCGGACCGCCGCGCCGCCGCGATTATCCGCGACCCCGCACACCGCGGCCAAGCACCGCGCGGACTTGTCTGCGCCGGCCGACTCGGGTAACCTTCGCAGCCCTTTCGTGGGCAGTTAGCTCAGCGGTAGAGCACTACCTTGACATGGTAGGGGTCACAGGTTCGATCCCTGTACTGCCCACCACGAAAGACCCTCCAATGTCACGCGACACCCCTGAAACCGCGCGCTGACGCGGTTTTTTGTTGTCTGCAGGTCCTGGGACGGCACGGGCAATCCGTTGAATTACCGTCAATTCTGGCGGTAACGTTGGCGGTAAGTCGCCTTAGGCGCCCGCAGGGGTTACCGCCATGTTGACTCCCTCCGCCGTCCAGAACGCAAAACCGCGAGCCGAGCCGTACAAGCTGCGCGACGAGCGCGGCATGTATCTGCTGGTGCAGCCGAACGGCTCGCGCTGGTGGCGCATCGACTACCGCCGCCTAACACGGGCAAGCGCAACACGCACTCCCTGGGCACCTTCACGGATGCCCCTGAAACGCGCGAGAGAGAAGCGCGACGAGGCCTGCAGGCTGCTGGCGGACGGGGTCGATCCGGGCGCAGAACGCCAAGCGTGCGCTCTGCGTTCGCGAATTTGCCTCCGCCAATACGTTCGAGGCCGACGCGGTCGAATGGCTCGAACTCAACAGCACGACCGGACCGAAAAGAACGCGATCAAGGAGCGTGGCCGACTGGTGAACCACTGTTTCCCCTGGATTGGCAAGCTGCCGATTGAAGAAGTCGGCACGGCTGAGATTCGTGGCATCCTCGATCGCATCCTGAAACACCGCATTCTGGACACCGCCCATCGCGTCCGCCAGACCTTGAGTTGTGTTTTCCGCTACGCCATCGCTCACGAACGCGCCGAGCGCGACCCCGCGCATGCGCTCGCCGACTTCCTGCCGGCGCATCGCAAGAAGCAATTCACCCATATTGAAGACCCGCACTTGCTTGGCGCTGCTGCGCGCGATTCACGGTTTCACCGGGACGTACGTGACCGGGTGTGCGCTTAAGGTTGCTCCACTCTTATTCCTGCGTCCGGGCGAGCTCCGCGCCGGGGAATGGGCGGAAGTGGACTTGGACAAGGGGCTATGGACCATCCCTGCGCCGCGTATGAAGCATAGGAAGGCGCTGAGGCTCGACCCGAATACGCCGCCGCACATCGTCCCGGTGGCGGAGCAGGCGGTCACGATCCTCCGCGAACTGCATGCGTGTAATGACCCAGCGCTTTCTGCGCAGGTCAGGCCGCTAATG